>Ga0315277_10004380_pt1 | contig 18920 bp, 15 predicted proteins | sample YL17G05_15_MG_FD_203695 | JGI IMG/M metagenome (GOLD analysis project Ga0315277, IMG submission 203695) | Sediment microbial communities from Yellowstone Lake, YNP, Wyoming, USA - YL17G05_15 | ecosystem: Environmental > Aquatic > Freshwater > Lake > Sediment | place: USA: Wyoming | collected...
GCGGAGTGTCGAGGAGGATGACGTCGAACCTTTCCTTGACCAGGGCCATGAGGTCCTTCATCCTCCTGGAGTTCAAGAGCTCGGCCGGATTGGGCGGGTGCGGACCGCTGGGGAGGATCCAGATGTTCTCGACGCTCGTCTTCTGGATGGCGTCCTCAAAGGTCACCTTCCCGGTGAGATACCCGCTCAATCCGACCAGGTTCCTGACTTTGAAGACCTTGTGCAGCCTGGGCTTTCGCATGTCGCAGTCGACAAGAAGGACCTTGCCTTCGAGCTGGGCGAAAGAGATGGCCATGTTCGAAACCGTGGCCGTCTTCCCCTCCTGGGGCAGACTGCTCGTGAAGCAGATCGTCTTGGGCTGCCTGTCGGCGTTTGAGAACAGGATCGACGTGCGGACAGTCCGGTAGTCCTCGGAAATGGAGAATTTCGGAAAGAGGTGGTTGACGAGTTCGATCTCGCTGACCTCGGGTATCGTCTCTTCCCCGGCGGCGTTCTCCGCGCCGTAGGAATAGCTCCCGTACTGGTCGGAGCGCTTCTTCAGTCCGTCCGGGGATAGGAACGGGATGATCCCCAACGAGGGGAGCCCTGTGACCTTTTCGGCATCCTCGGGTCCCTTTACGGAATTGTCCATGTATTCGACGAGGAAGATCAGGCCCAGTCCCCCGAGGAGGCCGACGAGCAAAGCCATCAGGAGGTTCCTCTTGGTGTTGGGCGTGAACGGACCTCCGGGGACCAGCGCCCTGTCGATGATCTTGATGTTGCTCGTCCTCAGGCCGCCCAGCCTGGCGGAGACCAGGGTCTCATTCTGCTTGGCCACCAGGGAGTTCAGGAGATTCCGCATGTTTTCGACCTCGATCCTTAGGCTGTTATAGAGGATGGCGTTGCTGTCCATCTTGGACACCTCGGTCCGCTGGGATTCGAGCATGTTCTGCAAGGAGGCCTCTTTTTTCTGGGAGGCCCGAAAATCGGCTTCCGAAGCGTCGACGGCCTTCCGGATCTCGCTTTCGAGCTCCGATTTCATGCTGTCCATCCGGGTCCTCAGTTTGATCATCTCAGGGTAATCCGGTTTGAAGACCTTGCTCCTCTCATCGAATTCGTTCTTGGTCTGGGTGTAAGAGGTCTTGAGGCTCTGGATCAGGGGATTGCTGATGAACTGGGGCAGGGCGTCCGCTTTGAGGCTCTTCAGCTCCCGGAAGAGGGACTCCTTCTTGATCCGGTCGACCTGCGCCTCGGTCAGGGCCGAGCTCACATCGGCAAACTTGTTGACCACCGAGCTCTCGTCCTTGCTCAGGAAAAGGAGCTTTTTTTCCTCGCCGTAGCGTTGGAGGTCTCTCTCCTTCGCCCCGAGATCGTCGCGGAGTTTGGCGATCTCCTCGGTCAGGAACTCCGAGGCCTGTTGGGTGGCCTCATAGCGGGATTCGATCGAAAAACTGATGAATTCCTCGACGAGAGTGTTCACGATGTCCGCGGCCAGCACCGGGTGGGAGGACGTGTAGCTGACGTCGACGAGCCTCGTTTCCTCGACCGGCGTGATGCTCAACCCACCGAGCACAGTGAAGGCATAGGCCGAATACGGATTGGGCTGGTACTGGGCTTTTTCGCCGCGGTCCGCCGGCTTCCTCGGCGTGAAGAGCCAACGCAAGGTGACGAGGTTCTTGACACCCTGGAAGAGGTTCGTCCGGGACCGCGTCGCCGCCAAGAACTCCGGCCGGGCCGGGAAGTTCATCTTCTTGGCGACGCGCTCGGCCAGGGAACGGCTGGCCAGGAGCTTCAGCTGGGTGTTGAAGTAGGTCCCCAGGTAATCGGAACGGTAATACCCGCCGTAGTTCATGATGTCCTGGATGTTGAGCATGCTCGAGCTCGGCTCCTCGATCATGATGGACGCCGTCGCACGGTAGAGGCGCGTCGAAGTGAACGAGAAGATGGCCACGAACACCACGAGGACGGCGGCGAAGGTGACGAGGATCCACTTGCGCTTTAGGATGATGTGCCAATATTCCAGGATATCGATCTCTTTTTTTTCGATTTTGTTGTTCATGGACGTTTTCCTTGGTTCATTTCAGATCAAAAGAGGGACTCCGGCACGTAGATCGTGTCGTTCTCGAGGAGCTGGACATCCTTCACCTTGTTCTTGAGGATGCTCCTCACGTTGACCTTGATCTCTTTCTCCTTGCCGGTCTCGTCCTTCCTTTTGATGATGACGCCGCCCTTGGAAGCCCGGTCCGTGAAACCGCCGGCCTGGGCGATGGCCTGGAGAAGGGTCGGGATGTTGGATTTTTTCACCTGGAGGGCGCCGGGGTTCTTGACCTGCCCGAAGACATAGACGACGACGAGCTTATCCACCGGGACGGTGACGATATCGCCGGCTTCCATGGGAACGTTGAGCTTGGCGTCCCCTTTCAGGAAAAGGTCGTCGATGGAGATGCGAAGCGACGTGCTGGAACCGTCCGGAAGCTGGCGGATGATGATGATCTCGTTCCCGGCGTCACGGGTCAGGCCGCCGGCTTCGGACATGATCTGCATCAGGGTCTGACGGCCGAGGAGCTGGTAAGGGCCCGGCTTCTCTACCGCCCCGAGCACGGAGACCCGCTTGCTCTGATATTCCCGGATGAAGACCGTCACCTGGGGGTTCTGCACGTATTTCTCCCCAAGAAGTTGTCCCAGCTTCTTTTCCACTTCGGACTTCGTCAGTCCATCCACGAGGACTTCGCCCAGAAGGGGCAGCGTGATCTTCCCGTCCTCGGACACGCGGACCGTCCGGCTCAACTCGTCGGCGCCGAAGACGCTGATCTCGAGGAGGTCCTTGGGGCCGATCCGGTATTCCTGGGTGAACTTCTCCTGGGGGACCGCAAGAAACGGCGACAAGATAAACAGAAGGGCCATGACGACTCGTTTCGCTAATTTGACGTTCATTCGAGACTCCTTTGTCATTCGCACACCGGATATCGGGGATCAGAAATCCTGCGTCAGGCTGATCCCGACGAAGTTCCTCGTTATGTTGAACCCGGGAACGTTGGACGTCCGGTCAGAGATATTATAGCTCAACTGGATCCCCGTCTTCTTGACGACTGCGATCGTCACTCCGATCGAATGCGTCCGGTGGACGTCCTTCCTCATGATCTCCAAGAACGGCTGAACGGACCCGGAGATCTTAAACGGTTCGGGATACTTGAGTTCTCCGTACTGGAAATCGTAATTGATCCTGAAAAACTTGGTTAAATACAGGGACAAACCGGCATCTCCCTTGTTCTCAACGTAAAAGAAGGTCTCTTCGAGGTAGGAAAAATAGTTATCGCGTCCGAGGCCGAAACGAAGCCCTATTCGTCCCAACCGGAAATCGAGGTTGGTGTCGGCGATCAGGCCCGAAAAGCCCTTCCGGTCCGCCGCCTCCGGTATGAACTTCTTGTAACCCAAGGACAACATCCCCCTCGCCCTTCCCATGAAAGGGAAACGAATGCCGGAGGACATCTGGAAGGAACGGGAATTTCGCCACCGGGAAGAGGGGTGCTCGAATTCATACGTCGTGGAACCGACCTTGGTAAAAAAGTAACTCTCGGAAAAAACCCGGTAATACAGTTCGAAATTGCCGGTTTTCTCCTTCCGGTTGAGGCTCCTGGAGAGACGGGCCTCATAGTCGGGCTGAACGATGTCCTCAAAGAGGAACCTGTCGATCGTTCCGGAAAACCCGATGGACGTCCCCCGCGGCGTTTCATAAAAAAAGCCCGCCATCGTTCCTTTGACGGTATCGGTGACCAGCCTCGAAAATTCGCTGAACGCCCTTCTCGTGTGTTTTCGAAAATGGTATTCTCCGGACAGGACGAAGCTGTTGAACAGCCTCAGTCGGCCCCCCGGGACGAAGCTGTTCGTGAAGGTCCTCAAGCGTTCTTCTTTGATATAATACAGGTATTCGGGATTATCGGCGAACGAAAGGATCAACGACCTTCCAACCAGGAGATAGGCCTTGATCTCGGGGGATATGGTTCCAGTGTAATCCCCGACGGGTTTCTTCTCCGCCGTCCTATAATAGACGTTGTTGTCGAATCCAAGGTTGCTCAGGCGGAGCACCGGAAGGACGCGGAACGGCCCGAATTTTAGTTTGACCCTGTCCCGGATCTCGGTCAGCTCATCCTGAAAATTCCTGTAGCTCTGGCCGAACGCGGCGATACAGGAGCCGGATACCCACGCGACGACAAATAAGGTCCGAAGCTTTCTCATTTGACTATTTGCTTTGCTAGGAGATACGCCGCGGCGACGAGGACGATCCATGGCCAGACACTCTTCCAAATTATAAAAGCGGCTTTTCTCATCGGTCGGGCGCCAAGAGGCGACGGTCAGGAAAAGTCGGCCGGCGCCGAGTCCGCGGAAAACCCCCGGAATACGTTCATGAAAGACAGCCTCTTGACCAGCGCCAGGATCAGGTCCCCGTGCCAGTCGAAGTCTCCCTTTTCGCGGATAATGGGGATGACGCCGTCGGTTTGGGCAAGGTGGAAAATCCGTTCCATCTGGAGATCGCTCAAGCGGGAACACATCCGCCTGGCCATACGCCCCAGGACGATCTCCCTCTGAACGGCGGTTTTCCAGGCGTTCTCATACCCAGAGAGGGCCCGGGCCGTAAAATCGTTTTTCGCAAAGCTCCGGCGGATGACTCCGGCAGCAATGTCCGCTCCGAGCAATCCGAAGGCGACGCCTCCTCCGGTCGTCGTTTTGACCTGTCCGGCGGCCTCGCCGACGGCCAGGATGCGTTCGCCGAAGGTCCTCGAGAACAATCCCTGGGCGATGACCTTGACCTTGATCCCGGCCATGGCCGCCTCAGCCGACAGGTCCGGAAAGGCCGTCTTCATCAGCTGCGAAAGATGGGTTTTAGGATCGCTCCGGGTCAGCATCCCGACCCGGAAGCGTTTCCGTCCGGAGGGGACCATCCAGGCGAAACCGCCGGGGGCGACATCCCTGCCCACGAAGATCGTCGCCGAACGATCGATGTCCGCCTCGATTTCCATCTGCGCCCCGTTCATGTATTCCTTCGGCGTGCCGAGGCCGATTTTCTTGTGAAGGCCATAATCGATCCCGGACGCGACGACCGCAAGCCGCGAGGAATAGGAGCGCGTCTCTCCGTCTCCCGTCCTGGCCGAGATCTTGACGCCATCCTCCGAAATCCGGACATCCTCCGCCTTGGTGTCAAGCTCGATGACAGCGCCCTTCTCCATGGCTTCTTTGGCCAAGTTCCTGTCGAACGTCCCACGGTCCACGACATAGGCGAAAGCCTTGGGATGGCGGTAAAGGACGGATGTCCCAAAAGGCGAAATGAGTCGGACCGCCTGGAGTTCGCCGAGGGCGGAGTCCTTGTTCAGCCCGAAATCGTCGAAGACCTCTTTGCCGATAATCCCGGCGCAGACAATGTTGGAACCGATCTCTTCCTTCTTCTCTAGAACCCGGACGTGGATCCCGGACTCCGCCAGGCGCGCAGCCAGACAAAGCCCGCTCGGCCCTCCCCCGACGATGAGAACATCCGAGCGTTTCATAATGATCAAATATATTTTTCCAAAACGTTTTATCTCTATTTAAGTGATTAATTCAGGACTTGTCAACAGAGTTTTCCGAGCAGGCTCAGACTTTATTGGCCCTGGACTCCCATTTTCCCCTGAAGGTGATCCAAAAGGAGAGGGCGATGAGCTTCAGGTCCAGCCAGAAGCTCCGTTTCCGAATATAGAGGAGGTCGTAGCGGAACTTTTTCCGCCTGGGCGTGTCCCCGGGAAGAAAGACCTGTGTCAATCCTGTCAAGCCCGGTTTCGCGGCCTGTCTTTCCCTGTACCCGGGGATCTCCTCGATGGCCCTCTCGTCCGGGTTCCCATGAACCTCTTTTTCGTTCGGCCGAAGGGCCCTGGGGCCGACAAAGCTCATGTCTCCCTTGAAGATATTCCAAAGCTGGGGAAGTTCATCCATGGCCGTAGCCCTCAAGATCCTGCCGATTTTCGTCACCCGGGAGTCGTTTTCCACGGCCTGCACGGGCCCCCGGTCCTTTTCGGCATTCACGATCATGGAGCGGAATTTCAGCGCCTTGAAAATGCGGCCGTCCTTCCCTACCCGTTCCTGAGCATAAAAAATAGGCCCGCGGTCTTGAATCCATACGAGCAGCGAGAAAAGAATCCAGAACGGCGAGGACAGGACCAAGCCGATGAAGGACAGCGCGATATCGAACGGCCGCTTGAGGAAGAGCGCCCCGGCCCACGACCTCGGCCGCGAGCCGTTCCGCCTCAGGAATTTCGTCCCCAGAACCGCCACGATGCCGGCCGTATCGACGCCCCAGTCGATAGGGCTCCCGTTCCGGTTCGGGACGAAGCTCTGGAGGTATTCGTCCAGGAAGCCGTAGGCGACGGAGACGAGCCCGGCCCGGAGCGCCCAGCCCAGCTTCCATTTCCGCGCGTCGGGGCCCCGGAAAGCACGGTAAAGGAGATAGGCCAGGATGCCGTACTCCAGGAAATGGAGGGATTTTCGGAAGACGATATAGAATACACCCACGGCCGCTTCGGACGCGTGGGGGAACAGCCATCGGAACACGGCCGTCGAGATCTCGTAAGTGATGCTGCTGGCCAGGGCACGGTTCCCGACCGGAAAAAAGATCGCCATCCAGAAGATCGGCGGAAGCCAGTACCTGAAGAATCGTTTTGCCGTACTCATGGGCTTTAAGCCTTAGGCTAAGGTCGCCAACAGGGCTTCATAGCGGTCCATGATCATCTTCCGGGCGAAATTATCGACAACATATCGACGGGCATTCGAAGCCATGTCCCGGCGCGTGTCGGGAGCACCCTTCAGCCTGAGAACGGCCTCTCCGATCCCCGCGACATCGTCGGGCGGGACGACGTCGCCGCACCGGGTCCCGCGGATGAGGGCCGCGACCTCGGAATCGGGCGGCGCCAGCCCCAGGACGGGTCGTCCTGCGGCCAGAAAATTGTAGAGCTTCGACGGGACTGACATCCCCGACTTTTCCTTGTCCAGGGGAACAAGGAGGACGTCGCTCGAAGCGAGAAGATTGGGCAGGTCCCCGTAGGGCTGGAACGGAAGGAACTGGACGTTGTCCGTCCCGAGCTCTCCGGCCCTCTTCTTTAGTTCCGCCTTTTTCAGGCCTTCGCCGACGATCACGAAAACGACGTCCTTGTCCTCCCTCAAGGCCGCGGCCGCTTCGAGGACATGTTCCAGGGCCCGGTTGCTGCTGATGCTGATCGTCCCCGAATACATCGCGACGAACTTATCTTGAAGGCCGAATTTCCGGGAGACGGGATTGTCCTTGGAAGAGGGCTTCAGGAAATCGGTATCCACCCAATTCGGGATCACGGTCAACTTTTCCCTGGGAACCCCTTTATCCAGAAGATTCTTCAGGAAGCCTCCCCCGATGACGATGATATGGTCGGAGATCCCATAAACCCATTTCTCGAGGCCCTGGGCGAAGCGGATCGCCGCGCGGTTCCTGAGGATGCCGGATTCGATGGACAGGTCGGGATGGATATCCTGGACGTTGAGCACCACCCGGACGCCCCGGAGCTTCGCGGCGAGGAAGCCGGTAAGGCCAAGTTGGAGAGGCGGAGTGCGCAGGAAGAGGACGTCCCCCTTCCTGAGGGTCAGAGCGTTCAGGATCGTCCCCGCCGTATAGATATTCCAGGCGACGAGCCGCCCGATAGGGTGGGGCGTGGCGTTGGTCCAGAACCTCTTGACGACGAAACCGTTCATCTTTCGGCGCGAGAACAGGAGCCCTTTGAGCTCCGGCGGGCGTCGCCTCGGGATCGTCGTCACGACCTCAACGTCATGCCCCCGCGCGGCCAGCTCGGAGGCCAGCTCGTTGATGAGGATCGGAGCGCTGCCGAAGTCCGGGAGGAAGTACATCGTATGAATGGAAATCCTCATGTCAGCTCCACCGGTCTCGCACGGTTGTCGACGGGGCGGCGACGGCCGGAATGCCGATCGGCACCGCGACGCGATCCACGGACTCCGCAGGATTCTCTTGGATCCACGCCCACACAAAGGCCATGGCCGGGACGAGGAGCAGAAGGTCCACTCCATAGAACGCCGCGGTCGATTCGAAGAAGCTCCGGGTTGTAAGGAATCCGATGATCAGAACGGACTGCATGAGCAGCGGGAGGTCGGGCCCCGTGACGAGGCGGATCCTCTTCAGGAGACCGGACCTCAGGATCAGAACCCAGACGGCGATGATCGCCGCCAGGAAAAGCGAGGCCCCGAAGATGCCGCTGTGAATCGCGGAATGGAGATAGGAATTGTGCATGTGCTCGGAGTTGAGCATCAGCCGGTCCGCGTGGAATCCCCAACCCAGGAAGGGCGAATGCTCGATCTGGGCCAGCCCCTTGCGCCAAGTATATTCTCGTCCCGTCAGGAACATGAGCTTCTCGACGTGGCCGTGGAGGCGCCATTTGATGCCGGACAAGTAGATGAGGTAGGTCGCCGCCGGGCCCGCGAAAAGGAACCTCCAATCGACTCCCAGGATCAGGACCAGCAGGACCCCGGCGATCGCCAGCCCCAACAGGGACGTCCGGGACCGCGTCTGGGCCAGCATGAACAGGGCCGGCAGGAGCAGGCCCCCCCAGAGGAACTTGCTCCTCTTTTGTCGCCGGCAGATCAGATAAGTGAACGCGATGATGGTCATCACAAGCGCGAAACGCCCGACGCCGTTGGCGCGCATCTCGCCCAGTTTGAACGGGAGCCGGTAGAACTGGGAAAAGCGCTCGTCCGATCCGCCCACTTGAAGCACGTCCGGGATCAGCGAGAAGGAGATGAGCGCGACGACGATATTGTTCAGGTAAAGGATCTTCCTTAGCCTGTCCAGGGGATTTGGCATCTCCACGGCGACCCAGACGACGAGGAGGGGCGCGGCGTACTCGCCGGCCCAGTACAAGGCCGTCAACCGGTTCGGGGACAGGAAAACGGATGAAACGGCGCCGACCGCGAAGTAGCCGAACAGGAACCCCGCGGGCATTCGCAGGAAGGAGAATCCGGGCCTCTTGACCAGCATCCACATCAGGCTCAGGTAGACGGCGACGAGGGGAAACAGGGCTCTTGCGGCCTGAAATAAGGATAAGGGATCGGAAAGCCCCCGGCCTTGGAGATTGTAGATCCCCGTGAACATGCCTCCCCAGACGAGAAGCCAGAGGATGTCGGAGAAGATCATCGGGGCAGCCGTTCCGGTTTCTTGAAGTACGCGTTCAGGACCATTCCGCGGCCCAGGGCATCAGAGATTCGAAGGGACCCATAGACCGCCCTCCACGCCAGCGGACGCAGGGGGGCCCATCGGACCCTGTTTCTGAGACTTGTTCGATTGACCTTTGAGACCGTCCTAAAGGCAAGCAGAACAAAGCCCTTCCTTCTAAATAAGCCGACGAGGCCGGGCCTGCTGAAGAAATTCAGGTGCTCGGGGGGGGATATGAACATATCCTTTCTCCCCTGGAGCCGCGAGAGCATCGAACCGAAATGGGGCACGGCGATCGCAGCGATCCCTCCCTGCTTCAACACGAGGCTCAGGTTCTCGACAAACGCCCCGGGCTCGGGCACGTGCTCAAGGACATGGCATGCCAAAGCCACATCAAAGCGCGGGTTGGATTCCTGCGCATATCTCTTGTCGAACATGCTCGACTCGGGTTCGAACCCGTTGAGTTCGGCGAAGATGCGGCGGGAATTCCCGTTAGGCTCGCACGCTGTCACGTCCATTCCCAATCCCGCGGCGGCCCTGGAAAATTCACCGAATCCCGCTCCGATATCGAGGAACCGTCTCCCTTGAGCCAGCTTTCGGCAAAGGGTGACGATCCTGGCAGCATCCGTCGAAGCATCGGGATAATAGGACCGCTCATTACGCCTGACCTGCTCGATCGTCTCGTTCTTATAGGATGAACTCCGATAAAAAGATTCAATGTCGTTTCCGCCGGGCCTTGGCCAGACAAAAGCGCTCCGGCATTCAGGGCAAAGGAGGATGGGGAATCGGCCATGCGAGTTCTCTTTGACGAACCACGCGCGGAGAGGGCCCCGTCCGCATGCCAGACAAAAGGTCATTGAGGCTTTTATGTCCCCGTCGGTGCTCAATCCCGTTCTCCGTATCTTCAATACGCCAGGTCGATCGCCGGTTATTGCTTTCGCCTTATTCCCGATCTCCGGCTATAAGGAACTCCCTATAGATCTCTTGGAGTCTGTCTCCGAGCCTATCCCAAACATAAAATTCCAAAGCCCTTTTCCGCCCTGTGGCTCCCAGTCTGTGCCTTAAAGCATCGTCCGCACAGAGCGTCTCCAAAGCCGAAGCCATCCCCTTGATCACGGAATCCCGGCTCTTTGGAGTCACTTTGATGCCCCAGGCTTCCTCGACATGAGCTCCCGGGCCTCCTGAATCCAGGACGACGACCGGAATGCCGGAGCCCATGGCCTCGACGACAACGGCCCCTCCCCCGTCCCTGAAGCTCGGGAAGAGGAAGACGTCGGACGAGCGCATGTTCGCCAGAACCTCGCGGCGCGGAAGCCAGGGAAGAATCCGGACCTTGTCCTCGAGGCCGAGACGAGAGATGAGGCCGCTGATCCGCCCCCCTTCGGGGCCGGCGCCGATGATAACCATCTCGGATGCCGGATGCTTTTCGGCGAAGGCGCCGAAAGCCTCGACGGCCAGCGAAAATCCCTTTAGGCGATGGAGTCTTCCGGCCGTAATGACCTTGAACCGCTGCCCGTTCCTTCGCGGCTCCGGCAATCCGTCCATGAAGTCTTCCGCGGCGATCCCGTTCACTGGAAAATACAGGATCTTGTCCTGGTACTTGCGCGGCATTCTCGCTTGCGTTTCCCGGTTGCAGACGAGAACGGCCCGGGCCTTCTTCAAACACCGCTTTCTGACGAGCATCCTGCGGCCGACGCTTTGAGCGCAATTCCTGGCGGACTCCGCGAACCGACCGTATAAAGAATATTCTTTGAGAAGGGGTTTGGGAGTCCGTTGTCCGCCTCCCACGGGCCCCCACAGGAATGGGACCGGGAGGAACGCCCCGATGAAGCTCGGGATCCAATCGTTGCCGAACGTCAGATGATGCGCCGCGTCGAAACGGACCTCGCGATGCAGCTTCCGGGCCACCCTCCAGGCCTTGATCTGCCAAAGATAATAATATATCCGCTGTCCAAACTCGATCCGATAGAGCCATTTCAGGGCCTTGGACAATTCAACGAAAATGAATTGAATGTTCGGCAGCGGCGTCCCGGCCCGAGCCTCGGATATCCCGGCTTTGTTATATTGATGCGTAACCACCCAAAGATCATAGAACCGGGCCAACTGCTCCACGAGCCTCCATCCCGTCAGGTCCTCCCCCGGATGGAGCTTGAGGGATCCCGCGGGATTGCAGGCGTAGGCTGAAACGAGGACTTTCATGGAGATCAGCTCAAGCGTGGCGTAATAACGAAGCGATCAAACCCAAAATATTACCCCACGCCCGTCCCATATCATAGGACCGGCATCCCCTGATCCCGGCCGACAAGCTCAGCAGCATACGGAGCATCAGAGCCAGATAGCATCTCCAAATAGAAAGCTCCTGATATTTCCTCACGAAGTGAATCCTGTTCAAGACTTCCCGTTTTCCGAAAATGCGGCCGCTGCCCCGATCCGAAGACGCCGGATTATGGCGATATAGCGCTTCGGGGGCAACGGCGAGCCCGAAAGCCTTGCCGACGCGGTAGCTGAAGTCAAGGTCTTCCAGGTAACTGTATCCGCTGTACCATTCATCGAATCGATGGACCCTGATGACCTCTTTCCTCCAAACGACGGCTGTCGAAGGCAGCCACTGGGTATATGCCGTATGTTCCACATAGCCAATCATCGACTGGAATCCCGAAGGGAATACACCTCCTTTCCTGCGACCGTAGAGCCCTAGTCTTTCGGAGCACTTCGAAGCCTGGAGCCTGGTCATGTCCACGTGTGGATGATTCAAGTGATTGAACGCCGCCCCCGCCAGGTTATTTGGAGCCTTCTCCCAGAAAGACAACATCGCTTCGAGGGCGCCGGCTTCCAGGACGACATCATCATCCAGAAAGCCGACGAGATCGACGTCGGAGTCCGTGCGAACGATCCCGGCATTCCTCTGTCTCGCGGCTGAGGGTGGGCTCAGAGTGAGATAGGTCGTTCTGAGCGTTCCGAACCCCTGTATGATCTGGTCGGCCGGCATCCGGCCTCCATCGACGATGATGACCTGGTCCGGAGGGCGGGATTGAGCCTCGAGGCTCGAAAGCAGGTTAAGAAGCTCCACCGGCCTATCCTTGGTGGCAATGATGAGAGCTATCTTAATGCTCATCCTTTGTATTCCTGGCAAGAAACGCCCGGATCATGCTTCTGACGTGAGCCGTGAAGATTTCGTTCGAGAAATCTCTCTGCCGCCTCATGAGATGGTGCCTGAGGGCATCCTGCCTGATCTTCGAGCCAAGGACGCTAGCAATCTTATCGGCGGCCTCGTTGCAGGAGTCATAGACCAGGTCTGGGCAATCCACGATTTCACGCTGGCCGCCCCCATTGGGAACCCAGACGATGGCACCGGCGTTTACGAGTTCAGCAACGGAAATTCCAAAAGGCTCATTGGGCCGAGCTGAGATCCCGTATCTATGAGAAATCAAGCAGCGCATTTTCTCGTCTCCCGAGACGGGCCCGTCCAGGTGAACCCAATCAGAGAGAGGAGAGCACAAGCGATTCAGGAGTCTACCGTATTTCGGGTCTTCGGTTTTCCCGCACAAGTGAAGATGAACGGGATAACCACGCTGCCTGACATCGCCCAGAATTTGGAGGATCTTATCGATCTGTTTTTCGGGGCTTAGTCTTCCCATGAATACGAACCCATCTTCTTTTTCATCCCACGGCACGACGGGGAAATTAGATGGAACCGGGGGATAAATGACGGGAGCGTCGAGATGATAATTGCGGCGCAGGATTTCTTGCGTCCAGTAGGAGTTGGCGATCGTCAGGTTGTCTCGCCAACCGCCAAAGGTCACTCCAGAAAGCTTCTCGGCCAAATGTATGTAGGCCCGTCTTAGCGGACTGTCATCATAAATTCGGCTAATCCTATTTCCCCGCGAGTCAAGGAAATCCCTCCGCAATTGGTCATTAAAGGAGAAATCTCCGATGAACTGAATCCCCTTTTTCTGGAAGTCCATCACGTTATAAGCCGAGATCATAAGATCGAATCTCGTCGAGGCCTTTCTTGAGAATCTTGCCACGCGATATCCTCTTGTGGCATCAAAGCGTTTCCAGATAAACGGGAGAGGCAACGAGATGACCCGGACTTCACTGGGAAGGACTCGGGTCCCATAGAATGAGTTCAACAGGAAAAAATCGACGCTCCCCGACGTGATAAGGCTGACGGCGTATTCGGTTTTCAGCGCCTCGAGAATCCAAAAAGCGCAGGCTTCAGATCCTCCGCCTTCTTCCAGACAGGGATGAACGACGGCTATTCGAGGAAGCGGCAAAGCTTTCTCCAGAATCCAGATAAGTGATTTAACGAGACCCAAAATAAATAGAACACGTCCCCGTTTAAAGCGAACCGGACGAACCGCTTTACCCTGTAGATGCTGCGACAAAACCCGGAATAAGGGTCGTTTTCGCGAATATTAAGGATTTCGGCCTTCAAAGATAAAATCGCACAGCGAGCGCTTTTGCTGTCTTGAACAGTCTTTGCCCCGGAATGAATTCTAGCCGCCGCTAATAAGGATGGGACATAAACGAATTTCACGTCAGCACGGATCATGCGGAACCACAGGTCATAGTCCATGCCATAATGAAGATGCTCTCTCAGCATGTCAATCTCAAAGAAGGGCGTCCTTCGGAAGAACGCGGCACTCTGGTTGATATCGTTCCCCCAATAAAGAAACGCCCTTTTATTAAAGGGAATATCCTTGATCATGTTTATCAGATTATCGTGCTCGTCGATGTGGACGAGATTCCCATAGAAAACGCCCGTGAGTCTATCCGCCTCAAACAGTCTCCCGACGGCATTGAGGGTCCCAGGAAGGTAAACATCATCCGAATTCAGCCAGGCTAAAACATCCCCCGTGCTCCGTTTGAAGCCGTTGTTGATAGCTTCGGACTGCCCGCCATCCTTCCTGCTGGTCCAGTATGTAAGATAGTTTACGTATTTCTTGATGATCTCCCTGCTTCCGTCCGTTGAGCCTCCGTCGATAATAATATATTCCAGATTCGGATAATTCTGATTAATTACGGAGAGGATTGTCCGCTCAAGAAATCGTCCTTGATTGAATGAGGGCGTTACGATGCTGATTCTGGGAAGGCCATGGTTCCGGCTGCGTATGGCAAAGCATCCGGCCGAATCGAGCTCGGAAATGAAGTCCTTTAGCCGCGCTAACCCAGGATTTTTTTTTTGGGCTAGCCTGATTAGATTCTTTTTAAGTTTGATCATCTCTCGGAGGCAGTCCAATATCAGCCGCTCTTGTTCAACAGGGAGGAGATCCGTATTCCAAGCAGTTTTGTTCTAAGGCCAGAAAGGATGTAACCCAAATCTCCCTGGATAACGAAAAGGACAAGCCTTCTTAAAGAATGGCAAAGACGGAAGAGTCTACAAGGGACGCTTTCGATGTCAAGGCCAAAGAATTCTTTGTGCAGCTCCCGATATTCATAGAAATATTTCTTCCCGTCGCTGGTCTTGGTTCCTGAATGGACTCGAAAGACGGCCAATGTATCCGGAATGTGCCAGATGGTTACAGAACTCTTGACGAAACTTAAAAGCAAGTAACCATCCATGTAGAAATGAAGATTTCGTAATGGCCCTGCCTTTGCGAATGCCCTCTTTCTCCAGAACATGGACTGTTGATTTATGTTCATTGCCCCATGCATCAAGGCCTTCTTATAAAAGCCTACTTCTTTCATAGCCCGGAGGATCCTCTCCTCTGAATCCGCAATGAAAAGATCCCCATAGAGAACATCGACATGGGGTTTTGATAAGAAAAAGCGACCAACCTTAAGTAAAGTGCCGGGGAGATAAAGATCATCGGAGTTCAGCCACGCCAAGATTTCGCCGGTGCTCCTGCGGAATCCCTTGTTGATGGCGTCAGATTGACCGTTGTCCTTCTCGGTGACCCAATAGGCCAGATATTTTTCGTACTTCTTTATGATCTCGATGCTTCGATCCGTCGAGCCTCCATCGATGATGATGTACTCGAGGTTCGGGTAATCCTGGTTCAAAACGCTGAGGATCGTGCGCTCCAGGAAATCCCCTTGATTGAACGACGGCGTGACGACCGAGATCCAGGGGAACGACGGGTCCTTCCCCGGAATGGCGCTTTCATCGAAAGCCGGACGGGAAACGAATTCCCTTACGGAATCGGAGGTTCTTTTCTTATTCATGACTCAGGTTTCCTGTCTCGTGGCGGCCATGTCGTCGACAATCCAGCTGGCCAGTCTTCGTCTCATCGGATTTCGCCAGAGGGGAATCAGGATGGCCCCGAAGAAGACCACAAGGATGAGGGCACTCAGGAAAGCGGGATCCTTCGACGGAACACGAAACCGCATGATGAAAAAGAACGCCAGGATCGCAATGATGCTGATCCCGGTCAATGCCCCGCTCGAGGGGGGAATGAGCTCCCCGAAGGGGATCCGGTGTCTGAAATGGTAGGAAAGCAGAATCAGGCTGCTCCCGGCGGCCAGGGCAACGGCCCAGCCCCCGATGACGCCGATCCCCCCGAAGCTGCGCCCGAGCCATAGGCCAAGGGCCAGATTAAACAAAGCAATGGCCACGTGGCTGATCACATTCCATTTGAGCTCGCCCATTCCGAGATTCGCAAAGTAGGCCGGACCATTCAATGTGTTGAAGAACCATCCCACGGAGAGGAGAACACCGAACAGAACGAATCCTCTTTCGACCCTGCCGATCCAGATCCGCGAAACGAGAGGGAGTGACAGGATACTCATGGAATACATGGGTAAGGCCAGATAATAGATCAGGTGGCAGGACGTGCGGTAAACGGTCCGTATCCTATCGGGCAGCCTTTCCTGAAGGTCGGCGATGGCCGGTACAAGGACCTGGTTGGCGGACACGATGAGAGAACGCAATTGCTGGATCAACCGGCTGGCCATCTCATAATAGCCTACGGAAGACAATCCCCCGAACTTGCTGAGCAAGGCCTTGGTCAACGGATCATAGCATAGCGACATCAAGGAAATAACCTGGAAATTGAGGCCATAAACAATGATCTCCTTGAAGGTGCTCAGAGTCCATCTGTGGGGAACCATCGGGAGTCCATGGAGCTTTGTTTTCAATAGGACCCATCCGAATAACAAGAAGGTCAGATCCTGGACGATGCGGGCCAGGGCCACGCCTTTTATCCCGTATCTTGGAGCCAGGGCAACGCACAGAAGAAGATATAGGGTCGAACCCCCTACCAGCAGGACGTTCTTTATGAAGATCTTCTGGAGTCCATCCAATCCAGCCAAGAAAACGCTGGAAATGGCCATGAACCAGAATGTTACAAAGGCGAACGGGAGAATCCCAAGAGCCAGGGATAGCGAGCTCTGGGGGATAACAAGACGAAGGATCCACCGGGTTAGGGGGTAGCCGGCCAGCAATACGATCCCAATAAAGCCGGCCACGGTTAAGGCCGCCGTCTGGATGATGACAGAGACTTCCTCAAAACGCTCCATGGCGGCATACTTCGCGACATATTTCACGACACTCCCCGACAGGCCGAAGTTCGCGATCTGGGTGATCGATGTCGCCGCCAGAACCAGCGACCAGATGCCCAACTGCTCAATTCCGATCGTTAAAAGAAGATAACGATACAGGATGAAAAGGATCACGCTGACGGCAACGATATACCCCACTGAGCTGGCGGCATTGAGGAAGATCCTTGGCTTGCTCAACGTCCTCCCCTGAATACGGCCAACAGATGATCATTGGCGGTCAGCCAGGAAGGAGGATATCCATATCCTTTCCTGAGCGTCCGATCGGTTTCGCGGTACTTTGCCATCCTTAGCCGGGCAAACGATCGGGGAACCGCGGCATAAAGCAGATTCCTGCCAAGGGCTCCGCTCCTAGCGGCAAGGGAACGTTTGTTCGCATGAGAGAAGGATTCCATCGCCTCAAGTCGAAGGCCCGCACGACTAGCCGCACGCCGGCACCAGAGGGGATTAATGAATGAGATATGTTCCGGATTCGAGTAGTAATAATACCGGCTCCCCATGAACTTGAAGGCCCCGGAATCGGTGTTCCCCGAGGAGGCGATGATCAGGCCGGCGGGATTGAGCCGCTTGACCATGGAACGAAGGAACGCTAGCGGGTCGGAGGTGTGTTCGACCATATCGAAAGCCGTGATGACGTCAAAACATGAGGACAAGGCGTCCAGTTCCGATACGTCCCCGGCCACGAGAGAGATCCCCTTGGACACGGCGAGTCCCGCCGCCAAGGGATTGATTTCGATTCCGTGCCTCTTCCATCCGTTCCTGAAGCCGTCCAAGAACGCGCCATCCCAGCAGCCGATATCGAGAATGGAGCCTTCCGGAAACGATCTGCCGACGAGCGCCTTTGCCAAGACCCAGTCCCGGCGAGCAGAGAAGTCGGACCTCCAGTGCGTCCCCGGATCGATCCTCTTATAAGAGGACCTGAGCATCTCCGGATCCGGCCTCGGGGACCGAAAGCTCAGGCCACATGTTCTGCATCGAAAAAGAGAGCTGGGACCGCTCGGGGCCGAAAGCTTGTGATCCGCGAAGAATATCGTCTGCGGGATGTCCCCCTTTATAACGGTTTCCAAGGACGCGCACGAGGGGCATCTCATCTTCAAGGAGTCCCCTCGCCCTTTTTCTCCAGCTTGAAGAGCACGCTGGCCGGGAATCCGACAACGACCGTAGCGGGCTTGACATCGCGAGATACGATGCTCCCCGCACCAATGATCGCCCCATCTCCTATGGTTATGCCCGGCAGCAGGATGGATCCGGTTCCGATCCAAACGTTGCGTCCGATCCTCACGGACTTCATAACGAGACTCTGATTGTATACCGGCGAATCCTTATCATGGGTCAGGGTCGTAATGATGGAATGCGCGCCAATGATGGAAAAATCCCCGATGTCGACGCCCCCGTTCCCCCATATATGGACAAACTCCGCTATCTCGACATGATCCCCGACTCCGACGTTTTCTGGAGAGTGGATTACGACGCGGGGATAGATCCTCGACCGATCGCCGAGACCCTTAAGTTTATATTTCCAGTACGCTCGCCGGAAAACCGACCTCAAGCCTCTCGCTGGACGCCGGAACGGACGTGAAAGGATAGAGATCGTCCTAAATCCGAAGACAAGCGAGGCCTCAAAAAAGCGGCCGAATGGATCAAGGATTGGCATGGCGATTATGGCGCACCGTTTCAGTTGGAATCGGACTTATTGAAGCAAGCTACCGCCGTTGGCAAGATCCGTCTATCTCGATTGTGAAGAAATACTAAGCTTTTGCGAAGACTATAAACCCGGTGCCCCTGATTATATCCGAAAACGGGCGGGGAATCGAAACGTTTGTCATCTTCATCGTCCGGGCGAATCTTAGCCTTCCCTCCCTGGGACCGCAATCGTCGGGGGGGATGAATCCCGGGGTGAAAATTCTCCCTCCCCCCTCACCCATAGGGGTGAGGGAGGAGCGGGTCTCCCCGCCCCCCATATATCGGCGCCGGTCGGGACTTTGACAAATAGGCGCCAACCGGGATATATTTAACCCGTAATGGAGGGCCTCCTTATGGATTCCGTACGCGCCATAACGGTCGGAAAGAATCTCCGTCTCCTTTTTGCGGCCCTATCGGCCGTCCTCGTCCTAGGGAACGGGCTCGCCGCGGCCCAGGCGATAGATCCCTTCTACCTCAGGATGTTCGAGGACGGTGAAGCTGCGTTCGTCGCCGGCGACCACGCCAAAGCCGTCAAGGACCTGGAGGT
>Ga0315277_10004382_pt1 | contig 18920 bp, 15 predicted proteins | sample YL17G05_15_MG_FD_203695 | JGI IMG/M metagenome (GOLD analysis project Ga0315277, IMG submission 203695) | Sediment microbial communities from Yellowstone Lake, YNP, Wyoming, USA - YL17G05_15 | ecosystem: Environmental > Aquatic > Freshwater > Lake > Sediment | place: USA: Wyoming | collected...
CCTGAAACAATCGACATAGTCTGGCAAGCGGTTTCGTTCAACAGCGCCTTTCCGAAGTCTCGCGAATCGGGTTGTCCTCCTAACACGACGGCTTCCTGTCGCGAGACTTCGGAAAGACACCTCTGTGATATGTTAACTTGCCGCGAATGATCCCGAGACCCATAATGGATCCGGACGAGCCATATTACTCCAGGACGAGCCGAAAAGATTGTAATTTTCACACACTTCCGACATCCGGCACGATCGGAGTGTGCCGCCAGCTCAGAAAAACACCTGTCTATCTCGCGATGCGGTGAGGGACGAATTCTTGCTTGCATGAACCCTCCTCCGGATGTGTTGGCACGCGTAGCATACCACCAAAAGAAGGGGTCAGATCTGCACTATTCAAGATCCGGCTGAACACGCATGCAGGAGAAGGCGATACCGCTCAGCAGGTGGGTGCCGAACCATCGCATCCACAATATCAGAAGCAAAAGAAAATTACCAGAGTGCCTCCTATCCTATTGGGCGCATAATGGTTATCATCACTACGCCGGAGCCCTGGCGCATGTCGTTCACGGCCGCGGCGGGCCACGCCTGCGGCGTTGATTTCAAGGCGGCAGCGCACCTGAAGGCTTACCCGGAATTCCAATGGGAAAAGGAATTCCTCCGAGACATGCCGGCGCGCCCCTGGACCGTCTTCGAGGCCGCCAAGTAGAGTCAAAAAGGGGACATTCCGAAAGCTAGGAAGCCTTGTCGAGTGTCTGCGTTCCGTTCCTCTTGATGTAGTAGGAAACGGCAATTGCTACATAGTTGCCGAGGCTGCGGATGAAGGCCTTTAACGTAAAGGAGGAGGAGAGGAGTTTCCGCAGACGGCGCGGCCTGGAATAGAACCTCAGATAGCCTTGAATCTGCAGCCATTTGACCTTTCTCGCGGTCACCCCTGAGGTTCCCATGTGAGGGATCATCACATTCATGTTGTCGTAGTTGCCATCCTGGATGTAGTACCCGTCGCGCACCGCAAGATCAAAAAGGGCCGTCCCAGGATAGGGAGTCACCATGGAAAAGAAGGCGTAATCCAGCTTAGAGGCGTAAGCCCACCGGATGCTTTCTTTCATCTCCTCCAGTTTCTCGCCCGGGAATCCCAGCATCATCAACCCAATGGTGGTGATTCGATATTTTTCAGCCAGGTCCAGGAGCCCTTCCACCTTGCCGATGCTGAGGTTCTTCTTTATGAGTTTCTGAATCCGCGCCACGGCCGATTCGATGCCCACGCACATGGTTTCGGCGCCCGCCTTATTCAGCTTGGCCATCAATTCTTCATCCATCCGCTCCACTCTGACACCGCCACGGAGCTGCAAGGCGATTTTGAGTCCGACGCCTACAATCAGGTTGCAGATTGCCTTCGCCCGCTCGATGTCCATGGTAAACGTGTCGTCCCAGATGACAAACTCCCGGACCTGGTGCTTGTCATGCAGCAGGAGAATCTCATCCATGACGTGCTGAGGCGAGCGGCCGCGGAATTTCTTGCCGAAGATGGTGTGGCAGTAAATGCAGTGATACGGGCATCCCCGGCTGGTGATCAACTCCATGGTGCGGTGCTTCCGTCCCGTGAAATCCGAGGTGTGCTCGGCGCGGATGTAGGGTTCGAGGTCCATCAGGTGGTATGCCGGAAACGGCATCTGGTCCAGATCCTCGATCAGAGCACGGGGGGGCGTCTGCACGATCTGCCCGTCTTCCCGACGGAAGACAATGCCCTCCACCATGTCCAGCGGCTTGCCGTGTTCCCAGGCCTGCATCAGGTCGTACATCGTCAACTCGCCTTCCGCGCAGCAGGCCACATCGACGTTGGGGTCCTTGAGGCAGTCGTGGGGTGCCGAACAGGGAAAGGAACCACCGAACACCACCCTGGTGCCGGGATAGTTCTGCTTCAGGTATCCGGCGATCTGGAAGGCCCCTTTGTTCTGGGTTATCTGAAAACTCACGCCCACAACCTCGTAGGCGTGCCTTTCCATTTCCTGCTTAAGCGCTCCTTTCCAATCCTCCGCAACGGCCAAATCCAGAAGGCGGACAAAGATCCCTTTTGATTCCAGGTAGGAGGCTATCAAAGCGATCCCCACCGGGAATCCGGGTGACCGGTACTGCTTCTCGTAGTGCGCCCGCGTCAGAAGAAGCCTGCCTCGAATCGGGCTGCAGGTCTCTCCAATCCCAAAAGATGCTGTAGCAGAAGATTGCGGATTCCCGTTGTTTGGCGGCATATTTGCTTCTAGAGCTGGATTGGGACACCTTCTTCCCGGCGAATTGTACTTGAGCGACCCGGCGAAATCAACCGGCTGGAGCCCCAAAGCGAAGCCAAGGAGTGCAGCCACCCCTCACCCTTGACAAACCTTACCCCCGACGTCAGTATTTCGCCGAAGCAAAAAATCCGAGGATTCGAGTTTGGCACGATCACTCACGAAACTGCGCAACCGCCTCACTCTGCTGAAAACCTACGTCGCCAGGAAGCCCCAAATAATGGGCGGCCCTTTGACGCTGACTATCGAAAGCACTGCGAAATGCAACCTTTCCTGCCCGATGTGTCTGCGCGAACACATCTATTTCCCGCCGCGGGACATGGAGTTTTCGGTCTTCCAAAAGATCATCGACGAAGGGAAGGATTTTTTGGAGTTTGCGGTTCCTTACGGGGCCGGCGAGCCGCTTCTGAATCCGCAGATATTCGACATGGTTGCCTACTGCACGAAGATGGGTGTGCCGTCGGGAATCTCCACAAATGCCACCATCCTGACCGCGGAGTACAGTCGAAGGCTGATCGAAGCCGGCCTCGACTACATCATTTTTGCCTTCGATGGTGCGAGCCGCGAGACCTTCGAGACCTACCGCAGGGGAGCGAACTTCGATCGGGTGCGCGACAACATCCTCACCTTCCTGGAGGTAAAGAAGGCGATGCGGTCGAAGATCTTCTGCATCGTGCAAGCCGTGGCGCTCAAGGAGAACCGCAAGGAAATTCCGGATATTATCAAGATGTGGCGCCGGGAAGGCATCGATGAGGTCCGCATCAAGAAGGATGAAGTTCACAACGAAGGGAGTGCGATACCGGGATACAAGTCGGACCGCCCTCCGCTGCGGCACCACTGCTACCATCTTTGGCGCGGTCCGATGTACATTCATTACGACGGCACGGTATTTCCCTGCTGCTACTCCTATCCGAGCGAGCCGATCGGCAATGTCAAGAAGAACACCCTGAGGGAGATCTGGAATTCGGAGAGGATCGTGCGCATGCGGGAAGCCCATATCCGGGGTGATTCTCAAATCTACGAGGTCTGCCGGAATTGCGCTGCCGCCCGCCCGCGCATGGCGGTTACGCTGGGCAGCTTCCTGATTAACACGCACACCGTGCGCAGGACCATTCCCTTTTTCGAGAGGATGGCGCACCTGCGGAACATTTCGGTGTTCGAGACACTGAAATAGCAGCGACAGAGGCGCTTCACGGTTCAACGGGATTTGATCCAGAGAAACAGATGAAGATCGCCCTTATCAGGCCGAGAGTTCAGTTCAGTCGATGTGTGCGGCGTATTCCGCTGAGTTACATCCATTTGGCGGCCTACCTGCGCGAAAACGGCCATGAGCCGTTTCTTTTCGATATGGTTCTGAACCATGTGAATCAAGAGGACGTGGACCGCCAGATCCGGCAGCATCAAATCAAGGTCGCGGGTATCGGCTGCATGACTTTTGAGTTCCCGGAGTCGTTGAAGGAAGCAGAGCGGCTGAAGGCCGCTCATCCCGGAATCACAATCATCTTCGGCGGCGCGCATCCTTCCGGCGCGCCGGCGGAATGCCTCGAGAGCGGCATAGCGGATTATGTCGTCGTCGGCGAGGGAGAAATCGCGCTCACTCAACTGCTGGAAAACCTACACTCCGGAAAGGGAAATGAGGCCGTTCAAGGCGTCTGGCGCAAGGAAGGCGACACGATAGTGCCCAGCCAACCTGCTCCCGCTCCGGACGTCAATCTCCTGCCGATTCCCGCATATGATCTTCTGGACCTGGAAGCGTATTTCAAAATCGATTCGCCCTGGTACTTTACCAACTCGAGAAGGGCAGTGCAGTTCATCTCGAGCCGGGGATGCCCTTACGGGTGTTCCTATTGTCATTCCGTCCACGGAAAACGATTCCGCGGTCAGACACCATCCAAGGTCCTGGACCAGATGGAGAACCTGTCCCGGAACTTCGGCATTGAGGAATTCATTTTTGTCGACGACGTCTTTAACTTCGATCTGGAGCGCGCGAAGGGAATCTGCAGGGAGATTCTCAGTCGGAATCTCAAGGTTCACCTTCAATTCCCCAATGGTGTGCGCGGTGACCGTTTCGACGAGGAACTCATCGCGATGATGAAAAAGGCAGGGACACATTTCATGGCGGTGGCCATCGAAACGGTCTCGCCAAAATTCCAGCGGCTGATCGGGAAGAATCTCAACATCAAGAAGGCCATGCAAACCCTCCAATGGGCAAGACAGCACAAGATTGAAGTGAGCGGCTACTTCATGATCGGATTTCCCGGGGAAACAGTGGAGGAAGTCAAGGCAACGGTAGACTTCGCCGTGAAGGCGCCATTCAATGCGATTTTTATTTCATTCGTTGCTCCTTTCAAAGGAACGGCACTGAGAGACGACATGATGAGGGGCCGATTCAGGAATGAGGAATCAAAAGGGATCCGCGAGCTGAACGACCGGATCCCGATAGTCCATAGCGAGACTTTGACTCCCGATGTGCTCAGACACTTTCAGCTGAATGCCTATTGGCGGTTTTATACAAAGCCCAGGGCAATAAAAACCCTGGTGAAGCGCCTCGCATATCCCAGGAACATGAGAAAAGTGCTGCGCGCGGTAGTCGGGAGAATCAACAAGAAAGAACAGGTAAGCGTCAACTAGTACTGCACCCTCAAGTATCCGAGAACTTCAGCGCAGCCCGCCGCAGCCCATATACCGCCCCGAACCCAGGCCATGGAATCTTTGAGCCTTAGAGGTCAGGCGAATGCTTGACCTCTAGCCCAACTTCGTCAATTCGCGGAGCAGAATCCTTTGTTTATGCGGGTTTCCGTTTTTTTCCAGTCACTATAATCAGGCTGCTGGTGTCCAGCTCATGACAGGTTTCATTACCTCCGCGGGTATCTGCAGCGTCTCGTAAATCTGCCGAGAACCCTCTTCTGGCGTACTCCCTTTGCGGATTCTTATCACCACACCGGTTTCTGTGGGCAAGACTACCGTGACAACTTGGTGTGTACTCAGTTCCTCACGCAGCATGCCCCATGACGTGTGAATCCCAGCATCGAGAAAATACTGTTCAATGACGGCCAATAGGTGATACGCAAGCACGCACAGAAAAATGTGCGTCTGTGCGCGGTGCTTCAGATGATGGAAAATCGGCCTCTCCATTAACGGACTCTTGATGTCCCGGAAAGCGTCCTCCACACGCGTCAACAGAATGTAGTTGCGCCAGATCTCCTCGGCGGTGAGGTCCTTTCGATCCGTTTTGAGCACGTAGCTGCCGTCTAGTTTTTTCGCATTGGCTTTCTTGTCGGCGTTTTCACGCCAAGTGACGCACTTACCGTTGGCGTCATAGTCGACTTCGTAATAGCGGGCTACGCGTGGGTACCGTTCCTTCAGCCGGCCGATCGCCTGGTTGATCTTTTCGGCCTTCTTTAGTTGCCCCTTTTCGACGCGCCGTCTCAGCCTCTCCATGTCTTGCACGAGCTTCTGCTCTTGTTTTTCCCGGATGGCTCGATCCTTGTCTTGGCGCCCCTCGCTGCGACAGAGAATGTAAAGCTCATCCCCTTTTTGCTGGCGCTTGATCTCCACACGGGTCTTCTTTTGGAAGGGATTCAGGGGTGAGGGTATACGAATCACCTCCTCCCATCCTTCCTCCTTTTCCAGCTCTTCGAGCCATTCGTTCCTTTCTGGTTGCCGTCCGGCAACGATGTAGTGGTAGTCCCGATCCCGAATCTGCTTGAGATTTTCCTCATAGGCCAGGCCCCGGTCCACGATCACAGTCGATCCCGCCTTCTTGCCCACGCGCTTTTCGAGCACGTCGAGCATTTGCGTGACCGTACGGCAATCCTGCACGTTGCCGTCAAAAACCTCGTGCGCCTTCGGGAAGCCGTTCCGGTCAACCACCAACCCGACAACCACCTGCTTGCAATCCGGCCGCTTGTCCCAAGAGTAACCCAGCTTCGCTTGCGGGTTTCGTTTCGCCTGCCCCTCGAAATAGGTGGAGGTCAGATCATACAGGTAGAATGTCTCATCCAGGTTGAACAGCGTCCTCTCACTTTGCGCCAGCTCTCGCTCAATCTGTTCCCGATTGGGATGGAGCACATCGAGATTGCGGCACAGCCTGGTGTCATTGAGCTCGGAGAAGTCCGCTCCCAGGATGTCGCCCATTGCTGTGCGCCGAACCCAGTCCGGCATTGCGTGTTCCGAGCTGGGAGCAATCAGCCAGTTCAAGGTCATTACCTCGCTCAGCGTACACGCGTCCTCCGTCAAACCGGCCCGGCTCAGTATCCCGTCCAAGCCTAACCGTTCCCACATCTGATGCCCCACGTGTACCGGTCCCGCCATTCGAACTTCCTCGAACTCAATTCCATCCGTATCGACTCTGACAACTGTGCCCTGCCCCGCTCGAGCTGCTTTTCGTCTTCTCCCCCGGCGTGCCCTTTGCAGCAACGCCTCAAGCTTCGGATCGGAAGGCTCGAGCGCAGACTGGCCCTGCAACGCCGATTCCAGACGGTGAGCGAGCGCGAGCCATTCTTCCGGAGGGGCGGGTTCGAGGTTGCCAAGGGAGCAGATGGTGCGCTGACGGGGACCCTTAGGGGTATGGATTGATTCGACGAGGAGATAGTTTGTATAGGTGGTGTTCTTGTATTTCCGGATAGATTTCCTGAGATACATTTGCCACTATGAATATCATTATGCCCATTTCCTGTCAAGAATATTATTCACTAACTTAGTCACTATTATCAAATATCTAAAAACCTCCTATTGCAACTAAAGCAGTTACAGGCGGAGATGGAGCCAAAAGGGGCCAAAACGTCCGTAAACGTCACGCGAACTGACGAAGTCGGGCTAAGGCTCAAAGAGTTCTGAGACAAATCACTTTCATGCGTCGCAGACGGCGCCCCGGCCGGCGGCGAAAAGTGTATTCAAACTAAATAGATAGGCATAATCCTCGGATTGTAAAGAATTCAGACATCTGCCGAATCCTCTGAATGAAGTGCTATTCGAAGCTCAGGCCGTGGTATTGAAGCCTCACCGAGGAGAAGTGAATCGCTTCAAACATCCCGTGAGTGCTCATTGGCAGGGGATAATCGCAAATGGGATCCATATGCCGGCGAACAGATCTTTCAGGAAGACCTTCATGGTGTCAATCCCGACTCTGGTATTCATCGCCTGGGCGGCATTCGCCGCGCAACAAACGGGTGCAGCCGGCGGTCAGGACAAGAGCGTAACCCTGGCATACCAATTCCCGGAGGGCAAAACCGTGGCCTACCGGAATGTCAGCACCGAAACTCAGGCCATGGAAATAATGGGTCAGACGATGGGGGTCAGCAACCTCTCCACTCGCGAATTTTTGGTAAAACCGAAAGGCATGAAGGAGGAGCACCTCAGCCTGGGCGTGACAATCGATGGCTTCAAGTTGAGCATCGATAGCCCACAGGGAGCGATGTCTGCGGATGCGAGTTCCCTTCTGGGAAAAAGCTTTGACATGGTCCTCTCCAGCCTCGGCAAGGAGATTGACACATCCGGGGCATCCTCCCTTCAATACGACCTCGGCGCCGGCGGAAGACGGAATATCGCCGCGGGTTTCCAGGCCTTCTTCCCCGACCTGCCCGACCACCCCGTCAAGACGGGCGACACCTGGCTTGGTAGGAGAAGTGTGTGAAAATTCCATATCCTGCAGCCATCGTTTTGGCGTAAAATCCCGATCGTGATTGACCCTGGGCTCCGGGCAGTTGCGGCAGACGGGGCGAAGTGAACATAGCACCCCCAAATCAGAAGGAGGGCCAGCCCTCACAGCCGGGCTCCGATCCCAAGAATGCAGCTTGTTCGGACTATCCTTCAATTCATTTCGAGCAGGGGATGCCCCTATCGTTGTTCCTACTGCCACTGTGTTCATGGCAAGCGGTTCCGCGGGCAGTCTCCCGGCAAGGTTCTGGACCAAATGCAGACCCTGGCCCGGAACTACGGCGTGGAGGAGTTTCTATTCGTCGATGATGTTTTTAATTTCGACCTCGAACGCGCGAAGGCCATTTGCTGGGGAATCCCGGAGCGAAATCTGAAGGTTTTCCTCCAAATCCCGATCGGGATACGCGGCGACCGCTTCGATGAAGAGCTGATTATCCTAATGAAGCGAGCCGGCACCCATTTCATTGCCGTGGCGATTGAAACGGTTCCCCCAAAATACCAGAAGCTCATCGGTAAAAACCTGAACATCCATAAGGCCATGTAGACCATCCAGTGGGCGAGGAAACACAAGATCGAGGTGAGCGGCTACTTTATGATCTGGTTTCCGGGTGAGACCGAGGAGGAAGTCAAGAAAACGATCGACTTCGCCGTCAGTACCCCCTTCAAAGGAACGGCCTTGAGGAACGACATGCAGGCAGGGCGGTTCGGGGAGGAGGGACGCGACAGCATCAGTCTGATGGACGACAGGTTCCCGGTGGTCAAAAGCAGCACCCTCACACCTGAGGTGCTCAGGCGGTACCAGATGAATGCTTATTGGCGTTTTTACACGAAACCGAGATCGATACCCACCTCGATCCGGCGGTTCGCCAGCACGCGCAACGCCAGGAAAATGCTGCGCGTGACAAAGGGGAGAATCAGCAGTCAAAAGCACGTGAGTGTGAATTAGCGGGCAATCATGGCGGGTTGTTTGTCGTCGGACACACCTTCGGCTTTCAGATCTTTCACCTTACCCTTCATCCTGCTGCTCGCCGCCCTGGCGGCAGTCATCATTCACTCCGCGGTATTCGATCCCGATTCCTGTTTTCTGCCCCCCGCAACGCGTGGAGAATGGCTGCTCGCCCCGCACCGGATCGACAAGACCCTCGTTTCTCACTACCGTTCGGCGGTTTTCAGAAAGGAGAAAATCCTGCCGGCAGAGCCTGCCCGCGTTACGGCCGTCGTCGCGCGCATCAAGGCCGCCACCGATTGCGAGGTTTTCGTCAATGGCCAGCTTCTGCCCTCGCCATCGAAGGATGCAGGCAGCCCGAACTGGAGGTGGTCTCGCAGCTTCGATCTCCGGCCATATCTGCGCCCCTCGGCAAACACCCTGGCATTGAAGGTAACCAGCAATTCGCTCACGCCCGCCCTTCTGTTCAACGCCGACGTCTCATTCGACGACGGCTCACGCCGGGCATTCGACTCCGATCCGACCTGGCTGGTCTCCGTCGATGATGGCGGGCACTGGTCGGCTCCCGAGAAGCCGGAGCAGCCGCGTGAGTTCTGGCCGGGTCACCTGGACTACTTCAGCAGTCATCCCGCGATCTTTGCCCGTCTCAGGATCGCTTCTTTTGCGGCGACCATGCTCTTCATGTGCCTCGCCGTCGCCCTTTGCCGCCCGCTCTTCCCCTCACGCGCCACGGACCGCTTTGCTGCGCAAGGGGAATTCGCTGCATCACCGCTTGGCTGTCGGCCTCCGGTCGCCGCGTTCCTAAATCGAGTGCCTGGGCTGGCCTTTGCCTTTCTCTACTTTCCCCTTGCGCTCTTGCGCGATCCCTATTCAGGCTGGGACGCAGAGATTCACATCAATTACATCCAGCATGTTGCGGCGCACTGGAGCATACCTTTCAGCGGCGCAGGTTCCCGCATGTACCAGCCGCCGGCTTACTACTTCCTTGCGGCCTGCATTTATCGGCTGGCTTCAACGATCCCCCCGGGCCTGGCCCAGCAACTCTCCGGACTCACCACTCACGACATCGCTTTGAAGGCAGTTCAACTCCTCTCCCCGGTGCTGGCGTGGCTCCAAGTCCTCACGGTCCGCCGGACCCTGTCATTTTTCTTTCCCGCCGGCTCTCCGGCTCTTGCGCTCGGCGTAGTTTTCGCCGCCCTGCTGCCGATGCAGATTTACAGCAGCCAGTTCATCTCGAGCGAAATGTTTTCGTCCCTCACGATCTCCGTTGGTCTGTGTCTCCTCGTGTCGATGATCCTCCGGAACCGGATCCGGAACATCAGATGGTGCATCCTCCTGGGTTTGGCGATTGGTCTTGCCTGCCTGACGAAATATACCGGGGCTCTGCTATTGGCATCCGCAGCCATGGTCTACGGCTCGCGTTCCCTTCAGGATGCACAGTTTCGCCGGAGAACCCTGATCGGCTTTCTTGTCCTCTTGGCCGCCTTTGCGGCGGCCGCCGGCCCCTATTACTACGCCAACCTCAGGCGCTACGGCACGCCGTTTCATTTTCCCCAGCATGCAAGCGCTGTGACGCTGGAGTATCGCGGCATCGGCTTTTTTCTGAACCCTCTCAACCTCGGCCTCGGTGCGATTGACAAGTTCGAGGCGCGAACCCTTTCATTTCCGGACGGCAATTATTCGTCGATGTGGCTGGACATCTCGAATCTGCCGCACACCTGGACACGCATCGCCGATGGCATCATCTACTATCTTGCCCTGTTCCCTGCGATCCTGATGCTTTTCGGCATGGTGCGCCTCATCCGTCTCTGCGCGTCCGATGCGGTGACGGGGGAGCGATCTCTGCCGCTTGTTGCGTTCTTCTTTCTCAGCGTGGGCGCCTACTGTCAATTCGTCCTTCGCTTCTTCAGCTGGGAGGTGGTGAAAGCCTTTTATATCCTCTCCAGCATTTCCGCATTTGCCCTGTTTTTCAGCGTCGGGCTGGAGAAGCTGCTGGGGCAACCCGAAAGGGGCCGGCGATTTCTGGCGCTTCTGGCGATGCTGTCGGTTGCGATCGTTGCCTACTTCGGATCCGTCCTCCTGAGCTCCCTGGCCCGCCACTGATCAGGCACTTCCTGGCCTGCCCCGTCCGCATACTAAGACTTCTAAACCGCGGTGGCCCTTCCGGTTAGATATTCTGCACTCTTGCCTCGGTGCCTCTAAATGATGGCGAAGTTGTTCCGGAATTCACGTATGATCTTTCCGGATGGCGAAAATACCCACCAGGCTTCAACCAACGTCATCTCTTTACAATGAATTCCGGTACAGATGATAACGGTTCCCCACATGCGCTTGTGTTCTATGGCGCCGATACTCACGCTACAATGGTACAAGAGCTTGTCAATGAATGGCACGGTCGTATTTTGCCCTATAACGGGCGTGACTCCTGCGATTCCGTTTTTCAATTCCCGAACCTCCTTAGAAACCCTTTCAGTGATACCCGAAGTTTCGTCCATCTTGAACTCCTTGAATCAAATACCGGCAAACCCTATGCGGAGTACGTTGCTGGTATTATGAATTTTGGCTCTCAGCCCATCCCTCCTTCCCCGCATAACATCCAATTTTTCATAACTTACCCGTTCTGACCTTCGATTCCCATAGACGAGTACAATGCTCTCTATGGTGCTGTTGGACAACCTATACGCACTTTTAGACGGAGTGATTATTTTTCTATCAATCAATCAGATTCTTGCCGCTATCAAAACAGAATAGTACTCATAGATCCACAACCCAAATTCCTTCCTAATCCTAGCGTATGCTTATCACCGGATATCGACGGCGCGCCTTGTAGTATGCCGAATATAGGGCAGATCCCTCCGTGTAACGGCAAAGACAACGCTGCATATTTCAAAGTAATTGATACTGTACCACTATCCAACATAACCTTTAGTGGGGCATATTTTCATACCAATAATGGTGATATAGCGGGGGGAATCATTGTCCATGGGGTTCTTCCAACAACTATCATCAATACATTTCAGACTGTAACCAGCCAAGTGTTTTTCGCTTTTGTTGAAACTCAACCGCAAATAGACCCGAACGATATGCCACATCGCACGATGTTGATTCTATCTCCGATTGTTTTCTCGGAAATACCAGTTGGGACATCCTTTGCAAGATGGTATTTCGTTCCCATCCACAATGACTTGGAAGCCGCAGTTGAACTCGCTAAGGAACTCTCAAGTCGCGTAATTCAGTTTCCGCAGGATCTAGGGACTCCGGGTTTTGTACCTGTTTATCGATATTATAGGACAGCTCCTGATGGAATTCGTGATTACTACTATTCAATTACCGGCCCTTCTGCCGTTGATGATTATGCAGCAGGATATGGTTATTCCTTTGACAAAACGGCATTTCGCAGCTTTGCATGGACCGCAGGACCTCCTGGTACTTTCAGGCCCACCTACGTCCAGGCGACGGACCGGATGTGCGGTACCGCCATTAGAGAATTCAATCCCTACTCAGCGACAACCATCCCGCCTGGATATGATAATACGTATAAATTTGCAGGTTGCGGGACTGATTTTACTGATATTGTGGGCACTGTTCAGTTCGTAGCGGCATACCAATTTCAAGGTACCGTACCTTTGTATTGGGGCTATCTTGCTGCGCCTGGCTCAAGGTACCACTTCATGCAAACCATAGATCAACGTGAGCTTTTAAACGGCGGCTATACTGCCGGCGGAATTATAGGCTACGTAGCACCGACTTCGAGCGATACAAATCAGCCCTTTTAGTGCCTCATAGGCGCAGGTCATTCGGTATTCATCTCGATGAAGTCACTCCTCAGCCGTCTCAGCACATATATTGTCCTGCTTGCCTCATCTCTCCCTGTGTTTTTGGGTATAGGTGAAATAAGCGGCCCTTTGGAATCCAGAGCCAGCTGCGACTTCTCCCCAATTTCTGAGAAGTGGTGATATGTTAACTTCCCGCGATTGATCCCGAGACCCACAATGGATCCGGACGAGCTATGTTACTCCAGGACGAGCCGAAAAGATTGTAATCCTCACACACTTCCGACATTCGGCACGATCGGAGGGTGCTGCCAGCTCAGAAAAACACCTGTTCGTCCATGTCGCGATCCGGTGCGGCGGGGGAAATAGGAGGAGGTCTGGAAGGTAGGCCTAGGCACTCGAGAATCTTTCTGATGGCCTCGGGGATTACCCTTCTCCTTGGAATTTCATATTCGTGAATTCACCTTCCGTAATATACTACTCTCGTGAGTCGGATGTTCGTGGATTTGGCATTTCAGTGCCGGATCCGGAGTTCTTGTCAGAGATCGTTCCCGGCCAGGCAGCGGACGGTCTTTTGAAAAGGAGAAATATCCTGCGGCGGCTGCATCGATTTCCCCCACGATCAGCCGTATATGAACAGTGTCTCGTTCTCTGGTAGTTGCCGGAACCTCCCATGAACCATGAGAATCAGCGACGAGCCAGCTCCATGGAATCACCCCATAAATCAATGCCCTTCGGCCGGATTCTCTTTTCGGTGTTTCTGACTTTTTTGACTCCTGCCTCAATGGGGCGCTGGGTAAGCCCCTCTGATGCTGAATCGCGTGGTGGCGGGCCAAGAGAACGGATTGCAGGTGTGCAGGACATACGACCGCTCCAATTGGGGAAGACTATCCAGCGTGAGATTGGCGGAGGCAAGAGCCACTTTTATCAACTCGCAGTGCGCGCTGATGAATACGTGCTTGTGAAGCTCCGTCAATTGGGCGCCGATTTCATGTTGATTTTGTATGGGCCTGACCAAAAGGTGATCGTGAGAGTTGATATTTCTGACGCAACTGAACCCCTTGAACCTCTGTCCTTGATTGCTGAGGTTTCGGGAATGTGTCTGCTTGAGGTTCGCTCACTGGAGAGAGGCAGTGCGCCATGCGGTTATGAGGTTGAGTTGCGTGAGCAGCGCCCGGCGACTGTGGAGGACCGCAGCCGAGCGACGGCGGAGCGGGCTTATATGATAGGGATGCACCTCAGGCGACAGGTAGATCAGGAATCACAGCGCAGATCGCTTGAGGAATTTGCTAAAGCAGGTAGAGCCTGGCATGCCGCTGGCTTCCCGTATAAGGAAGCTGAGGCCTTCCTTCTCATGGGTGAGGCCTATTTCAACTTGAGTGATTACCCGAGAGCCATGGAAACGTACAATCAAGCGATGCCGATCCTCCAAAGAATCGGTAATCGCGGCGGAGAGGCGTGGGCGCTCAGCAACATCGGCAGGGTACATACTTCATTGGGTGAAACGCAGATGGCACTTGAATGCCATCTGAAAGCCCTGGAACTATATCGCTCGGCTGACGATTCTCGCGGGATTGCCATCGCTTCCACTCACCTCGGCGCCACCTACGATCTTCTCGGCGAAAAGCAGACTGCGCTTGATTATCTGGAAAAGGCCCTCCCATTCTGGCGCTCGCAGAATGACCCGAAGGGAGAGGCTCGTGCCCTTCATTCCATTGGAGCAGTCTACGCTTCCCTGGGAGAGCTTCAAGAAGCAATCAGGTTTTATCGAAAGGCACTCCCGCTTTGGGGTGAAGAATTTCTTCGCAAGGCCGGTACGATTAACAATCTGGGCGGCGTGCATGCCGCCTTGGGCGCCAACGAAAAAGCTCTGGAGTTCTTTTCTCGGGCTTTGCTCCTTCGGCAGGAGATTGGCGACATTCGAGGGCAGGCGAACACATTCAACAGCCTCGGCCAGCTTTACCATTCGATGGGAGAGAAGAGAAAGGCCGTTGAATCGTGTTCCAAAGCACTACCACTGTTTAGGTCCCTGAGTGACCGTGCAGGCGAGGCCGACACCTTGACGAACATCTGCTCAGGATACCGTGCCCTGGGTGACAGCAGGAAGGCCCTTGATTTCTGCCAGAAGGCAGTTTCGCTTCGTCGGGCTGTTGGTGACCGAGAGGCTGAGGCAAACACTCTCTACAATCTTGCCCGGGCGGAAAACGACCTCGGAGATTTGAGCGGCGCTCTCGCTCACATTGAAGAGGCGCTTAAACTACCGGAGTATGTGCGAACGAGCATTTCCGTGGAGGATCTCCGCGTCTCTTATTTCAGCAGAGTATGGCATTATTACGACTTTTACATTGATTTGCTCGGGCGGCTGAGTGTCCTCTGCCCCTCATCCGGTTATGATTCCAAGGCGCTGGAGGCGAGCGAGCGGGCACGCGCACGTAGCCTGCTTGAAGCACTGGCGGATACAAGAACTTCGATTCGTGAGGATGCAACTCCGGAGCTCCTGGAGCGGGAGCGAAGTCTGCAACAACACTTGAAGCAGAACTCCGAATATTTCGCTCAATGCTTGAGAAGCAACATCCGCCCTGATCAATACGCTGATTTGCAGAAAAAAATTAGCGATCTTTATTCTGAACTCGAAGCGGTGCGAGCAGAGATTCGTGCTTCCAGCCCGCGTTATGCAGCGCTGACACAGCCACAGCCGTTTAATCTGGCAGAGATTCAGCAGGAGGTCTTGGATGGCGATACTCTCTTGCTGGAGTATTTCCTTGGCGATGAACACAGCTATGTCTGGGCAGTAACTTCCACGTCAATTGCCATGCTGAAGCTGCCGCGGCGAGTCGAAATCGAACGGCTCGCCCGCCGTGTGTACGAGTCTCTGACGGTACGAAACAGAGGGGTGAGCGGCGAAACGCCAGAAAGCAGGCGGGCCCGCTTGAGTCAGGCGGAAGCCGATTACGCCGCATCCTCCTCCAAACTCAGTCAGATATTACTAGGGTGCGTGGCGGACAAGTTGGGTACAAAACGGCTACTGATTGTAAGCGAAGGAGTGCTGCAATACATACCGTTCGCTGCTCTTCCGGTGCCGCGGGCTAATCAGCCCACCATGTCCAACGTTCAGCAACAGAATGGGCAGGTCGGCTCTGCGCCGATCGCTCTCGTCAGGCCCAAACCTCTGATTGTCGATCACGAAATCGTCAACCTGCCTTCCGCTTCGATCCTCGCGGTGGTGCGTCGTGAGTTGGCATCGCGCACGCCGTCGCTTAAGACGATTGCCGTTCTCGCCGATCCTGTCTTTTCGAGGTCTGATCCGCGTGTGCGGACCGGGCGGCAGCCTGAGATCGAATCCAAGGCGACTCCCTCAAGCTCCAGATCTCTCGCCTCCGTCCCTTTCCTGGCCCCTGATCTTCTCCGGTCCGCAAAGGAAGTCGGTTTCACAAATCCGGCGCAGCAAATCCCCAGGCTTCCCTCCACGCGCAAGGAAGCATCTGCCATCGCCTCATTCGTGGCTGCGGAAGACTGCAAGCAGGCCTTGGATTTCGAGGCGAACCGTGTGACAGCAACAAGCGCTGAACTCAGCCAGTATCGCATCGTCCACTTTGCCACGCACGGCTTGCTCAATAGCAATCATCCCGAACTGTCGGGATTGATCCTGTCCCTAGTCGATGCACAAGGCCGGCCCCAGGATGGGTTCCTTCGATTGCACGACATCTACAATCTACGTCTTCCGGCAGACCTGATCGTTCTGAGCGCTTGCCAAACCGGTCTGGGCAAAGACATAAAGGGCGAGGGTTTGATCGGCTTGACGCGAGGCTTCATGGCCGCCGGTGTGGCCAGAGTCCTCGCGAGCCTCTGGAAAGTAGACGACGCCTCCACCGCCGAGCTAATGAAGCGATTCTATCAAGGTATGTTGGAAGAGCAGCATCTTAGCCCTGCGGCGGCTCTCCGCGCGGCACAGATCTCAATGTGGAAACAGGAGAGGTGGAGATCGCCCTACTACTGGGCCGCTTTTATCCTCCAGGGTGAGTGGAGATGATTTGAAACTCCCGGCCAGGTGAATAGCAGGCGTGGCAGCTTGGATTCGCCGGCCTCGTCAACAATCAGGCCTGGCCAGACTCAACCGATATATGGCTGATTCGACGCTTAGAAAAAACGATGGAGTTAAGCCACGAGTCTTTCCATAAGTTGCTTCGCTTGGTGGATCCAAGCGGGACCAACGCGAGCCAAAACTACGAAAAGCTTCGCACGAAGTTGATCTGCTTCTTTGCATGGAAACGCTGCGAGAATCCGGAGGACCTAACCGATAGAACCATAGACCGGGTGGCCAGGAAGATTGACGATGGAGAAGAGATCGGCAACGTAACGGCCTACTGCCGCCGGGTGGCTGGTTTTGTGCTAAAGGAGTATTGGGATGAATCCAGCAAAAGACAATCTATACTCGAGGAACTCCAGACAGGTGGACAACTTGTCTTGGACCCCCGGATCGCTCCGGATGAATCAAACCATTCGGAGCTGAGTGAGCGACGCCTCAACTGCATGAGGCAGTGCCTCGACAACCTGAGCCCCGATAACCGCGGGATGATCACTGAATATTACCATGGCGAAAAACGTGCAAAAATCGACAAGAGAGGGTGCATGGCAAAGAATATGCTGATTTCCAAAAACGCTCAACGGATTCGCATTTTTCGATTGAGGCGGATATTGGCCGCATGCGTAAATGAATGTCTCGAGCGGGCTTCGAGAACCTGAAACAAATTCGACATTGCGCCACTGATAACTGAGAAGGAAGAGTATGTGCTCAGATCTGAGACTCAGCGACGATTTGATGAGTCGGTACCTGCTCGGGGAACTTAGTGAAGCGGAGCAGGATTGGGTCGAGGAGCAGTATTTCGAGGATAATGCTTCGTTCGAACGCCTTCTCAGGGTAGAGGGGGAGTTGATAGATTCATACGTCCGTGGCGAACTTTCGGAGCATGAGCGTGGGAAATTTGAGACTTACTTTCTCACGTCGCCGCATCAGCGCGAGAAAGTCGAGTTTGCCCGGACACTATTTCGGGCCACCGCAGAAAAAGGTAGCGCCTATCCCATTGATGCGAAGGCTGTTCAATCGCATGCAATCCCCTGGTGGCTGACTCTTCGCTCATCTATGGCCTCAGTATCTTCATCAATCCGATACATGGCAGGGGCGCTGGCCATGGTATTGATTCTTGTCATTGGTCTGATGTGGGTGCAAAACGCGCGACTAGAGAATCAGTTGAATACCGTGAGGAGCGAGATGCTCCGTCTGAAAGAGCAAGACCTGAAAAACCAGGCTGAGAAGGAGCGATCGCACCTGGAGAGATCGCGTGATGCGTCTGGGCGGGCCCCGGGAAGCTTGCAGAATCTGGCGCCCTTCACGCTATCTTTCGTGCTCACACCGGGCCTGGTCAGGGGTATTGACGAGCCGAGAAGATTAGTCGTTCCGCCAAACATCGGCATAATTCAATTGCAGCTCGAAGTCGAACAAGCCTCTGGATATAGGAGCTTCCGTGCCGTCCTTCGGAGCGAAGATGGTGATGAGCTATGGAGCCAAAGTCGTCTTCAGCCCGCGCCAATCAACACTGGAGGTTTTGTCGTTCTGTCCCTACCCGCAACCTTTCTGTCAAATGGCAGCTACCTCATTAACCTCTTTGGAAGGGGCTCCGCCGAGCGCGTTGAAGAAGTCGCCGACTACCATTTCAGCGTAATGAGAGAGTAAATTCACCTCAAGACTGCGATCAGCAGACTTTCGTCGTAAGGTCATATTGATACCTCCAAGCATTCTTAGTTCTCAGCCGCCACAAAACGCAGGCACATCAGAATAAGATAACGCGACCGCGAAATATTTCGCTTCAAGCACTCACTAAAGAATGGAGCTTCATCTTGCCGTCGGGGGAGACGGGAAGGTGAAGTGTGGGCGTCGGGTGCTGTTCGGGGGAGAGCGAATTTCACCCGACGCCCCGGAAGAGGTTTCCAGCGAATTGAGGAAACACCATTATGAGAGGTAATCTCACGTTTGGCTTGGGAGCGCTGATTGTCTTGTCGATTTCATGTTACGCCCAAGATGGGTCAGGGACACATCAGTTTCCCGCTTCGCATCCCTCCGCACGCTTCAACAATACGATGGCCTATGACGCAGCGTGGGGCCAAATAGTCCTAAAGGCATATCCACTTCGCTCTCCTAGCCACTACATATTGTGGCGGCCTTTCCGTGTGCCGCCGACCACTCGGCGGTAGGGCATAGGGTCAGCGTGCACT
>Ga0315277_10004384_pt1 | contig 18917 bp, 10 predicted proteins | sample YL17G05_15_MG_FD_203695 | JGI IMG/M metagenome (GOLD analysis project Ga0315277, IMG submission 203695) | Sediment microbial communities from Yellowstone Lake, YNP, Wyoming, USA - YL17G05_15 | ecosystem: Environmental > Aquatic > Freshwater > Lake > Sediment | place: USA: Wyoming | collected...
GAAGGCGCAGCAGGCGGGAACAGTTGAAACAAGAAACGACCATCCCTAGGAGACACGATATGCACATGCCAACACCGCCACGTTTGTTGCGCCGTTCATTCCTCCAGACCGTAAGCCTGCTGCTCCCGGTGGTCGGGGCCACCTGGCCGCGCGCGGCAGCCGAACTGCCCGCTCGGAAACCGAACTTCATCTTCATCATGATGGACGACATGAGCTGGGGTGACGTGGCGTGTTTCGGGCAACCTTACGCCAAGACGCCCCACTTGGATAGCCTGGCCGCGAACGGGTGCAAGTTCACCCAGTTCTATGTGGGGGAAAGTGTATGTGCGCCGAGCCGTTCGGCCCTGATGATCGGGCGGATGCCGAACAAAGCAGGAAAACCGAATAACGGTGCGCCGCGGCTGGATCCAGCCCTGCCGAACGTGAATAACCTCTTGAAGGCCGCCGGCTACGCCACCGGGCATTTTGGGAAGTGGCACTTGGCAAAAGGTTTCGCTCTGCCCGTTGGTTATCCCGAGTCTGTGGTGGAACGTAATGAATACAAAATTGACGATTGGTTGCTATTTACCGGCCCCGGACCAACGGTCGCCAAGACGGTTACTGATGCCGCACTAGGTTTCATTGATCGGAATACGAATACGCCCTTCCACCTGAATATTTGGTATCTTTGGCCGCACCTCGGGGTGAACCCCAGTCCGGAACAGGTCGCGGTGTATGACGACGTGCTAGACCCGGCCGACCCAAAGAAACGGGTTGATGTCACCAAGTTCCATCCCACCACGCAGGCCAAGTATAAACAGATCAAAGAAAAGCACCCCGAGTATGATCTTACCCTGAAAATGAAGCGATACCTGGCCACGATCACGGATGCGGATACGCAGGTCGGGCGGATTCTAGCCAAGTTGGAGGCATTGAACTTGTCCAAGGACACCCTGGTGGTCTTTTGTAGCGACAACGGCGCCGTTGCCAACAACATAACATCGGTCCCTTCCCACGATATGTGGCCCGCCAACGCGGGGCCGTACCGGGGCGGCAAATTCGAGCACCGTGAGGGCGGCATCCGGATGACCTGCCTGGCCCAATGGAAAGGGCGGATGAAGGGCGGCCAAGTCAATGATTCACTCTGGCGCACCGTGGACTGGCTGCCCACAGTCTGCGCGCTGGCAGGCGTCAAGACTGACAGTATCAATCTGGACGGACAGAACGTATCGGACATTCTGCTGGGAGCTCAACGCGAACGCACGGAGCCGATCTTTTGGCAGGGAGCCGTGCGCGAAGGCAACTGGAAACTGGTGAAGGGTGAACTTTACAACCTTGAGACCGATCCATCCGAACAGAACGATCTGGCCAAGAAAGAGCCAGAACGGGCGCAGCGCATGTCGGGCCTGCTTCAGGAATGGCTGAAGAAGTAGTTACAGGCGCGTCAACGAACCAGAACCAATAACAACAAGACACTCGATAACATGAAACAAGCCAACACCCTAGTCTTGTTACTCTGCCTGATAACTTCGTCCGCCTCGGCGGAGTCAAGTCGCCCGAACAACATCTTATTCCTGATTGACGACATCGGCACTCACCAACTTGGTTGCTACGGGAACAAGGAAATCCCTACGCCAAACATCGATGCCTTGGCCCGGAACGGCATCCGTTTCAACACGGCCTGGGCCTGCCCGTCGTGCGTCCCCACACGGACATTGTTGATGAGCGGCCAATACCGATTCAAGACGGGCGACAATTTGCCAGGCACGATCGAACCGCTTTTCCACGCCTTGCGGCAAGCGGGTTACGCGACGTTCATGGGTGGCAAGTGGCATCTGAAGGGGTTGCCGGGTGACAAGGAGTGGGGTTTCGGTGAGCACTGCCTCTACGGCTCGCTGTGCGATGCGGCCAAGAGCAATAAGGAATGGGTCGCTCGTTTCAAAGGTCCCTGGTGGGGGAAGCAATACGGCGGCATCCCGCCTGGGTTCCCCTCGTTTGAATGGCATCCCATGATCATCCGCAACGGCGAGTTCATGGAGACGGGCCCCAGTGATTTCGGCCCCGACATTCTGAGCCGGGATGTTGTTGACTTCATCCGGCGCAAGGCGTCCGGCCAGGCCCCCTTTTTCATCTACTATGCCGAGGGCCTGGTTCACGAACCGAACAGTCCGATGCCCGATCCGGCGAGCCCGACGGGGAAAACCGAGAGAGGTTTGGCAGCCGGTGTGCGATACTTGGACAAGGTTATTGGTCAACTCGTTGCCGCACTGAAGGAAACCGGTGTTTGGGAGAATACGGTGCTGATGATTGGCGGCGACAATCCCATTCCGTCGATGGGAAAGGGGATGCCCTCGGCGATCGGTGTGCATGTGCCTCTGATCGTGGCTGGCGGCAAGAAATGGGTCACCTGGCAGGGCGAGACGGGATGCCTGACGGATTTTTCGGACATCTATCCAACCTGCCTCGCGCTGGCCGGCGTGGATGGGAACAGCCATCCGGATCTGAGCGGCAAGAGCTTCAAACCCTTGTTGGATGGAGACAAGAGTTACAGCAGACCATGGATATTATGCTATGGCGCGCGCACGATCCGCGATCGGCAGTGGTGCCTGGATGGCTTCGGGCAGCTTTGGCGTTGCAACGAATCGGGCAGCCCTTTCACCTTCGAGTTGATTACCAAGGACAAGGAAAACGCCGAAACCGCCGGTGGTCGTGCGGCATTGGAGGCAGTGCTCGCAGGCTTGCCTGCCATAAAGAGCAACACCGGGAAGGGCGACACGGACGACAAGAAAGAGGCCCAGCGGATGCGGATGCTGCAGCTCTACGAGAAATACAAGGGACTCGGCCTCAGACAACAGTAGGAACCCATGACCTTGTGCGTTTGTTAATGGAAGAGAAGATCAAGCAGGAAGGTAGACAGTCATGAACGGAATGGAGCAGCAAACGATGACGCGGCGCGAGTTGCTGCGCCGCTCGGCAGCCGTGGCGGCCGTGGCCGCGGCAACCCCCCTGGCCTCGCGGGCATATGGCGACGGGGGCGACAAAGTCCGGCTGGGGCTGATCGGCGCCGGTAACCGAGGCACGGGGGCGGTGATGGACGCGATCATCTCGGCGCCCAATGTCGAGCTGACGGCCATTGCCGACCTCTTTCCCGACAAAATAGAGAAATCGCTCAAGTGGCTGCACTCGACGACGAAAGACAAACCGCGCGAGGATGCGGCGCAGTACGGCTCGCTGGTGATCGACTGGAACCGCGCCGATGCCATCAAGGTGACGCCGGAGCGTTGTTTCAGCGGCTTCGACGCTTATCAAAAACTGCTCGCGACCGACATAGACGTGGTAATCCTGGCGACACCGCCGGGTTTCCGTCCACTGCACATCCGCGCGGCGGTCGCGGCCGGCAAGCACGTTTTTGCCGAAAAGCCGGCGGCGGTCGATCCGGTCGGCGTGCGCTCGGTGCTGGAATCGGCCGAGCTGGCCAAAAAGAAAAAGCTTGGTTTCATGGGCGGGACACAGCTGCGATTTCATCGCGCCTACAAGGAGATCATCGGGCGCATCCACGACGGCCAGATCGGCGAGGTGCTCGGCGGCGAGTGCTTCTGGTGGCAGGATTTCTTCGTCAACTGGTACGCCCAGCCGCGCCAGGCGGGATGGAGTGACATGGAGTTCCAGATCCGTTGCTGGCCACATTTCGTCTGGCTTTCCGGCGACCACATCGTTGAGAACCTGGTGCACAACATCGACGTGATGAACTGGGTGATGGGCGGGCCGCCGATCTCAGCCACGGCGATGGGCGGGCACGCCAACTGGGACGATTGGCCGATTAAGGGCAATGTCTACGATCACTTCTACGTCGAGTTTGAATACCCCGGTGGGGTCAAGATCCACGCCAGCAGCCGCCAGACGAAGAATACCTCGTTCCGCATCGGCGAACGCGTGATTGGCTCCAAGGGGATCGCCAATCCGTTCGGCAGGATCAAGGGGCAGAACGCCTTTGACTTTCCCGGGCCGTTCGATAATCCACGCTTCATCCTGTGGGCCGCCTACATCGAGAGTATTCGCAAGGGTGAACCGCTCAACACAGGCAAGGAATTCGCCCAGTCCACGATGACGGCCATCCTGGGACGCATGTCGGCGTACACGGGGCGCGCCATCAACTACAGCTGGGTGATGAACGCCTCCAATTTGGACCTGGCGCCGCCCAAATACGAATTCGGCCCGCTGGCCCTTGATCCGCCGGCCGTGCCCGGCCGCGCACCGCAGATCTAAGCAAAGGGATGGACAGGAACGCGTACGCTGCTGCTGAGCGGCTAATATATTTTCAAGACGGGCATTTGCCAGAACGGAGGCAATGACCTGGAGAAGCACGCTTGCCTATTAAAAAATATAACCGTAGGAAACCATGCCGACGGAGATCATGCAGGAGGATCAAATGATCAACATCCAGATTGAACAGTCCTCGAAGAGGGCGGGGCTCCATCGCCCATACGCCAACCACGTGGTCGCCCGCGCCAGTCTCGTCTTCATCGCTTTGTTCCTGGGCGGCGATGCGTTGTCCGGGAGCGAGGCGATCAACACAAAGAGCGGTAAATCCGAATCCGTCCAGGACAGTGTAAAAAGGGTCTTGATCTATGCCTACAGCGACGGGCCCAAGCAGCAATTCTTCGACGTGGATTCCCGCAAGGCCGGCTACCTGTCCTGGCTGGTGAATGATCCGCTGATCATTTCCGCGGTCAAGGTCGAGGTCGCGAAGTCGCTTTGCACCAACAAATACCCGGACTTGTCGAAGCAGGTGCTCTCGTCCTACGATCTGGTCGTAGTGTCCTTCCCACATACCATCAAGACGGAATACATCGCCGATCTCATCGGCTTCATCAACGGCAAGGGAGCATTATTCCTCGTCCAACCGTCATTCGAAACCCCTGACCAGGCGGCATCGGTCCTGGGACCGATGGGCACATCGCATCTGGGAACGGAAAAGGCGACTTTCGCCTCATCCTTGATAACCGATCACCCTGCCGCGCGTATCCTCGGTCTGTCGGAAGGGAAGTCCGTCTATCCGCATAGGATGGATCTTCCGCACACGAAATACTCGGTTGTCAACGGCGCCATCCTGACGCGATTGAGCCTGGGAGGGGATCCCGATCTTTTCATCACTGCAAACCCCAGGGTGGCGATTGTGGCCACCGACATCATGGATGACGTTCGGACTGCCGGTCCGGACCATCCCGAAAGCGAGAAGAATTTCCGGTACCTGTTCATCAATACCCTCAGAGGGCTGATGGGGCTCGGCATGTTGAACCAGCCGGTCCAAGAGCCGATGCAGCGATTTGGCGAATTGTTTTATGCCTATAGATGCGGCAGGGATTATGTAGTGGCGGCACACCAGGAAAGCCCATTTTCCACCCGGTTATCGAGCGAGGAACTTCAGGTGTCGATCGACAAGGCCGACAGCGGCATCAGGCAGGCCGCCATGGCATTGGTGCAGGGGAAATTCACCGAAGCCAGAGGGATTTATGACGGCAGCGTCAAAGTGCTTTCAGGCTGCATGGACAGGATGACCAAGGTCAATCGTTACATCATCAGGGGCTGGCATGGCAGCATTCTCACGCCAGACTATTATGGTGGCGGTCTGCTTGGCTATGCCGAACCGGAATGGCAGGACCGTTTTGTCCAGTGGATGCGAAAACAGCTCGACTGGGCATCGCGCACGGGATCCAGGCGGCTCATCGATATCTATCCCAATGATTGGGAGCTCCTGTCCCAGTACTATCCTGAAGACATCCAGCGCTTCAAAGAGGCCATCAAGGACGGTCGCCTGGAAGCCGTCAACGGCATTTTTTCCGCGGCCTGGCTCCCCATACTATTGGAGGAGTCGAACATTCGCCAGTTCTCATATGGTTTGAAGGGGTACAGCGACGTGCTCGATGCCAAGGTCAGGACGTTCATCTGCGCAGCCGATCACTACGATTTCCATCCACAGCTCCCCCAGATCCTCAAGGGCTTCGATTACAGCAATGCCATCTTGAAGAACTCCTCGCGTATCGATTCTGAAATCATCCGCTGGCGTGGCCTTGACGACACCGAACTCGATGCGATCCAGAAGATCCATTTCAGCTGGGCCAACCCAGGCCCGGTGGCAGAGGCGGACAAGCGCGGTTACAAGTCGATCCTGCTTGGGACGCCGGCCTTCGATGCCGGCACCGACCTGACCGCTGAACGGGAAAGTACCCTGATCGATCCCATCGCTCCGGTCTTCGGTACATGGGTCAACGCCAAGGAACTGTTCGAGAGGGTTCCCAGGCCGGAACATGCCGTCTTCATGGGGGTTGACGAATTGTGGGCGAACAACCTTGCGATGTGGTCCGGTTGGGGCTGCATGAATGAATCGTGCGGCTGGAACCGGGTCTCGGAGAATCTCCTGCTCGCGGCCGAGAAACTCATGGTGATAGCGGCGGCTACGGGGAAGATCTCCCGGGAATCCGCGCGCGCATCCGAGAAGAGGATCCATGCAGCATGGAAGAACCTCCTCCAATTCCAGGACCACATGCTTTTCGGACCGGTCGACTATACCCACCAGGAATTGCCCAAGCCAGCCTCGGAGGCGGGAAAGCCCGGCGCCAAGCAGTGGGTCCCCGTTGGCGGTGCCGGCCTTGTCATGCAGAGCGCCCCGGGGGCTGGAAAATCGGACAACAAGCATTGGTTCGGCTATGATTTCCCGGCGATGCCCCTCGATCTGAAGGTCGTTGGCAACGGGGCGATGGAGAACTACGGCGAGACCTGTGCCGCGAATTACGGTGGCCCCATGATCCCGGGAAGCCGGTACAAGAGGTCGGCCCGATGCATCACGGACAGCCAGGATGCCTCAGGATCCGTGGTGGATGCGATGTTCAGGAGCCTCGTCGGAGAAGACCAACGTCCTCAGGCCAGGATGAGCGGATCCATCCCGGTGATCGTTTTCAACCAGACCGGCTGGAACAGGAAGGACGTCGTATCGCTGGAACGCGAATTCCCCCCTGGGGCGACTCAGCATGTGACCTTGAGCCACGGGAAGAATCCCATCCCGCTGCAATTCACCCGCGTCGCCAGGCACAATGACGGATCGCTGAAAACCGTAAAGGCCATTTTCATCGACGAGATACCGGCCTTGGGATACAAGGTCTATCATCTCAACCCTGCGGACGCCCCTGCGGATTTCAAGGGCAAGTCGGTATTGTCCGCAAGCTCCTCCCGGCTTGAAAACAACTATTACACGATTGATTTCGACGCCAGGCATGGCGGCATGACCCGTATCTTGGACAAGCAGCTTGGCGTCGAAATGATCGATGCCGGAAAGATCGGGAATGAACTGTTCTCCCTGGAATCCCCAGCGGCGAGTTCGAAGGACACTCCGGCAAAGATCGAATTGGTCGAACAGGGTCCATGGAGGGCGACCGTCAGGATCCGATCTACGATAGGAGAAGCCCCCTACGAGAGCCTGATCAGCATCTACAGCGAGATCAAGAGGATTGACTGCGATCTCACCGTTGATTATGGAAAGGCCGGGCTCAATTTCGGGGAGAAGAACAAGACCGATACCGGATTATTTGTCAGGTTCCCGCTGAATTATGCCGGGAATCTCTATGTGAACCAGCCTTTCGGAGTTTACGAGACGAAAAAAGATCATCAAGTCGCTCTCGATTTCGCGGACCTCTACCAGGGCAAATACGGTTTTGCCCTGATTCAGGGGAACACTCCCAATATCAACTATAAACAAAGCGTATTGTCGCTTTGCCTGACCCGGGGCCGCTTTTTCGTAGTCGGGAATCAACGGTACCATTACTCCATCTACACCCATGAGGAAAATCCATTCCTGGGCGATTTGTATACCGTCGCGAAGAGCGTCAATATGCCATTTATCGCTCATTGGCCTCCGAACCAGGTTGCCGACATGGCACCAACGGCTTCATATATTATCATCGACAAGCCCAACATCGTATTATCGTCACTCTTATCGGCAAACGACGTTGTGTATGCGCGTTTGTTCGAAAGTAGCGGCAAGGCCACTCATGTCAGCATCGAGATGCCGTTCATCAAATCGTCGGAATGCTGGCGGGTTAAGTTGAACCACGAGAGGACCGAAAAGGTCGATGTCAGTCATGGTAAAATACGGCTTGTCGTAAAGCCATGGGAAATCGTGACTATTTCGCTGCCGGGAAACCTATGAGCAACAATCCGAGTGGAGCTTACCACATGATGCGAATTCTGCTGGCCCTGCTGCTTTTCTCCGCTTCGCCCTGCTTCGCGGACCGCCCCAACGTCCTGTTGATCGTGTCCGATGACCAGGGATATATGGACGCCGGATTTCAGGGCGGGAAGGATATCCCCACCCCGAGCCTCGATCGGCTCGCGCGTTCCGGTGTGCGGTGCACCAGCGGGTATGTGACGCATCCTTTTTGCAGCCCGACCCGTGCGGCACTGATGACTGGACGCTACCAGCAGCGATTCGGGCACGAATACAACCCGTCTTTTGACCCTGCGGACGTGCGTCAAGGACTGCCGCTCACCGAAACCCTGCTGCCTGAGCCTCTCGCGAGGGCCGGCTACGTCACTGGATGGATTGGCAAGTGGCACCTCGGCCATTCGCCCGCGCATTCACCTCTGCGGCGGGGTTTCACCGAAGGCTTCGGTTTCCTGGGCGCAGGTCATCATTTCCAGGACTGGAAGCCGGGGCCCGGGATATGGGACGGGGAATTCAACATCCCGCTGCAGCGCAACGGCAAGAATGTGGAGGTTGAGGAGAATCTCACCCCGGCATTCGGGAAAGAGGCCGCGGCGTTTGTCACACGTCACGCGGAGAAGCCCTGGTTCCTCTACCTCGCGTTCAACGCCCCGCATGCGCCGCACGAGCCCACCGCCGCAGCCCGCAAGCGTTTTGCACACATTCCCGGCTCGCGTGGGGCATACTGCGCGCAGGTGAGCCTGATGGACGACGCCATCGGCGCGGTGCTGGAGGCGCTCGACAAGACAGGACAACGCGAGCGGACCCTCGTGTTCTTCTTCTCGGACAACGGTGGGGAGAGGCCGGGAGACAACAGCCCCCTGCGCGGCTATAAGGGGAATGTATACGAGGGCGGAATTCGCGTTCCGTTCCTAGTGAGCTGGCCGGCGAAGCTGCCTGCCGGCAAGGACTACGACCTGCCGGTGAGTTCGCTCGACGTGTTTGCCACCGTGCTGGCCGCCGCGGGCATGCCCGCCACCAGCGAAAAGCCGTTGGACAGTGTTGACATAGTCCCATTTCTGGCAGGTAAGAAAGAAGGCAGTCCCCACAAGTACCTGTTTTGGAGGACCGGCGGAGGGAAGCAGTTCGCGATCCGCGAGGGCGACTGGAAGCTGGTGCGCCAGGAAGGCCAGGCTGACGAGTTGTACAACTTGGCCAAAGACCTCGGTGAGAAATCCGACCTCGCAGGAGCCCATCCGGAGATCGTCCAGCGACTTGATGCCGCCCTCCAAGACTGGAACCGCGAACTCATTCCCCCAGCATTTCTCGGAGGTTATCGAAATCCAGGGTATCAGAGCCCGCAGGAGAAAAAGAAAAACGCGCGGGGGGATGGCGGGGTGATGAACGAGATCTCCTATCGCATCCACGTGCACGACAGCGTTTTCGTCAACAACAAGGGCGGCGGGGTCCTGATTGCGGAAAGTCCGGGCGCCCTGGTCGAGCGGAATATCATGATTGGCAATGAGAGCGGCGTCCACTTTCGGGACATGCCGCGTTCCACTTCCAAGGTGTCCATCATTGATGGGCGATCCGTGAAGGGAGAAAAGACGGCGATATGGAACCACGATGAAATCGTTCGCAATAACGTCTTCATAAACAACACGCGCGCCCAGGTGAATTTCGGGATCAACGGAATCAACGCCAACCGACGGATTCCGGAGCGATTGCAGCAACGGAATGTTCCCGGAAAGAAGGTCCCCCTGGACCAGGCCACCCGCGACGCGGCGGCTTACCAGGACAAGTCCGGCGTGCCGCAACCGGCCGGACTTTCTCTGGAAAAGCTGAACTTCGTGATCAATGGGAATGTGTACTGGGGCGGCGAAGCCGTGCCTCTGATGATGTGGGGAGGTTTGCTCGGCTATCAGAACCTCAAGGATCTGCGCGCCACAGAGGGCTTTGAAAAAGAGGGCGTGATACTGGACCCGCAATTTGCCGATTGGAAAAACCTCGATCTGCGCGTCTCGGCGGACAGTCCGTTGATCAAGATGGGCTGCTATCCCCGCGGCGAAGTGCCCGGGGTGAAGCTCGGTGTCATCAAGAACTAGAGACTGAAAGAGCAAGATCATGAACCAACGAACTCTCCTCACTCTCACCGCCCTGCTGCTGGCGCCGCTGGCCGCCCTCCACGCTGGCGATGCGCCCCAGTCCGTTTCAACGACGGCGAACCCGCTTGACCCGCTCGCGAGTATTGCCGGCCGCATGAAGAATGGCATTTGTGTCGGACATTTCGACCACGATCAGGACAAGGCTCCAGCGGCGGCGGTGAATGCGGAATATCTTGACTCGGTGAAATCAGCCGGATTCAAGAGCATCCGGTTCTTCTACACCACCGATAAGACGCCGGCGTTCTACGCCGCCAACGTATCCTATGCGCTCAAGAACGGGCTGGTGGTCAACTTGTGCATGTTCGCCTGGGAGCACAACACGAAAACGAAGGAGGCATTTGCCGGCCACTGGAAGGCAATAGCCGAGTACTACAAGGACTACCCGGACGAATTGGTCTTCGAGATGTTCAATGAGCCGGCGCTGTCGCCGAAACTGAAGAACGATCCCGCCGTCATGGAATGGGTCGATGCGGGGATCGCCGCCATTCGGGCCGTCAGTCCCCAACGCATCGTTCTGGTTGGCGGGCCGCAGTTCATGCAGGCGGAGTTCCTTGTGAAGTATGTGACACCGGACTTTCTGACCTACAAATTGCCGGATGGAACAGGATTCGCCCAGGACAAATACATTATGGGTGCGTGTCACATGTACGAGCCGTGGATGTACACGATGCCAAAAGGGAAGAGGGTCACTTTGGACGATCTGCCAGACTGGAAGAACCAAGTCATTGGCAAGCTGGATCTTGCCGCCGACTGGGCAAAGAAGTGGAACAAGCCCGTGGTCGTCACCGAATGGGCTTCGCAATCCGCGCCAAAAGTGCGAGCCGATTTCCTGGCCTATACGCAATTCGTCGTGGCGGAGATGAGCAAGCGGGGGCTGGGCTGGACATACTATTGCGGGATTCCCAGCAGTTTCCTGGGCGAGGACATGCTCTGGAGCATTCTGGACACGGAGTACGGCTGGGATCAGGATGTCCTTGACATCCTGACCGGCGTTAAAGCGCCGCCGGTGCCGTCGTTCAATCAGATTCGGAATTCGGAATTCGTACCCGGCTTCACCGCACTCGGCGACTGGGGACTCAGCGCTTGGGGAACATCCAGCAACGCCGCGGTATCGTTGGCGCCGAACGCTTTCTTGAGCGGACAGAATGCGCTCAAGATCACGCTCGGCAACGAGGAGATATCCATCTTCCAGGACACCACCACGACACTCCCGGCCAAACCAAAAGGCAGCCATGCCCCGCTCAAGCCGACACTCCGCCTGCGCAGCGGCAACACCTATGTGCTGACATTCATCGCCCGTGCCGAGCAACCGGGCGTGGCCGTGACCGTGCGGCTGGAAAATGCGTCCGACAACGGCGCGCTGTGCTTTGCCTCAAAGCCATTCTCCTTGGACCGTCAAAAGCAGGAGTATTCGTGCGAGTACATGCATAGCGGTGACGATGTCTCGAACGCGCGGGTCAGACTCCTGTTTTCCGGAGAGAAGACCACCGCGTTCGTGGACAAGGTTGTGATGAAAAGCTACCGGGACACACGCAAGAACGGGGCTGCGTCTCAAGCCGCAGTCAAGCCCTACACACTCACCGAGTTCAACGGCCGACAGTGCCTGCTCTCGCCGGAGGGCAAGCCGTTCATGATGCTCGGCATCTCGCATGTAGGCGGCGCGTTGGGCAGGAATGCGGGCGAGGACCGCAACGCGCGGCTGGCCCAGATCGAGGGCGAACTGCGGTCATGGCGTTTCAACACGGTCCCGTCCCCGGAGTTCTGGGACAAGTTCCCGTTCGTCGTGCCCATCGACCGGATGGTGGGCAAAGGCGGGCTGTCCGAGAATGATCCCGCCTCACGCTTCGAGGACGTGTTTGATCCGGCCTTCAAATCGCGTCTGCGCAAACAGGTGGCAACGCTCTGCGCGAAGACGCGCGACAACCCGAACTGCATAGGCTACTGGTGGTCCGACATTCCGCCGTGGCCCCTGGAGGGGGCGAAGAAGAAGTACGGCAAACACTGGGTGGACGTCATCCGCGAACTGCCGGACACAGCTCCTGGAAAGAAACGCTATGCGGAGTTCATGGCCGCACCCGGACCGCACGACGACCGCGCCTTCCTGCGCCTCATCGCCCGGGAACTGTATGCGGAGTCCACGGCTGCTTTCAAGGAACATGACCCGCAGCGCCTGATCTTCGGCGAGCGCTACAACGGGTTCAACACGCCGACCGAGGTGCTGGAGGAAGCCGCCAGAGTTGTGGACGTGATTTCCGTCCAGCCCTATGAGGGCACGTTCGGCGCTGAGAAGTTCGACGCCCTCCACAAACTGACCGGGAAGCCGATCCTCATCAGCGACTGGAACGTGAGTTTCAGGACGGAAGCCCACCCGGTTACGATGTGGCCGCAGTTCCCCACGCAGGCGGCAGCGGCGGAGGCGTACGAGAAGTATCTGCGCGACGCCTTCGCAAAGCCCTACATCCTGGGCTACTTCAAGTGCCAGTATTGGGATCAGGTCCTGCCGACGGGCATGCTGAAGCAGGGACTGCATCAGGCCGATGGCAAGACCTACGAGGAGTTTGTCGGACTGCTGACGAAGATCCACCAGCGACTGATTGAACAACTGGAAAAAGAGGGGCGACTAGCGCGATAGGCGGCTATCATGGCGGCGTGCGCGGGCACGTGTTGGTGGGCGTGTGAGAGGACATCTTCTGGGCGATGCATCTGGTCCCTGACCGGAAAGTGTCGCTCTACATCGAGCCGGACTCCCTCAATGTTCTCCGCTGGCACGAGCCGGCGAGTTTGCAGGATGCTCAGGGAGTAAGCGACGCGGAGGACCAAGGGCCATCTGACCAGGAAGGGAAAGGGCAATGAAGGAAAGCAAGCAGGCTGGATCGACCCGCCGGGAGTTTATCAGAAGGACAGTCTGGGCGGGGGCGGGCCTGGTGGTCCTGGCCCGGCCGCTGCGGGGGGCCGACGCCGCCGATCCGCTCCCCACGCGGGTCCTCGGCCGCACCGGCGCGAAGGTCACGATTCTGGGCCTCGGCACGGCGCCCATCGGCGAGGGGCCCGTCGACACCCCCGAGGCCGCCCGGATCTTTGGCGAGGTCATCGACCGGGGCGTCACGTACGTCGACACGGCCCGATCCTACGGCAACGCCGAAGAGGCCCTGGGCCAGGTCCTCCCGAAGCGGCGCGACCGCCTGTTTCTGGTCACGAAACTCTGGACCGACTCGGCGGCGAAGGCCGACGAACTGCTCGGCCAGTCGCTCAGGACGCTCAAAGTCGATTACCTCGACCTCGTGCACATTCACCACGTCGGCGGGAAAGAGGTCGACAAGGTCCTCGCGAAGGACGGGATCCTGGCCTACCTGCTGAAACAGAAAGAGGCCGGCAAGTTGCGGTTCATCGGCCTGTCGGGCCACGCCCGGCCGCCGCGGTTCCTCGAGGTCCTCAAGACCGGCCAGATCGACGTCGTCATGCCCGTCATGAACTACGCGGACGTCAACACGTACAACTTCGAGGGGACGGTCCTGCCCGAATGCCGCAAGCGGCACATCGGCGTCGTGGCCATGAAAGTGTACGTGGGCATCAAGGGCGGATTCCCGAACCATCGGAAAGGCCAGGTCGGCTGCGTCACGCCGCCCGACCTGCTGCCCCAGGCCATGGCCTACGCGCTCGACCTCGACGGCGTCAGTGTGGCGAACGTCGGGCCTTACACCATGGAGCAGGCGATCCGGAACGTCGAGATCGCTCGCGCTTATCGGCCGCTGACGGCCGACCAGCGGGCGTTGCTGCTGGCGCGCGGCAAAGAACTGGCACCCGGGCTCGGCGCGCGTTATGGTCCCGTCGCATGATGCACGACGGAACCAGTACGCTTGGAGGGTCCGCATGGCACGCATGACTCGCCGTGAATGGCTTGGACGTTCCCTGCTGGCCGCCGCCGGCGCCGGCGTGGCGGCTGCATGGCCTCGACCCGCAGGGGGTCAGGTCGTCGGCGCCAACGAGGCCGTTCGGGTGGCCGTCGCCGGTCTGCGGACCCGCGGCCTGCAACTGGTTGACTGGTTCCGCAAAGTCCCCGGCGTGCGCGTGGCGGCTCTGTGCGACTGTGACACGCAGTTCTTCGCACCCGCGCTCAAGAGACTCGGCGATGCGCCCGAGAAGGTCGCCACGGTCAACGACTTTCGCCGGCTGCTCGACGACAAGGACATCGACGCCGTCGTCCTGGCCACGCCCAACCACTGGCACGCGCTCCAGACCGTCTGGGCGTGCCGGGCGGGCAAGGATGTCTACGTCGAGAAGCCGGTCTCCCACACGCTCGTCGAGGGCCGCAAGATGGTTGAGGCGGCGCGCAAGTACGGCCGGATCGTGCAGGCCGGCACACAGAACCGCTCGTGCACGGGCCTGCGGGCGGCGCTGGCGTGGTTGCGCGAGGGCCACCTCGGCCCGATGAAACTCGTCCGCGGCTACGACTACCCAGCCCGCCAGAGCATTGGCAAGACCGCCGGCCCCCAGCCGGTCCCCGACACGTGCGACTACAACCTGTTCCAGGGCCCGGCCCCAGTCGTGCCGCTGAGGCGGAAGAACCTCCACTACGACTGGCACTGGTTCTGGGCCACGGGCGACGGCGACGCCGGCAACCGCGGCGTCCACACCTTCGACCATATCCGCTGGTTCATCGACCAGCCCGACGTGCCGCCGCGGACCGTCAGCATCGCCGGGCGCTTCGGCTGGGACGACGACGGCGAGACGCCCAACACGCAGATCACCCTCTTCGACTACCGGCCCGTCCCCGTTCTCTGGGAGATGCAGACGCTGCCGAAGCGCACGCGGCCCGAGCATCTGGCGAAGATTCGCGGCCTCGCGGGCAGCATGGTGATTGAGTGCGAGGGCGGCTTCTTCAGCGGCAATCGCGGCGGCGGCACGGCCTTCGACCGGCAGGGCAAGGTCGTCAAGCCGTTCCGGGGCGACGGCGGCGTGACCCATGCGGCCAACTTCATTGCGGCCCTGCGCAACCGCCGGACCGGCGACTTGGCAGCCGACGTCCGCGAAGGCCACGTCTCCTCGGCCCTGTGTCACCTGGCCAACATCTCGCACCTGACCGGCCGCCCCGCCTCGCCCGCCGAGATCGGCAAGGCCGCCGCCGGCAGCGACCTGCTGAGCGAATCCTTTGAGCGCCTGCTCGAGCATCTGAAGGCCAACGAGGTCGACGTCGGCAGAACGCCGCTGACGCTAGGCCCTGCGCTCGCCCTCGACGTGAAGACAGAGCGGTTCGTCGGCGAGGGGGCCGAGCAAGCCAACGCCCGCCGGGACCGGACCTACCGTTCGCCCTTCGTCATGCCGGAGGAGGTGTGAGGATGCCCATGGACAGCAGGACACACACGCGAAGGCAGTTCTTCAAGGCGGGCGGCATCGGTGCGCTCGCGCTGGCCGGCGCGGCCGCCAGCGCCAGCGCCGCCCCCGTTGCCGAGCCCGATGCACCGGGCGAGCGCCGCCGGCCCCTCGCCATCGGCCTCACGACCTTCATGGTCATGCATTACGATCTTGACCAGACCATCGCCATGGCCCAGCGGGTGGCGGTGCGGCCGATCTGCATCCGCCACAACCTGTTGCCGCTCGACGCCACGCCCGACGTTATCCGGGCCACGCTCGCCAAGGTCAAGGAGGCCGGGCTCGAGACGTACGGAGGCGGGGTGGTTCCCATGCAGCAAGAGGCCCAGGTGCATCAGGCCTTCGAATACGCCAAGACCGCCGGGTTCCGGCTGCTCTCGATCGCCATCCGGCCCGACCTGCTGCCCCTGCTGGAGCGCAAGGTCAAGGAATACGACATCCGGGCGTGTATCCATAACCACGGTCCGGGCGACAAGGACTGGCCGCACCCCCTCGCCGTCTACGAACGGATCAAGGGGCTCGACCCCCGCATCGGCATCTGCCACGACACCGGCCACACGATGCGGGCCGGAATGGACCCGACGGAGGCCCTGCTCAAGACGGCCGACCGGCACATGGACGTTCATCTGAAGGACGTCGACGCGCCAACCGCCAAGGGCGAGAGCGTTGAACTGGGGCGCGGCATCGTTGACCTGTGCCGTTTCCTCCGGACGCTCGTGAAGGCAGGATACTCCGGCATCGTCGGCATCGAGTACGAGAAGCACATGAAGGACCTGTTGCCCGGCTTGGCCGAATCGGTCGGCTACGCTCGCGGTGTGCTCGGCGCCATCAGCGCGGCAAAGGCTGACGCGGTCTTGACCGGTAAGGAACCACACGCATGACACGTGGCGGATTTGCAGTCATCAGCGTCGTCGGTGCGGTTGCAGCCGTCATCGGTTTGTGGGCCGGTCTCGCCGGCGGCGCCGACCGCAAGGGCCTCAGCATCTACTGGGTCGACGTCGAGGGGGGCGCCGCGACGCTCATCGTCACCCCTGCGGGCGAGTCCGTCCTTGTCGACACGGGCGTGCCGGGCAACCGCGACCCTGATCGCATCGCTAAAGTAGCCAAACAGGTGGCGGGCCTTGAGGCCATCGACCATCTGGTTGTCACGCACTTTGATGTCGACCATCTCGGGGGCGCGGCCGACCTCGCCAAACGCATCCCCATCCGCCGCGTCTACGACCCCGGCGACAAGGACGCGTCCCCCCAGCGCGGTTACGAGGTGTACGCGGTTCTTCGCAAGACCGTCCCTTATAAGGTGCTTGCGCCGGGCGACGCCGTACCGCTTTGCCAGGCCGATGGCACGCCCAAGATCGCCCTGGAGTGCCTGGCAGCCGCGCGGAAGTTCGTCGCCCCCGGCCCGGGGCGCGGGGCGAACCCGATCCCAGCATCCGAGTCGCCCGAGTACCCCGAGGACACGACCGACAACGCCCGCTCGGTCGTCCTGCTCCTGCGGTTCGGGAACTTCGAGTTCCTCGATGCGGCCGACCTGACCGGCCGACTCGAACTGCGGCTCGTGTGTCCGGTGAACCTCGTGGGCCAGGTCGACGCCTATCAGGTCAACCACCACGGCCTTGACCGGTCGAACAACCCAGTGCTGGTCCGCTCGATCCGGCCCACCGTCACCGTGATGAACAACGGCGACCGGAAGGGCTGCGGACCGAAGACGCGCGCCGCCCTGAAGGCCGTACCGTCCATCCATGCCAATTACCAACTCCACAAGAACCTTGCCGCCGATGCCGACAACACCCCCGATCAGTTCATCGCCAACCTCGGGCCGGCCGACGCGTGCCAGGCAAACCACGTTGAACTGCACGTAACCCCCGACGGCTCGGCCTACACCGTCCGTATCCCTGCCACGGGGCATACGCAGACCTTTAAGACGAAGCCGGGCGACGGCCCCTGAGGATGCCTGCGTCCCGCCTCGAACGTGACAGTGAATTCGATCCGCGCGCCGGCCTGGCCCTTGATGAGCGTCTGCGGCTTGGCGCAGGGCGACCCACGTGGCCAACGGGCTCAAGGCTTCCGGCGGCCCACTCCTACGTGTGGACACAGGCCAGCCTCGCCAGGGAGATGATGTGGAGCAGGGCGGACTTGACGTGGCGGCTCCGGTGATCGGGGGGAAACAGGTTCGGACAACCGAGGTTCTTGGGCAAATCGACCTCCGAAAGAAGTTGTGACCAGAAGCCTCGGAGGCTACCATAAGTGACACCGGAGAAACGGGTTGTGACGCCAGGCGAAGGGCACGAAAATCGGTGGGCCAGTACACCAATGGGAATAACATGAAACTCACGCGACGCCAGTTCATCAACACTGCGGCCGCCGCCGGACTTGCGCTGAGCGCGCCGGCGCTGCTGGGCGCTCAAGCCCGCGACAAGAAATACCGCACCGCGCTCATCGGGTCCGGCTGGTGGGGCAAAGTCATCACCGAGATGGCCATGGCCCACGGCTCCGTCAACGTTGCCGCCGTTTGCGACGTGGACCAGAACATGACCGATGAAGCGGTGAAACTCGTGGAGGAAAAGGCCGGCAACAAGCCGAAGATCTACCGCGACTATCGCGAACTGCTCGCCCGGGAGAAGCCGGAGATCTGCATCGTCGCCACGCCGGACCACTGGCATCCGCTCATCGCCATCGCGGCGGTCGAGGCCGGCGCCCATGTCTATGTCGAAAAGCCCGTGGGCCACACCATTCTCGAAGGCCGCGCGATGGTGAAAGCCGCCCGCGCCACCGGCCGCGTCATGCAGGTCGGCACGCATCGGCGCGTCACCCCGCACGGGCTTTCCGCCTACCGGTTTGTGAAGGAAGGCGGGCTGGGCAAGATCGGCTTTGTGCGCGCGTTCGTGGCGGGCGCCGCGGGCGCGGGGCAACCGGAACCGGCCAAACTCAACGAGGAGCCGCCGCCGACGCTCGACTGGGACATGTGGTGCGGTCCCGGCCCGCTCAAGCCGTACAATCATGCCTATCATCCTAAGAAGTGGCGGCAATTCCTCGACTTTGCCAACGGCCAGATTGGCGACTGGGTCCACTGGACCGACCAGATCATGTGGGTGCTCGGCGATGACAAGCACCCGAAGAGCGTCAGCGCGGTGGGCGGCATCTTCCTGCGCGAGCCCACGCCGCAGCAGGCGCCGCCGAACACCACCGTGCCCGATGCGCCGGACACG
>Ga0315277_10004385_pt1 | contig 18913 bp, 19 predicted proteins | sample YL17G05_15_MG_FD_203695 | JGI IMG/M metagenome (GOLD analysis project Ga0315277, IMG submission 203695) | Sediment microbial communities from Yellowstone Lake, YNP, Wyoming, USA - YL17G05_15 | ecosystem: Environmental > Aquatic > Freshwater > Lake > Sediment | place: USA: Wyoming | collected...
TTCTTGACCATCATAGGCGAAGGGCCCGTAGCTCAGTAAGGATAGAGCACCGGACTTTTATGCCCCTAAATCTTGGCTCTGCGAAGAGATCCGGGGGTCACGGGTTCAATTCCCGTCGGGCCCGCCACCTTGTATGCGCATTTGTCCTGTTGCTTCTTCGCGAATGATGTCTCTCAGAGCCTTACTCAATGCTTGGAGCTGGCTGTCCTCTCGGTTCTGGAAGTCGATCACGGTTCTGTGCGGTTCAATTAGGGCGTCTCTGGCTAGTATCTTCTCTGGGTCGAGTCCCCAAGCGCGGATTATTTCTTTCAAGGCGTCGATTTTGCTGACTTTGGTTTTGGGTCGTATGCTCAAGCCGCTGGCGGCGTAGATGTTTCTGAGAAACTCTATGCCCTTCATTTGAATGTCGTGGTAAGTGTCAACTGTGTGGCCCATCATGTAGTCGACGTAGTCAGGCTGCACGCCCAGGGCTAAGAGCTGTGTCTTGAAGAATTTTCTGAGGCTGTGTACTCTCAACTCATACATGCGACCCTTTGGTGCCTTCAGTAATCCTGCTTTCACGTAGAGGTCGTGAACGATTTTTCTCACTTGTTTAGAGCCTATGGACTTGGGAATTCTGCTTTTTTCGTTTCTTATCAGTGGGGATTCAGATGTCAGAGTCTCCGGAGGGTTTCCGTTTTTGGGGTTGCCTCGTCTTCGAACATCCAAGTACAACCTAAGGTACTCGGTGGCTTCAGAGCCCAAGAAGGTATCATAGTCTCCGTATTTGCCCTTGACAATTTCGGCTTCGACGTGCACGTGGACTGGGACTATGCCTCTCGAGAGATCTTCTTGGACGTGTCGATACCGCAGTTTAGCCTGGGTTTCTTCTCTGAAGGCCCCTAAAGCCAGCATGCTCACGATGACTCTTTCGCGGATATCCGATATTTCCAGAACTCGGGTGAGCTCTTCAGGCGTTGGGCTCCGGTCCTTGTACGTGACTCTGCGGCTCAACGGCTCATTGAGTTCTATTTTGACGCCGTTGACACGGAAAAAGGTCCTGATGTGTTTGGCGTAGCAATTGAGTCGCCCAGGGGATAGACCTTCGTCTTGCAAACTGCCGATGTAGTCTTCCAGAAAGCCGATGTGGTTCTGAATCCTGAGAGGGTCTGGGATGTTGCCTGCCGGCTTCACGTCCAGAATGATTAAGTCCGGGCTATGGCCAAGCCAGCCAGAGTACTTGTGAACTGTGCATGTATAGCTATAGAGACTGTGGATGCTACCACTGCAATGGCGTAAGAAGTGTCTCGCGAGTCTGATGAGGCTTTGGTTGTTGAAGACGAATGGCATGAGTCCAGGTCTTTCAGGTGTGAACGATTCCAGAATGTAGGCTATGAGGCCTTTCTCTCCAACGGTGAGTACTTTCGCCAAGTCAAGGCTGACTGGGTGTCGAAGTTTTGAGCCCCTCGCGCCGCGCTCAATGATTAAGAAGTCGCCCTGAATTTTAACGGGGATTGGTAGAGTCAAGAGATCATGCACTCCCAATGGCGTTATCGGTTTCACAATGACAGGCTTCGGTGATGGTCGAGGTCGTTGAATGATTGTTGTTGTCATGTTCTCAACGCTCTTTTCACGTTGTGAATTATGAAGGCAAGTATATAACATTGAGAAAAAATCGCAAATCCACGTAAAATCCATAACTCGAGTGCTGAACGGATTATTTCAGCCCCCTCAACTCTATGATGTCAGCCTTCCGTACCACAAGCCCGGTTGCCCTTAACCGACTCTCTTCGCCAAAGATGGGTTCAGCGTAGCGTTCCCAAACAAGGCGTATGTACTCCGTGTTCTCATATTCAAGCCAAGCAACGGTTTCGCGAACTACAGGCCTCAGCGCGTCAGAACTAATCAACGCGTCTTTGAAAAGGATGGTATCGAAATAGCGAATGACAACGATATCTCCGACTTGAGGCTTTCTACCGAGCACGACTCATCACGTCTCCTCGTTTCCTGGGCGCAGCGCGGTTCTGAGCGGTAGATTTTGGGGGCTGCTGCGGGCGGACGCTTGGACCGCCTCCGTTGTTTTGACCCGCTTTGCCAAGGACTGGCGGAGGTGACGTGAGGGCAGTTTCCCCATTACTGTGAAGTCTCCCATTTTTCCTGATCGACCACGGGACTGCAGGGTACCCTGCAAAATCCTCAAAATCCCGAATCACGATGCAGATTCTCTCCTTTTCTCGTATTCACGTTGACAATCCTCGCAGACTGGAATTTTGAGGTGTTTAGTGGTTTCACCTTCCCAACTTGTTTGCCGGAGGTAACCGCAAACACCGCATTCCCTTTCGCCCTTCTCCCAAGCGCCATTCGACCAATGGACGTCAACAAGGTCCTCTAAAGAATTTACCCGCAAATCACCGCATTTCTGATTCACCGCTAATTCTGAAGTTGCGTCGTCTAAAGAAGGCTGTTTTAGACTTGGAGAGATAACCGCACACGAAACCTTTTCACATGTAAAAGATTCAGTAAAAATTTGCTCTGGGCTTGATGACTCATTGATTAATAAATTCTTCTTAAGTTCTAAGTGGTTCCGTGCGGTTATCTGTTCTGCCTCGTTTAACCATTGTTTAAAGTTTTCGAGCTTGAAAGTACCCGCATTTAGAAATTGCGGTAAATTGCGGTTATTTTCAGGTTTCTTAATGATGTAGACCCGAACCTTCCGCTTATCGAGTGGATCTGGCTCCTTACTGACCCATCCAATGTCGCACAGGTGCTTGACCCATCTTTGAATCGTGTCGCTACTCTTTCTTTCACTGGCTCGTTCATTATATTCTCTAGTTAGGTCTTCTATGCTAAAGTCGCGCATCTTGTTTGACAAGGGCTCGATCGCTTTGTGGAAAAAATCAAGGATGTGCTCTGCAAGGCCAGTTACCGTTGTTTCCTCAACTTTTTCCCAGAGCTTCAATACGTACGCTAGGTCTTTCAGGGTTGCCAGAATATAGTTTTCAGTTTCTATCTCGTTCTCATCTCTCGAGTCAGATTCAAATTGCCTAACCAAAACTGGGCGTTGATTGACGTGAAAAAGCGCCAAAATTTCAATGAGCGCTGTAAGATGGCTGAAGTCTCGCATGCCCCGAGCGTATTGCGAGGGATAAAACTCGGCTAGTTCTCTGCAGTAGGGTATGGCCACGTCCAGGTTTTTGAGTTGATCTCGCAGCCAACTGATATAGTCCTGCAGAAGCATGAAGTCAGTATCGTCGCAGAATTTCCACGGTAGCGCCTTCATTTCGCCTGTGAGCGCTATTGCTTCTTTGAACTTTTCTGTCTCTGTTTCGGGCGTCACCGTAAAGCCGCGAGTAGCCAGGTCCTTGATATATTTTTCATCGGTTGTGCAGAAGATCGTTGCTGGGAAACCTCGTATGACGACATGTGATGTGCGTAACTGCCCTCGAGCAGTTTTGTCCGTGAATTTGTAGCTGATTTCCTCTTTATCATGGCTTAGAATGGGTCTGAGAGTGTTGTACGTTTCAAGGTGAGGTGCTTCAAGAAAAACAAGGATTTTACCCTGCAGATCAATTACGGTCCGAGCACCCTTGAGGCGTTCACTCCAGGCTTTCCTTTCTTCTTCTGATGATTCTTTGTTTGGTTTCTCGGCTAAATCTATCTCTTCGCCTCTGCCATCAACATAAACTCCATAAGAATGTACCAAGGCCGTCGGGCTAAGTGCACCCAACATCCATACGTCTTCTTGTGGGAAATATTTCAGAACCTCGACCGTGTTGTAAGTTTTTCCGATGGAAGACTCGCCCTTCAAAAACAAGTTGATCGGGTTCTTGGAAAAAGCGCTAAGACCCGTGAGGAAAACCATGTTTTTGGTGATATCATCTCGCTTGACGGTTTGACCCAGATGAAGCATAAACTTTTTGAGAATCTCTGGGTCTGTGCGTACCGCGATCTCTTCTCTCATGCGATTAAGAAACTTATCTTTTTTAACATTCCTCAGTCGAGACGACTGCTCACCACACTTATCGCAACGAAAGAAGGTGGTGCCAACGTCGTCTTTGTGGTCCTCTTTGACTGGGCCGCCGCAGTGTGGGCAGACATAGCCTTCAACAAAATCAAATGCGTTGAGCTTGGATTTAGCGGATGGCGCCGGAGCCTTGTCTTTGGATTCCTTGTCTTCACTCATTCCCGGGGCGCCTCACGGCTTGCCTTGTTTTTGTCGTCTTCCAACCGTTGCCTGGTCCGTGAAAACCCAATAAAAGAAGCCGTTCCGATTGAAGGCGCCCTTGTGGTTTTTCAAATCTTGAAGCATGTTTTTGTAATCGTCTGTTGACTCGGCTTTCTTGTCCTTCGCTGGATACCTCTCATATGATCCCTTTTGTCCAGTCTCTTGGCTCCAGTTGATCTTGTTCGGATCCCATGTCAACGTCTTCTGCTGGGGTGGTTCCAGCGGCTTACCCAAAAAATTAATGTATGCCTCAATTGCTTCGGTGGCTCCTTGGAACGCATTGCGAAGAGCCGCCAACATTTCTCCGAGTTTTTGAGTTTCATCGATAGTCAGCCCGAGAAAAACAAACGCAAGAGCAAAGAGAAGTGTGCTCAACGTTGAGCCACTGGCCGTGCTCATTTGTCAGTGGCTCCTTTTCTTTTCTCCACCGTTGGGGTGAGATCTTTTTTCAACACTGGAGAAATCTTCAAGACCCCGTCAACCTCAACATAGACCGCCTCAACAGAGCAGCCTTCTCTATCCTCGAAAAGTTTTAACCAGCTCTTAGGCAGTATTACGCCGCGAGAGGTTCTTCCAAAATTTACTATCTTGCGAACGAGTGGACACAATTGTTTTACACATCTCAAAAGACAAATACACGGCAAAATTGTAAGGTTTATTTCGGAAGTCTTCCGAAATGGACAAATCAAGCTGCAAACCTTGGTGGAACTCGCTTTTATTTTGAAAACCGCAACGATGCACGCGAATGAAAAATCGTATATGCAAACAGCCCATTATAGAGCAAACCATGAAGCCGCACAAGCCATGGGCAAACACACCTCAAAGTCTGTTGTACATCATCAAAATCGCGGAAGCATCCAAAAACAAGGATCTGCACACACGCGACGTCAAAAATCTGTTGAGCATCAGCGAATCATCAGCCAGAAACCATCTACACACGCTTTTGATTATTCACGCACTCTACGAGGGAAAGAAACCCCCGAATTTGAAAGTAAATGAGCTCGCAAGGCCTTTGCACAACCTGATTCGATTGTTTGCCCATAACGCCTTTACGCTTGACGAGGCTGCAGGCTTCTTTAAAGATGAGAATGGCAAGAACAGACCTGTGTTAGAGACACAGAAGAAATTTGGTGGGGAGAAAGCGTCTCCAAAAGTCATTCGAGCCTACGTTGAGGCAGCTCTCATACTGCGCGAGATTCTATCACAATCTCCCTCACGAGCTGAGCCGACCCAATGCAAGTCTCGAGCTGACCTAAAAAAAAGAGGAAGAGATAACGCTATAATTGTGATGAGAGGCCTCAAAACGAGTCAAGCATGTCACACTGTTATACCCCTCCGCGGCGAGACGGGAAACCCGACAGATGGGGAGTGGACTGAGATACAAAAAGACCCAAGTTTGACTGAAAGGGAAAAAGCGCTGCTCATGCCTTTCTATGAAAAACCAGAAGATGTTGAAGCGCTAATCAAACAAGCACGAGTGCTCGGCGATTTGTCAGGCATTGAGGATGATGACACCATTGAAGCTGACCTTCTCACCTACCAGCAGACTGGACAAAGCTTACCGGAGATCTGTCCACCGTTTGCTGAACCTGGTAGGCTTCTCGAGGAAAAACGTTTGGAACCTCTTGGATTGCAGCCCCAAATAGATCAGATCGGCACCCTGGCGATGGACTTGGGGATAAACCGAGCCTACGTTGAGACTTTGCAGGATTTGGGCGTCGATTTGAAGTGGGTTGAAGACTCCCAACGAGTCATTACAAAATGGCTTGGCAGAAAACAAAGCAGGGACCCTGACACATCTGAGACGGAAAATATATGCGAGGAATGCGGGAGCCGAAATCTGCGAAAAATTGATGGTCGCTCGACATGTTGTGACTGTGGTGTTGAGCAAATCGACTCTGAACCCTGCTCGAAAGAAGGCAATGATTTCGACACTGATGGGGGTGATTCAGTTTTCTCGGAACAACAGCAGATTGAGGCGCCCTTGAGTTTTGGGGGTGGTCTGGGAACCACTTTTTGTCAAAAATACCAGTGGAAACGCTTCTTTAAACACACTCCTGCTGCTTGGAAAGACTGGGGCGCGCGACGCCAAGCACTCAACGTCCAGCTATCCAAAGCAATGGACACACCCCACCTCCATAAGATGCAAGAAAGGGCCCGGCACTTAACCAGCCTCTTCGACGGTGTGGGCCCACTCGGAGGTTTTTCCAAAAAAATTCTCTTCCGCAAAAGCTTTGATAACATGCTACAGAAACTCGAACGTATTGCACGTATAGCTAAGCGGCCCGACGAAGATTTAGAAATCAAACGCTTGGTTGATCCGTGTTTCGTTATATGTTGGCAGTTAAATGAAATAACAACGAACCTCCGGGAGAAGCTTGCTTTTGAGAGTTCCTTCCCAGGATACCACCGAAAAGTCGACCGGGTGCCGTTCAATCATCTGAAAATTTCCCAAAAGGATTACAGTTACGTGTTTGCGACTTTATTTTTCCCAGTAGCTGCCCTCGTTTTCTCCCCTCCAACTACCAAGCATGTGTTTCTCAAGAGGCTGAAAACAACAAAACCCGGTGCAAAAAGATATCAAGCCCATCCAATTGTTGAGGACATGTTTGAGAGGGCACGAAGGAGGTGGGAGCCAATATTTAATGAAGGGCGCATACGATGGCGGTTGCTCCATCATCATGTTCACAAAAAAGACCGCGGCTGCCCTTATACATTAGAGTGCTTCAGGAAAGTGTTTGAAAGGGTCCTGCAAAACAATATTGTCAAGGTTGTGGCATTTTGGATACGGACTGGCTTCATACTTAAATTTAGAAAAAAAAGAGGCGTGTGCTTCAGTACATATGATGAATATGTTTTTCCACCGAATGAAATTAGCGACGCAGTGATCATCTACACCTTCCAACAGCTCGGAAACAAATTCCTGCTCGAGGACCCAGCCACTTGGCTTGAACCATGGGGAGTCAAGAAAGAGAGGCTCGGACAAGTTGAACTAATTTGTTCCTCTGATTTTTCTGTAAGGAAAGGAGAGAGAATTGGTTTCTGAGCTTTTAAAAGTGGAATAAGGCGTTGGGATTTTATTAAGAAAAATCAACACCATCATATTCCATGATGTGGCCCCCGCTTGGGGATTTTTCCAAGAAAATTCTTTTCCATCAATCAGCAAGACCGAACCATTAGGATCTGCTTTTTGGCGTTCCTTTTTTGCAGCCGGCCCAGTCTTATGGGGACTGAAATAGACAGAAGATTAATGGCCCCCAGCACGATTTTTTTCCCTTTTAACAATCGATCAACATCAACATCGCTAAGCGATATGTCTATTCCACTCGGGTCTTTCACGAAATCGAGGTGTATGATTGTTGGGAGATTTTCATCTTTTTCTTTCGAGGCCGTGTTTCTTCCACTCCACAATCAAATAATATAGAGCAAGAATTTTCTTTCAAAAAAGAATCGACCATGCGTCCTCATGTTATTTGCTCAGTTTTGTCCATCAGAATTATTCCAGAATATTCTTTCCAGGAAAACCCGTTGAATCTATGGTTCAGCCTATAGCCAAAACAATTTTCGCGAAATATTCGGAATGTTAAGTCAGTAATGTTGTAGCTGCGACTTTGCTTTTTTCAGATTTCCGACTTGGTCTCTTTTGAAGTGTTATAGCCAGAGGTTCACCAAAGGATAGAATACCGAGCTGCAAGATCTCGCCTCGAGCAAGTTTGTCGACGTCCGAAGGTTCCACCACAACCCTGATTTCAAGCATGTCGGTCTCAGGATTTTTCCTTGCCATGGTCTCACTAACTAAGAAATACAGCCGAGGCGTCAAATTATTTTTCGCTAAGAAATCCCAGAACGTAACCCCATCCTTACTACGCACATCAAGGACTTGGACGTTTTTCTGAATGATCACAAGACCATAGTCACGCACACTGCATCATGCTGAGGATTTTCGGCGAAAAAATTATTTGAAGAGTTGAAGGTTGGCGTTGAGGCACATTATGTTCATAGCAGCATTGAGCACGTGGTCTATGGCGCACCAAAAGCCTGTGAATGTGCGCAGCCAAAGGGGGCAGCTGTGACTTTTGCAGATTCTTAGGAAAAAGGAACCGTGCACGAAACGTTTTCTTAAGCATGCCAAGGAGATTGAGGGGAAGAATGAACGGTGAAACATCAGCACCTCAAATATACGCGCTTCCAACATTCAAACGAAGACAAGGATTTACCCAAAAAGACATCAATCTCTTAGAAAAGCATGGAGTTCTTGAACTACAGCAAGGCGGATTTCATGGACATAGCAGCAAACATCGTAAAAATGTAGTGGTGTTAGATCCTGACAGAGTTAACTGGGCTACTCCCGGGGCTGATGAATACAACAATCGTGGTGACCGTCGCCGCCGTCGACGCCGTAAAACAGAACGTCTTTTGACCGCGCCCTATGCAGAGTCCAATTTTTTGAACTCTTCGAGAACCTCGCAAGTCCATGGAAAAGACCATCATCCCAGCGTGGAGTTCCGCATAAGCCCGTTTGCGAGGAAGGTAGGTGAGCCGCGTAACCCTCATGAAGTTGCTTAGATACCGTAATCGTTTGTCAGGCTGTTGTTCGTTGGGGATGGGCTTTCATTACTACGCACAATGACGGGTGTAGTTAGGTTTTGCCCGATACTCATGTATTCGTCAAGAGGCGAGGGCAGGCGGGGAATCATCCATGAAACCCGCCCATGAGTCACTTTGGGCACCCAACCAGTTTCACCTATCATATAGAAAATATGACTCCGGTCTTCAACGCGCCTTAGCCTTCTTCTTCTGTGGTTTGTTAGATGTGGCCGGGTTTTGCCCGATGACTCGCGTATTCGGAGAAATGTCAAGCGTGGAGGGCAAGGCGAAGAATGAAATCCGCCCGCGAGCCGCTTTGAGCACCCGGCCAACACCATCATGTGGAGAGCGTACTGATCTTGCGTTTGAGGGCCGAGATTCGTTGCTCTTGCTGCGTTCGGGCTGTATCAATTTCAGTTATGGCCAATTGTTGAGTAGCCTCCCTTCTTTTCTGGTTCAGGTCGACAAGGACATTTTCTTCTTCCGTTAATTTCCCGATTAGATCCTCCAGCGCCTGGGCGGCTTCCCTCGGCTTGCGGGGGTTCAGTGACTTGAACTGCCCCGGTTTCTGCACCATCTTCTTTCGCTGGATCTCGGTTGTTGGTTTTGTGATTGGGCGTGTTTTTCCAGTCCCGTCTTTATAGAAACCGACGACAGGCTGCATGGATCTCCGGTGATGTTTACCCCACCTGATCTCGGCGGTTTTCTTTCCAGCTCTAATAGCTTGCTCGTGAGACATCGGCATACTCTTTCTTCCTCCTCACCTAAAGAAATATGCAGGAAAAGCGGCGATTGAGATTGGCTCCATATTTATTAATTGAGGAAAAATTATGCCTGGAAAAGGTAAGGCATCATCGGCGGACTTTGGATTGTTAGCGATTCTCGCGACTCCTGAGCTTGGAGTGGTTCTATTAATAGTCGCGGTCATTCTGGTCGCGATTCTTTTGGGCTTCTTCGCCGCAGTTTACCTAACGTTGCAGGCATATCACCTGATGACGGCTGCTGTCTTTCATTCCGATGTTGGTCAACCACGGGAATGTAGTACACGTTGTGGGCTCTGGGATCCGTGGTGATGTGCTGCGCGATCAACTCAAAACTCAGGCCCATCCAGCAACTGATGGCCAGAAGATACGGCAAAGAATTATCCATAGCATTTTTCATGATTTGGACAGGTTGCGCAGAGGCAGCCTTCAAAAGGGTAGAAGAATCCTTTAGATTCTTCTTTGTCAACATCCGAGGGTTGCGTTTTCGGTCCTTTGCCTATGAATTTCTGTTTAACTTTCCCTGTCTCCGCGTTCCGATGGACTTCGTAAAGATAGTAGGTGTTTGGGTCTTTTGGGTAAGGTCCATATCGTTTTCCCTTCTTTGTGATAAACTTCTTAACTGCCACAACAACCATGCGATCGCTGATTCTCCTTTTATTGCACTACGCCCCATTCACTCTATATAACTTTATTGCACTACACCACGCTTTCTCAGAGAGATTAGCAAACCACAAGGCGGCGCCGTCCAGATCTCATGCTGCACGGTCGATGTGGCGCGGACTTTGGCAAAAACTCGCGCTCCATATAGGGCAAAAGGAGACTTGGCTGATTTCATTTGGTTGCACTCGCAAGATAAGGTGAAAAAATGGTCAATTGTTGGATGAAATCGTTGCGCTTTTTACTAAAAAAGCGCGTTTTCCCATAGTTAATATGAAGTTTACGATCGGCGGCCGCGATTTGAGCTGCCAATGGTTGATTTAAATTATACTATAGTAACACGTTACTGTGAAGTTGAACTGCCAGAATGATAGTGGACCCTAAGGGGGTTTCACTTATTTTGACGCCAAAGGCCACACCCGACTATTCTTTTACAATTAGTACTTTTCCACATTCTTCACATTTGATGGGGTTGTTAACAGTAAGCGTTTCAAAACCGGGAATCAAGTTAAGGTGCCCACATTTACTGCATGTTACTTTTACTACCTTCAGCTCCTTCATCTGTCATGCCTCTATTGCAAAGCCTCATGCAACGCCCACACCAACGACGGTTTCGCGTCACCGCCTCGGTCTTTTCCTGGATAGCAGTGGCCGATGCCCGTGATGTAGAATACCTTGGGCCTACGCACTCTAAATTGTTTATGCACGCTTTTCAAGAGACCTCGATAACCAGGGCTTCTTAACGCGTTGTTTCCTCGCCCTCATTGGAATCAACTTCAGTGCTCTGCTATGCACACGTCCACTGCAGTGGGAAGCGCTAATGTGCCGTCTCGTGGTTGAACGTTCATATTTAACTATCGAGCTGATTTCAGATGTCCAAACATGAACTTACCCAAAGAAATACCGTCATAGCTTTAGCTGCAATAGCAGTCGTGGTTGTTGCCTTGCTTGCAAGCAACCTTCGTCCGTTCACTTTGCTCTCCATCAGCCAAGTCTACGTTGAGCAAACTGGAGGCCCTGTTGGAACCAACCCAACCTACTGGACCAACAGTTTTTGGATTGTCACCGGTCTGGCCGACATGGTTGAAAGCTACGTGATGTTCAACAGCCAGGTCTCGAACATGAGCGGAAAGGACTACATCGGATTCAACCATCTGGTTCCATTAGGCTCAATTAAAGTGACCATCAAACCTCAAGCACCATATTTTACTCTACCTCTCACTCCTGAATCGTGGACTATCTATCCCGAAACTTATGGAAGATGGGAAAATGCGATTGGACAATCAGGGTATACGTCTGAGAAAACATCTGTACGGAGCCCTACTGTTTGGAATTATCGACCTGGAGCTTCTGGTTCATGGACACTGCACACTCCGTTTGACGTAACAGTGGAGAAGCTTAGCGGGAAGAATCTGTTCTCGAGTACACAAACAATTGATGTCGTTGGAGGGACAGGAACGTTGATTATTTCTAACCCCTCAGCCCCCAGCGAACAGTTGAAAGTGTTGGACTTGGGTAAACTGACAACGGGCCTGAACCCACCATCAAGCTACAGCACCATCGCAATTCTCGGTGACACTGCACACGCATTTGCATGGGACCAAACAATAGAAAAAGACGTCAAATACGATAGCGCCAACTTGAACAATCTAATAGGAATAACTGACCCATCCCAACTCAACGTCAGGAGCTTTGGTGACTACTGGTTCGGCTCCGAAAGAACTGTTGAAGGACAACCCAAATTGCAGCTTTATGATTCCTTAAGGTCGGGATTTTACAATACGCAACCAAGTCTCGGAACAGTTGAATCACATCCTATAGCTGCAGACTTGTTCAACGACGTCACTGGTCCAAACGTAACTCCATCGCCTGGATTAAGCGTGTTCAACTGGTTGCGTGGTCGAGGCCATGCCTCAGTGAATTTAGACAATTTTGGTCAAGGAGTTTCCATAGACCCTACAACTAACATGCTTAAGGTGATGGCTGCTTATGGCTCTGCTAAAGGCATGTATCAACTTCGGATCTCCACAGAGCTGGTAGACACTATTGTTTATCAAGAACCTAATGTTGCCTGCAAATTCATTGAGTCGTCCTGGGAACAAGGCGGTGGAAAGTCACTTCAAATATTGGACACAGCAGTAGCTAAGTACGTCGTGCAAAACTTAGGAACGACTGAAGCCTCGATACAAGTCAAGCTGAACTATCCCAACGCTCCAGTTCAAATTCTACCAGCGGACTTGATAACTAAGCCCATTCTGCCCAGCCAGACTGCTACCTTTGAATTTCTGATCAAAAATGCTAACACTGGCACACAAGAGTTTGCAGGGTCGCTTACTGCACAGGCGATCTCGGCAGGCGAAGTGAAAGACACTGATACTTCGCTGTCCTATACGCTGCCAATACGGACAGGGCAAGCAACAACCTTGAGCCTACGTCTCGTGGAAAAAGGCACGACCACAGGCATCGGCAACCTTAGGGTGATGATTAGTTGGACTGGGCCAGCAATGTCTGGCTACACAGATGCGAACGGAGCCGTGAGTTTCCAATTCAATCAAGCAGTCTCAGGCAACGTCATATTGTCCACGGAAGAAACAGACATTTGGAAACCTCTGGTGCAAACGCTGACTCTTGCAGGAGGATTGAACTCATACACCCTCCAAGTTGAAAGAAAAGGCGTTGAATACACCGACTGGACAAAGTACATCATCATAGGAACTGTCGTCGTCATCACAATAATGCTCGTGGTCTATATAGTGAAGAAGCAACGGAAAACAAAACCAAGAAAAAGATGACCACAGAATAAAGCGGGAACCCTCTGGCACATAGCACTTTGATCTTCATGGTTTTGTTTGTTTTTTCATTCAAAAATCAAAATTTTACCATCAGCACGGCTATACTGAAACGTCCAGCATTTCACGCATAAGATTTTTGACTGTGGCGATTTCTAAACCGTGTTCCCGACGAATGCGGTTTGCAATCGAGACGAGTTCTTGTCGAATGGTCTCGCGGTCAGCTTCCGTAAGTTTCCTACTTCGGGGCAACTGTGTCATCCCGGCGTTCTTGTTTAAACAGCTCGTACTCTTGGATGACTTCAGCGAGCGTCATCACGGGTTTGTGGTTGCGCTTGCAGAACCACTCGACGAATTCAGGGCTGACCAAAACCTTGTCCACAAAATACGCGCTGATGATTGCGCGCAGAGCTTCACTGTCCTGCTCCAGCCCAAGACCCTGCTTGATCTCCAGGAAACGACGGTCTAAGGCGCCTCGCAAGCGAAGTTTGATTTCATGCACATCGAGTTGTTGTGGTAATGCGGGTGTTTTTGACACTTTTAGTCACCACACAAAACATGCTTCGTTCTATTCTTAAAGTTTTCGCAGTGTCGGCAGGGCGTCCGAGCATGCGCGTACACCTAATCAGGGAGGGTAGCCTAAATGACTTCGTTTGCGCCTGTCGTTCCATGGTGTTAATTTTCCCACCAGGCTGGTCGGATTGTTTTGACTCGGACGTCCGTCGTCTCTTTCAGCTTCTTAATCAAGGTCTTGACCTTACGGAGCTCGGGTTCCGGAAGGTAGTTTTTCTTACTATCATAGCCTACGTAGCAGGCTTCAGGCCTGATTTCTCGAATCCACTTTTCCATTATGTCGACGTCGAAGTCAAGAACCGGCTCAACTGTCACGATTTTTCTGGGATGTTGAAGTTCCAACATCGCTCGGTACCTCTGCGATGGCCCCGGCGCTTTAGAGATCCCTTCATACAAGTCATCTCTGTTGGTTTCTATCGTGGTGCCGATGATGACGTTGACTGGAAACCGATAGGGCTTGAGAGCGCGGGGATTCTTAGACTGAACCAGGAACGTTCGGGTTGACAGCTGCCTTATTCTCTCAAGGATCATTCTCATCCACTCGGGTCGACAGAAAGCGACGTCAGCCATGTCACAGCAAAATATGAAGTCGTATCCCTCTGTTCTGGGCAGTGAATTGCCCAGTCTTTCAGGGTGAAAGTGAGGTTTGAAATTGTAGCAGTTTGGGCACTGCCTCTTACGCCGCTTCATCTGCCTCTTAAAACTTGAGTCACAATAAATGCAGTCGTGCAGGCAGCCGACATAGGGATTCCAGGATTTGACCGATTGCACGTACATGGTGTTGGCTTTCATCATTCTACGCACCCGTCAGAACAGAATCTCCGATTGAATGTAGATATTTGAGTCCATGAACAGCATTTAAGGTTTCAACGTTTTTTGTCGCGGGCTGAAAATCCATCTCTTGCGTTGTCACATGTATTTCTTTAATTGAGGATTGGTTATGATTCGGAAACTTGCTTCAAAAATCTTGTCTGTCACCCTGATTGGATTGATGCTGGCTGGAATGTTTGGTGTTGCTTCTTCTGAGGGACCATATTCAAAGATAACCACTCAAGGTTCTTTTGACGTTGGACCATACTACCTCCACAGGGTATACTATCATAATGGTCTATGGTGGGTTTTTGGCGTGTACATGCTTACCACAGCCGGTGGCGTGCTCATTCAGAGTGGAATAGGATATAGTACGTCAAGTGACGGAGTTACTTGGTCGATACTAAAACTTGTCGGGACACAACAAATCATGTATTCTATACAATTTGATGTTAAGTTCAATGGTGAGTACATCGAATACATTTCAAGTGCTTCCAACCTTGTCTATCGAAAGGGAGTACTGCAAGGTAATGGCAACATACAATGGTTAAGCGATGAGCAGATCGTCTCTTCCTATGAAGCTAAGTTTAGAGTCTCACTATTGATAGATGAGGAGGGATATGCCTACATTTTCTACTCGGATTCTAACAACCTTGACATCTACATGATGAAGAATAGATACTTAGACGGAAATTGGGCAACAGATTATAAATTGCTGATTCGTTCTTGGGGTGCTACTCCAAATCATGACCCGATTGTATTAGCAACGAGATTGCTGAACAACAGAATCTATATAATTTCTGGGGCCTATCAATCTTGGATCGTTCCTGGAGCTCTTTATGGAAGAGTATTTGATGTAGGAACCAAAACCTTAGGCAGTGAAGAACTAATAATTGATGAAGCTGCTGCAGGACAATTTCCAGCAATGGTTAGCTTTGAAGATAACGTCTATTTGCTATTTGAAAATAGATTACAAAATGAAGCATTCATGGGGAGACAAGATGGTTCTTGGACGTCACAAATGCTCGTACAAATAGGTACCTTTGGTAATTGGCCAACATTAGAGGTTGACCCTAAAACTGGAATTCTTTATACTACTGATTTCGCCCCTTCGGGTTCCTCAGTGTTTTTTAAAGAATACAAGGATAACTTATGGACTGAAGGAGAACTAATAGCTGATGTAGGTAACTCTATTCTGGAAGGAGGAAATCAAGAAGAAAAGACATCAATAGGTTACGGTAATAATAAGTTAGCATTTGTGTTTTACCTTGGGGTCGTATCAACTACAGGATTTATAGAAGTTTCGTTGGATAGAATTCCTCCAATAAGTCCATGGTTAAGCAGCTACCAGATAGTCATTCTCATAGTTGTTGTTGGCGCAGTTGCAGCGGCTCTTTACGTGAGAAGACTTGCTCGAAAGAAAAGGAGACGGAGCCATTGAACACCAAGAATGTCAAAATCTCCTTCTTCTTGTTTCTTTTAGTTGCAATCCTCATTTTTGTGCCGAAGAAAGCAATGGGATTGCAGTCGGTTGAGTTCTACACTAACGACTTCACTAATGACGATGAAAGGTTCACTTTGATTGGCGGTTCACCGTATTTAGATGCAATTGATTATCCTGCCAACTACATAGCGAGTCGCTCTGATAGACCTTCTATATCTGCGTTCTATTCTTTCCAAAGTCCTGTGAATATGACTGCATCAAAGGGTCAAATGCCTCAGAAACGAGTCGATTTCTACGCAAGAACAGTGAACGGTTCTCCAGAAGTAATTGTTGATGGCGCACAAAAGACTGTGGGTAGTTCTTGGGCATGGACAAACGGAACAGCGTCAAATTTCTTCTCCAGTATATCATACTACCCGTCGCAACCGAGTACTATAGTGTACGTTAATATCAATAACACTATAGCAGGCATTTCTTTAAACGCTTCTGCCAACGGGCGAGTAATATACGTGTATCCGACAATTTGGTCTGGAACCATTGGAACAAGAGCATACGTAAAAGGTGCAATATACAACGCAAGCGATAGTTCCTTACTTGGGACTACAGAAGAAACCTATATAGATGTCGCAGGGGGGACGATCGTTCATCCAACTCTTGAATTTGCGGATCCTAAACCGTTCTTGGTAGAAGATGGATCTTATTACTTAGCATTATGGGCTAATCGTACAGGACTTGGTTCTCCGTACCTCTATGCAGAAACTTTCTCTGATAGTACTTTAGATGATGGAAAAGGATTCAATCAAACACTATCATACGGAGATTTTCCAAGTGCACTAACGCCAGTCTCACAAGATTTCGTCTCTTATCAAATGGTCTATTATGTTCCAGAAGTAGAGACTAGTCAACATTGCTTTGACAAAAGATACCTTGGAGTAGTCGAAATCGACCAGGTTGTTATGACATACTGGAATTCTACTTACGCTCTCGAAGTTACTCCAACATACTCTGAAGCTGACACTAATTTAATTCACGTCGGCTCTGGAAACTATTTGGCGAGTCCTGATTATCCGGCAAATTACGTTACTTGGAGCGCATACTCAGGGCTCTCAACTTCAAGTATAGCGAGAGACGACAACTTCTACACATTCGATACTACGCCTATGGGCTCGGGACTGATCATAAATTCTACGCAGCTTGTGTTTACTGGGCTGGCTCAATCAAGCTCAATCCGCTATTATTTGCTGTCAGAAGACATGAGCATCAACTACACTGCGACTAAGAACTTAGGAACATCTGTTACAGTCACGAGGTACTACGAAAACATTACTCAGTATGTGAGTACAATAGGTGCTATAAACAAATTGAGAGTGGCTTTTCGTTTCATCGGCGTTCTGGCTCCTATCATCGATTCTCTAAGTCTTTATATTACTTACACTTCCCTGAATCCGCCAGCCCCGTCGGTAAGCGGAAGGTCAGAGTCGTTCACATCAATTCCCCTGGCGCTCTATCCTCAGATCACAAGCCTCGGCCAGATCCCGACTGGGTCCAATAGGACTTTCCAACTTCTTGTGCATTGGAGCGGCAGTAACGACCTGACGATTTATCGCGCTTCAATTGAGAACAGCACGGCAGGATCAGGTGTCTGGGCAAGCCTGGTAACGCAGTTGCCCAAGACGTTTTCTCTTGGACCTGGTGAATCGAATGGCTCAGCCGTCTTAGATTTCAGTCTGACAATTCCCTTTAACTCGCGATTGTCCTCTTACTTGTTCACGGTGTTGGTGGAGGCTAAAACTGGAGCTGTGACAACTTCAAGTTCGTATCCGGTGACTTTCGATCTTGTGCTTGGGTCTTCACCATCCCAGAATGTTATCAATGTTATGGCACTGATTTTGGTTGGTTTGGTCCTCTTTTTGATTGTCGGCGGCTTAGGCGTCAAGAAGGTGCGACGGCGACATCCTGTCTAACGGTTTTTGCACTACTTGGGGTGGGGTAAACCACTCAAAAATGTCCAAGCAGTTCGGAATGCATTCCGAACCAGTTTAAAAAGCACTTCGGAATCGCACATGTGCGTAGCAAAACGGGAATGCCCACTGCAGTGGACATGTGCGTGGCGGAGCACAAGCCAATAGGAGATGGTTAGAACGCTTTGCTAGCTGGGGTGACTTGTTTCTGATCTATCTTTGACCTTCATTCCAACCACAATGATTTTGCGGTCTTCGTCTGAGGGCCTGATGTAGAATCCATGCTTATTTCCTTCTTTGCACAAATCTGTCCACCAGTCGCTATCTTGTTGTTCGTTCTTGCGTGGGGGGCGAGAACCTAACTCAGGTGCTCTTACGTAACCTTTGAATGAACCTGGTGCTGCCAAATTACGAGCGGATCTGCCAAAGTCACGATGTTCACCTGATGGAGTCAAATCGGCGAGTCTGCCAAGAGTTGTTTCCTTACACTCATCGCCGTATTTGTCGATGAAGCTTTCTTCTCTCAATATTCCCTGCTTCAATTTTTCCCAATCAATGTCCTTAACCAAAAGAACCGTTTCTGATCACCGCAAGAATCATCTAAAGAATGTACATAAGTGGTTTGTCCTTCGACCTGGGCGTTCAATTCCCGTCAGGTTCCCGCTAAAGTTGCATGTTGCCCATTTGTAGCCGCAGATTGAGCAGTGGAATGTGTTGCTGGATCGGTCTCGAGTTTCCCAAACATGCCCACATCTGGGACAGCGAACCATCCTTGTTCGTTTGCGGGTTCTTAGAGGTTGGTAGACGAGAATTGGGGCGGTGGCTGCCGCAGGTGCATGTTTAACCTGCGGGTCAGCTGGTCCAAGGCGATGATTGGAGCCGGACATTAACCTGCAGCCACCTCTAAATTTCTACAGGAGAAAAATTCGACTGTGAAGCATCTAACAACAAAAAAAGAGGGGGATTGGAGGAAACGGGTCAAATGTTCCTTTAGACATTCAATTCCCGTCGGGCCCGCCAAAACTGCATTATGAAGCCTTATTCTAACTCCAATTCCGAAAAGACTGTTTTTTTTCAATGTATATTGCAGGTTCATAATGTTTTAATGCGTTTTAAAGGAATGA
>Ga0315277_10004386_pt1 | contig 18910 bp, 15 predicted proteins | sample YL17G05_15_MG_FD_203695 | JGI IMG/M metagenome (GOLD analysis project Ga0315277, IMG submission 203695) | Sediment microbial communities from Yellowstone Lake, YNP, Wyoming, USA - YL17G05_15 | ecosystem: Environmental > Aquatic > Freshwater > Lake > Sediment | place: USA: Wyoming | collected...
CAGAGCCTGGGACTTCGTCGCCGCTCAGCTACTCGGCGGCTGGGGCCTTACCGAGACCGGACTCTCACCGGTAAGCCATGCACGGCTTTTCTGGACGCACCCCCAGCCTCATCTGATCCGTCCAATGCGGCAATCCTCGTTACCAAGAGATCACCATGGATCTGCTTGAAGCTGCGTCCCTGCTCGGACTGAACTTGAAGGAACCGGAACCGGCTGGCGAGCAGGTTCGAGATAAGCACCAGGAAAGCTAGTCGATGCTCGTCCAGCTCGTCGTCGAAGACATACGTGAAAACCCAATGTGCTTGTCCGTCAGACACCCCCTGCACGAAGTAGTCATACTGCCCAGTCAGCTTGCCTTCGCCCTTCTGCCTCAAGCGAGAAGCGATTGTCTTCACGGTGGCAGTCACATCATCCCCCAGGGGCGCCCCGTCTTCACTTAGCAACGAAACATATCGTTCAACTGCCTCCACGAACTGTGGATGGTTCGTTCTCAGCAGCATCACGTCAGGAGAGGCCGTCGCCTTCAAGTAGGAATCAAGATGCGCGTCCACGAACGCAGTAACCATCGGCCCGAACTCGTTCCGAGGCTTGGCCTTGCCGTGTGCCACAAGCAGAACCCGTTGGATAGGTCGCCTGAAGGCGATGCCTGCAAGGCTAAAGTCCCGGGCAACCCCCTTGTCGACTGTTCCCTCGGACACGTTCACGAGGAAACCGAGTTCAGCGGTCGCGAGGAACTTCTGCATGCGCATCACGCAGAACAGCAAACCGGGAGCTCCGAGTATGCGTGCAAAGGAGGTCTCCGCAGCCAAGAGGCCCCCGAGTTCTACGCCCACGAGGTCCTCAAAGGCGCTCTTCTCGACGAGGCCGGCTGCCAGCCGGTCCGCGGCCTCCTCCATCCTCCTCGCGCATCCGTCCAGGTTGGTCTGCAACTCGACTACGTCCGCGATCCTCACGCTGATCACCCCCTTTCGAAGGCGTCTATACGCTGACTTCAACCGCGAGACCCAGTGCACGCTCACGTCCCTTCATGAGAAGGCTATCGTACACCTCGCGTACAGCAGCATCAGGCACACTTCCCATGTTAACAAAGAGCTGGTCCACGTCGCCCAACCGGCACCTGCTTAGATCGGTGAGATACGCCACTTCGTCTCGTATCAGCCCTCGCACCAGGGCCTCGTGGTAGAGCGCCGTGCCCGGCAACGGTATCAATAGGAATGGTCGCGGGATGACCCTCGCGTTCGCTTCCACGAAGTCAAGCGTTTCTTCCAGCGAGCCCAGCGATTCCCCGGGAAGACCCAGAAGGAAGTAGCATGTGACCTTCGCGATCCCGCTGGCAGTCGCTCGCTTGATGCTCTGTACGATCTCGTCCACTTTCATGTCGCGAGAGGATTCCTCGAGCACTCGCTGGTCAAGCGACTCTATCCCGAGTCTGATGTTGACACATCCGCTCTGCACCATTAGGTCCAGCGCCTGCGCCCGGACGGAGGTAGGGCGCGCAAAGCATCCCCATCTGAGGCGAAGACCCCTAGCAATCGCGCAGTAGTCCTCCAGAAAGGGGTTCTCATGCATGAAGTCCGAGTCGTTCAGGAGAACGGCATGCATGCCATGTGTCTCCCTAAGGTACGACAGCTCGCGAAGTGCCTTTTGAGGCGACCTGAAACGGAGGCGTAGTGCAGAGATTCCACAATACCGGCAGCGACCAGTGCAACCGCGTCCCATCGAGTACATGAAGGAGAACGCCTTGGGTCCTGGGGCTATCCCAAGGAATGCCCAGTCCAGGTCGGGCAACGCGTTCAGGTCGACCTCACAAGAAGGGGAGGGGGTTACCACGATCTCGCCGGGGGATCTGACTGCTACACCTGCCATCCCCTTTAGAGATGACTCGCCCTTTGCCATATGATCGGCGATGGCGCAGACTTCGGACTCCCCTTCTCCCAGCACGACCGCATCCAGTTTCGAGTGTTCAAGGAGCAGGCAATAGGCTCCGGTAGCCAAAGGCCCGCCTGCAACAACCGTCGCACCCGGACGTCGTATCTTTGCCCAGTTAGCTAGATCACAAACGAACTGGAAACTGTCAAAGAAAGTGGTGCAACCGAGCAGTGCCGTATCGGATGGAACCTCGCTGTCGAGCCACTCTAATGTGCTGGATCTTCGTCGGCAGTCAAAGACCCGAACGTGGTGCCCCTTGGCGATGAGGGACAGCCCGATGCTTGTGATGCCTTCGAGGGGCGTGTTCTCATACTGCCGGTAGTTCAGCCGGGTGCTGTAGTCTGTGGGCGGGATGATGAGCGCGATTGAGATCGAAGCAGACATCAGCGTGGGGGCTCGTAAGTCACGAACTTGCCTCCCCTAATCGTCTTGACCATCACCGGCTTCCGAACATCGCCGTTCGGCAGGAATGTGGTCTGACCCGAGACACCTGGGTAGTTGCGAATCGAAAGCAGACCCTCTCTTATGTCGTTCGGCATCGTGCCGCGCTCGGCCATCACCCTTGCTAGAATGTGAATCGAATCGTAGAACTGCGCCGCGAATACCTCCGGTTCACGCTTGTACCGCCTCCGGTACTCGCTGGTGAAGTCCCGCACGTTGCTCGTAGGAGAAGAGGGATCGAAGGCGGCCCTCGTGTAAATGACTCCATCGGCCGCATTGCGCGCGATCTGCACCACCTCAGGCGATTCCATTGACGGGTCGCCGAAGATCCGGGCCGCTATGCCCAGCTCGCGTGCCTGTTTCAGAATGTAAGCGATCTCGGCATAGCCCAGGACATATAGAGCATCCGGCCGGGCCGCCTTCACTTTGGTCAGCTGCGTGCGGAAATCAGTGTCGCCGCGGTTGCCGTTCTCCACCGCAACGACTTGCCCGCCAAACTCAGGCAGGCGCCGCCGCACGAAGTTCTCCACCCAGAGGTGCGCGTCGATATTGAGCCCCACAACCGCAAGACGACGCAGCTTCAAGTCCTGGCAGAGGCGCATGACGGTCTCGGCATCTGTCGCAAGGTTGGACGCGTTCCGAAACACGTACTCGCCGAGGTCGGCAGCGTCTGGTGCCACGGTACCCGTAAGCAGCACTGTCTTCTTGCTCTCGCAGATCGGAGCGATGGCAGACGTCTCGCTTGTGGTGAGACAGAGTATCACTGGTACTCGATCAACCGATATTAGCCTATTGGCAATGGTCACCGCTTCCTTAGGCTCTGCTTTGCTGTCGTCGAAGACGACTTCAAGATGTCGGCCGCGTATCCCGTTAGACTCGTTGATCTCGGATACTGCGAGCTCGATGCCCTCGCGGGCATACTTGCCGTACTGAGCCGCAGGCCCGGTTAGTGGCAGCACTGCCCCCAGTCGAATCGGTCCTGTCGGCCTGCGGGCGCAACCCGCCAGCCCACTGACTGCCAGGACAACGGCCGCCACCAACAGCCGTTTCCACGCGATCTTTCCGTGGGTCATCTCCTCACCCTCCTCTGCTTTGCCGTTCCGGGTACACCCTTCCCTCGACAGGTCTCAACGGCGCCTTGCAGCGACTGCGCCCGAACCCATTCACGCAGCAACCCGAGGTCAAATCGCCATTGCCGGCCAATCTTCATGGCCGGAACCCGGCCGCGTCTGGTCAACGCCCTGAGTGTATCTGGATCGATGCGCAGGAACTCGGCCGCCTCCGATAGGTTCATCAGGCGCTCTGCCACGATTTCGCACTCCGCATTCTTCGTATCTGTTGCTCGCATCACACCAGTCCTGAAATGGCGTCCGTAGTATAGTGCAGCGCTCGGCTGCTGTCCACAGCGCTATGATGTTCGGCAGTACCGCGCGCCTCTCCTGCTGCCGGCAGGACCTCTGTGGCGACCAAGGGCACAGAATCCTGGTTATCACGCCACTGCGCGAGTCCGGGGCTGATTCCCCGTTCATCTCTGTGCGTCTGGGTCGAACCGTCCGTCAGGCATCCTCTCCCGCGCCCTTTGGTTGCTGCCGCTTCCACTCCGCAAAGTCGCGGACGCGAAGCTCGAACATCTCCTCGAAAGCACGCGGGTTGAAGTACTCGATCAGCATCTCATTTGACTTGAAGAAGAAGCAGATCAGGTTGATCCAGCTCTCTAGGTCGATATCACCATCAATGCGCCAGAGCTTGATCTTCCGGAAGCATCGCGCCTCCTTCGGGAGATGGGAGCCTACGCGGTCATGGTACACGTCGCTCAGGTAGACCTTTACGGCGCCATCGAGGTGGCGGGTGATTCCTGGTCCAACCGCGCGCTCGCTATGCACATACCTGTTGAGGTAGTAGGTGTCGAACTGGTATCCGGCGCTTGAGATCTCCTCGGTCTCGAACGTCTTGATGCCGTATCGGTAGCTCCAGAGAAACTCAGTCCGGTCCAGGTGGTTGGTCAACTCAAAGAGCGAGTTCTTGTTTCTGACGACCACCGTCAGCCCTACCACACTGGGGTCGTCCAGCTTGGCAGGATCGAAGGGAGGGCCATACCAAGTGTCAGCTTCGATTATCCTCGCGTAGTACTCCTTCGGCATGATGCGACGGTGGTCTATGGCCACCCGCAAGGAGTTGGCTGGTTTGGTCTCACGGTGATACCTGCAGAGCCGCCCCAGGAAATCGAAGTTCGGACGCGCCGTGTAGCCCCTGCGCAGAAGTGGATGGTAGTGCAGCATATGATCTCGATGCTCGATACCGCCATCATGCAGCACGAGATCACGATCCACAAACAGCAGACCATCCTCGTCCAGCGTGTCACGCAGTTCGGGGTAGGTCTTGAGCACCTCGCTGGCGTCAAGATCCTCGCGGACAACCTTGTCAAAGGAGAAGTAGATACGGTGAACGGCGGCCACAACGTAATAGGTCGCCGCCTTCTCCCAGAACCCATCCGGATCTAATCCCGGTTCCCCATCGATCATCGTCGAGAGCCCGAACGGCAGGCTGTCCACCAGACTCTGGACCTCCGCCAGGGACAGTATCGAAACGTACTCGCGAGCCTCCGAAACAAGCTCTGTGAGCAGGGGCGCGACGGGGTGTTGTCACCGGTCGGTTCAAAACCAGCCACTTGCGGTCGGTTCAAAACCAGCCAGTTAGTTATCCTTCTTGAGCCTTCGGTTCTCCTGCTTGGCAGCCACTTCTTGGGGTTTGTCCTTGAGTCGGTAGCTGCGGCCGGCCATGGCGACGACCTGGGCGTGCTGCAGAAGGCGATCCAGGATCGCGCCGGCGGCCGGGACGTCGCCCAGGAGCTTGCCCCATTCTTCGAGGGGTCGGTTCGATGTCATAATGGTGGAGCGGACCTCGTGGCGGCGCATGATGATCTCGAAGAGATGCTCTCCGGAATGGGCGGGGATGCGTTTGAGGCCCATGTCATCGATGATCAGCAAGTCGGGCTTCAGGTATCGATCCAGCAGCTTGTCCTGCCCCGCGAGCGCCTGATCCTGGGCCAGGTCGCGGACGAGGTCGAAGACGGAGCGATAGAGGACGGTATGGGACTGCTTGATGGCTTGATAGCCAATCGCCTGAGCCAAGTGGCTCTTGCCGGTGCCCGGGGGCCCGATGAACAGGATTCCTCGCCCCTGGGCGACGAACTGGCAAATAGCCAGATCCATCACTTCGCGGCGAGGGATGGCGGGATTGAAGTCCCAGTTGAAGTTCTCCAGCAGCTTGTGTTCGCGAAAGTGGGCGGCCTTGACGCGCCGTTGGATGAGGCGCTGATCCCGGATCGCGGTCTCGTCGTCAAAGAGCAGCTCCAGGAATTCCTCATGGGAGAGTTGATTGGTCCTGGCCTCCTGCAGACGGACCTCGATGGTGCTCGCCATCCCCGAGAGTCGCAGCCGTTTCAGGGCCGCTAGGAGTTGTGAGTTCATCTTCACCTCCATTTGCTATCCAAGCCCGCCCCGGCGGGTCTGCCTGAGGCATGACAAGTTGTATATCCGGCCCAGGAGCCGGCGGTCGAAATGAGACCGCAGGAAAGCGGGTGATCGCGCCATAGCTATCCAGGACCCCGCCGAAGTAGGGGAAGGCGTGCTCGAGGCAGCGCAGGAGACTCTCGGTGTCCTGCCGCCACACCCCCTCGCTGTAGCCGCGGCGGGAATAGCTCAGCACCACCCGCAACACGTGGGGCCGGCGCCGCCTCCCGCTGGCCTCGACGATCCAGCCTCCGTGGCCAAAGTCCACCTGGGCCTCGGCGCCCGGCGGGGATTCGAGGCGTCGGAAGGGAAGCTCGCGGCCTCCCCGGAGATGGCGGACGAAGCGTTTGACGCTTTCGTAGCTGCCCCCGCGAACTCGTGCTCGCTGACCAGATCCTGCCAGATCCGTTGCGCCGAGAGACCAGCCTCCAGTTTGTTTTCGACCACCGGCCGATAGGGCTGCACTGGCTCGCTCTCCCGGCGGTCGAAATGGCTGGTTTTGCTGCCTGCGGTCCCCCCGGCCCAGCATACCGGGCCACCGTCTCCCGGTCTATTCCTAACTCCCGGGCGATGCGCCGCTGTGACCAGCCCCGTTTCAATAATCCCCGAATTGCCTCAATCGTCGCCATCTTGAGCCTGTTCGCCACGCTGACCTCCCTTTCGGGCAGATCATAAATGGCAAACTGCCTCCTTCAAGATGGCTGGTTTTCAAGTGACCGGCGCTGGCTGGTTTTGGGTGACCGGTGACACCATGCGCGACCGCACCTGGACAGTCAAGCAGAATGACCCGGGCGGGGCGGTCGACTCTCCTCCGGCAACGCCTATGCTAAACGTCCGATTCGCATCATAGCGCCGGTCCTGTCGCGCGTTGCGTCACCCTTGGCACGTACGCAGTGCCCCCTTCGGGCGGACTTGCTGGCCATACAACATGCGCGCTCAGGATGTCGGAGCAGCTATTTCAAGGCTGTAAGCCTCGACTACCTCGAGGGTAGCCTTGGCCTCTTCAAGGGCGCGGCAGCCCATCTCCTGCGACAGGATCGCGATAACGTCGAGCAAAGCGCGGGCCAAGTGCTTCGTGTTGTCAACCAGGGCGTCCCTGTCCGCGCCAATCTGCCGGAGGCGCGGGTCGATCATCCAATTGGTCACATACGGCTTGTACTCGTCGATCAGCTGCACAAACGCACTATCATGCAGCAGGCCTAGCAATCGGTCGTATGGCCGGAGCACGCTAAGGACGAGCGCGCGAATGCTGTCGATGGGCGAAGACGAAGGCAGCGCTATACCCAGGTCAGGCCTGGACAGCTTTTCTGTGTGCTGCGCAAGACATTTGGCACATTGCTCGCCGAGCGAACCGCCACTCGGCACCGCACAGCCGAGAGTCCCCGCCGGATCAGCGAATGAGGCGACCTTCAGGAACGACGGGGCACCCAGCAAACGCCTAGCACGCCCTACTGCATCACCGTCCGCGTGTGCCCCGACAGCTATCGCAGACTCAGCGACAGCAAGCAGCGTGGCCAAGTAGTGGAACTCCCGTAGGGCGAAAAGCTTGAGTATCTTCCTATTCGTCAGTGGCCTACGCTCCTCAATGAGACGCGGGTACACCTCTGTGCAGTACGACGTCTTCAGCCGCGCCAGACCGTCTCGCAGCGGGGCCAGATCGAGGGAGTACTGGCCGCCTGCGTATCCATAGCAGTCGGAAAGCAGCCCACTCACCTGCTCGCCCATCCACGCGTGTCCCCTTACGACCCTGGCCTCGGTGATGATCTGCAAGGCCCTTGACTCGGCCTCGTTCGCCCAAAGCTCCGCTTCCGACAGGATTGGGTATGCTAACGATTCGCCAAAATCGAACGTCCCCGCCTCGATCTCGGCTCTGTGATCGCAGGGGAATGACTTGTTGTAGGAAATCAGTTCTGCAATGGCCGCCTCGATCGCCGTAGTGGTCTTCGCATCCATAGCGCCGGGGTAGAGGAACATCATGTCATAGTCGGACATCTGAACGGAGCCATCGAGGCGGCCGAAGCTCCCAAATGCCACCACGGACGGCGTCGGTTCCCTGCTATCATCACGCAGGTTAATGGCGTCCAGCGCGCGAGAATACATCTCGAGCATCAGCCTGGAGTCGTGGTAGGCCATCAGAGCATTCTGGGTGCTGCCCTGCTCATCGCCCGGGATACCCCGCCCGAATCGCCTACCGATCTCGTCGAGACTATGCATACCGACCCACCCACTTGCTCAGGCTAGTGCGTGTCACTCGGCACTACTCCAGAGCCATGAGGTCGCAGTAGTCATCAGCGGTCATACTCCTGCAGAGGTTTGTCGATACCGTATGCGGCTGCCTCCAGCAGCCGGTCAATCATGTCCAGGCATCTGCTGATTACGTCCCTTTCGGTAGCGCTGGCATACGCTCTGAGGACGAGCTCGGAGAAGGTGGAGGCCTCGAACGCGGCCCCCTGCGTGACATCACCCGCTTCTGAGCCCGCGATGTCGAGGAACCGCTCGCATGCATTGCAGATCAGCTCTGGCGGGACGGTAGGCGACTCGCCAAGAGCGAATGCAAGCTGGTGGTAGTGGCGCTGGTAAGCCTGACTCTCCGTAAAGCGAAGTGCCAGCTTACTGAAGTCAGCCAGGTCTGGGCCCATGATCTCTCGGAAGCAGCCAGCTGCGGCTTCCTGCACCTTCTCTGATGCGTCGTCGAAAAGTCTGCCAAGTCCTTCCTCGCAAACCGCCCTGAAGTCGGCTCTGCCAAGATTCGCTCCGAGGATCTGGGCGGCGCCGACTCGCTGTGCTTCACTGCCGACCAGACACCGCTCAAGCAGGTCCTGGGCGCCTTCAACATAGAGCGCGGCGACGCACGCTCGGCGCGCCCCGGCTTCTGCGGCGCGCGCATCGTCGCTGGCAAGCATCCGCTCAATGATAGGTAGGAGTCTGTCGAGGTGAGTGAAGAGGGCGTAATGCAGGAATCCCTCCACGAAGTGCGTGCCAAGGAGTACGTCCTCCGTGTCACAAAGTCGCAGGAATAGGTCCACGGCGACGTCGCGATTCCAGTTCAGCAAGGGCGTCAGTGCCTCTGCCACCTGGGTGCGAACGGCAATCGTCCGGTCCTGCACCATGCGCTCCAACGCGGGGCGGAAGCGCTGAGCCAACTCGGAGTCCTGGTAGAGAAACGCTGCGATGATTCTCGCCGCATCGCCCCGCACCGAATTGAGCCCGGCCATCGCAGGGTCGCCGCCGTAGTACACGTCGCCCGTGCTTGTGGCTGTCCGCCATAGCTCCTTCTCGGGATCCGGGTCATCGGTCGCGTGCCAAGACAGCATGTCTAGGAGTTCCCCCGGGACTTGAGCACCGACTAGCGTCCCGATCAAGTCGACGATCGCCGCTCCGATGGAGGCGGACCGCGTCGAGAGTGCGTGACAGCGGCGGCATGCGATGATGATCTGCTCTAGCGTCGGAGACGCCTTTGCCAGGCCGCGCAGGACGCCTGCGAAGTACGTCGGATTCGCTTCGTCTGGTATTTCCCCCAGAAAGCGACTGAAGCGCGCCGGATCCCGCGAAGCAAGTCCCTCGAGCACACCCGACAGTTGCCAAGCGCCGCCCACTAACTCGCCGCTTTCTCCCTTGCGCCGCACTCCCACGTGATCCCCGTCGTACTCTTTGATCGCCGAGAGCCAGTGCTCGTCGGTCATCCTCTCGGCGGATGACTCGGCTATGGGGGAAGGGACAGGGCCCGCGTGTGGGTGCTCAGGTGCCGTCACCTGCGTTGTGTCGAACTTGCGCTGCCACTGCATCAGCTGGCGCGTTGCCTTCGGAGATCGGCGACCTGCATCGATGGCGTCAAGGAGGACCAGCTGAGCGTGGCCAAAGTGCGTCCGCATGTCAGCTCTACGCTCCCACGGGGGGTAGAAACCGAGTATACACTCCTCGATCCGCTGGAGAGAGGCCGCGGAACAATGGGGGGTGACGGCCTGCAGTAGCTCGCGCGAGGCCCAGTACATCCCGTGCTCTCCATCCATGTAGCCGGCGGTAAACCGGGCGGGCTCTTCGCACAAATAAGCGATTGCGTGATCGGAGAACGCCATGCCGTTGGCTGAATAGGCCCGCACCAGGAGGAAGTGCACGGTCTCGAACGGCGACGACTCGAGGCTGAATTCGGTCGCAAGTTCACTAAGCATCTGCGGCGACCGCTCTGCAAGCAGTCGAAGCGCGCCTTCCACCGCGCTCAGCAGCTGCCTTTCCGTGTCGTACGGGGCACCCCGACGGCGGAATCGCCAGACCGCGTCCTGCCGTAATGGCTCCCGGTCCGAAGCGGTTAGCTCCATGACCTTGAGCATGAATGGGAGTACCTCGCGGACGAACCTCGAAGGCGAACCCGAAGAGCAGCGCTTGAGGACATCCTCCGCGAACCCGTAAGATGGGATCGTCCCGCCCGCGTCGTCAAATGGGTTGGGCTGGTCCGCGGCCAGACTCAGGGCTAGCCGACGCTGAAGATAGTGCCCTATTATCTCGCACGTCCAGTCAGGGTGCCGTTCGGCGGGTCGATGAAGAAGCATCCAGAAATCAGCGTTCTGCGCCAGCGGCGCGCGCAGGTCATCGAGTAGGCCAGCATCGAGGGATCTAAGGAACAGATCGAGGAATGCCCGGCTACCATCGACATCGCCGAACCTCAACAAGTACGCAAACCGTTGTGCCCATCGCTTGGAGCGACCTACGTACGGCGTGAGGAGAGTGGCCACGCGAGCAGACTCCGTTCGCTGTACGGAGTTGAGTAGCATCACCGCCCGATCTACCTGTGTATCGTCCGGGCTGTCGAGCCACTGCTGGACCACGCCGAGCCGATCCAGTAGCCCAAACCACGCTGCCGATCGCACTAGGACGCTCCATGCGGCCTGCGCCATGGGAGAAGGAGTCGAGGCGAGTGCTTCCGATAGGATCTGCCACTCGCCCTCCATTGGTTCGGACAACTGCGCCAGGACGTCGCAGACTGCTCTCTTGATATGGAACCGGATTTGAGCATCAGTCAGCAGCGCCCGCAAGTCAGTTAGATACCGCCCGGTATTTTCTGCACGCTCATACGTGAGGATCTGCCGGACCTGGGCCCGACGAAAGAGCTGCTGTTCTCCGCTCAGCAAGAGCTGATGGATGTTGCCCCCACAAGCTGCGAACCGGCGGGCGAAGGCGTAATCGAAGAAGCTCTCGTGGAAGAACTGGACCCGCCGGTCTCTGATAGTGATCACGTGCTCGGAGGCCATCGCCTGCGCATAGAGGAGGTAGTCGTCGATGGTGCTTTCCGGGGCGGACAGCTGCTGACTGTTGCTCATGTAGCCGCAGAGAGCATCTACGACTTGATTCCACGCGACCTGCCCGGAGGCCGTGGCCGCAAGCCGGCTCTGCTTTTCACTCCAGTATGCATCGTAGAGGTCCCTGACCGTATCGGGAACACGCAGGTTCGGCTGACGCCCGTCGGCGACCTGCCAGAGGAGGCTCAGATGCAGCGGCAGCGACAGCAGCTCTATCTGCCTCTCCGTCAATGCGCCAGCGTTCAGGCCAGCACGCGCTACCACATCGCGGACGACCTCGGCCGTGAGCATGCCGATGCCGACCCGCTTCGCCTTGTTGGGCTCCGCCAGCAGACGCCGAAGGCGGTCGTCATTCTGGAGGTCGAAATCACGGCACGCGAGGACCACGCGCAGCCGCGGATGCTGGGCTGCCTGATCGATGATCTCCCCGATGCACTCCAGAAACTGGGGATTCCGGCCCGACGCCTTGCTCACGGCGTCGAGTTGGTCAATGACCAGCAGGCTGTCGTGGTCGCCGGCTACGGCCGCGAGCACCTGTGCAGGGGAACCCGGGAGCTCCAACTGCCCTCCCACCCCTTTCGGGAGTGGAGTCGGAGTCAGACGGTCGAGCCGGAACGCCAGGACAGGCCACCCCTCTTGCCGCAGTTGCTGGATCGCCTGGCCGAGGACCCCGCTTTTCCCACACCCAGCGACACCGCTTGCGAGTACGCGGCGGTGCTCGGCGCCGCGAAGCACGTCCACGATCTGCACCGCCTCGTGGCGCTGGATCGTCTCACCCCCGATTGCTGCATCCTCGACCAAACGCAGGTACCGATCAGTGACCTCACGGACTGCGAGCACTATTGAGGCTCGCACAATAGAGTGACACCGCGAATGCTCCTCAGATGCCCTGCAAGGGGTTCCGAGGCGTCATGCCTTGTCACCGTATTCTGCGAGACTCAATAGGTGCGGGTTGTTCGCCCATTGACGGCGCGCGAAGTCGGGGCGACCTTCGAGATGTTGCCAGATGTCGTGAGAGGTGAGCTTCGCATACACGGACCCGATGGCCAGTTGTGCCAGCACATCGCGCGCCGTCGCAGCATCTCCATCGACCAAGAAATCCAGATGAGCGTCGGCTGTTCGGCGGAGGGTATCTTCGCTGATGGTCTCGACTTTGATCCGTCGCAGCAGCTCAAAGGTGCGGACTCGGTCAGCCTGCGCAGTGGCATTGCCTTCCCAGGCACGGCAGAGCATGTCGAACTCGTTCCTCGTGTCCTGCGATGTGAGGAAGTCCTTCTCGAACTCTCCTGGGTTCGGAGCGCCGCGAGCGCGATCGGCCAACTCGTCCAGCGGATGTGCGGGGTGAGTAGATACGAAGACGCAGGTGGCATCGTCCGACGCTTCCAGGTGCTTGCGGAAGCCCTTGAGCACACCCTCTGCACCCAGCCTAGCTACAGTCCAGTTCCCCCGACCGGGGGCCTGCAGCTTCGCCTGATGGTACTCGCGCCCTTCTCTGGTCTGCACCCAGAACTCAGCGGCGATACCCTCTTCACCAGGTGGCTCAATGCGGATGCTCTTCGCCTTCTCGGCCATGACGTATGTCATGTGGAGCACAGTCCACATGTTCTCATAACGGTTGCCTATCTTGTCCGCCGCGCCGCCAGGAAGTGACATGGTCCGACCTCAAGTTCAGGGGCAAAGCCTGCTACACAGCCCAGTCGCAGGTCACGCCAGATCGCTAAGGGACCTGAGTCCTTGGCACTCTACATCAAGCGCGACCTGATCACCATGCTTTCCATTCCGGCTGTTCAGCAGTACCTGCTCGTCCGCAGACCGGGCAGTAGTACCGGCCATTCGGCTGGTGTGCTTTCACGTCGGTTGTAGGCGCAGCAGGCCCGTGCCCAAGCGGGCAGTTCACCCCTGAGTTCCGCGTCTCCAGAGCAGACTGAATCCATTGGCGTATGTTTGCGCGCGCCTGCTCGTGCCCCGAGACATTGCAGGTGTACTCGAAGGTGTTCAGCCATTCAGTGCCGGGACGCAGCGGAATCGCGGCAGACGAGGGCGGCCGCGCTTCCATGCTGCAACTCGGGCAGACGCCCGGCACAGTTTCGCCCGGTCGGAGAGCTGGCATTCCCTACCTCCATTCGGCGTGCTACGCTATCATCAGGAGCGGTCATCAGACCTCCCTCGCAATGAGCACCTCCTCGCCCAGCATATCTACGATCTTCACGGCGACTGTAGTCTTACCGGCTGGCGCGGGAAGGTCATAGGTGCCCTTCACGAGGTCGGACTTCTTCTCGGGCACATCCGACAAGGCGATGTTGAACACTTCGCCGTTGTAGGCCGGGTCTACCATGACGCAGTCAACCATCGCCCGCCAGTCATCTATGGTCGGCTTGACGAGCCCGGCCTGCTGTTGGAGGCGTTCGAGGATGGTGGGGGAGATGAAGTCCTCGATCTCAACCGCGATCTTGTCGCGCTTGCGGGTGATCTTCACCTTCGCCTTCGCGGGTTGGTGGGCGAAGAACTTGCCGTACTTGGGGTCGGTGCGAAGCTCAATGGTCTCGATCCGGTTGGCGGCGTTCTTCCCTTTGCGGTGCCGGTTCCAGTCCTCAAGCCAGTTGTCGGCGGCGAACTCCTTGCCCAGGCAGACGGCGACGAGGTTCCGGTCCTCATCCGGTCGGGCTTCGAGTTCCCGCTTGATCTCCTCCAGGTCAACCGGGCTGAGGGGGTGGCCGAAGGGGATGATCTTCACGAGTCTGTTGCCGAGGGTGCCGTCGAAGAAGCCGTCGGAACGCGTGCGCTCGATTCCGATATGCTCGCAGGCCAGGTTCACCGCCTCATTGTGCTGAATCTGAAGGTCGTAATCATTCACCCGCCAGACGGTGAAGCCAAGCTGGGCGGGCACGGCCTGGCCGTCCTCTTCGAGGAGCCTGCCCTGGCTCGCGGCCGCCTGCTCCGCGATGATCGTCTGAAGGCGCTTGCTGGTCGTCTGGATCGCTCCCTTGTTCACGTCGCACGCTATCCAACGACGGCCGAGCTTCTGCGCGACAGCGGCGGTTGTACCGGAGCCGATGAAGCAGTCGAGAACGATCCCGCCAGCAATGGAGGACGTGGCGACAACCCGCTCAAGCACTGCCTCCGGCTTCTGGGTCGGGTAGTCCTCGCGCTCAGCTGACTGCGCCTGGATCGCGAGCATACCCAACCAGAGGTCGGGCGCGGGCTTGCCGCCGCTGACCTCGTCCAGATACGACTTGGTCTGAATCCTCTGGCTCTTGTCAGTGGGGAAGTAGAGGCGGCCGGCTCTGTCTAGTTCCTGCATTTTCGGCAGTTCCACTTTCCAGCCGTTCGCCGGGGGGTCATAGCCCTTGTACTTGTACGTTAGGTTCGGGCGAGGATGCGGACTGGCGAAGTTGCCGAGCCGGAATCGCCTCCACCCATCCGGGCACTGCTGCGCTTTGGCGAGTTTCACGATCTCACCTGTCGGCGATTCCGCGTAAACGAAGAACTGCTCAATGTAGTGCTCAGACTGCGGCACCTTGGGATCGTTGAACGTGTACGAGTCTCCCTTGCTGTAGAGGAGTATGATGTCATGGATTACGCCAAAGCGCCCAGGGTCGTTGTGGGATGCCGTCCGCTGCCATACAATCTCATTCACCAGATGATCGGCCCCGAATACCTCGTCCATCACGCACCGCAGTTGGTGGTTTCTGTGCCAATCGCAGTGCAGGTAGATGCTACCGTTCTCGGCGAGCAGTTCCTTGAGCAGGAGCAGCCGCTCATACATGAACTGGAGGTAGGTGTCATTGGCCCAGATGTCGGCGTACTGGATCTGCTCCCCCAGGGTGTAACCCTCCCCGTCGAGCTTCGCCGTGCCAGTCGCGCCGCGCAGAGTCACCGTTCTCACGTAATCAGCGCCGGAGTCAAAGGGCGGGTCAATGCAGATCAGGTCCACCTTCCCGCGGAACCCGCTCGCGAGCAAATGGGCGAGCACATCCTTGTTGTCGCCATGGAAGAGAATGCCGCCCTTTGGATAGGTGGCGGCCCAGGTCTCCCGGAGGTTCGGAGCCCCAGGGGCAGGAGCTGAACCCGCCTTCGCCGAGGCTTCGGCGCCCACGGCTCCCGCCCTACGAGTGAGGGCGAAGGAACCGGTGGGGTCGAAGGTCTCGATATGCTGGGCCGGGAAAGCGGTCATCTGGCGGAGCGGAGCCTTGCCCACCCAGGTGAGCATGGGCCGGCCCTTGGCGGCGGTGATCTTCACCTCGGTGCTGGCCGCACGCGCCGAAGACTGTTTCGGAGCGCTCTTTCGCTTGGTGGGAGCACGCTTCTTCGCGGCTGATTTCCTCATGCCTCGGCCTCTTCCACGAACCTCCGCGCTTCGCCTATCTGATCGTGAGTCACCACATCGGCCTCCGTGAAGATCATCCGATACTTCACGCGGTCGGGATTCAGGCTCTCCCATTTCCTCACGGCCATCGCCTTGCGGCCGGTCCGGCCGTCAATGGGATGCTCCTCGTCATGCTTTCTCTTCACTTCGACGATGAACACCTTTCCCGAATCGCGCGGCCGGCCTTTGGCTGGCTTCTTCCGAATTACGAAGTCGGGGGTATAGCGCCGCCACTTCCCCTCCTCGTCCTTGTACTCAACGAAGAAGTCGGTTTTATTCGGGTCGGTGATCGCGCCGGTGAAGTAAATGTCCTCTACCTCATCGGGATGCAGGTTCAGGTGCGCGAGCATCTGCTCGAAGAAGCTCTCCTCGGGATTGGAGTCGAAATCGTAAGGTGCGTAGTGGAACCCGAAGTCGCCGGGGTTCTGACCGGCCATCTTCTCCAGGGGGAGCGGCTCTCGGTCCTTCGGGTAGACGATCTCCGCGGTGTAGACTTCCGCGCCGTCCGGCCCGACCTCGGCCTGAAAGCCCTCCGGCTTGACCAGGGCGAGCGCCACCTCAACCGTCTCCTCGACTGTCTCATAGCGGCGCGTCTGGTCTTCGATCTGCTGCGCCAAGGGATCCAGGTGGGAGGTGGGGATGGGGTCGACGCCGTAGAGTCGCCTCAGTTCGTCGTACACGACCCAACAGTCCACGCGATAGCGCGACGCAAGCTCGACGGCGGCCGCGTAGGCGTCCGTGTCTTCGGGAACGCCTGTGATGGTCACGGTATCGCCGACCTGCCGCAACGGGCTGTAGGCGGCCTGCTGTTCGGCGACAGTGTAAGTCCTCACCGTGCCCTGGTCGTCGGACACCGTGGGCCGGGCGAGTTCCAGGGGATTGAGTGCGTCATCTCTCCTGACGACTCGGCGGACCACTTGCTTCAGGCAGAGCGGCGGCATGTTGATCTTGCGGAGGATGATCCGGCCGCGTCGCGAGTCCTGGGCTGTGCGGTTCAGGTCGGCGATGGTCTCCCCGTAGGTTTCCTGCAATTGGTGGTCAAGCACAGTGAAGTTGTCGGCCGAGAGGTAGACGCGGGCCTTCTTCGTGTTGCCGGGTATCTGGCGCAGACAGCGCGAGGCCGCCTGCAAGACGAAATTATTCGAGGTCCTGAGCTTACGGACGAGCGCGCAGGCAAAGAGGCTCGGGCAGTTCCAGCCCTCGGTTCCCTTGTTGACCAGCAGCATCACGCGGTGGGGGGAGTCGGGATCGTTCAGTCGGTTGAACGCGTCAACGTCCGCCTGCTTCGTCTGGGCCTCGTCGGAGGTGTTCACCAGGCACACAGTCGGGTTCTGGCCGGCCTTCACCAGGGCGCGGTCAATGACCGGCCTGAGTTCGGCCAAGTCCGAGGTTTGCGGGAAGTACATCGCGAGCTTGGCGGGCGCGCCGTTCGGCAGACGGACGTCACCGTAGTCGCGGAAGAAGTCTTCGATCACATGAGAGGCATAGGCGGCTGTGTTGCCGGAGAAGTCGTAGGCCTGAATGTTGTCGGAGAGGTCTTTGAGATAGCCCTCGCGTATCCCCTGCGACAAGCCGTACCAGATAACCACATCCTTGAGCGGCTGGCGCTGGAAGTAGGGCGTGCCGGTAGTGTTCACCACACAGACGACGTTTGTCTGCTGATGCAGATAGTCCACGGTCTTGCGGACCTTCTTGAGTTCGGTATCGAGGGACTGCCCGTAGGTGTGGTGAGCCTCGTCCGAGAACACCGCTAGGTGGGGCAGACTTGCGATAGCCTGCAGGCGCAGGTTAGCGACCTCGGTTCGGGCTTCGTCTTCCTTCTCGGTTGACAACCTGAGCTGGCCTATGTCGCGCTTGCGGATCGTCTCTTTCTGAATACGAATCTTCTCGGTGTTCGTCACCACGACATTGAACCGCGAGCCGCGGATCACCGGAATGTCCTTTTCGCCGTCGCGCGTGAACGTGAGCTTGAGGCTGGCCTCGAAGTGGCGGTAGAGGCGCGGCGGCAGCACGCGGTCGTAGGGAACCTGCGAGAGTTCGCGCAATGACTCGATGATGGTCTTGCCGGGCGCGAAGACGAGGGCGTTCTGCACGAAGTCGGCGTCGGGGTATTCGAGCGCCATCCCGAACTCGGTCGCGATGATCGCGCCAATGAGGATCGTCTTGCCCGCGCCCATTGCCAGGGCGAAGATGTAGCTCGGATATCCGAGGGTCAGAGTCTCGCGGAGCGCCTGGAGTCGGAAATCGCGCACGAAGTTGTCATCGGTCCGGACACGTTTCCAGAGGGCGGGAAGACCCTTGTCCAGCACGTAGTCCTTGATCTGGTCATGGTCGGCCCCGAGGGCAGTAAGTAAGTCGGACTTGCCGTAGGCCTTCTGGTACAAGTCGAAGATGTGGGGCGTCCCCTCGATGAGTCGCAGATACCAGTATGTCTCAAGCGCCTTGATCTGAGGGCGGCGGAGGAAACGCGGGGTCTTGCCGTCGTCGAGGAACTGGTAGCCCAGTATCTCAGCGATGGCCGGGAAGTCATCGCACAGGTAGCCCTGCTCCCGCCATTCACGCGTTCGCTGATCCAGGATTTCGTAAAGGTGAGGCATTGCTGTCCCGGCACCCCTCGCACGTGCAGGATGGATGGTTGGGGCATTATAGCAGACAGTCGACGCTCTGCGGAGCCCATGAGCGAGAACGCGAGCGGGCGGGACGGGGTAGAGGCCACGAACGGCGCGCCACGTGCGCCCGTGTGGGGCTTTCGGCCGCCGGTTGGGGTCGTGGCCTCGGCTTGCTGCTGTTCGCGGCGTTGTCGCCGCGTTTGGGCGGCCTATTGGGCATGTTCCCCCTCTACCGGCAGCGGTTACGCCTTGACGGGTTGGCTTATGTGAGCGCTCACATAAGCCGGGTTGTGCCTATCCGGTTGGCTCACCATCATACAATATCCTGTAGGTGCTGAGGGTGTACTGACCCGCGAGGCCGAGCAATGTCTGCAACGCGACCATGGGCGGCCTGGGCGATGCTACAGGAGCTACAGCGGGCCATGGCGCGGCCGGAACCATGCCACATAACGGAGGGCAAGGTGGTCGCGGCATTCGCTTCTGTCTGCACCGAAACCATACCACATGTTGTATCATGGTGGGTCAACCGGATAGGCAGAAGCCGGGTTATGCAAGCAAACTTGTTATGTTTCCTAGACCTTCCTCTGGGCTTTCTGGAGCCAGTCTCGTGGCAAAGGGGCGGATCGTGCTTTACATAACGTGGGTATGCAGTTGACTCAGGTACATACTATATGTAGTATTCGGGGGTATGAGGTTGCTGACCCACCCCCGCAATCAGCGTGAGTTCAATGCCCTGATCGCCTCGGAAGAGGCGTGCCA
>Ga0315277_10004387_pt1 | contig 18908 bp, 13 predicted proteins | sample YL17G05_15_MG_FD_203695 | JGI IMG/M metagenome (GOLD analysis project Ga0315277, IMG submission 203695) | Sediment microbial communities from Yellowstone Lake, YNP, Wyoming, USA - YL17G05_15 | ecosystem: Environmental > Aquatic > Freshwater > Lake > Sediment | place: USA: Wyoming | collected...
CGCCCAAATCCAAAAGACGCGCAATAGAGCTCGGCGCATCCGTGGTGTGCAGCGTTGTGAAAACTACGTGGCCCGTTAAGGACGCCTGTGCCGCAATCTCCGCCGTCTCAAGGTCGCGAATCTCCCCCACAAGTATGATGTCAGGGTCCTGGCGTAGAATAGAACGCAGACACCTTGCGAAGGTTAGCCCGATAGCAGGCTTCATCTGAACCTGAATTATCCCGTCAATATCATACTCTACAGGGTCTTCCGTAGTGATGATCTTCGTCTCGATATCGTTTAGCTCATTCAATGCCGAATACAGCGTCGTCGTCTTGCCGCATCCCGTTGGCCCCGTAACGATAATAATCCCGTTTGGCTTGTGTATTAGCCGACGAACAGTCTCATGGTCCGCGGGCCGCAACCCCAGCTTCGCCAAATCAAAGCTCACCTGGCTCCGGTCAAGCACACGCAACACCACGCTTTCACCAAACATGGTAGGCAGAACACTTACACGCAAGTCAATCGGATTGCCCTGTACAGTCAGCGAAATTCGACCGTCCTGCGGTAATCGCCTCTCTGCGATGTCCAGGTTCGACATAACCTTGATACGAGAGCTCAGCGCCGCTGCAATATACTTCGGCGGCGGAATCATCTCGTACAATACCCCGTCAATGCGATAACGCATCTTGTACTCGTTCTCAAACGGCTCAAAGTGAATATCCGAAGCCTTATCGCGTATCGCCTGCAAAAGAACGAGGTTCAGAAGCTTCTTCACAGGGTTCGACTCGGAAAGCTCTTTTAGCTCATCCAAGTCGATGCTCTGGTTCCTCCCCTCAAACTCTGCAAGGAATGAATCACTCTGTATCTCGCCTATCAACCCGTCGATATCGTCATCCTGCGTGTCCGCGTAGTACTTTGCCAGCGCCTGCTCAAGAAATACTCCGTCCGTCATCTTCGCCTTGACCTTGAAACCCATCAGCGTGCTCAGGTCGTCCGTAGCGCGGAAATTCTCAGGACTATCAAGAACTACTGTCAACTCGTTATTCGCCTCACTATACTCAAGCGGAACAATGTGATATGTCTTGGCCATTTGAGCAGGAACTCGCTTGATCACATCCGCGGGAATCTCCATATTCTCCATACTCACATATTCCATCCCGCGCTGCGCAGCAAGCGCCATCCGCAACTGCCCCTCATCGACAAGACCCAACTCGAGCATTATCTGACCAATCTGGACCTTCCCCTGCCGTTGCGCCTGTATCTTCAGGCACTCGTGCGCCTGCTCTCGACCAATAACTCCCATCTTTATCAGGATTCTGCCGAGAGTCCGACCCTGTAACTGCTCCACAGGAGGCATCTTTGGCATTGTCTTTGCATCTGCCATTCCAAACTTCCTTTCTGCTCAGGCTACTTCCTGACTATACCCATTATACGACAGTAAAACCCGCTTGGCAAACAAATTACCGAAGAGACACCTGGTTTTTAGGACTGATGGTTAGGAGATATGCACACCTTAGACGACTATGCCAAGACAATCGCTAATCCCCTATCTTGACCTAATCTCTCGATTCGCCGCTATTCTTTCCCTTTTACAGGCCCCCGGTTGAGAACGCTTACACTCGGTCCGATAACAGCTTACGCCCTAAGAATAGGCCCGAGGTCCTCCATTTCCTTCTTTGCACCCTCCCGCTTGCTCTTGACCTTTGTGCTATGGATTTTCGCCATTGCCTTATCCTGCAAGGCCCCCGGCTGCCGGCCTTTATCAAGCATCTCTTCCAACGTAATCCTCCCCGCGTCATAAAGCTGCCACAAATGCTCGTCAAGAAGCTGCATCCCCAGTTTCCGACCAGTCTGGATGCTCGAGTCAATTCGATACACCTTGTTCTCGCGAATAAGATTCGCTATGGCAGGCGTTACAACCATAAACTCGTACGCGGCGACCCGCCCCTTCCCGGTAGCCAGTGGGCAAAGCGCCTGGCTCAATACCGCAATCAGGTTGCCGGCCAACTGAATGCGAATCTGCTCCTGCTGATTGACCGGAAAAACGTCGATAATTCGGCTAATAGTGCCGGCTGCACTGGTGGTGTGCACCGTGCTAAACACAAGGTGGCCCGTTTCTGCCGCACGCACCGCCGCCTCAATCGTCTCCAGGTCACGCAATTCGCCTACAAGTATCACGTCGGGGTCCATCCTCAGCACACGCCGAAGGGCTTCCCCGAAGCTCGGAACATCAATACCAACTTCCCGCTGGTTGATGATGCACTTCTTATGACTGTGATAGTACTCAATCGGGTCTTCAACCGTCACGATATGGCGGTCAAGATTCTCGTTGATGTAGTTCACCATACACGCCAGCGTTGTAGTTTTTCCGCTTCCCGTCGGACCCGTAACCAGGAACATGCCCCTCGGCCTGCGACACAACGCCGCACAAATCTTTGGCAGCCCTATCTCGTCGAAAGTCATTATCTGTGTCGGGATTAGACGCAAAACCAGCGAAATATTGCCCTTCTGCCGAAATATGGACACACGAAAGCGCGCCGCATCGCCGAACGCGAAACCAAAGTCTGTTCCCCCCTCTTCCTGGAGTTCCTGCTGATTACGGTCAGGCGTAATGCTCTTCATCAGCGCGGCCGTATCATCCGGCTCAAGAACCTTGGTCTCGAGCGATCTGAGCCGACCATGAATTCGAAGAACCGGCGGCCGCCCTACTACAAGGTGTATATCTGACCCGTTCTGGCTAACGCAGGCTTGAAGCAGCCTGTCCATATTTACTGTTGCCATTTCACAATTCCTGATGCCTAATTCTAATCTAATCCACCACGGCCCCTTCCGTCTGTGTTGTCTTCACAACCTCCTCCGGCGTCGTAGTCCCACCAAACACTTTCAATACCCCGTCTTCCATCAGCGTTCTCATCCCGCTCGCTCTTGCAGCCTTGCGCAGCTCCCCAGCCGGCGCCTTTTGGAAAGCCAGCTCCCTTATTTCGGTATTCATCTCGAACATCTCAAAAATGGCTATTCGCCCCTTATACCCAGTCCCCTGGCACTGGCTGCATCCAACACCCTTGTACACCGGCATCTTCTGCAACTTCTCCGGACTTATGCCGAGCGCCTGCAAATAATGCTGATCTGGATTGTCATCTACCACCTTGCACTTCTTGCAAATTACCCGCACCAGCCTCTGCGCCATAATGGCCTGTATTGAGCTGGCCACGAGAAACGGCTTGACCCCCATATCGATTAGACGCGTTATCGCACTCGGCGCGTCATTCGTATGCAGCGTGCTGAAAACCAGGTGGCCTGTCAATGCTGCCTGGATAGCAATATCCGCAACGACACCGTCACGAATCTCACCGATCAATATGATATTAGGAGCCTGTCGCAGCATCGCCCGCAGTATTCTATCGAACGTCAGTTCAATGTCATCTCGAACCTGGCACTGATTCATCCCGGGAAAGTTGTATTCAACCGGGTCCTCCGCCGTAATGATCTTCTTGTCCGGCTTATTAAGCTCCTGCAGAGCGGCGTACAACGTCGTAGTTTTGCCGCTGCCCGTCGGGCCAGTAACCAGGAAGATACCGTTCGGCCTCTTGATTATCTTCTGGAACTGCTCGTAGTTATCCTGCTCAAATCCAAGAGCCTCGATGCCTATATTCACCGCGTCCGGACGCAAAATTCGCAGGACAACGCTCGGACCGTGGTTCCCCGGCAGCGACGAAACGCGAAAATCGATGTCTTGCCCCCCTATCTCACGCTTGATACGACCGTCCTGAGGAAGACGCTTCTCCGCAATATCCATGCCCGAAAGAATCTTGAATCGCGTCACCAGAGGCGCCTGCATGTTCTTAGGGATGTTATCCTTTTCCAAGCACACGCCGTCCACACGATACCGGATGCGCACCCTGTCCGCCATCGGCTCAATGTGAATATCGCTCGCACGCATATAGTAGGCGTTATCTATGATCAGGTTCACAAGCCGGATAATCGGAGCATCGTCGCCCTCGCCGCTGGCCTGAATCCGCAGCGATTCAGCCTGAAGCTCGTGCCCCGCCTCCGCAAGCTCAGCCGCCGTCGCATCAATGCTGTGCTTGAGCCGGTCGTCTTCTCCGCTGCGAACTTGTACGGTCAAACCTTCGATAAAGGAGCGAATCTTCTGCGGATTACCCAGGTAGCACTCCAGCTCACGGTTCAACCGAAAACGAAGCGCATCCATAGTCTCTATATCCGATGGATCGCCGATAGCCAGCCGCAGCTTGCCGTTATCTTCACCCAGAGGAAGCACATTATGCTTCTTCATCAGCTCCTCGGGAACAAGCGACTTTGCGTTACTTGGTACCTGCACTTTGTCGATATTGACGTAGCGCAGCCCGAACTGTTTGGCCAGGACCTTTGTCAGAGTATCTTCGCTTATCAGGCCCTGCTCTAACAGAACCTGCCCGAGCCGTTTGTTGCTTGTCTTCGCAGCCTTGATCGCATTGACGATAGCCTGCTTGTCAACAAGATTGGCCTTAAGTAGTATTTCACCCAAATGTCTGCGCTGTTTCGCCATATTCTCCTTCAACACCGTACATCCCCCAACGCCCCTATTTTAACATTTTCGCCGCTACAAGTCAATACATCAGTTGCAATCGCAGCAGATTGAGGGCTGTTTGAGCAGCGCGAAGCCGGATAGACTCCCTTGTGCCCGATAATTGACACCGAGAAACCTCAGATTCATCGCCTGAATCAATACAAATATATACCAAACCGACGGGCTTTTGTTCGGTTCCGCCGGTCGGACCCGCTATGCCAGTTATCCCAATCGCATAATCGCTGCCGGCATTGTCGCGAGCCCCCTGCGCCATTGCACGCGCAACCTCCTCGCTTACCGCCCCGCACCGGTCTATCAGACCCTTCGGCACGCCAAGCAGGCTCGTCTTGGCGTCATTGCTATATGTAACCCACCCCTGCATAAAGTAATTGCTCGCTCCGGAAGCATCGGTCAGCAGTTTAGCCGTCAACCCCCCCGTGCAGGATTCTGCCACAGCGATACTCTTGCCCCGTCGGGTCAATTCCGCCCCCACTACCTCAGCCAGGCTCTGCTCCCCCGTACCGTAAACCAGGGTTCCAAGCAGCTTTCGCAGCAGTCTCTCATCCTCTTCGGCCATCTGCTCAGCGGCGGATTTGCTTTCGGCCGTTGCTATGATATGCAGCGTGATGATCCCGGATTCCGGCGTGCTGTTGATCAGCGGATTTCTGCCTCGCTGCATCAAATCGCCCAGCATCTCGGCAATCGCCGATTCGCCCGCCCCGCAGCACCTTACCTTTCGCACTACCACCGCCTGCGCCGAAGCCAGTTGCCGCATACCCGGAAGGACCGATTCGGCGAACATCTGCTTCATCTCCGATGGAACGCCCGGCATGGCGACAAACACCTTGCCGTTTGCCTCCGCCATAATACCCGGAGCAGTCCCGAGTTTGTTCGCCAGCGCCTTCGCCCCAGCCGGTATATATGCCTGAATTCTGTTTATTTCCGGCATCTCCAGACCCCGCCGGGTGAAAAACTCCTGTATCTCCTCCAATAATTCCCTCCGAATCTCCAATTCGGCGCCCAGAAACTCGGCAAACGCCTGCCTTGTAACATCGTCGTCGGTAGGCCCCAACCCGCCCGTTACAAGGATAATATCGGCGTCGCCCCCCGCGAGCCTCAATGCACGCACTATTGCCGCTATCTCATCGCCAACAGTATAAGAGCTCACTACCGGCACTCCGATCGAGAGCAGCTCCCTGCTGAGATACCCGATATTCGTGTCTATCGTCTGGCCGCTTAGCAACTCATTGCCGATGCTGACGATACTCGCCTTCTTCATTGAGCCATACCCAAATTCAACCTATGCGCAATAACATCCTTGCTCTTGCCAGGCTCAGGCCCTGCTCTTTCCGCCGGAAACGTTGACAACCGTGCCGTGTACGTAGCTCGCTCTATCAGAGGCAAGAAAGCACACAACATTCGATACCTCGCTCAGCCTGCCCGGTCTGCCCAGCGGGATCGAAACTTGCTCATACTTGGCCCTCAATTCGTCAACCGTCATTCCGCGGGCATACGCCAGCGCCCTCTCGTACTCTTCGGACCGCAGAGCCGTTGCTTCCACTATTCCAGGCGCAAGCCCGACCACGCGAACGCCGAATCTGCCCAGCTCCTTCGCCCAGGAGCGGGTCAGCGAATACGCAGCGGCCTTCGTTGCCGCGTAAACGCTCTGGCCCTCAGACCCCTCCAGCCCGGACTCCGACGCCATATTGATTATTACCCCTTTGCCCGCCTCGACCATAACCTTCGCCGCAGCCTGCCCGCATAGATAATAGCCCTTCTGGTTCACAGACACCACCTTGTCCCAGATCTCTTCGGTCAACTGCTCCTTGCCGGCCGGATCGACGAGCAGCCGGGGTATCAGTATCCCCGCATTATTCACCAGAATATCCAGCCGCCCGAAGGATGCTAACGCAGCACGCACCATCTCATCAACACTGGTCTTCCTGCTGACATTGACCTCCACGGCGATATGATCGCCGCCGAATGTGTCTTTCAGCTCCACTGCGGCGGCCTTGGCCCCATCCTTGTTTACGTCGGCCACGACCACCCTGACCCCGACCTCCGCCAGGCCCCTGCAGACGGCTCGCCCAATACCGGCGGCGCCGCCCGTTACGATTGCCGCTTTGCCATCCAAACCAAGCCAATCCATCGCAAAACTTCGCTCCAAGTCCCGTTTACTGCTGTCGTCCAAAAACGCTCACAATTCGATCATCGCCTTAATAACGCCGTCGCCGTAGGCCGCCACCAAATCGAACGCATCCGTTGTTCTCTCAAATTCAAACCGATGCGTGATCATGTAATCGACTTCCACCCGCCCGTCTGCGATAAGGTCCATCGCAAGCCGGACGCAGCGATTTTGGCGTCGTATATTAAATAGATCGATCTCTTTTCTTCTAATCTTATCGCACACAAACGACAGGCGTTCCTGCCGCGGAATCCCGACAAGGACCAATTTGCCGCCCGGCCTGATTATCTCAACCGCCTGGTCAAGCGCATCCTGCTGCCCGCAGCACTCGAATACCACGTCCAACCCGCGCCGTTTTTTGATGCCGCCCCCGCGGCCGCCCCCCCTGCCGACGATTTCTCCGATGATATCGTCTCTATCCGGATTCCCCACCCAGTCAGCGCCGGCGGACCTTGCCGCCTCGAGACGTGCATCAATCTTGTCCGTAATATAGAAGCTGCGGGCCTTCTCGGCCTTTGCCGCCGCCAGAACGCTCAATCCAATCGGCCCGGCGCCCAAAATCCCAACCGACGCATTTTCAGGCATTCCCGCCCGCTTGACGGCATACACCCCTATCGACAAAGGCTCGCACAACGCCGCCTGCTCAAGCGTAATCCGCCCCTGCGTCGGGTAGCAGCACTCCTCCGGCATCATCAAATACTCGCAAAGGCATCCTCCGCCCTGGCCGGGCGTCCCGAGAAAACGTAAGGCATAACAGGTGTTCTCCCTGCCCATCCGGCATTGCTCGCACCGTCCACACGGGGCCGCAGGATCCACGACCACAGGCTCGCCCACTTTCACCCGCCTGACCGCCCCCCCAACCGCCTTGACCGTCGCGGAGCATTCGTGCCCTATTATGAAAGGGTACTCCACAACCTGATCGCCCACCCTGCCCGTCTCGTAGTAATGCACGTCCGAACCGCAAACACCCACTCGTTCAACCCTCAGCAAGACGTCCGTGTCCTTCTCGATTGTCGGATCCGGAACCTCTCTAATCTCCATCTGTCGAAGGGCGGTCAGTACAATAGCTTTCACGAATAACCTGCTCCTGTTCTCTGCTTTACTATACGTTAAATCTGAAGCATATAACATCGCCGTCTCGAACGACGTATTCTTTCCCTTCGAGCCGAATCTTGCCGGCAGCTTTCAGCGCCTTTTCGCTGCCAAGCTCCTTCAGATCGTCGTAGCTGAAGGTCTCGGCCCTTATGAACCCGCGCTTGATGTCCGTATGCACCTTGCCCGCCGCATCGTGCGCGATGGTCCCGTCCTCTACCGTCCAGGCACGCACCTCGTCGGAGCCGACCGTAAGAAAACTGATCAGCCCCATCGCTGAATAGCAGCTTCGAACGAGCTTTGCCGTCACCGACTCAGTTATCCCCAAATCCGCCATGAACTCCGCCCTGCTCTGCCCATCCAACTGCGCAAGCTCGTATCCCAATTTTGCGCAGATTGAGACCACCGGCACGGATTTGCCGAGTACGCCCGTGAAATCGAAATTCTTGTCCAGCCGCTCCTCGCCCACGTTCACGGCGACCGCCATAGGTTTGTGAGTCAAAAATCCAAACGACTTAATCTTATCTCGCTCCGCCTCGCTCCCAATTACCGAGCTGATCGGCCTTTCCGACTCAATCGCCTCTTGCAGCTTTTTCTGCAGGGCCAGCTCAGCCTTGTCCTGTGCCTGCGTCTTGGTGGGCTTGCGCATCTGCTTCTCAAGCCTTTCTATCCGCGTGCTCACAAGCTCCAGGTCTGCCAGCAGAAGCTCCGTCCGCAATTCCGCCAAGTCTCTGCCCGGGTTTACACTGCTTCGATAAGCGGGGACCGCGGGATCGTCAAACGCCCGAACCACCAGGATAAGCATATCAACCGTCCGAATTTGGCTGATAAGCCGCCTCGCGGCAGCCCTGCCGTGCTCATCGGCGAAGTTAAAGCCCGGCACGTCAAGACAGTCGATTGTCGCGTGAACCTTCTTCTTCGGCTTATAGTATTCGAATAGCCAATCGAGCCGTTCGTCCGGAACCGGCACAATGGCCTCCTCAATCGCCACCGACCCCGGCGCAGGCAGCGACTTCCCGCTGACAGCCGAGAGAATTGTGCTCTTGCCGGATTGTAACAAGCCCAGTAATGCTGCTTTCAATTACGCAGTCCTATATTTATCATAGACACTGTTTCCATAAGAATCATAAGCCACAATGGCCGGGAAATCAACAACCTCCAATTTTCGCACGGCCTCGGCCCCTAATTCCTCGAAGGCGATCACTTCCGCCGCTGCGATATGCTTGCTCAGCAGCGCCCCTGCCCCCCCTATCGTGGCTAAGTGCACCGCGCAGTGCTCTTTCAGGGCGTCTCTGACCTCTCGGCCACGGTATCCCTTCCCAATCATGGCCTTCAGCCCGGCGGCAATCAGCTTCGGACTAAAGGAATCCATCCTCGAAGAAGTGGTCGGACCGGCCGCCCCGATTACCTGCCCCGGACGCCCCGGCGTCGGACCGACAAAGTAAATTACCGCCCCTGCCAGTGGAAACGGCAGCGCCTCGCCCCCATCCATCAATTCGCACAATCGCCTGTGCGCCATATCGCGGGCGGTATAGACTACGCCCGAAACAAGAACCTCGTCGCCCGCTCGCAGCGACGCGATATCAGCATCAGACAAAGGCGGCGTCAGTTTCTTCATCATAAGCCCGGAATCTCAATACACAATAATACTGCGTTTCACAAGCATTGCGACCGTGCGATTGCCGCGAATTACTTCTTGCTTTCTGCAACGCCGGCTGTACAATTATACCTTATGGCAAAGTACCCCATATTCCTCGAGCTCGCGGGCCGTCGCGCCGTCGTCATAGGCGCCGGCAGTGTCGCCGTCCGAAAGGTGCAACCGCTGCTTGATGCCGGAGCCAGGGTTGTCGTCGTCGCCGAACGCATCGACGATATGATGACGGCCCTCTGCACTGGAACAGACGTTGAAATAATAAAAGCCCCCTATTCAAAGAGCTACCTCGCGGGCGCACTCCTTGCCATTGCAGCCACCAACAACAACGAGCTCAACAAGAAGATATACAAGGATTGCCAGGAGCTTGAGATTCTTTGCAACGTTGTGGATGTTCCCGAGCTTTGCGATTTTTACGTCCCGGCTGTCGTCAAAAGAGGCCCACTGCAGATTGCCGTCAGCACCGACGGACGCAGCCCAGCCTATGCCGGACACGTCAGAGAGAAACTCGAAAAGCTCTTCACCGAGAAACACGGGCTCTTTGTCGCTCAATTGGAGGCGATGCGAACACGAGTCATTCAAGACCTTCCCGCCCCGACCGACCGAAAAGCCCTCTTCGGAGAGCTCGCCGACGACGAATCATTCCGGTACTTCGACGAAAAAGGACCCGAAGCCTGGCGCCTGCGAGCCGAAAAGATCATACGCGAACAAAAATCAAAAAAAACCGCCGGCTAAGCCTCGATCTTTTCAATCGTCACCCGCAGATACTTCTGCCGATGCCCTATTCGTTTATCGCTGTTCTTGCGTCTGCGATGGTACGTCGGATAAAGCTTCTTGCCCTTGATAACGGCGTCCTCGGCCGCGGACTTGAATGAAGCGATGACCTTTGCCCCTTCCAGATACGGCGTGCCGATCTTCACGGTCTCCCCGTCGCTCACAAGAAGAACCTTATCCAGCTCGATAGTCGCGGCATCAGCCGCCACGTCCGTCAACTCGATATTCAGCCAATCGCCCTCGGCGACCTTATACTGCTTCGACCCTTGTTCAATTACGGCATACATCGCTAAAACTCCAACTGTCTAAAGCCTAAGTCCAGCGCTTCGCATACCGTCATTTCGACCGAGCGAAGCGAGCGGAGAAATCTATTCAAACAGCCAAATTCTTACCCCAGGCAGCCCATTAGGAGGCCTTTTCCTCCACGGCCCTACCATTCACAAATGGCGGTGTCCCAGCCTGGGTAAACCATTGATTCTATGCCCTTACCCGGTGTCTGTAAAGTAAATAATCGCATAATTTCGTGTCTTCGCCACAGTCTTGACGATAAAATCCGTTTACAGGCGCCAAATTCAGGAGCACTTTACTATGCAGTTAGCAATGGTGGACGATACAATCCAGCCTTTAGATGAGATCAATCCCGCCCTTCTCGACCGCGGAACCTTATTCGGAGACGGCGTTTACGAGGTCCTCGCCACCTACGACGGCAGAATCTTCGCCCTCGACGAGCATTTGCGCCGCTTTGCCGCCAGTATGGCCGCCATTGGAATTACCCAGGTTGATACCGACTTGATTCGCCGCAGAGTCGTGAAATCATTCAACGCCGCCGAAATTCCGCAGGCAGCCATTTATTTCCACGTCACCCGCGGGTCAGCCCCGCGCCGCCACGTGCCCCCCGACGACCTCAAGCCAAACTTCTTTCTAACCGTCACGGAACGCAAAGAGGATACCCAGGCAAAAACCAACGGCATCAAGGTCTCAACCTACCCCGATCTGCGATGGAAAAGATGCGACATCAAATCCCTCAATCTCCTGCCCAACATCCTCGCCCGCCAGGACGCCGCCGACAAAGGCTGTGCCGAGGCCATACTCGTGGACGACGCCGGACTGATTACAGAGGGCGCAGGCTCATCGTTCTTTGCCATATTCGCCAAAAAACTCCAAACAGCCCCCCTCACTGCCAATATCCTGCCCTCAATTACAAGGCAGTTCGTCATAAAAGCAGCCGCGAACGTCGGATTGAACGTCGCCGACGAATCGCTCACGCCGCAGGACGCTGCCGCTGCCGATGAGCTTTTCATTGCATCTACAACACAGGACATCATCCCGGTAGTCAATTTCGACGACGCCAAAATCGGCGATGGCAAGCCCGGCCCTCTTACAAAACGCCTGATGGACGAGTTTCGCACCTTCACCCATTAACCCTCCTGATTCCCGCCGCTAAACGTTTAGCCGTCGTCGGCACTTGTCCCGTGGGGGCGACGACACACCTGTACCCATGACAACGTCAGAACTCTGCAAGACCAGCTCCTTCGGCTGGGATGCACGAGATTATCTCCGGCTCACGGCCTTCCGGCCCATAGTAACGCTCGGTCAGCGCGTTGCTCAGCGCCTCGACGGACTCCTTCCGGGCCAAGACCATAATGCACCCGCCCAAGCCGGCCCCGGCGATTTGTGCCCCCGCAACGCCGGGGACGGAACAGGCAATATCCGCCATTCGGTCGATTTCCACAGTGCTGCACCGGTAGCTTCCCGGCTGGAGCAATAGTTGTGTCCTTGACAACCTCTCTTGGTCCCGGCTGGCCGAATCCGCGATCAGGCCCTCAAGATATTCGTCATCGCAACAACTCTCGAACGTAACGTACCTGCCGTCCTGCCCGCATCGGCTCACTCGGTCCCCATCGTGGCTCACCCTCATTAGCCGTCCCAGCTCCTCTATCCGTCCATCGGCGATATAATCGCCGCAGACCTTGCTCCTAAGAATCTCCGCGATCCCGAACAGCAGAACGCCTCTCACGCCATAGCTCCCCGGGTCCTGATGACTGCCGAAGTTCGTTTCTATCAAGTCCTTCTGCTCATCCCCAAACATCTTCCTGAAATCAGCCCGGCCAATACGCTCAGGCACGTTCAGCAGCAGCCGGTATATCCCGCTCGTATCGCGCCCCAGCGTCTGGCCGTTCACGTCACGCAGGCAGCGGACCTTCGCCCTTATCTCCGGGCAGCGCTGCTTGAGAAGCTCCAGCCCCAGGTTGTACGCCGCTATCCTCGAATTGAACGTATCCTTTGCGGAACTGCTCTTCGCTGCCTTGATATGGCTGTTCGCAATCACAACCTGGTAATCGCGCGGCGCATCCACCATTCTTCCCACCCTGAAGGGCAGATACCCGACGGTGGCGATTTTACCCCTCTGCCCGAGACGTATCGCGGCGTGGTCGCCCGAGCCCCCGCGGGAACCCACGAACCATTCGCCCTCTCCGCAAAGGTCGATGAATTGCCGCGCTGTCAGCTCCAGATTGTTCAGTGCTATGGCCGCCTGCAGCGTCGCTACAACGATTGTCGAGCTGCTGCTAAGCCCCGCTGCGATTGGAACGTTGCCGCACAGAGCAATGTTGAGCCCGTGTATCTTTCTGTCGATGTATTGATGCTGCAGCCTAAGCATCGCCGCCTTGATATAATTGCCCCAGTCGCCCGCCGCCGTGCGAAGCATGTTCCGAACCCACGCGCTATTGACGAAATCCACCCAGTCGCCGAACTCGAACCGCCCCATCACCTGCGGTATATTGAACTTCACAGCCGCAAACCTCTCCGGCTCCACGTTCACCGCCTCGACGTTATCGTCGCCTCGCAGACCGGCCACGGCAATCGTCTCCCGGTCTATCGCCAGGCAGTTGTTCCACCCGCCCCGATGATCAACGTGCCTGCCCATCAGGTTTATCCGTCCCGGCGCCCGAACGATGCACACCTTCTCCCCAAATCCGAACCGCTCCCCATAAAGCCCAAGCACCCCCATTAAATCCCTGCGTTTCTCCTCGTGCAGCCCCTCATGCACGCCATAGACGCCTTCCACCCACCGGCGCAGCTCAGGCGTATTATTCTCAATCTTTCCCAGCCATCCGCTCACACTGCAATACTGGCTTGCTTTTAGCCCGAGCCTCGCCGAAACATCAGGCCCCTTCTTCTTCCGCCTAACATAGTCCTGGATCGCCAGCAGCTCATCCGGCGAATTGAATCCCTGTATCCAGTCCGCGTCCTCGATTGGTACAGTCTTGATGGTAAACCTGCGCTTGCCCTCGGCATCCTTGACCCCAGCCAAATGACGCACAACGTCCGTCAAATAATACTCTCCCTGGGCGTTGTCGTTATCGATCATCCCAACGCCTTCATAGAAGGCCTGCGATTTGAAAAGATACAGGCTCGGGTTTACCCCTGCGCAGCTCTTATCGATCTCCTCCGCCGAATACCTCCTGCCCGCTATCGTAAGATTGTACCGCTGCGACCGCAAAATCTCCCCAAGTCGCCTCTTGTCGATTTCGTCCCCCTCCCCGCCCAACGCCAATAATTCCGCAACTGCAATGCCTTGCTTGCCCGGATTGGGTATATGCCTGTCAATGGTCTCCCGAATCGCTGCCTTATCTATCTCCGCGCCGGCGCCTATAGCCCCATTCAGCTCATCCGCAATCGCCTGCCGGGCCGCGTCTATACTCTCGATAATGCCGATTGCCTGTCCCGCATCATCCGCCAGCACCCTCCCGCCGGAACGCTCCGTGAATTCGGTCTTCGGTATCGTCAGCAGCGCCAAATCCGCCCGCCCTTCGGCGAATCCGCCAACCAGAGCAGCTACAGCCGACCGCTCGATGAGCTTGTCTCCCATAGTCACCAGCACATACCCCTCGTGACCCTGCTTTTGTAACACCTCGGCGGCTGCCTTCGCCGCGTGCCCAGTCCCCAACTGAGGCTCCTGACGAACGTAACCTACCCCGCCGCGCTCGTTGCCAATCGTTTCTCTTACCTGCTCGGCTCCGTGGCCGACCACAACCAAATAATTTGAGAACGACTCCTCAGCAAAAGTCCCAATCACCCGGTTGATCGCAGGGACCCCGTCGATCTCGAAGCATACCTTCGGCGCCCCGGCCCTGCCCATACGAGTGCCCCTCCCCGCTGCCAATATGACAACCACCGTCCGCCCAGCAATCTCTTCACGCATAGACGTCTTCATTGTAACCAACACACTTACCCGACAAGCGCGCTGTTGCTGAGACACAGTATCGGCTCCTGGCTCAACAGCTTTCTCAGCACCCCCAGGTCCGGCAGCCCAACAGTTGTCGCAATCACCTCATCAATCCGCGCACGCGTGGCATCGCTCCCAATCTCAGAGAACGGCTTTAGCTCCGCCGCAGCTATCTCGTCAAAAGCCTTGCTCAGTTGCCGCAATTTTGCTTTGCCGATGCGGCGAATATCGAGAACCGCCAACTCCTCCAGAAGCGGCTTCTTCATGTCTATCCACGCCCCTCTTGTCTCAACGCGGCTCCCAAGGAAAAGGAGAATTCCTAAAGAGGAGTTCAACCACAGGGTTAGGCTTTTATGCGCGTCTTCAGAATTACAGCCTTTCTTTAGACACAAAGTCCACCACACATTTCCCACTACGCGCTCCGGCACGAAGACCGATGTTGCGCGCATCGTTTTCAGCCATAGCCTTTCCGCAATAAGCAGATGACTTGCCTTGCCCCACAGATGCTCTGCTGAGCGTAAAGGCCGGCCTCTGCTCGGTTCGTCCAACGCATCCAGATAGGCATTCGGATTCTGCTGAATCGTAGTGATCCTTGAGGCATCATGTCCCCAAATAGCTGGGTAGGCTGTCTTCCTTTGAGACAGAGTAAATCCATCATGGATGTCACGTCGGTCGAAACCTACGGTTCCCACATCAGATATTTTGCAGAGCGGGAGCGAGCCGCCTTTGCGAACCGTCGGCAGGTGCAACTCTCCCTCGATGAGTCCCTCGAGCGCCAGCACCAGTTCTGACTGGGCAAACGCGCAAAACCTGCCCCATACCTGAGCAGACACGTTTTGTTCGTTGCACACGATGCCCTCACCTACCTTCTTTCCGCCGATTCCTACACTCACCTTGCTTAGCTGGCATTGACCAACGGCAGCAGTCTCCGCCATAACAGAGCTTGCAACACTCAGCGCCTCAATGGCGTTCCGCGGCTGCCGCCACAGATTGACGAAGGACGTTTTCTTGTCACCATCGGGATCATTGGGCACTTTCTTTCTCGCAACGACAAGCACCTCGCTGAGATCCGTGTTCTCTGAGAAATTCCAGTGGTCCGGCTCATGGCTGACGATTACATATTGGAGGTCATATTTCTCGCTCAGCATCTTTCGTGTCGGTTTCCAGGCTACCCCGGAGACGAGTGCTCTCGGCAGCACCAGCCCGATCGTGCCGCCCGGCTTGATGTGCTGGTTAGCCAAGGCGACAAACACTGTCCCAAGACCGGCCGTTATGTTCGCCGAGACCTTTGTCTTCCTGACGATCCTCTGAAGGCGGCGTTGCATTGGTCGCCGTTCCTCGTCCGGGAGACTACCAAACAGCAGATTCCCTCCCACGCTTCGGGTAAAAGGTGGATTCATCACGCACACATCAAGGTCGGGAATCGCGACCATTACCTCCCTTTTCTTTCCCCTGCCTGTTACTTGCTCCGCCTGACCGAACAACGTCCCACCGACCGCTTTCTCCTCGAGCAGGTCAAGTGTTCCGAGGTGAAGTCCGTCCCCTCCAAGCGGCATACTGTATAAGTGCGTTACATTCACCGGCGTTTCCGGGACCCGAAGCGCGAGCGTCGAGGCCGTCAAATGAATCGCAGAGGCCAACACGTCGTATCCGTAGATCACCTTCTCCACAAGGTGACTGTGGAACTCGTTCAACGCCGGCGGCATCCCTGCTTCTGCGCAGCGCCGCACGTACGCGTCAAGCAATGCCTCGGCAGCCGCCATCAGTAAAGTACCTGTCCCGCACGCAAGGTCTGCGACGCGTATGTCAGGTATTCCGCTTGATAGCGCGCATTCGTTGCCGTTCGCCCCCGTTCGAATCGCCAGCTTCAGCAACAGTGTGGCCGCAGGTATTGAGGTGTAGTACGCCCCCAGGTATTTCGCCTCTTCGAGGAGCCTGTGATAGATTCTCCCGGCAAGGTCATGCCGCAGCGACGCCCTGCATCGCACGATATCCAAGGCGCCATCCAACAGCTTCACGTATGTGCGCTGTACTGTGTCGTCCGCCGAAATGCATCTTATCAACTCAAAAGCCGTCTTGAAAATCGGGTAGTAGTTAATGTCGTTCAGTATGAATTCCCAATGATCCGCCATCGAACTTATTAGCGCCTTGTCCCCACGAAAATGCTGCAACGGCAAGACTCGTCTGTCTGCTTTTGAGAGAACCTCCTGAAAAATCATTGCGTTGCCCAGGATAAGCGCGGCAATCCGGTTGACTGCTCTTCGCGCTCTCGGGTTGTTCTCAGGTATCTCTTCAATGCCGAGTGTTTGTGCCAGCCGGTTGCTCGTCGCGTGCTGTCCTTCTAAAGCCGCCATGAATCCTTCAATGATTCCCCCAAGAAGCTCCACTGCCTTGTCGAGCGTCTCGTCCTTGACTAACTGCTCATATGACCGACGGATAGCGTTCCCAAGTTCGTCAACATTTCCCTTCGAAAAAGATGGTTTGCTTTCCTCCGTGACCTCTTGTTTGAATAACAGACGTTGGGCAGTCGGTTCGTTTGCCTCTGTGAATACAGCGTATTGCAGACTGCACTGTTGAAGCTCAGATCTCAGTCGCTCAAACGCTACCCGTTTCAGCCGAACAGGATACACTACGGCAACACCGATGTGCGCCACAGCCTCTTCGACTCGTTTGCGCGCCTTCCGCCATGCCATCTCGGAGTTTTGAGCGCCGAACTCAGCTTCTATCGCGAGCCGCAACCCCTGGAAATCGATGATTACATCCGGCAGTCTTCGCTCTTTCGTAGGCTGTCGAAGTATCTCCTCGGGCGCAGCGACCAATCCACGCTCTTGCAGAAGCTGTGCCAGTATGACATTCAGCACTTCCTGTCGTGACGCCATCCCTTGTCGCTTCTCCAATCCAACAGCAAATACGCGCCGTCTATTTTGCTCATGTACACGCCAAAAGAGTCTTCCACCATCGTTCCCCGTGAGATGACAATAGCCCATCTCTGGGGAAGACCATACCTAACCCAACGCTTTCCGTCAAACCAATTCCACGGCTCCCTTGTCCCCGTACATTGCCCACAATGCCAACGGGCATCCGCATCCGCATGCCCTTATGCTCTTGTGCCCTCGTTCTCGCGTCCCGTGCCGTCAAATCATCCCCGACCCGGCTGCCCGCCGAGCACGCTCTCACAATGCCGATCACTGATACACATTTCATATCCCGAGAATGAGTACAAGAACGACAACTGCCACACCCCAGGATAGTCAAATTGCCATTGGAGTGTACCCAACCAACAAGGTTTTCCACGAATTTCGCAGGGCACGCCTTTCATGAACTGGCCCAGAAAGGGCTTTTCTCAGTCCCATAAACGTCGAATCCGAAACCTGTTATCCCCGCTGCCCGCTCGGCCAAAGCTAAGCAGACATTTATGCGGACGTAATTAGAGCTAATTGATGATACTCCACACTACCCAACTTATCTATTTTAACTCAAGTTTTTTTGACCCATCTACCGATACGCACACTACAAGTATATTACCCACATTAACATTCAGGCTAATGAATGGAGTAAAAATGAGACACTCGGCAATTTGCACAAGCTTGGACTCTCTCGGGGAACGTAGAATGGTCAAGGATGAAATGCTGGCGCGCTATCTGGAACCCTTACTGCGAGGCGACCGCACGGCCTGCCGAGGAGTTATCGAAGAAGCTCTCCAGAGCGGAATACCCGCCAATTCTGTCTATATGCACATAGTCTGGCCGATTATGGTCGAGATTGAGAAGCTCCTGCGAAAGGGCAAGATAAGCCCGATACAGGAGCATTTGGCCACACGAATCAATCGCACCATTGTCGATCAACTGCAAAACAAGCTGCCCCGGCGGCCCGTGAAACTCAAAAAGATCGTCGTTTGCTGCACCCAGGATGAGCTTCAGGAGCTCGGCGCCCAGATGCTCACCGACCTTTTTGAGAGCGACGGATGGGAAGTGCGATTCCTCGGGGGCGGCCTTACGAACGACGACATCCTTGCATTCATCAACGGCTACGCCCCGGACATCCTCCTAATCTACGGGACCGCACCCAAGCAGGCCCCACAAGTTCGTGAGCTTATCGACACAATCAAGAGCATCGACGCCTGGCCGAACCTCAGAATTTTGGTTTCCGGGGGATTGTTTAATCGTGCAGAAGGCCTCTGGGAGGAGATGGAGGCCGACATGTTCGCCGCCACCCCCGTCGAGGCGCTTCACGTCGCTGCAAGCAACCAGGAGACGCCCCGCCGCGAACGAAGAACGATAAACCGCAGAAAGAAACGCCGCCACGCCGTTATGCCCGTCCGAGCCTTTGTCGGCGCTCAGACACCTGTCCTGGCCGAGCGGTAATATCGCGTCTTGGCCCGGGCTGCTGCGCGGTCCGGATTTGCTTTCCCCATTGGTTCTCTCAAAGG
>Ga0315277_10004388_pt1 | contig 18907 bp, 13 predicted proteins | sample YL17G05_15_MG_FD_203695 | JGI IMG/M metagenome (GOLD analysis project Ga0315277, IMG submission 203695) | Sediment microbial communities from Yellowstone Lake, YNP, Wyoming, USA - YL17G05_15 | ecosystem: Environmental > Aquatic > Freshwater > Lake > Sediment | place: USA: Wyoming | collected...
AAAGTACCATCGTAGGAGAGAAAGTAGGTCATGTCCTTCACGAAAAATGGACCACCAAAACCCACGCTAACCCTGTCAAAATTATCGTACGTCTTGTCCTTCGCCCCATAATCATCCGTCAGATAACGAATCTCCCCAGAGAAAACGCTCCCACCCTCTCGCGTAGACACGTTCACAATCCCCGACTGAGCATTCCCGTACTGGGCATCAAGCCCACCCAGCAAAACCTCAGACTCCGACATCGCAAGCGTCGCAAGATCAACCTGCCCCCCTACCAGAGGGTCGCGAACGGGGATGCCGTCTACCATGTACAAAATCTCTCCAGTACGCCCACCCCTGAAGTGCAACTGACCACCCTGTGCAACCACACCCGAACGTAGCGCAATGGCCTCCTGAAAAGAATCAACGGGCAACTGCGTGAGCTCCTTTGACTCAACCACGTGCTTCGTCGAAGAACTCTTGAAGTCTATCTGTTCTCGCTGCCCCTTTACGTTGATCTCGTCAAGCGTCGCAGCTACCTTCGGCTCCAGAGAAAACTCTACGCTGGTAGTCCTGTCAGCATCCACGGCAATGTTTGTCCTCGTGGCAGTGTCGTAGCCCATCATCATCGCCCTGATGGAATGGGTTCCTACGGGTACCCTGATGATCACGAAAGACCCGTCAGCTTGGGCAGTCGCCCCCAGGGTGGTCCCGAGCACAACCACGCTTGCGTAAGCAAGAGGTTGACCCGTCGTCGCGTCCACCACTCTACCGGCGATCTTCCCTGACGTCTGAGCCAGGCTAAAGCAGGGACTCAAGGCAACCAAAACGCCAACCAGCCCCAGAAGTAAGAGCTTGTGACAACGGCGCATCTCCACGCACTCCTTTCCTAACAGTTGCGCAAAACCCCAGACACGGGAACAACTGTGAATGGTCACGGTACGACTTGAGCGCGAGCCCCGGCCTCGAACAGACGACTCATGCGCGAGAAGGTAAGACTGACAAAGTGCAAAGTAGGATATTCCTCAAGCCTAAACCAAGCACAAATTGTGCCACACCGGAACCAATCTCTGTTCTTTCTGAACTCTTCAACCCTAGTAGTTACAATTAGTTACTGAGGTGTAACAAGAGCGCCTTGCGGCCCTCCTCGCGAGCTCGCCTAACACCTGAGACCGGAGTCACCACAGTCCCCGCCTAAACCGCAAGTACGTTGAAAATCAAGCAGATTCAGTGGTTACTAGATAACCACGTTAGAGACGACGAGGGTAGCAAGTTCCCTTTGTCGTCAGAATTCGGTTCCGCTCGAAAAATTGAATCCGGTCACCAGAAGACCCGGTACCACACACGGTCCAGACCGAACCGGAACCGACATGGCCTCGATGTTATTGAGCAATTCTATCACGTTCTGGTTGAACCGAAAATTCCTGATGCCGGTCGTGATCTTTCCTTTTTCCACAAGGAAGGTACCATCCCTGGTCATCCCAGTCAGGACTACTTTCATCGGATCCACCACGTTCACATACCAAAAACGAGTCACCAGAATACATCTTTCCACCGAGCTCACGAGCTTTGCCAGCGGAACCGGCTTCTCAGCCTTCATGACTATCGAAGCAGGCTGGGGGCCTTGCGTATTAGGAACGGGCAGACCATGACCCGTGCTCTGCCGATTCTCCTTGGCGGCGGTCATCCTGTCGTAGATTGGTCCTTGTATCACTCCGTTCTCCGCTATGACGACCCTCTGGACCGGCGTGCCTTCGCAGTCGAAAGGACGCCCTCTCAGGAGATCGTCGTACACGTCGTCGTAAATGCTTACGTTTTGACCGAAAAGGCGCTGGCCGATCTTGCCCGACATGAAGCTTCTACCCTCCTGCACCTGGAGCGCCCCGAACCCTAGCCAGGACATGTACATGAGAAGCTCTGCAACTGCCGCGGGCTCAAGAATAACCGTGTACTTGCCGGGTTCGATTGCCTTGGGTTTGCTGCTGCGCTTAGCCTTTTCAATCGCAATCGAGGCAAGTGCCGGTGCGTCTATGTCGGAGACCCTCCATGACGTCGCCTGCGCCCATCCGGAGCTGTCATCGGCCATGGCAGTAATGCTGAACGAAGCCTCCGTCCCACAATGAGATGCGAAGAGCCCATTTGAGTTGACCATGGCAAGAGGTGAAATCTCGCCATATCCTCCTATGGAGCCGGATGACGTAGAGAAATAGCCCGCGGCCTGAAACCCGTTCTTCCGACAAAGCCCAACCGCCTTCTTCACGGCGTCCGCGCGTGCGTCGGGGGAGAACGCGGCCGTCTCTGCGTCGAAGGCATCAACGGGCGAATACGACTGGGGCCCGGGAAGAGGCAAAAGTTCCGGAATATCAGGTTGAGCGCGCGCAACAGTTTCGGATGTTCCTACCGCTGAAGCGATATCATCGTCGCTGAACTTGTTCGTGACCGCACGGCCCGTCTTCTTCCCAAACAGGTTCCTCGCCGAAAGCTGGTAGCGCGTCTCACTCACATTCTGATGGATGACGCTGTTTGCAAACCGGGTCAGAGAATGACTGCCTCCACCGATAGAGGCCTCAAACTCGTACGCGCGGCGGGAAAAACCTAGGGCCTTCTTGAGTATGGCCTCTGCCTTGGCTATTTCCATTACCTCGTGACTCCAACGTTTACGTTTCTGAATCTCGCGGGCGCAGCACCGTGTGTCATTCTTGCTATCTGGCCTGGTTGACCCTTGCCACAGTTTATGATTCCCCATGGAAACCATTCTGATTGCCCACACACAGCATCACAAGAAGACCAGAACTCCGTGCTTATGCCCTGGTAGTTAGGATTCTTAAGCATCCGCCCCCTCTTCCCGTTCTTAATTTCCCACGCAATCTCAGTGGAGAACTGGAAATTATACCTCATCTGGTCGATGCTCCAGCTCTTGTTAGTGAACATTAATATTCCGTCTCTTGTGTCCGCGATCAGACTTTCGAGGTTCCAGGTGCCGGGAGCAAGTCCGATGTTTGTCATTCTGACAAGCGGGATCCTGTTCCAGCCGTCGGCCCTCATGCAGCCTCTGCTCCTCTTGTCACCGCACACATCCGCAAACTCCCTGGAAGTGAGGTAACCAACAAAAAGTCCTTTTGAAACAAGCTCCCACTTCTGAGCACCGACACCCTCGTCATCATACCCCACGGTGGCCAGCCCGCCAGGCAGAGTGGAGTCGGCGACGATGGTGACATACTCGGAACCGAGCTGAAGCTTCTTGTGTCTGTCAAGACTGAGATAGCTCGTGCCGGCGTAATTCGCTTCGGTGCCCAGTACTCTATCAAGTTCAGAGGGGTGACCGATGGACTCGTGAATCTGAAGACACAACTGAGCGCCATCGAGAATGATGTCCCTCTTTCCGGACGGACACTCGTCGGCGGAAAGCAGGGCCACCGCCTCCTCGCCAACACGTTCGCAGTTGTCCAGGAGCCCCAGTTTTTCCACAATCTCGTATCCGCCCGAAGCATAGTGACCCTCGCTGGAAGGGAAGGAGCGACGTTGAACGTCTCCCTGCCCGACCGCGAACGCAACTATTCCACCGCCGGAATGAAGAAGCTCTTGCTCGATGAAAGAACCTTCTGTACTGGCGTAAATCTGTTTCTCACGCGCGAAGCCGAGCGAACACTCCGAAATCGTAAGACCCTTGACCCGTCGCAGTGCCTCGTCTACCTGGAGGAGAAAGGACAGTTTCTTATCGAGAGGGACTTTGAAAGGATCGATATCATATGGCGTACTCCACTTCGCAACGTGCGCCCCCTCCGGGGACAGCATGATCTCCTTGTCCTTGAGCTTCGAGCTAGCCAGAGCAGTCCTCACGGCCTGCCTTGAGGTTGCCTCAATGGCGTCTCTTGAGAGATCGTCGCTACTTGCAAAGCCCCACGAACCAGACGCAATCACGCGCACTCCGAAACCGATATCCTCTATGGTTTCGTAAGAGCCGACTTTACCGTTTTTTGTTGAAATGTTCTCTACTTTCGTCTCAATTATGCGGATGTCGCCATAGCTGGCTCCACTTGCCTTGGCGACATCCACTGCGAGAAGGGCAAGATCTTTCATTCCTTCTCATCTCCGTTAGAATAGGAATCGGCCGTACATCATGAGAGATTGCTCCCTCGTCTCCCTGCCATCACCGAGATCCTGTTCCGGCTTGGTTACCTTGTTGAGGAAAGCGGCGTCAAGACTAAGTCTGTCGTTCTTGAGGAACCATCCTGCACCAAGAGAGAGCGCGTTCGAAGTGAAATTGTATTCGGGCACTCCCATGTTCCTCTCTTCCTTGGCCCGTGAATACCCAGCCCTGAGAGCGAGCCACTTCAGAAGGCGATACTCTCCTCCGCCTTTGACGTCGAGGACGCTGAAATTCTGGTATCCTGCCTCGAGCGGAAGTCGATTCTCCAGTCTACCTCTATTGAAGCGAACTTCCATCCCAACCACTCCCGTCTCCCCGATTTTGTAAGATGCCCCGCCCCTGAGATTCCACTCGTCCAGGACCTCGTCGTATTCGTTGACCCACACAAGCACGTTATCCTCATTGCGGAGCCAGGATTCTTCTCTCAAAATATCAAAGTAACCACTCACCGTGAGCGGGAAACCCAATCCCGAAAAAATCCAGCGAGTCGCGAAGAAATCGAAGACGTTTGACTCAGAAGAGACCTTAAGTTTCATACGGATTTCTGTTCTCGGCTCTGGATTCAATAGAAAGCGTCGTGACCAGTTCATGTTCAACGTCTGGTCATTGTCAAACGAAGAGTGCCGGTAGTTCAACACGCCGCGCAGCTTGCCCTTGAAGTCGAGCAAGGCGTGCGATGAAACAGTGAGTATGGCTCGGTTTCGGATGTAAGCATCGTCGTGAAAGGCATCGGTGCTTTTCGCCTCGACAAGCTGAGAACCCAGGTCCACGTTTCCCCCGACTTGCAGCCACTTGGTCGCCAGAACCACAAGACCCACGCCTCCTCCAAAATCGTCAACACTGTTGGTCAAGTCGTACAAGAGTCGCACAGGTTTGTTTTCAGAATCGAATGTTCCCCATCCGTGCACCCCTAAGAAAGCTTTGCCAAAGACCCTGTGAGTGTAGTATCCCTCAACTGCGCTACTCGTTATCTCGCTATCGACCAGAGTTGTCTCTGGAACCACAATTTCACTCTTGGGAACGCTTACTCTGAACAATCTCCTTGAGTTCCGGTCGGCAACTCTGTTGAAGTCGAGAATTCGAGTCGATACGGTCGCCCCGCCCGCATAGTTGCCCTTGCCTCTGAGTACGACAAGCCCCCCGGCCTGCCATATGCCGACGTCTTGCCAGCGGAAGTCGTCTTTCTCGTCAGCCCACTTGCCGTAGCTGGCCCATGAATCTACGTTCCTCGTGCTCTTGTCCATGACGAGAGCGGCGATGTTACCCGTGAAATCGTAGAGGTTGACCTGGTTGTTCTCGTCTTCCATTGCCACAGTCAGGTTCCCCATGCCGGCAAGACGAATCGTCCCGGGTCCCTCAATAAGCTCAACGCCGGTACCACGAAGCCACATTGTCTCCAGGTAAGCGGAAGAAGGCCCCGGAATAGCAAGCATTGCAGCTGAGACAATCAGCAAAAGAAGCAGTGCGCTTCTTTCTCTGCGCATAGCAAAGTCTCCTTTCCCGTTCCAACCCCGCTATGAGCCCATCTCCAGTTGCCAGGGAACCCTTCAGCAAGGTAACAAAAAAACGGCAACACAGGGCCATTTGCGAATCGAAAAACATCAGTGAATTTTAGTGGTCAAAGCACGAAGTGTCAAGAAAAAAAGAGCCCCGGAGCCACATGCCCCGGGGCCCGAAAAGCGTCGATTCGGAGCAAGCTAGTGCCTGAACCTCAAAACGAGAGGAGTCGAGCCGCTGTGAGTCTGCCGTGACCCATTCATGACGGCCACTGCGAAGTTGTATGTCTTGTCTGGGTAGAAGAAGACGTCTTCGGTTTCGTGACCGGTGCGCATTGCTCTTTTGATTTCGACCGTCCAGTGACCGGCATTCCAATAGCCCTTGGCAAAAACATCCGCCCTGCTCCCGGTTGGCCATCTCACGAGATAGCCAGGCACGTAGTCAAACCCTTCCGGGTTCAACGTGTCGCCCCAAGTACGGCTTGAGTACGGATTGACTATGTCGCACTTGTTGAACCCTCGGCCAAAAGGGCCGGGGTCAAAGACACACTTCGCAGGGCTCAAGCCCCCGTTGTCGCGTTCCACGATGTACCTCGGCACGAAGGTTGGCTCTCTCCAGTTGATCCTCCATGTCCCGTTGCCGGCGTCCCCCTTGAGCGCGGAAGAATCAGCGTACATATCATCGCAACAACTCACTTGATTTGTCCTGGCGTCCAACCAGTACCAGACATCAAGCACGCCGGAGACAGGATGCATGTTTCCGTGACACGCGACCTGACATCCGCGCGAGGCGAACGTTCCCGTGGCGTCGCCGGCGGAAATGATCTCAAAAGCCAAAGCGAACCTGTCTTCTTTCTCGATTTCCCACGCCCGCTTTGACCAGCTCTCAGGTGCCACCAAGCCAAAATCCGTTCCACAGTCTCTGTCGTCCCAGGGCATACCGCTGTAAATCAGGCGATCTGGAAACACATCTTCCGTGCTGTCAGCCCACTGAAGCAGGAAGTAAACGGTATCAGGATAGGGAGTGTAAACGGATTTGATCCTGAGGTAGAAGTTACCCCCACCGTTACCGTTTTCATCTCCCATAGCAACCATAAGCTCGGGAGCTGAATACCACTCCCTGTCAAGCGCTCTTCCATCGATTCGAGGAGCCAAGGTCGTGGGAATAGATTCGAGGACAACGTCAGGAGTAGGCCACGTGCTCTTCTCACTGCAACCAGAGCCGAGAATAAGAAACAGTGCAATGCCCCCTAGAGCAGAGCGAAGGAAAAAGAGTTTCTTCATTTGAGCAAACCTCTCGTTGTACAGTATGACCTCCATGACCTCCCGGCAGCATTCTCCGCCAAAAAAAGATTAGAGAGTGCATGCGGCGTTGTCAAGTTCAAAAAAGCTCAGAGACCACAGAAAGAGATTTCTGATGCCGCGAAGGAAGCTTCTTGCACCGGAACATGCTTCCTATTTCGAGGCGTACACGCGATAATCAATCTCAGGAAATATGTTGTCCTTCCACTCCATTTCCTCGAGCTTCCCCACGTCGATGCAATTGGACTTTAAGGCGTTGTAGAGTTCGGTAAACCTACATACGTGCTCCTTCGTTCTTCTTATCGCGTAGGGAACCATGGTGCCAGACGTCATTATGAATGCCCAGTCGCTGCTCTGGGCCAGCAGAAGCTCGCGGGCGGCCTGAGTCATTGCGCGTTGTTCCAGCTGCGTCGGTTTCTTTAACGTTGCAGTCAGTTCGACCATCCTCCTGGCCGCCATGTGAAGGTGTGGATAAATCCAGTCGTTACTACCTTCGAGCCACACCTCGCTGTAGCCCTTCCAGCCCCAGCTCGAAAGAGATGGAGTCGCAATCTGGCCCTGGGGATTCTCATCGAGGTATTGACTGGGTGTCACAAGTTTAAGAGTTGTCTGGTCGTAAGCGACCTTCCTGATCAGAAACTCTATCCATTGTGGCCCCTCGTACCACCAGTGCCCGAAGAGTTCGGCGTCGTATGGCGCTACTATGATGGGCCTACGACCCTCCATTTTTTCGTAAAGATACTCTACCTGTCTCTCTCTGTTGAACATGAAGTTTGCTGCATGAGTGGCCGCTTTCTCACGCGCCGCGTTTGGATCATATATTTCCTTGTGCGGAGTGTGTCCGGTCACGCGATAATACTTAATTCCCGTGTTCTTCCTCTTTCCGTCGGCGCAGATGAAAGACTTGATGTACTCGTAGTCCATGTCGTAGCCAATGTCCCTGTAGAATTCCCTGTACCAGTAGTCGCCTGGATAACCTTCTACGGAGCTCCAGACTTGCTTGGACGATTCGAGGTCTCTTCCGAAAGCGGCGGTTCCGGAAGGGCAGAAAATCGGAGCAAAGACTCCATACTTCGGCCTGGGTGAGGCGTGCAGTACTCCGTGGGCGTCAGTGAAAAAGAATTTGAGCCCTGCTTCTTTGAGGAAACTATCTATACCAGGTTCGTATCCACATTCAGGAAGCCACATGCCGCGCGGCTTGCGTCCGAAACATTTCTCGTGTTGCCCTGCCGCGATGAGAATCTGAGCCCGCACGGCCTCAGGGACTATCGTCATGAGCGGAAGATATCCATGCGTGGCCGCGCAAGGTATGAGCTCAACGCCACCTTGTTCCTGGAGGTCGCGAAAACCTTGAGTGAGGTCTTTTCGGCACCTGACCACGAAGTAGTCTCTGGCACTCGTGAAGTTGTTCAGATACATTCGAGCAAGCTCGTTGAAGCTCGAGTCGCCGTGAGTTCGTTCTATCTCTTTGCGAGCAAGTTCGATCAGTCTCTCGACGTGCCGAACGTAACGATCCTGGAGCAGCGGATCCCGCAGCATGGCTACAAGACTCGGACTCAGAGAAATCGTCAGCCTGTAAGGAACATGTTCGGCACTCAGTTTCTCCAGAACCAGCAGAAGTGGAATGTAAGTCTCCGTAATACTCTCGTAAAGCCAGTCCTCTTCCAGGAAAAGCTCGTATTCCGGATGCCTCACGTAAGGAAGGTGTGCGTGAAGTACTAGACAGAGATAACCTTTGTGATTCTCGCTCATCTTTTCACCATTTGATCAAATTAGACGTCTGCCCGCATGGATTGACGTCTCCGTCCCACCTAGCTCTCCGGTATGCCAGCACCCGAGTACCGGAGAATCTCACTCTCTCGTCTGCCGCGTGACCCTGTTTACCTTAAGCTCTACGTGTTCTTTCCCGGCGCCTTCGGACGAACTGGCCGACACATCTATTTCCCTGGTACCTTCCGAAAGATGACATCTGAAGGAGAATGTTCCGTCGTCTCTGAGACGCCAGTTCTCGCCGTTGATCGTTAGGACGGACCCGGGAACGGTAGCGCCGTATACGATTAGATCTGTGTCTATCGTGAGCCAGAACGGTTTGGCCACTTTCTTTTTTCCGGGTATCTCGCGCATGCCGGGGCTGAAAAGCGGCGATGCAAGCCTGACTTCGAGCTCACGCGCCAGTCTTTCGTGAAGCTCCGGAGAACTCACACCACGAGTGAGGCCACCGGATAGAGCATACATTTCCTCATACTCCGGCGACAGGCTCATCCACTTCTCATCCAGCACGTCGGACATCCTATCGCGAGGCGTACTCACAACATTGGAGCTAACGAGACAAACGAATTTCCCTTTGGCTGTAAGAAGACCTATGTCTACGCGATAGGTTCTCCCGGGCCCGCCGACGTTTATGTACCAATTCCGAGCCTCTGGAGTGAGAAAGATGTCAAAGAGCGCTCTCTCAACACCTGCACGTTCACCGTCCCTGGTGTAGACCCTCAGTATCCTTCGAGCATTGAGTTGAGCGCGGCCAAGACTCCGGAGGGCATGAGACAGTGTCCCTTCTGTGATCTCCCAGTAAACGTAAATCCAGTAAGGATCCCTGGGCATGGCGACCACGAGATCCCTTCCGTACGAGTCCGGCAGCTTGAATTGAGACTCTGGTTCGACCCAACCAGACCCACGCGCTTCAAGCACCCTGGCCTCCTCTTTCACTTTTTCGACCGGGGGAATCGCTTGCGAGAGTTGTGTACGGCGCTTTCTTGAGCCTCGAGCAGTGCCAACCTTCGCAACGCTTTTTCTTACGCGCCCCTTTGCCGTGCCCCTGCGGACTCTCTTCCGCACGCCCGCTGAGCCAGCGCCCGCCCCGGAACGAGTCTTGCTCGATGCCCTGCTTGTTCTCTTCTTTGCCCCGGTCTTCCCCTTTCTCTCATTGACGGCCTTGCGGGGTCGAGGCTTCTCTTTCTGCCCCCTCAATGCTATCTCCTCCTTCCCGTTTGCGCTCCTTAAGTTCCGGCTCCACAGTTCCGGCTCCACGCTTCAGTGGTCCGGACTGGTGTGCTGCATCTTTGACTTAAGAGAGGTCATCTCAGTTAACACTTCAGTTAGCACTTCGGATTTGATTTCTTCGAGTCTTTCTCTGGATTTTGCCTCGAATCTTGCTACGAGAGCGGGCTGCGTGTTCGATGCTCGAACAAGACCCCAACCGTCTCCGAACAGTATCCGCGCACCGTCTATCTCAATGACGGCATGGTTCTTCTTGAAAGACTCCTTCAATCTATCCACCAGGGCGAACTTGAGCTCGTCGGGACACTCCAACCTCATCTCGGGTGTGGATACGTACTGCGGTAGTTCATCGACGAGACCGGAAAGGGGTTTTTCGGCCTTCGAAACCAAAGCCAACAACCTTACCGAGGCAAAGATGGCGTCGTCGTAGCCATAGTAGTCGTCTGCAAAGAACATGTGACCTGACATTTCGCCGGCCAGGAGTCCCTTCTCTTCCTTGAGCTTTCGCTTTATGAGGGAATGGCCCGTCTTCCACATGAGTGGCCTTCCCCCAAGGGCCTCTATGTGCTCCTGCAGCCCCTGAGAACACTTCACGTCGAAGATTATGGTCCCGCCCGGAGTCTTCTTGAGAATCTCGCCAGCGAAAATCGCAACGAGCTGGTCTCCCCAGACGATCCTCCCCTTGTCATCAATCGCCCCTATCCTGTCGCCGTCTCCATCGAAGGCTATCCCCAGATCAAGCCCCTGATTCAGCACGGTCTTTCTGAGTTCCTCAACGTTTTCTGGAATCGTTGGGTCCGGAAGGTGGTTGGGAAAACGCCCGTCGGGTTCACAAAATAGAGGAATTGTTTCAACTCCAAGACCTCTGAAAAGCTTCAGAGCGATTGGCCCCACTGTTCCGTTCCCGGTGTCAATGCCTACCCGGAGTTTTCTCGCAATTCTGATTCTACTCGAAATCTCCTCGATGTAAGCTGGCACTATCGCGCTCACACTCGAACTCCCCTTACCCGAGGAGTAGCTAGACGATTCTATGATCTTCCTGATGCCCTGTATTTCGGGTCCGTAGAGCGAGAGTTCCCCCTTTGAAAGCTTGAATCCGTTGTATTGGATAGGATTGTGGCTACCTGTTATTACTGCGGACGCCCCCGAACCGAGTTTGAACAAAGAGAAGTAGACTAACGGAGTGGGAACCACGCCGAGCTCAACTGCGTCGCAACCGCTGGCAGCCAACCCACTCGAAAAGCCGGCGTTCAGCCTGGGAGAGCTCAACCTCACGTCCCTGCCGACGGTAACTGTGCCCGAGCCGCCGATGAAAGTCCCGAATGCTCTGCCGACGGCCGAGGCGACTTCGCCGGTAAGTTCACCTTCGGCCAGTCCGCGAATGTCATATTCGCGGAAGATGTACGGATTGATTGCCATCTGATCTCTCCTCCTGATTTCTCCACTGATCTATCCTCTCGACTCGTGCTCCCGGATCGCCCTGTTGACTCGCAGCGACATATCTGCGCGTGGACGACTCAAGGCAGAAGATTCTAGCACTTGTCTTTTGACCCGAGGAAGGCATTTATGAAAGGATCTATGTCGCCGTCCAGGACTCGTCCGACGTCCGATGTCTCATGGCCGGTCCTGTGATCCTTGACAAGCGTGTAAGGCTGAAACACGTAGGATCTTATCTGGCTACCCCACGCGATGTCTTTCTTGCCGTTGTGGAGCTTGTCGAGTTTCTTTCTTTTCTCTTCCTGGTAATAAACGTAGAGTCTGGCTCTAAGTATTTTCATGGCATTGTCGCGGTTCCGATACTGTGACCTTTCGCTCTGGCATTGGACAACTATTCCGGTCGAAATGTGCGTCATGCGCACGGCTGAGTCGGTCTTGTTTACGTGCTGGCCACCTGCTCCGCTGGCGCGGAACGTGTCGACCCGAAGATCGCCTTCCTTTATGTCGATTTCTATTGCCTCGTCCACCTGGGGAAACACGAAAACCGAAGCAAAAGACGTGTGTCTCCTCTGGGCAGCATCGAAAGGCGATATTCTGACAAGCCTGTGGACGCCGCTCTCGCCCCGCATGTATCCATAGGCGTACTCCCCGTCCACCTGGATAGTCACGTCCTTTATTCCCGCCTCTTCGCCGGCCTGGTAGTCGAGGATTGAATAGCCAAAGCTTCTTGACTCGATCCATCTCAAGTACATGCGCATCAGCATCTGCGCCCAGTCCTGTGACTCCGTCCCCCCCGCCCCAGGATGAATGCTCACTATCGCACCGTCCTTGTCGTGTTCGCCGGCCAGAAGACTCTTGAGCCTGAACTCGCCCAGCAATTTTTCCGTCCTGTTGCAGTCTGAGATCACTTCTTTGAGCACGACGTCGTCCTGCTCTTCCTCGGCGAGTTCAAAAAGAACTTTGACCTCATTGATTTTTTCACTGAGAGAATTCCACTCGTCCACCGCCCTTTTTGACGAGGCCAGTTGTTGCACTACCTGCTTGGAGTCTTCCCTGTCCCAGAAGCCGGGCTTGGACATTTCCTCTTCGATTCGCGCAATGCTGCTCCGTTTCGAGGCGACGTCAAAGACAATCGCTCAATTCGCTAATAGATTTTTCACACGTTTCAATCCGTGCCCTGGTTTCCTCCCACACTTGAACTCATCCTCCTCTCTTGGATTTCAGTAACCCTTGTAGTCTTTCCCAGACTTGGGCCGTCTTCTCTTCAAGTTCTCGAAGTCCAGCGTTGTTCTCGATGTGAAAATCAGCTCTCGCAACTTTCTCCGCCCGGGGAAGTTGAGAGCGTATCCTAAAAAGCGCCTCTTCGGCCCCCAGCGAATCTCGCTCGCGCATCCTCGCCTGCTGGACGCCCTCGCTGCAAGAAACTACCACAACGGCGTCGAAGATTTCAACGAGATTCCATTCAAAGATGAGAGCGGCATCTGCGACGATTACACCCTCGAATCCTTCGCGAATTGCGTCTGCGATCTGCCCGCAGATGTCTTTGATGAGAAGCGGATGTACCACTCTGTTGAGTTTCTCAAGGCTCGCCCTATCGCAAAAGACAATTCGAGCCAGCGCTCTCCTGTCCAGTTGACCTTCGCGATCCAGTATACGATTACCAAACACTCCGGCCAGTTCGGAGAGAACGCCGCCTGTTTCCTCAACTATTCGGCGGCCTATGTCATCGGCGTCGATTATTCTGGCGCCAAGATTCTCGAAGAAGCGGCAAACGGAGGTCTTACCAGACGCTATGCCACCCGTCACGGCAACTGTCAGAATGTGGCCGTCAGTGTGTTTCGAACCAGTTTTCACCCTTACCGATCTCCACTCTCACGGGCACCTTAAGCTTGATGGCATGCTCCATCTCACGGCGCACCAGCTCGCTGAGTTTCGCCTCTTCTTCTTTCGGCAGCTCGAACAGCAACTCATCGTGAATCTGAAGAATGAGCCGCGCCTTCAGACCAAGTTCTTCAAGCTTCTTCGCAATAGCAATCATTGCGAGCTTTATCATGTCTGCCGCCGAGCCTTGAATTGGCGTATTGATTGCCATTCTTTCGGCCTCGGCCCTCACACGCGAGTTTTCACTCTTCAATGCTTCAAGGGGTCTGCGTCTACCCAGTATCGTCGTAGCATACCCCTTGCGCCTTGCCTCCTCGATCGCAACGCGGACATACTCCGCCACGCCCGGATAGAGCCTGTAGTAACCCGAAATAAATTCCTTGGCTTCGTAAGTTGTGATGCCCAATTCCTTCGAGAGACCATACGGACTCATCCCATACATGATTCCGAAATTGACCACCTTGGCACGGGCTCTAAGCTCAGGAGGTACCGATTCGGGGGGCAAGCCGAAAAGAAGGGCGGCAGTGTTCGAGTGAATATCTGCACCCTTCTCAAACGTCTCTATTAGTTTCTCGTCGCCAGAGTAGTGCGCCATGAGTCTCAGTTCGACCTGCGAATAGTCCGCTGAAAGGAGAATCCATCCCTTTTCGCCGGCCGTGAACGCCTTCCTGATCTCTCTGCCTTGCTCGCTCCTGGCTGGTATGTTCTGCAGATTAGGGTCGCTCATTGAGAGCCTGCCCGTAGCAGTGACGGCCTGGTTGAAGCTGGCGTGGAGACGACGCGTCGAGGGATTGAGCATCCTGGGAAAAACATCCACGTAGGTGCTCTTCAGTTTCGTGAGCTGACGGTACCTGAGGATCTGGTGTGCTATGTCGTGATGAAAGGCGAGCTGCTCCAAAACCTCCTCGTCTGTGGAGTGTTCCCTTTTCTCTCTTGTCTTTTTCACGGACGGAAGCCTCAGGTCCTGGAACAGAACCTTCGACAGTTGGGCAGGCGAGTTCAGGTTGAAATGACACCCCGCCAATTCGAATATCTTTCTCTCAACACTGTCTATGTCCTTGGCGAGTCTGTTTGACATGTCCTTCAAGAAATCTACGTCCACTGCCACACCCAGTTTTTCCATCTCGAACAGGACGGACGCAAGAGGAAGCTCCACTTGTTCGTAGAGCCGAACAAGTCCCATCTCATCGAGGCGCGGTGACATGATTTCCTCCAGTCTCAGCGCAATGAGGGCGCATCCGCAGCCGTATTGCGCAATCTTGTCAGGAGGCACGTCCTCGAGAGAGACCTTTCCCCTGGAGCTCCCCAGGAAAGACTCGATGCTCTCCCACTCAACTCCCAGGTATCTCTTGGCAAGCGAAGGAATACTGTTCGCAAAAGGCGAATCAATGAGATACGCCGCCAGCATCGTATCGAAAACTGTACTTTCGACCCGCGTTCCAACAACGGAGAGTGAGGTGAGCAGAGTCTTAAAGTCGTGGGTGCACTTGAGAAGGTCCGGGGCCGACATGAGGACTGCCAGCGCCTCGGACACGTGATCGACCGCAAGAAGATCTTGACCGCAGAGATTCCGGCCTGCTCGATGGAACGGCAGGTAGAAACATTCCTTTGCAGAGGCTGCTACGGCAAGGCCTATCGGAAGTGAGAAACGGTGGCTCCCAGGAAGGACGCTCAAGCCAACTTTCTTCCACGAGTGGATCTTCCTACGGAACTCATCCAGTTCGCCTTCGGTCCGTAGGACGACCCATTCGAATTCCAGCCTGGAAGGCTCAAAGATCAGAGAAACGAGCCTCCTTAGTTCAAGTTCTTCGAGAAGCGCCTTGAGCTTTTCGTTCCTGGGCTCGCCGGGTCGCAAGTCATCAAGTCCGATCGAGACGGGAACATCGAGGTTGATGCTGGCAAGCTCGCGGGAAAGCCGTGCCTGCTCGGAGAACTGTGAGAGTTTCTCGGAAAGTCGCTTCTCTTCCTCAATGGGAAGCCTACTCAGGATTTCCTCGAGGCTCCCGTACTTCGACACGAGTTTGGAAGCGGTTTTTGGCCCTATCCCCGGAACGCCAGGAATGTTGTCGGAAGAATCACCCATCAGTGCCAGCACATCGACTACCTTCTCGGGCCCGACCCCAAAGCGTTCCTCGACCTGTTTTCTGTCAACCCACACCGGGTCTTCTCCGGCCTTGCGCGGGCTGAGAATCCTCACGTTCTCTCCAACCAGTTGGCAAAAATCCTTGTCTCCCGAGACCAGAACTACTTCTACTCCTTCTCCAGTGAGACGCTTTGCCAGAGTGCCCATAACGTCGTCTGCCTCGAAACCCCGGGCCTCGATGATCTTCAGTCCCATTGCGCTGACGAGCTCAAGAATGCGAGGAAACTGGGTCTGCATTTCCTCCGGCATCTTTTCGCGATTGGCCTTGTACTCCGGAAATCGCGTGTGTCTGAAAGTTGGAACTCGCGAGTCAAAAACCACGCTGATGTAGTCTGGTTTCTCCTCCCTCAAGAGCTTTAACAGCGTATTTGCGACGCCGTAGACAGCGCTCGTGTTTTCGCCCTTAGAGTTCACGAGAGGACGCCCCACGAAAGCGAAATAGGACCTGTAGGCCAGAGCAGAACCGTCAACCAAGTAAACGCGTGGTTTCATGGAGACCACTCCGCACCAAGCTCGTCAGGCCGTGCCGGCGCAGGTGTAGAGCTTGTGCTCAAAGATATATGCGGCGACGGAGGGAGGAACAAGGTATCTAATCGAGCGCCCGGAGGCGACTCGCTCTCGGATGTCTGTGGAAGAAATGCCTACAAGCACGCCATCCAATATCCGAACGCACTCACGCAGCCAGGGCTCAAGTTTTGTGAGGTCAAAGCCGGGGCGGCTCACGACAACAGGTCGACACTTTGAGACCAGCCCGTGAGGATCTTTCCACGTTGATATCTCGAGAATGCTATCTGCACCAACGATGAGGAAAAGCTCTGCTCGATCTCCCAGGGCATGTCTGAAATGAGAGACTGTCTCTATCGTGAAAGACGTGCTTTCGCGTCTTACTTCAAGATCAGAGAGTCCAAAATGCTCGTTTCCCTCTATCCCGAGCCTGGTCATCTCCAGACGCGATTCGGGGCTCGATATCCTGAGACTATCCTTGTGAGGAGGAATCCCGGAAGGTACGAAAACGACTTCATCAAGACCCAGCCTTTCACCCGCCTCCTGAGCGGCTATGAGATGCCCCACGTGGATAGGATCAAACGTGCCTCCGAAAAGGCCGACTTTCACTATTTCACTCTCCGACGCAACAATTCAGGTAGGAATACGCACGAAGGGACTCAACGTTTTTCTTCGACCTGCTTTACTTTGTTCCCTATTTTCTTCATCTTGTCTTTGGCGAGGTCAGAGACTTCCGCGTCCTTGTTTCTCGTCATCAAGTCCCGGTAGCCATCCAATGCCTTTACCCAGTTTCGTTCGCGCTCATAGGACTCGGCAATTCCGAAAAATGCCCATTCGGCCCACGAAGAATCAGCGTATTTCTCCAGCACTTCTTCGAAACAGCTTCGCGCCGCGGCGGAATCTCCCAGCTTCAGATAGAGTCGCCCACTTAGACAGAGCTTCTGTGCCAAGGTTGCTCGGCACTCACCGAGCTTCTGCTCAGACTTGGCCACGAAGGCCCCTTCCGGGTAAGTATCGATGTAGGCACGAAAAAGTGCTATGGCCCTCTCCGTTGAAGTCTGGTCGTAAGGAGATGACCGTCGCTCCTTGTAAGCGCACATACCCAGCATGAAAGTCGCCTCTTCGGCATAGCTCCCGCGGGGAAAATCTCTCACAATTCTCTCGAATTCCACCTCGGCCAAGGGATACTCTTTGGTTTCATAATGGCACTTTCCGAGAAAGAAAGTGCCCGGTTCGGCGTACTTGCTGCCAGGGAATTGAGCCAACAGGACTTTGAATTGCTCGATGGCCTCAACGTACCTGCGTGCGTCGTACCTCTTCCTGGCATTATCGAATTGTGAAGTTGGATTCGTTGGTCGAGTACTGTCAGTGGTTGCGCAAGAAACGACAAAGCTCGCAGCGAAACCAAGCGACAATAGATAGACAAAGATTCTTCTAGACATCATCTTTCTTGTGTTTCCTTCTTGTTTCCTTCTTGTTTCCTTCTTGTTTCCTTCTTGTTTCCTTCTTGCTCCCGTTGTCTTCCTTTCTCGTTCCGTTCTTGTCCCTTCTTATCCCCTTCGTCTTCCTTTCTACACCCGTTTCTTCTCGCGCGGACCTTTCGGGAATTCGGAATCAAGCTCCTCCAACGGTACGATTGTCGCGGGCAACAGGACTACTCCTTGTTTGAATAGAATAGATAGACCAGGCCTGCCACGATTGCCGCAACGACGAGGGGCTCGACAAACGCGCTAAGCTTTCCAGCAGGCAAAGTGCCTTTTTGCCAGTCCTGGCTTTTGCCTTCCAGGAATGACAACCTGGATGCCGGCACTACGTCCCTCTGCGTGGCACCGCCTTCGCCAACCCAAATCAACTTGCCGGAGGTCTCGTCGATCAGTCTCCCATAAAGGGAGGCAACCGCAACGCGTTCCACCTTCTTCCGACCAAAGTAGTGAGGTCGCCACGCCCTTGGGTATTCCATACCGAGCTCCGTAATTCTGTACTCCAGAATCAGCACTCCGGTTTCATTCTCTTGTGCCGCTGTGAATTCCGAGCTGACGCTCGCGCCGACAGTGTCGGCCTCTGAAGTGTCAGAGGCAACCGACGCAGGAGGAAGTGCCGATACTATCACCTGAACGCCTTTCTCTCTCAGTCTCCCCCCGAGCAGGTTCTCTATCATCCATGTCGCGTCATGAGCAGTTGCTGCCCTCAAATGCACAAGCCCGCTTAGAGGAAAAGGCAACGCTTGAACGAGCGAATCCACAGCAGCCGACGTGGCCTTCTCCATGAGCGCCACATTCGTCATTGAACCTTTACCGAGCACGTCAACGCCTGAGGCAAAGGTAGGGCAAAGAACGGGGATTGTCAGAATCACAACGATGAGCCACTGCAACAGACAGCTTCTTTTCACTCGACTCTCCTTCTTTTTGGTTACAGTTATCGTTTTGTGACTTCGTCCGACATCGTCTTCTCAAGAAACCGCCTTCCCGAAAAGATCGTATTCGTTGGAATCGACTACTAGAACCTTCATGAACTGACCACTGCGCAGACCAACTCCGCTCACATGAACTACGCCGTCGATCTCTGGAGCTTGCCATTCTGTTCTGGCAGCGACTTTACTCCCTGCTGCCTCGATGCTGTCCGTAAGAACGGTCACTTCCCTGCCAAGCATTGCGGCGTTTTTCGATCTGGAAATCTCTTGCTGTGCCTCCATTATTCTATGAAGGCGCTCCTTTTTTACTTCCTCTGGCACCTGATCGGGCAAGTTCATCGCCCGCGTGTTCTCTTCTCTGGAATATACGAAGGCTCCGAGATAATCAAACCTAAAATGCTTGAGAAATGCCAGGAGCTCCGCGAACTCTTTTTCCCCCTCTCCCGGAAAACCAACCATCACGGTTGTTCTGAGGGAGATACCGGGTATTGTACTTCTGATCTTCTCAAGGATTCTGACGAGTGCGCGCTGCGAGATGCGCCTTTGCATCAGCCTGAGCACTCTTTCGGAAACGTGTTGGATGGGTACGTCGGCGTACCTGCACATTT
>Ga0315277_10004389_pt1 | contig 18906 bp, 13 predicted proteins | sample YL17G05_15_MG_FD_203695 | JGI IMG/M metagenome (GOLD analysis project Ga0315277, IMG submission 203695) | Sediment microbial communities from Yellowstone Lake, YNP, Wyoming, USA - YL17G05_15 | ecosystem: Environmental > Aquatic > Freshwater > Lake > Sediment | place: USA: Wyoming | collected...
TCATTCGCACCGGGCCAGATATCCTTGACCAGCACGGTGCCCGATGTCGACCCGTCGCTCTTCCATAGCTCGGTCCCATTTATCCCCTCGGTGGCGCTGAAGAATAGCGTCCCCTGCACATTGGTGAGATTCGAGGGCCTCGAGCTGTTGGCGCCGGGGTAGATATCCTTGACCATAACTGTGCCGGATGCCGTCCCGTCGCTCTTCCACAGCTCGATTCCATTCGTGCCATTGGGAGCGATAAAGAACAACGTTCCGTTCACATTTGTGAGATAATCCGGCCACGAAGTACTCGGGCCAGGGTAAACATCCCTGACCATCACAGTGCCGGACGCCGACCCGTCGCTTTTCCATAATTCAATCCCATTCGCGCCCTCAGTGGCGCGAAAGAAGAGCGTGCCATTCACATTTCTGAGGCAGGCGGGAGAAGACCAGGCTGCACCGGGGTTGGCGTCTTTGACCAGCGTTGTTCCTGCGTCCGTCCCATCGGTTCTCCAGAGTTCTCTTCCATGCATGCCGTCATCAGCGGTAAAGAAACATGTGCCATTCACTGCCGCGAATTCCGTCGGACCCGAACCCAGGGGGGTCGGATTAATATCCTTTACCAGATAGACAACGTCGCCTGCGAATGCCCACTGAAGCGTCCACACATACGCGCCAACAAACATCATAACGGCGGCAACATGCTTGATCATCTTCATCGAACCACAGCCTTGATCTTCGCTTCGGTTCTTCCGGTTCTGCTATTGTGGTTTCGAGTTCGAATCGCCGGTGATTGATGAATCATACGCCAATCGAGTCATACGGCCTACCGCTTTGATTGTAGCGGGTATCATGGCTGGCGGGAGAAGTCAATCGTGGAGTGCGCGATTTCTCGAGCGCCGCAAATCCGTCAATTCATGCTTCACGCGAAGGCGCAAAGCCGCCAAGAGAAAGCACTTCAGGGATTATTGGCCGGTCACGCGTATGGTGACTCGCCCCTCACCGGCTAAAACCATAGACGATTTGAATTCCAGTTCTTGCGCCTTGGCGTCTTGGCGTGAGGATCGAAACGAACGATCGCGGTGAGCGCTGCGGGCGTGCCGAAACCAGTTGACGGCGGACCGAATCCGGCATATCTTTTAGTGTAAGTCATCGCAAGAGTGCAAAGAATATACTTTCTCTTTCGATGATTGGAATTTGGGCGGGCGCAGCATGGAACCAACCATTACACTTTCGGTGGCGCCTCAGGGTTCGACAAAACTCGAGCGCACCTTCAGCGGCACGAAATTCATCTGCGGCCGTCTGCCCGAGTGCCAGCTGATCCTCGACGATCAGTATGTCTCGTCGCGACATTTCCAATTGGAATGGGATGGAACGCAGTATCGTTTTCGCGACCTGGGTTCGTCCAACGGCTCGTGGGTCAATGGGGTTCGCGTCCAGGAGGCTTTGCTTAAAGAGGGCGACGTCATCAGCGTGGGCACGACGCAGATCCAAGTGCGACAGGTCGCGGCAGATCGCGCCAGATCTTCACAGGTCACCCGTCAGACGCCGCCTGAGACGATCCCGAAAGCGACGCTCAGGGCTCCCGCCGACGAGGAATTGTTCATTGACAAGGTTCTCGGCCGAATGCGCCGCGACATGGAGACGTTGTGGAAGCAGCACGACGTGCTCGCCGAGCAGCTGAAAGGCGACCGGCCCGAAGACAAGCGCCGGGAGATTGAGTTTGCTCACGAGTCTATCCACGAGTCGCTCCGTTCGATTGACAGCGTTTTGTCGAGTCTTGGCAAAGACCAACGCCGCATGAAAGCGCTGCACGCCGCGGCGGCCATGATCAATCGCGTGACCGATCTGAAGGGCCGCCTGAACGCCATTCTCGATCTGGCGATTGAGATCATGGAGGCCGATTGCGGCTTCCTGATTCTTTATGACGACAAAACGCAGCGGATCAACGTGGCGTTGCATCGGGGGATGGGACTTTTTGACGAATCGTCCGGCGAGGAGGTGGACACGATCCTGGCCGAGTCGGCGACGCCGAGTATGAGCATCGCCCGCGAAGTTCTGCGCACGCGCCAGTCCATCGCCATAACCGATCTGCGGCGGGGCAGTCAGTTCGACGCCGCGCAAAGCGTTATGGTACAAGGCGTGTTGGCCGTGTTGTGCGCGCCGATGCTTTTCGACGAGCAGTTGATCGGTTTGATCTACGTGGATTTCCGCGATGTCCGAAAGCTCCTGGAGCGGCGGATCGGGCCGGGCGACCGTGAGTTGTTCGAGGCGCTGGCGAGCCTGTCGGCCACCGCGATCCAGAATGCGAAGTTCTTCCGCAATGTGCGGCTCGAAGTCGAGCGTCGGTCCAACTTGCAGCGATACCTTTCGCCCGAGTTGGTGGACCAAGTGATTGGGCAACGCCGGTCGGTCAACCTGAGTGCGACGCGCCGCCAGGCGACCGTTTTGTTTTGCGACATTCGCAACTTCACGCGGTTTGCGGAGAGCACCGAGCCCGGGCAGCTGATCCAGCAGTTGAATCATTACTTCAGCGTGATGCTCAAGGCGATTACCGCCGAAAATGGCAGCTTGGACAAGTTTCTCGGCGACGGGTTGATGGCGTTTTTCGGTCCCCTTGTTGATCTGGAAGACAGCGAAGTTGCCGCCATTCGCGCCGCCTGCCAGATGCAGCGTTCGATGGCCGAGGTCAACGACCTGTGGAGCCATGACGGATGGCAGGGGTTCCAGATCGGCATTGGCATCAATGCGGGCGAAGTCGTGGCGGGCAATTTGGGTTCATCCGAACGGCTCGAATATACGGTCATCGGCGATGTGGTCAATGTGGCCAGCCGTCTGTCGGGCGCTGCGAAGCCCGGACAAATCCTGGTGACGCCGGCGGTGGCCGAACGCCTGCCTCCCGGCCAGTTTCAGGTTCGCGTTTTGGAGCCGGTCCAATTGAAGGGCAAGTCGGAGAAAGTCGCGGTTTCTGAAATCGGTTACTAGAGTCCGTGCGCGGCAACGAAACACAGCCTTTATCCGCATCAGAAACAGAAGACAGGTAAGTCGGGAATCGAGGAACAGTATTTGTCCCTGTGTCGGCAATCAGCAGACAGGAGATTCGGCTCTACAATGTTCACGGCATGGGACTTACGCGACCCAATGGGCGAAAATTCGACCGACGAATGCGAGCCCATTTGATCCGCGCGGCAAAAAATCACACCGGCTCGATCCCCTTTCGGTTCGTTCTTGACACTTTGGCCCTGTTATCTTGTCTTTGGCTGGGATCGTTAAGCAGTTGAGAGAAATCCATTTTGCCTTTTCAGCGAGAGAGACCCAGCAAGGAGAACGTGCAGCATGAGGCTATTCCCCAGGAGTGAGGACTTTCACAAGTATTTCGAGGGCATCACCCGCCACATTCTTACCGCGGCGGAATTGCTGCATCAAATGGCAACCGAGAAAGAGCGGTCGGCTGAGTTGGGCAAACAGATCAAGGATCTCGAGCACGAATGCGACGGCATCACCCACGAAACCATGCGCAAGCTCGATACGACGTTCATCACGCCGTTTGATCGCGAGGACATCCACGCGTTGGTCTCGCGCCTGGACGATGTGATAGACAATATAGATGTCGCGGCCAGCCGGATTGTTTTGTATGAGATTCCGCGCCCTTCGAAGGAGCTGGAGGCGCTGACTTCGCTGCTGCGGAAGGCGACGACCGTGGTGGCCAGTGCGATTTCCAAATTCAGGGACTTGAAGAATTCCAAAGAAACCATGGGGGACCTGATCGAGATCAATCGGATCGAAGATGAAGGCGATCAGGCAATGCGCGCCGCGTTGGTCAGCCTGTTCAAGAACATCAAAGATCCCTTTGAGTTGATCAAGTTGAAGGAAGTGATCGAGGACGTCGAGAACGCGATAGATCGTTGCGAAGACGTGGCCAACGTCATTGAATCGGTGATCGTCAAGAACGCCTGATCCAACGGTTATCCTGATATCCGAATAGCGTAAGAGATTGTCGTATCAGTTTGCGCTTTCCTGAAGTTCGGGAAGGAAACCGGGTCGCTCCCGTTCGTTTTCGCAGGTTCACAAGGAGAAACGAGATGCCGCAAGGAGTGTGGCAGGATATACTGGACATCCTGAGTCAGCCCTATATTGCCTTCATCATTTTCGTTGCTCTTGCGTTCGATTTTGTCAACGGCTTCCATGACGCCGCCAACTCGGTTGCCACCATTGTGTCCACGCGCGTACTGCGTCCGTTCACGGCGGTCTTCTGGGCGGCGTGGTGGAACTTTGCCGCCGCGTGGTTCTTTGGAGTCCACGTCGCCAACACCGTTTCCAAGTGGGTGAGCCCTGCCTACGTTACTCCCGAAGTCATCCTCGCGGGGTTGTTGGGAGCCATTGTCTGGGACTTGATCACCTGGCACTTCGCGTTGCCGACCAGTTCGTCCCACGCCCTTCTGGGCGGTTTTGCGGGCGCAGCCATAGCCTTTGCCGGAAAATATCACGGCGTCGTCAATCAAGAAAAACTGTGGGGGACAATCGCGTTTATCGTCCTGGCGCCGCTGGCTGGAATGGTGCTGGGCTGGATTTTTGTCACCGCCGTGATGTGGCTCTGCCGCAATCAAACGCCCGCCAAGATGGACAAGCATTTCCGCACTGTCCAGCTGGGCACTGCCGCCGCTTATAGCCTCGGCCATGGAGGAAACGACGCGCAAAAGACGATGGGCATCATCGCGGCTTTACTGTCTGCGACCGTCTGGGCGAGCCGGCCGGAGGGGTCTGTCGGGGGACGTCTGGGAATTCCCTTCTGGATCGTTGTCGTCTGCTGCCTGGCGATCGCCTTGGGGACAATGGCCGGCGGCTGGCGCATCGTTAAGACGATGGGAATGAAGATCACGAAGTTGCGTCCCTATGGCGGGGCCTGTGCGGAGTCGGCGGCGGCGATTTCACTGTTTACCTCCACGTGGTTGGGCATCCCCGTCAGCACAACCCACACGATCACGGGAGCGATTGTCGGTGTCGGCTCGGTTCAGCGCCTTTCGGCCGTTCGCTGGGGCGTAGCGGGCAAGGTGGTCTGGGCATGGATTCTCACCATTCCCATGTCGGCCCTCGTCGCCATGGCTGCGTTTTTCGCGATGCACTTCATCCACCCCATCGCGGTGCCGGTCGCGAAGCAGCCAACGGCCAATGTCGTCCAAATTGCCTATCCGGCAGATGGGCATGTTTTCAATCTGCCGCCGAACGGCGTGCGTTAATCCACGTTACATCACCAAACCGGCATTCCCCAAATCAAAAATCAACGGTTCCTTGGCACGCTTCTAGCGCCACTCTCATCAAGCCCTAACAATTGCGGACAATACCTATCTCCGGTCGTGAGTGAGCGTTCTGTGAGATCGTCTGGAGAACGTGAATGTCTCACCAAGGAGGGCTCAAATGCCACAGGGAGTGTTACAGGACATACTCAACATTTTGGGCCAGCCGTATATCGCGTTGATTATCCTCATCGCGCTGGCATTCGACTTCGTCAACGGGTTCCACGATGCGGCCAACTCGATTGCGACCGTTGTGTCCACGCGGGTTTTGCGTCCCTTCCCAGCCGTTCTTTGGGCGGCGTGGTGGAATTTTGCGGCCGCATGGTTCTTCGGCGTCCACGTGGCGAATACCGTGGCGAAGTGGGTGGATGTCTCATACGTCATACCCGAAGTCATCTTTGCAGGACTTCTCGGAGCCATTATCTGGGACTTGATCACCTGGCGTTTCGGTTTGCCGACGAGTTCGTCCCATGCCTTGCTCGGCGGCTTTGCCGGCGCTGCCGTCGTGTTTGCGGGAAAGTATCATGGCGTCGTCAATGAGGCCAGACTGTGGCAGACGGTCAAATTCATCGTTATCGCCCCGATGATCGGGTTGGCCTTGGGCTTCCTTTTTATTCTGGCGGTTCTGTGGATCTGTCGCCGACAGACGCCCGCCAAAGTTGATAAGCAGTTCCGTGTCATTCAGCTGGTCACGGCCGCCGCTTACAGTCTTGGCCATGGAACAAACGATGCACAGAAAACCATGGGCATCATTGCCGCGTTGCTTTATGCCAGCGTTTGGCAGAGCCAAAAAGCGGCCTTTGCGTCGGGCAAGGTCGCGTTCCCCTTCTGGATCGTCCTCATCTGCCATTTGGCGATTGCGTTGGGAACAATGGCCGGCGGCTGGCGGATCGTAAAGACCATGGGGATGCGGATCACCAAGTTGCGTCCTTACAGCGGGGCCTGTGCCGAATCGGCGGCGGCCATCTCGCTGTTTGGAACGGCCGCCATGGGCATTCCTGTTAGTACGACACATACGATCACGGGAGCGATTGTCGGTGTCGGCTCGGTTCAGCGCCTTTCGGCTGTTCGTTGGGGCGTGGCCGGGAAATTGGTCTGGGCATGGATTCTCACCATTCCCATGTCGGCGCTCATCGCAGCAGTGTCGTTCCTGGTCATTCACTTTGTTCACCCAACGGAAATGTCGGCCAAGAAGGCTGCCGCCGACCCCGTCACGGAAATCAGTCCCCGGCCAAGCGCGCAGATTATCCAGAGTATGCCGATTTGCGAAGAGCCGGGTGGTGAGTTGACGACCCGAGTGTCAACCGTTCCCGAATCGGTCTCCGTGGCCGATGAAGAGGGTTCTTGCAGTGCCACCGGAACCTGCCCCACCGGATCAACAGCGAGACCCAGCCAGCCTTCGGAAACGGAGAATCAGGTGCTTTGTCCCCACGCAAAGTGTTTCGATTGTATCCCGAAGTATCTTCCCAAGACCCCATCCGTCCCTGCCTAAGGGCCGTAACGTCCAGTCGCCCTTCAACATTGGAATGATGGGTTCGCAGTTCAACGTTCACGTTGACTTTTTTCCCTTCTTCCTGTTGGGAAGCGCTCCAAGCGGAATTGGAATTCATTTTCGATTGCTCCTTATTGGTTGTTCCCGTTAGGTTCTCTATCAGCCGACTGGGCAACGAGGCAGCCAATGAAGCGCAAGCCTGGAAATCTGATTCTACTACTTGTCTGGGCGGGATTGATGCCGTCCATCTTGGCGGGGCAGGCTCGCGCCGCCGAGTCGTCCGTCCCACTTCACAAGAACATACAGGTGGACTGCAGCTTTCCGGGCGGCAACATCCTCCTCGATTCCATCGAGGGCGACACGGTTACGGTTCACCAGGACTTGCGCGATACGCAAGGCGATTGGTTCTATTGGTATTTCCGCGTTCGCGGGGCAGCCGGTCGAACGTTGACTTTCCGATTCTCGCGCGGGGACCCGATCGGCGTGCTGGGTCCGGCCGTGAGCACCGACGGCGGCATAACCTGGAAATGGCTGGGGAAGCAATCGGCGAACGGGCCGACGTTCCGATATGCCTTTGCGCCGGATGCGACGGAGGTTCGGTTTTGTTTCGCAATGCCTTATCTCGAAGCAAACCTGAAAGATTTTCTCAAGCGACACTCCGGCGATCGCCATCTCAAAACGGACGTCTTGTGCAAAACAAACAAGGGGCGGAACGTCGAATTGCTGCGGCTCGGCCGGCTCGACGGAAAATGCGACCACCGCGTGTTGCTTGTGTGTCGGCACCACTGCTGCGAGATGATGGCAAGCTATAGCCTGGAAGGAATCACGCAAGCGGTGCTATCCAAGACCGATGACGGGAAGTGGTTCGGCGAGCACGTCGAGTTTCTGGTCATTCCTTTCATGGACAAGGACGGCGTCGAGGACGGCGATCAGGGCAAGAATCGAAAGCCTTATGACCACAACCGCGACTACGCCGGTGGAAGCATCTACCCGTCGGTCCGCGCGTTGCGGGACATGGTTCCCAGGTGGTCGCGCGGACGGCTCGATTGCGCCCTCGATCTGCACTGCCCGTGGATTCGCGGCGAGCATAATGAAGAAATCTATTTTGTCGGCGGCCCCGAGAAAGAGAATTGGGAGCGCGTCCAGCGATTCTCCCAGATACTGGAAGATGTCCGAACGGGACCGCTGGTTTACTCAGTCAAAAGCAATCTGCCTTTCGGCAAGGCGTGGAACGTGAGTGAAGGGCCACCCAGAAGTTTCACACGCTGGGCGGCCAATCTTGCGGGCGTTGGGATTGCCACGAGCATTGAGATTCCCTATGCCAATGCGAGCGGAACGACGGTCACGGCGGAGAGTGCGAGAGCGTTGGGCCACGATCTTGCCCGTGCTCTGCGCCGGTTTTTGGCGGAATGAAATTCGCGCGGACGTGCTGGGCCACTATGTGTTCAAATGCTCGGACGACAAGGGCGCCGCTTCACCTCGCAATTGAGCGATGTCAATTTGTTGACGTGTGGCCGTTTTCAGCCGACCAGGCGGCGGTAATCAGCCATAATGCATCGCCCAGACAGGACCTCGAGACCCAGTTGCCGCGCGCGTTCCTCGGCCTCGGGGTTCTCGGCGCCTGGCTGGAACCAGATGACCTTTGCACCGATGGCTGCCGCTTCATCGGCGATTGGCCCCGCGCGTTGGGTCGAGACACAGACGTCCACGATTTCAACCCTCGGTTCGCGGGGGATCGCTTCGAGACTGGGATAGGCGCGCAACCCGGCCACTTGGGTCGCCGTCGGATGGACGGGAATCACTGTGAAACCCTTGTTGCTCAAGTAGAGACCAATCAGCCGACTGGGGCGATCGAGCCGAGGGGACATTCCCATGAGAGCGATCACCCGAGCTTTTCCGAGCAGCTCTCGAATCCGGTCGTCCTGCCGAAGATTGGGCAGCGCGCCCCCTGCGCCGCTCCTGTCTGGAATGTCCCCGGCCATTTCCCAATCCGTTACAAGGCAAGCGCTTTTTTCAAAGTATCCAGCGATTGCACCCCGATCAAGCGGTTCTTTTCCTTGCCCTGATCAAAGACGATCAGAGTGGGGATACCGCGAATGTCAAATTGACGGGCCAATGCTTCCATATCGTCAACATTGACTTTGACGATTCGCACGCGATCACCCTGCTGGTTGGCCAGCTGCTCGAGGATCGGTCCTTGCATGCGGCAGGGTCCACACCACGCCGCCCAGAAGTCCACAAGCACAGGGACAGCCGATTCCTGAACGGTCTTTCCGAAGTCCCGTTCCGAGCCGAGGTTGATGATGTTCGATTGTGTGACTTGCGTCGCCACTTTTGCCTTACTCCCTTCTGAAGATTGTCTGACGGCCGGTTGTGAGGAACAGCTCAGCAGCCCGGCGAACAACGCTCCCAGCAAAGCCCCATAGATGCCGCCGATATAGGGGTTGGACATGAGCGGGCAGGCGCCTGTTTCGCACCGGCCCTTCCATCCGATGAAAGCTCCGAGAGAGCCGCCAATGGCCAGACCCAAAAGCGATCTCATTTTCCTGACCTCCTTCTATCTCATTCACTTCCCGTCATTTATCCAGGGCAAAAGGCGTGCCATGGGGTTCGAAACCGTCGAAGGCGTCCTGAGAAATGTCATCATAGTCCCTACAACATTTTCCCGCCGAATACTTACATTAGAAACAAGAGTTCTCTGACAGACACGGGATGCGGGGTAGTGCGATATAGAGGATCGAAATTGCGGGCTAGATCGCAGTATTCACAAACATACGTATAAGTCCAACGGCGGACTTCCAATCTCGGGGGCATGGGCCCCAAGCGAAATGTGGGACGCACCGGTCTGGTGGGAACGACAATGCACTCCGAGAAGCCAGAATCGTGTGAGGTTGGCAGGAGCCCAATCAACTCCGCCGCAGCGAGAGCAATTGTATTCCAGAGAAACGATTCGCGGAGCCAACGAAGCGCCCACGAAGTAGTCTGGCCGCAGAATCGCCGCGAGGAGCGTCCGCGTCACCCCCTTTTGGCCTCCATCATGGAGTATTTGCACAGATTCGAATTCCGGTTGCAAGAGCCGCGGTCTGCGGGAAACGAATATCTTGGTTCTCGAAACGAGGGATCATTAGGCTTTGATTGGGGAGTAAACCAGGCGATGGAATGGGTGAAGCACACAAGTGGAACAGCGACGGAAGAAGTCGGCCCGTCACGAGCCCGCGTGTTGGTCGTGGACGACGAGTCGGTCATTTGCGCCGCGGTCAGCGAGATCCTCACGAATGCCGGTTTCGTGTGCGACGTGGCATCGACAGGGGCGGATGCATTGGCCCGTTTAGAGAACGTGAATTATGATTGCTTGGTATCCGATGTGCGGATGCCCGGCATGGATGGCATCGAACTGGCCAAGAAAGCGCGCAGGCTGGACTCCGACCTCGAGATCATTTTGATGACGGCGCTGGTGGACACGGCCACAGCCAAGGCCGCGCTGAAGACGGACGCCCGGGACTATCTGGTCAAGCCGTTTGATGTGGACGAGCTGTTGCACGCTGTGGGCGTGGCGATCGAGCACCGACGCCTGGTCCTCGAAAACCGGGAGTATCAGGAACATCTGGAGCAAAAGGTGGGGCAGCAAGCCGAAACGATTCGCCGCCAGTTCCTCAGCGCGATCCAGTCGCTGGCGAAGGCCGAAGAGGCCCGCGACGAATACACGCGGGGTCACTCCGAACGCGTCGCCGACCTGGCTTGGCATATCGCCTGCGCTCTGGGACTTTCTCCCCATGACTGCGACCTAGTGAAGCTGGCCGGCTTGCTTCACGACATCGGCAAGATCGGTATGCCCGACACGATCTTGTTGAAGAAGGACAAGCTGACGAAGGAGGAGTGGCAGATCATGCAAAGCCACTCGGTCATCGGGCGCGACATTATCGTCCAGATTGAACCGCCGCAGACTTTGGTTGAGGGCATTCTCCACCATCATGAACGCTGGGATGGCAGAGGCTATCCGGTGGGGTTGTCCGAAACCGCCATCTCGCTCGTAGGCCGCATCCTTGCCGTGGCCGATGCGTATGATGCGATGACCTCGGTGCGGCCTTACCGCGAGGCGTTCACCCATGAGGAGGCAATCCGGAGGCTCAAGGAAGCGCGCGGCAACCAACTGGACGCAAAGATTGTGGATCTGGCTGTCGAGATTATCGTGAAACAAAGCGCAGACCCGGAAAGCCCCGTGACAAGTGAAGAACAGGCATGGGGTTGAGAGATCGTCCCAGTGGGGTTATTTTGCCCCTATCCCCATTCCCGCCACCGACCGTCGCCCATTCACCCAGAACAAAGACTTGATGCAAACACGTGGATTGCGGTAGATTGTTTCTGCTTTGGATTGCGGAGATTGCTCCGACAGAGCGGCAGCAAGCGGCGCAGGGCTTTCGGCTGTATTTCGTGGCGGTGTTTTTCCGTCGCCCCGGAACTTGTTGGGTGCAACCTGGCATGGGTGGTAGAGGATTGGGCGGAGGTGAGAACATGATACGAGGAATGGTTTTGACGGTGTGTGTTATGGCTGTCGGCCTTCTCGCGGCGCAGGCCCCAGGGTTCGACGTGAGCGATCTGGCCGTGCTTGCGCCCGGTCGCACGGCCGCCGAGAACGCGCTGTGGATCGAAAACCCGCTGAGCGCGCGGTTCAATTCCTCGAAGCGGGTAGTCGTGGCCGATGTGAAGGGGCCGGCGGTCATCACCATGATTCATTTTGCGATGCCGCAGGTGCTGAAACTGAACCGCGACCTGCTGCTGAAGATGTATTGGGACGGAGAGACTTCGCCGAGCGTGGATTGCCCGATGGTGGATTTCTTTTGCGACCCGGCGGGCACGCGCGAAGAGGTCAACACGGCGTTGGTCAACAAACGCCGGGGATGGAATGCCTATTTCCCGATGCCGTTTCGCCAATCCGCCCGAATCGAGTTGGTTTATGATGGCGGGATTGAGCCAGGTGACGAGCTCTGGAAGATTATGCCCTGTTACAGCTATGTGATGTATCGCACGACGGACCGCATCGCAGACGATGTCGGCTATTTCCATGCTCACTGGCGGCAGGAAGGATTGCTGCTGGGGCAGCGCGACTATCGGGCGCTCGACGCGAAGGGCACGGGCAAATTCGTCGGCTGGAACGTCACGGTGCGGCGGCCGGGACGCGTCGGTTATCCCGTGGACGAGAATGAGAAGTTCTACATTGATGGCGAAGAGGCCGCGTCCATCGAGTTTCAGGGATTGGAGGATTCGTTTGGGTTCAGTTGGGGTTTCCCGCCGACCGAAAGCATGTTTCCGCTCACGGGGTTCTTCCCTTTCTTCAAGGGCGCGATGGGTTATCGCTTTTTCATCAACGATGCGATCCGTTTCGAGAAGACGCTTCGGGTGACGATTGGTTTCGGCAAGAACGAAGACCCATCGTTTCACGCGCAGTTTTCAAGACCGGGCAATGAGTTGCAGCTGTCGAGCGTGGTCTATTGGTATCAAGTCGAGCCCCATGCGCCGCTGCCTGCCATGCCGCCGGCGGTCGAGCGCACGCCCGCGCCCGAAGACACGTTCTGGCCGGCGAAGAAGGAGCCGCTGCCGTCGGCGGAGGAATTTCGCAAGCGAGGCGTTCGGCTCTACATGCTTTGCGGCCGGCCGGAGAAAGAGGTGATCTTCGCCGAGCCGGACTGGGCAGCTGTCGCCAAGAGAGGCTATGCCTATGACGGTTTTCCGCCGCCAGTTTATCACTGCCGGGCGGACAACGACGAATTGGAGATTGAGTTGACGGTAGCCAAAGGGGCAAAGGGTACGGTTCGGTTGTATGTCACAGACCCCGACAACTTTGAAGGGGGCCGCCGAGAGAAAATCATAATCGCTGGAAAAGAGGTTGGACTCATCAAGGAGTTCCAGGAGGGCCGGTGGATCGAACACCCGGTAGGCGGGAAGGAAACCGCGGAGGGCAAAATCACCATCAAGGCGACCAATGCCCGAAAAGGCTCGAACGCGGTGATTTCGATTGTTGAATGGGTGGAGTCCAGATGAAAAGAGAAATCCGGAAGGAGAAAAGAGCTATGGCACAGCAAATCAATCGTCGGAAGTTTCTGGGGCAATCCAAGACCATCCTGGGTGGCGCTCTGTTGGCCGGGGCAACGTCTTCTCGAATCGCGGGCGCCGCCCTCGGGGCCAACGATCGAATCCATATCGGCATGATCGGATGCGGCGGGCGAAACTCCTGGCTCGTCGGCAAGTGGCTGCTCGAGGCGTCCAAGGAACACAACGCCCAGCTCGTTGGCTGCTGCGACATTTGGCGGCAAAAACGCGAGCGCGGCGCCGTCCTCATCAAAGAGAAATACGGCGTCGAGGCTAAAACCTTTTCGGACTATCGCAAGCTTCTGGATGACAAGGACATTGATGCGGTGATGATCGCGACGCCGGACCACCAACACTGCACCATGCTCATTGACGCCGTCCGCGCGGGCAAGGACGTGTATGTCGAAAAGCCGATCGCGATGAATCTGGAGGAGTTGAATGCGGCCTACGACGTGGTCAAGCAGAGCAAGGCCGTCGTCCAGCACGGCACGCAGGGGCGGAGTTGCGCCGGCGCCACGAGTGCCCGCGACTTTATTCAGTCCGGAAAACTCGGCAAGATTCTGCGCGTCGAAGAGAGCCGCAGTTTTTACAATCCGTATTGGAACGGCTACGCGGGACCCGAAAAGGAGGAAGACACGGATTGGAAAGCGTTTCTGATGAACCGTTCCCCTCGCCCCTTTGATCCCGATCAACACGGCGCCTGGATGGGATACCGCGACTTTTCGACCGGTACCGTCGGCGGATGGATGAGCCATTTCAGCGATCTCATTCACTTCGTCACCGGCTGCGGTTTCCCCAAATTCGCCGTTGCGCAGGGCGGCATTTATTCGCCCACGTCGAAGAAGGGAAGAACCTGTCCCGACACTTCTGCCGCGGTGCTTGAATATCCGGAAGGATTCGTCACCTCCTATACGACCCATTTCGGCAATGGCGCGAATGATTATATGATCTTCTTTGGAACGCTGGGTGTAATGCGCACCGGTTATCCCGATGGCTGGCCCAACGGCATCGAACCGAAGGTTTCGGGCGAGGGGAGCGAACATCCCGACGCGATCAAGAAAGAGGCGGCGTTGGAGAACGAGATGACCGAGACGCACGTGGCGAACTGGCTGCGGTGTATTCGCAGCCGCCGGCAACCCAACGCCGACATGGAGGCGGGCTATAAACAGGGCGTTGCCGTCCTATTGGCCGACCGAGCTTTTGTAGAGGGACGAAAGATGGCTTTCGACCCGCAGCGCCGAGAGATCCGCCCCGCCTGAGCGAAAAGAAGGCAAGAGGTGAGAGGTTGGAGGTGAGAAAAAGCAATCCGGCGCGCGAGCCGCTGGCGCTCCGACGGCAAGAATGGGCAAGCATTCACGGACTGCTCGCCAGTCCTGAACGAGAGATAGCTATGCGGTAGATATGCACGGCCAGCGGTTCGAAGGTGTCGCTGAAAGAGCCTTCGTCTGACCGAATGGTGCGGCCTTCATCCACCACCGCAATTTCGGTTCCCGCCTTCAAGCCTTCCACCTTGATCGTGGCCGTGGTTTTTCGCTGGGCTTCGTCAAAATTGACCGTGAAAATGTAAAGGTCGCCATCCTTTTGCCTGGCCATCGCGTCGAGCTTGACCGCGTTTTCTCCGCGAATGGAGACGGCGCGCTTCGGGTCGTCGCCGAGAATGGCCGGCGCAAGCCGCGTGATTTGCGCATTGATCTGCGCAAGGGCTTCGCGGTTGGCCGGCGGCACGCCGAACTGTTGATAGCTGGGCTTCCAGATGTGCGTGAAATAGCCGATGGCCGTGGCGCCGCGACAGATGGCCATCCAAACCTCGGCGCGAATGTGAGTCGGCGTCACTTCCTTTTGATTCTCCAGCGGCCCCGTCCATTGGCCGCCCTTGCTGGTTTCGATCCAGGCATAGACGGGTCGAGGGCCGGCCATCCCGACCAGAAGATCCGTCGCCTCGTGGACCAGGTGAATCCATTCAGGTTTGTTCCAACCGTAGATCGGGTAAATGTCGTAGCCGATGATGTCGGTGGCCTTGATGTATTCGGGATACATCTTGCGCTGTTCATCGTCATACTTTTTGAAGAAAGGATGAAAGTGGCCCGTCAGGGTCATGAAGACGGGTCGCGACGGGTCGGCGGCTTTGATCGTTTGAAACTCGCGAAGTGTCTTGGCCGGCATCGCACGCGGAACCTGGTGCGGCGGCGAAAGCAAAACATTTTTCTCCGCCTTGTCGAAGCCCTCGATTTCGCCGAACGATCCCCAAACGTTTTGGCCCGGTTGGACCGAGAGGATTCTCATTGTGAGTTCGCGGAATGTGGCTGGCCGCGAAAGGGCAAACTTCTGCCGGCCTCTTTTCGCAGCGACCGTGGTCCGGAGAATTTCTTTTCCCTCGGCCTCGAAGGCGATTTCTTTCGCCACCGCCAGACCTTCGGAAACAGTCAGCCAGACAGCCAGGCTCTCGACCGTCACGGGTTCTTTCAGTTTGATTTTCACCGACGCGCCTTCGAGCGGATCGAGGACCGACCAACTGAACGTGTCGCCATCCACCATCTTCCACAGCGGATTACTTGGGTTGATTCGCAGCGGCGCGGCCGGCTCCACGTCGGCGTCGCTCACCTGGCGGGGCAAGTCGGGTTCATCGCCATGAATGTAGCCCAAGAGCGCCGGGTGGTCCTTGAGGCTTTCGTCGAAAGGCATAATCCCATAGAGGCCGGCTTCGGCGACGAGGTCGAGATACCCTTTTGGATCGCGCGTGCCGCCCGACCTCGACCAGTAACCCGCGGTCGCATTCATCCCGCAAGATTTCGCGGCGGGAAAGTTCTGGGGGCTCTGAAGCCACGCCATGAGAGGGAAAAACGGCTTTCCGTTTACGTAGATCGCGCGGTTGGATCGAATCTCGACCTTCTCGATGGGCGACATTTTGACTTCTTCCGCGGCCATCAGCGCGCCAATTGAGATGACCGAGAAAGCAAGAATGGCCATCACGATTTTTGGATTCATGGAACGGTTGCCTCCGGTGCGGTCTTGTGTTGAGAGAGCCAAGGATAATAGCGCGTTTTCTTACAGTCCGCTTAACCAGAATTGACAGCCGTTGGGCGGGGTGCAATAGGAAAGATGGTTGGAAGCGGGAGAAATGAAAAATCACGGGCAAGATGCCCGTGCGACGTCGGAGGAACCGTCCCATGAAGCGTGCCGTTGCGGCCATAGCGCTTGTCTTGTTTGGCCTTGCGAGGATTGCGGTCTCGGAGGATGTGGCAACTTTGAGTTTCAGCGCGGGCAGGCAAGGCGCATTGCCGGGAACAATCAAAGCGGGCGAAACGATCGAAGTCAATCTCTCCGCAATACCGAAGAATGCCGAGGTCCTGCGGGCGATCCTGAGACCCGGGCGCGATGAGCGCGAAGCACACAACCGGCGCGACAAGCCTGTCAGAGTGACGGTGGGGGGCAGTGAAGAGGCGTTGCCCTTTCTGCCGCCGCGTTTCTCGGCGTTTGACGCGACGACGGAAGTTGCCAAGGCTGTGAAATCCGGCATCGGTCGAATCGCGTTTGCCGTCGTCTCGCTGCCCGGTTACAGGCCATCGGAAACCCGCCTGGACGTGACGTGTGCCGCGAAAGCAAAGAATGAAATCCCACGCGTCAAAGGGATTCGCGCCTGGCACCGCGCGGGCCAAACGTTTATCACGTGGACCGAAGTGGGACAGTTTGCCGATCCATCCGACGACCTTACATTTCGGGAATGGAAAGCGCGGCGTCAGAAGTTGCAGGCGGAGACAAAACAGGTTCGCTATCGAATCTATCGCAATGCTGAACCGTTCAGCGCCGCCAGCTTCGCGAAGGCCGAACTGGTTGACGAGGTTAGCCCGCTGACGTGTTGGAATGCGGACTACTACGGCATTGATCCGAAAGACGACGCGAAGGTCCCGCGCTATGTTGTCGAGGATCGCCAAGAGCCGGTCGCGCCCGGCACGGGCATCTACGCCCATAATCCCAAGCAAAGGGGCAAAGCCTATTACGCGGTCAGCGCGACCGTCAACGGCGAGGAAGATTTGTCCACTTTCGACGCCGGCAACGCCTCGCAGGTCGCCGTGAATGAGAAGCCCGGCCAGGGCGAGCCTGTTCTCCAACGGCTGCTGAAGGGCGAGAAGGAATTTCAGTATGTCAGCAGCCCGACGCTGCATTACTTCGTGCGTTGGGAGGCGCCGCCCAACTGCAACCTGCCGTCAAGTCCCTACGACTACCTCATTGCGGCCCCGCCGAAATACCATGATCCGGTGCCCGTCGGTCTTCACTTGCATTGCTGGGGCGCGAATCTGAACGGCGGCTATGGCTGGTGGTATAATGCCTCACAAGGCGCGGTCCTGATTGCGACCAACCAGATTCCCTACGATTGGTGGACCGGCTATCACGAGAACCGCGGCACGTGGAAATCGTGGTCCGAGGGCGAAGTGCGCGACTACACGCAAACGCGCATTCTGTCATTTCTCGATTGGGCGGGAACAAAGCACAAGATTGACCGTAGTCGCATTTTCACGGCGGGCAGTTCAATGGGGGGAGCGGGTTCGCCTAATTTCGGCATCCGTTACGCCGACCGCATTGCTTGGGTGGTGTCGTGGGTCGGCGTCCACGATCCGGCCCGTTCGCCGCAGTTCAAAGGCAGTTACGAAGAGGTCTATGGCCTGTTGGATTGGAAGATCAAATATCAGGACGGTCGGACGCCTGCCTTCGACTACTTCAATGATGAATGGTATCTGAGACGCGATCCGGCGCACGAAACGCCGCTGATCTGCTTCTCGAACGGCAAAAACGACGGCGCGATCGGCTGGCCACAAGCGCGCGATTTTTGGAGGGCGCTGCAAGACACGCGACGCCCGCATGTTTTCGTCTGGGGACAAGCAGGACATGGTCAACGCGCTATCCTGCCGGGTCCCCAGCCCGGCGAGCGGGAACTCGGCCTTGACGTTCGTCTCGACCGCACGCTGCCGGCATTCACGCGGTGCAGCCTCGATGACAATCCTGGCAACGGCGATCCCGGCGATGGCGACCCCAAAGGCCAGAGCAACCTGTATCTCTATTGGGATAGCGACGACGGAGCGATCACGGATGAAGCGGATAAGTGGGCGCTGACATTGCGCCTGAACCAGAAGGCGCCGAAATCGGAATGCACCGTGGACGTGACGCCGCGCCGTTGTCGGCAATTCAAGCCGAAAGCCGGCGCGAGGATGAGATGGACCAATACAGCATCAGCCGACGCGAGGGAAATTCAGTCAGGGGATGTCTCCGCCGATCAGTGGGGATTGGTCACCATCTCGCAGGTCAGAGTGAGCACGGGCGGCAACCGATTGACGATTACGATAGCCCCGTAAACACAAACGGGCGCAGATCACCCGAATGCAACGCCGCTAGGATAACTCCGTTTTTCACTCACCGGCTTCACGGAGCTTCGCCTCGTAAAGTGACCGCTTGAGCCGGAATCCGCTTCGGATGAGGTGGTCGAGCGTGGGCTTGGCGAGGAAGATCAGATTCCGAGATTTGGCTTCGTCGAGAATATCGAGCGAGCTAATGAGGGCGATTCCCCTGGCTCGTGCTTCACGCCTCGCCACGGGATCATCCGCCAGAAGACAGGCGCCAAGTTGTTGGCAGAGCATGATCGCCTCCTTCTCGCCTTTCCCCAGGCTCGTGGGCAACTGGTCGGCCAGGCTTGTGTTGGCCAGCGGCTGTGATGCGACCCAACCGCCTTGTTCGACATCCGCTGCGGCGGGTTTGCCCGCGCCCTTTACCACAACTTCGTCGTGCACAGCCTCTGGAATCCAAAGATGCCCGATTACCCGCCGCAGGAGATCCAGATACCCTGCCCGCGCGAAGCTGATGAGCGGTCCCGCATCCGAGACGATCGGCTTGTTCATTGCTCCCCGCTGCGCAAGGCTTCTTTGAGGTTCTTATGGCCTTCCTTTAGTTCCGGCTCGGTCAGATCAACCACCGGCACATCGGTTTCGGCCAGAAGATCGCGAAACTCCCAAGAGCTCATGCCTAACAGTTCCGCTCCGCGGCCCTGCGATATGGTTTGGC
>Ga0315277_10004390_pt1 | contig 18902 bp, 18 predicted proteins | sample YL17G05_15_MG_FD_203695 | JGI IMG/M metagenome (GOLD analysis project Ga0315277, IMG submission 203695) | Sediment microbial communities from Yellowstone Lake, YNP, Wyoming, USA - YL17G05_15 | ecosystem: Environmental > Aquatic > Freshwater > Lake > Sediment | place: USA: Wyoming | collected...
GCGATTTGTGACCGGTAATGATTAATCTGTTCCCGTAGCTCGGCGGCAGCACCTCGCGCTGCCCGGGCGAAGTCCTTTTTCCGTGAAGCATATATAATCTGTCTCGAGGAGTTAATAATTGCCTTCTCCCCTTTACTATTGACCCCGTAGCGGACCACCAGTTCCAGTTCTCCTCCCTGAGCGCCGATGCCGGGTATCAAAAGCGGCATATCGGGATGGCTCTGCCGGATAAGCTTTAGTTCTTCCGGGTAGGTAGCTCCCACCACCAGGCCGATGTTGCCGTGAATGTTCCACTGGCTGGCTTTATAGGCTACTATCTCAAACAGCGGGCGGTGCCCTGAGTCATCCTTGCACTGGAGCGACTGGAAATCAAGGGCGCCGGGGTTTGATGTCCGGCAAAGGATGAGGACTCCTTTGTCCGTATATTCTAAAAACGGTTCTACCGAGTCGAAACCAAGATAGGGATTCACCGTGGTGGCATCGACGTTGAGGTTGGAGAAAATAGCCTTAGCATAGGCCCTGGCGGTGTTACCGATATCACCCCTTTTGGCGTCTCCTATAACCGGCATGTCACCAGGTATGTATTTGAGAGTGCGCTTCAGGGCATCCCATCCTTCGTCGCCCAGGGCTTCGTAGAAGGCGAGGTTAAGTTTATAGGCGCATACCAGGTCTGAGGTGGCATCGATGATTGCCTTATTGAACTCAAAAACGCCTAATTTGTCAGGCATGCGCTCCGGGTCGGGGTCAAGCCCAACGCAAAGCAGGCTGTTGTTTCTCTTGGCGGCGGTGGTAAGCTTGTCAATGAAATTCACTTGATATCTCTTAATCAGTGGATATAGGCTGATAATAGCAATCATTATGCCGTAGAGTCAAGTTGCTGTCAAAGTCCAAGCAGTAATGATATAATCTTTCTTGTTTATGTATCAGCAGGCTATAGATTATCTATCCAGCTACACCGACTATGAAAAGATGCCGATGCCGCATGACCCGGCTTTTTATGACCTGAGGCGTGTGGAAGAATTGTTGGGCCAACTGGGCAATCCCCATCTGAAAGCCAGGTCAGTCCATATCACCGGCACCAACGGTAAGGGAAGTGTGGCAGCGATGGTGGCATCAGCCCTTACTGCTTCCGGCTATACTACCGGACTCTACACATCACCCCACCTGCATACCTGGAGAGAACGCATCCAGGTCAGTGGTGAACTAATCTCTGAAGAAGAGCTCGCGGCTACAGTAGCCAAAGTCAAGCCCGAGGTTGAGGCGGTAAACCGCAGAGCGACCTATGGTCTCATAACTACCTTTGAACTGTTGACAGTGCTCGCCTTTGTCTACTTCGAGTCCAGGAAGGTAGACTTTCAAGTGCTCGAGGTGGGGATGGGAGGAAGATTTGATGCCACCAGCGTCATCACTCCTGAAGTTAGTATTCTCACGTCAATCAGTTATGACCATACCCAGGTGTTAGGTAACACTCTGGCTAAAATAGCGGCTGAGAAGGCGGCTATTATAAAGCCGGGCGTTACAGCGGTAATTTCACCTCAGGTTGGTGAGGTGACTGAAGTGATAGAAGGAGCCTGTCTTAGCAATAAGGCGCGGTTAATCAGGGTAGGTAGCGATGTTACCTGGCAAAGTCTTGGGTTCGATTTGACGGGCCAGCAACTTCAGGTAAGGGGGAGATTGGGTAGTTATAAGCTGTCTATCCCGCTTCTCGGCCAGCATCAGCTGGATAATGCCGCCACTGCGGTGGCAGCACTGGAGGTGCTGTCCGAAAAGGGGTTTAATGTCCCGGCGGGTAGCATAATCAGGGGGCTGGCGCGAGTGTACTGGCCGGGCCGTTTCCAGATTCTCCGGCGCCATCCTCTTGTATTGGTTGATGGTGCTCATAATCCGGGTGCCGCCCGGAAGCTGAGGCAGGCCCTTGAGCAACACTTTGGACTGGTGACCAGACATAATAGACAAGCGGGTTCAAGAAATAGCTTCCCCTATCCTGATTTTGACCGTGCTGTGCTGGTGACTGGGATATCAGGGGATAAAGACGTGGCTGGCATCGTCGCTGAGTTATATCCGCTCTTTGACCGGGTTATCGTCACTCGTTCCCTTAATCCCCGGGCAATGGCACCAGCGCTGCTCAAAGCGGAGTTTGCCCGACACGGAGTAGAGGCAGAGATAGCGGAGGGCGTTCCAACTGCAGTATCTCTGGCTCTAGCCGGGAATAGAGACCTTATATGTATAACCGGCTCTTTGTTTGTGGTGGGGGAAGCAATTGAGCAGGTAAATATGCGGGTCCCGGTATCTGACCATGGTCTGAGGGGCAAACCAACTGGCACTAGCTAAAAGGTAGCGGTCAGGGCCTCTGTGGGAAGCATATTGCCCAGGATTTTCTCCATTGCCATAGTGTGACTGCAAGTCCCCCATTGTGAGAAGAAGCGACAGGAACAAAGCCATTTGCCGTCTCTATAGCTTACGTCGTAGGTGTCATGCTCTCCCTTGAACTTAACCGATAGCTCAGAGAAAGTTACCCGTTCTGTCTCAAGGGCGTAGCGCTTTGCTTTTTCAATCTTTCCTATCAGGCTTGAGTGCATAATTCTTACCTCCGCTTGAGAGGCATCGACCCAGTTCAGTGTCTTACCCTGTGGAAACTTATAACAAATAGGGGCGTTTTGTCTGCCTCTGACTAATTTCTGCTAACCATATATAATTGTATTCCTTTTTCGCTTGAGAGTCTAATTTTATGATGAAGATAACGCTGTCACTTAATCCGCTCGTAATTGACAGTCAGTACGTCTTACACGTAAAATTATACCTAGCTTGGCGTACGGAGATTAACCAGGTGACCAGTGATGAACTTCGCGCAATATATTTGAGCTTCTTTGAAGGAAAGGGACATACAGTTGTCCCTAGCTCGTCTTTGATACCCAGGGGGGACCCCACTTTACTGCTTACCAGCGCTGGCATGGTGCAGTTTAAGCCTTACTTCCTGGGTGAAGCTGTGCCCCCTAACCGGCGTTTGACCTCATGCCAGAAATGCTTTCGCACTACTGATATCGAAGCTGTAGGTGACCCTAACCATCTTACTTTTTTTGAGATGCTGGGCAACTTCAGCATAGGCGACTACTTTAAGCGGGAGGCAATTGGTTGGGCGTGGGAGTTTGTCATTGAGCGGCTAAAACTGCCACCCGAGCGACTGTGGATAACCATTTTCCTTGATGATGAAGAGGCTTTCCGTTACTGGCGGGAAATAGGAGTCCCGGAGCACAGAATCTTAAGATTCGGCGAAGAAGACAACTTCTGGGGACCGGCCGGCGATTCCGGACCGTGCGGGCCGTGTAGCGAAATCCTGTATGATTTCGGGGAGGAGTTCAGCTGCGGCCGGCCTTCCTGCGCTCCGGGCTGCGATTGCGGCCGTTATTCTGAAATCTGGAACCTGGTGTTTACTCAATACAACCAGGATGTACATGGCAAGCGCACCTTATTGCAGAGACCCAATATTGACACCGGCATGGGACTGGAGAGGACAGCGGCTGTAGTCCAGGGCAAGACCGTGGTATATGAGACTGACCTCTTTACACCGCTGATAGAAAATGTGTCCCGGTTGATTTCGCAGAAGCATGGTGCTGGTCATGAGACTGATAGAGCCATAAGAGTAATAGCCGAGCACAGTCGGGGAATCACCTTTCTTATTGGCGATGGCGTGATTCCCAGCAATGAAGGGCCGGGCTACGTGCTGCGTCGACTGTTGCGCCGGGCGGCCCTCTTTGGTCAGAGACTGGGGCTATATGAGCCATTTCTGGCGGAGCCAGCTAAGAAAACTATTGAGCTTATGGGACAGGTATACCCTGAAATAGTACAAAGACAGGACTTTATCATCAAGGTGATAGAATCGGAGGAAACCAGGTTCAGAGAGACACTTAATACTGGTCTGGAATTGCTGGACGGTATCATGGCGAAATCGGGTGGTGGCGGGGAAAAGAGAATTTCTGGGAAAGAGGCTTTTGAGCTATATGATACCTATGGTTTCCCGGTGGAGATAACGAAAGAGATTGCTGCCGGACGCGGCTTTTCTGTGGACCTGGATGGCTTTAAAGAAGAGATGGAAAAGCAGCGGCAGAGAGCCCGGGCCGGGGCTAAGAGCCGGACTCAGACACTGGGTGAGAGACCTTTGTCAGTTGGCCTCCAACCGACGCGATTCGTGGGTTATCAAAGACTAAAACAGGAGTCAATTATTCTTAGCTTTCTGGTTGACGGCAAAGCCACGGATAGGATAGAGGTCGGGCAAGAGGCAAGTGTAGTCCTTGAGACCACTCCTTTTTATGGGGAGATGGGAGGACAGGTTGGCGATAACGGTGAGATACGCGGTGCCTCAGGACGATTCCTGGTTGCCAATACCAGCCGTCTCGCTCCAGATGTTATCGTTCACCAGGGGCGGGTCACCGAGGGTTCTATGACTGTTGGCGATGAAGTGGAAGCAATCGTTGATGAAGAACGGCGACTTGATATTGCCCGTAACCATACCGCTACCCACTTATTGCAGCACGCGTTGCGTAAGGTGCTGGGTGAGCATGTCCAGCAGCGGGGTTCGCTGGTAGCGCCAGACCGGCTAAGATTCGACTTTTCTCATCTGATTGCCGTAACAAGAGAGGAGTTGCGTCAAGTAGAGCATATTGTCAACGAGAGAATCCGCCAGAACCTGATGATATATGATGAAGAGGTCCCGTACAAGAAGGCTATCGAGGGCGGGGCTATAGCTCTGTTCGATGAGAAGTATGGCGATATGGTCCGGGTGGAGAGGATTGGTGAGCCGGCTATCAGTACTGAGCTCTGCGGAGGCACCCATGTGATATATACCGGGGAGATAGGGTACTTTCATATTATTAATGAGAGCAGCATTGGTACCGGCTTGCGCCGCATTGAAGCTGTCACCGGCAGGGGAGCGGAAGCGTTTTTTGAACAACGTCTATCAGAGTTACGGGAGATTGCAGAGCAGTTAGGCGCCGAAGTTGACACCGTTGTCGACAAAGCGCGTAGCCTGACCACCGAGCTTAAAAACGAACGCAGGCATAGATTGGCTCTTGAGAGAGACCTGGCCAGGAAAACGGCAGAATCTCTGCTGGGTCAGGTGGAGGTAATTAACGGGGTCAACGTACTGCTAGCCAAGGTGCCGTCTTCGCGGATTGAGGCTTTGCGGGAAATGAGTGACCTGTTGAGAGAGCAGCTGAAAAGCGGGATAATAGTCCTGGGGTCGATTTATGAGGATAAACCGGTATTTCTGGCAGCAGTGACCCCCGATTTGACCAGCAAAGGCTACGATGCCGGTAAGATAGTTAAGAAGGTGGCTGCTGTTACTGGTGGTGGTGGTGGTGGCAAAGCTACATTAGCTCAAGCCGGTGGAAAGCACAAAGATAAAATAGACGAAGCACTCCGGCTGGTGAAAAGCCTGGTATAGTCTGCTGGAGGGACATAACGCGCATAATAGGTCTTGATGTTGGGGATAAGAGAATTGGGGTGGCTCTCAGTGACCCGGAAGGAATTCTGGCTAGCCCGCTCACTATCATCGGCCGCACAGATGAAACAGCAGATATAGAAGCTATTGTTAATGTTATTAATGTAAACCGGGCGGAGCGAATCATAGCGGGCCTGCCGCGTTCCATGGACGGTAGCCTCAGAACTCAGGCGGAAAAGGTAGAAGCTTTCGTCCGGAAACTGCGTGAAAAAACCGAAGTCCCGGTAGAGTTCCGTGACGAGAGGCTGTCAACAGTGTTAGCCAGGCGTTTGATGCAAGCTGCCGCAGGCAAAAAGAGGCGACAAAAAGCCAGAGATGATGCCATAGCCGCTGCCATTATTTTGCAGAGCTATCTGGACGAGACTTTACATAATAATAACTTGTCCCGTGAGGACTGAGAATCGGTCGTCTCGTAAGTCCAGTTGTCTAACGTTGTGAAAAGCTCCGTGACCGGAGATTAAGAGCGTGGACTTCAACCTTACCGAACAGGAGAAGATGTTACAGGGCGTGGCTAAGGACTTCGCCGTGAAGTCAGTGCGACCGCGCGCCAGTGACATTGATGCTACTAGCCAGTTCCCGTTTGGTCTGGTCAAGGAAATGGCCAGCCTGGGATACCTGGGTTTGCCTTATCCCACTGAATATGGAGGCGGCGGGGCCGGTTATACTGGCTATGCCCTGGTGCTCGAGCAGATTTGTCAGGCTTCAATGACGGTAGGGGCCATAATGGCGGTAAATACTGTCCCGGAGGAGGCAATCTTTCGCTCCGGCAGCGAGGCGCAGAAGAAAGCCCTTCTGACTCCTCTGGCTCGGGGTACGCTTCTCGGTTCTATTGCCTTTACTGAAGCTGAGACCGGCTCGGACCCAAGATTGATAACTACCCTGGCCAGAAAAAGTGCTGGCGGTTACGTGGTCACCGGTCAAAAGCAGTTTGTTGCCATGGCCCCGGCGGCTAATGTGGCTCTGGTCTTTACCAGGGACCGTGGGCAGGGGCTAAATACCTTTGTCATTGATACTTCGTCCCCCGGTTTTAACGTCCGTGAGTCCTTGCCGACCCTGGGGCTGAGAGGCCTGGGAACTTCTGTGGTATATCTTGATGACGTTTACGTGCCTGAACAGACCCTGATTGGGGAAGAAGGGCAAGGATTTGATATCCTTCTGGAAGCAATAAGTATTGAGAGATTGGGGGTAGCTATCCAGGGAGTAGCTGTAGCACAGGCAGCACTGGAACTCTCGATTGCCTATTCCAGGGAGCGAAGAGCGCTGGGCAGGCCAATTGCTAAGCTGCCGAGCATTCAATGGCATCTGGCTGAGATGGCATGTCGGGTAGAGGCAGGCCGGTGGTTAGCTTACCGGACGGCTTTCCTCCGTGACCAGGGCTCAAGTATTCGTTATGAGTCTTCACTGGCTAAGCTTTTCGCTTCTAGGGTAGCAGTTGAGGTTACCGGCATGGCTATGCAGGTTCACGGTGCTTATGGCACAATGAAGACTCTACCTGTAGAACGGCTGTACCGGGATGCCAAGATGACCGAGATATACGTTGGCGTCTCTGAAATACAGCGGAGCATCATCGCCGACCATCTAATATGAACGATTTTCATTTGATATACACCTGCCCTGATACCAAAGCCCGAGCCGGAGAGCTCCAGACAGCGCACGGGCAAGTGCTAACACCGGTATTTATGCCCGTAGGCAGTCAGGGTACGGTTAAGACACTGACCCCCGAAGAGCTTAAAGATATCGGGGTGGCTATGGTGCTGGCCAATACCTACCATCTCTACCTCAGACCGGGCATCCCGGTTGTCGAGAAAATGGGTGGTTTGCATAAATTCATGGCCTGGGGGGGGCCGATACTCACCGACAGCGGCGGCTATCAGATATTCAGCCTGGCGCGACTGCGCCAGATTACGGATGATGGGGTTGTATTCCGCTCCCATATCGATGGCAGTGAGCACTCTATTACCCCGGAATTGACCATTCAATTTCAGGAAGCTCTTGGTGCCGATATTATTATGGTCTTGGATGAGTGCCCGGCCTGCGATGATAGTTTCGAAAAGGTGCAAGCAGCAATGCACCGGACACACCGGTGGGCAGAGAGATGCCACAGAGCCCATAAGCGCAAAGGCCAGGCGCTGTATGCTATCGTACAAGGAGGATTCGTACCCCAACTCCGGCATCAGTCTGCGGAATATCTCACCTCGCTGGGATTTCCAGGCTATGCCATCGGTGGCTTAAGTCTGGGAGAACCCAAGGAAATAACTCTGGCCATGATTGAAGAGACGGCGGCTTTATTACCGGATGACAAGCCGCGCTATCTTATGGGGGTTGGCTCTCCGGAAGATATCATTGAGAGCGTATCCAGGGGATGCGATATGTTCGACTGTGCCTTACCTACCCGGGTTGCCCGGAACGGCGCCTTTTTTACCCGGCAGGGCAGACGTAACATCCGAAACGCCGTATACGGGCAGATGGAAGATGCTATTGACCCGGACTGTGATTGCTATACCTGCCGTACTTTCTCAGCGGCGTATGTGCATCACCTGTTTAACTGTGGAGAGCTGCTGAGCTATAGACTATTGACTATCCATAACCTGAGGTTTATCAGCAATCTTATGCGCCAAATAAGAAGCGCCATCCTGGATGGCAGTTACAACTCTTTCAAAGGTAACTTCCTGGCAGGCTACCAGCCCACTGATGAGCAGGTACGGCTTAGCCAGAAGCAAAGGTGGTTGAAATCACGCAGCGATTCCTTAAAGTGGCAGGAACGGTAATGTTTCTGCTCTTTTATGCCAGAGTTCTCTTGCTCTTGAGGTGTTGTTCGACAATACTGGCTTCACTCAGGATATTGGCGATAATATCCTTTACGCTGGGCGTGTCATGTATCAGTCCTATGCACTGACCACAGGCAATGACTCCCTTATTAACGTCACCATCTTCCAGCGCCTTTTTCCCCTGTAGTCCGGTTATCATCGGCAGTAGCTCTTCCAGTGTGGCCCCCTTTTCTTCCATCTCCAGTACCTTCAACGACAAAGCCGTCTTCAATACTCTTTCTGGATTATTGAAAGAACGGTTTATCATTAAAGTATCTTTTTCAGTAGCCTGTACCAGCCATTCTTTAATCTTTGGGTGCGCCAAACACTCCTGGCTCGCCATAAAACGGGTACCCATCATCACCCCCTCGGCACCGAGGGCTAAGGCGGCAATAAGACCTCTACCATCAACAATGCCCCCGCCGGCAATCACGGGAATCTTAATAGCGTCTGCGGCCAGGGGAATTTGTATCAAAGAGGTAACATCTTCCATACCCGGGTTGCCACCGGCTTCAAAGCCGACGATGGTTACCGCATCGACTCCTATCCGCTCTGCGGTTTTGGCATCTCTCACGCGGGCACACTTGTGCATGACTTTTAGCTTATTATCTTTGAGCAACTTCATAAACGGCTCCGGGCTCCTTCCCGAGGTCTCAATAATACTTACGCCTTCTTCAATGGCAGCATTAATGTATTCCTCGTGGTTGACCGGTCTGAAGGTCGGCAGCAGTGTGATGTTGACCGCAAACGGTTTATCAGTCAGACTCTTGGTTTTCTTGATTTCGTCCCGGAGTTCTTTAACGGTAGGAAAAGTGGCTGAAGAAATGATACCCAGACCGCCAGAATTAGATACGGCGGATACCAGTTCAGCCCGTGCCAGCCATAGCATTGCTCCCTGAAGTATAGGATATTTCGTGCCGAGCATTTCGGTAATTCTAGTCTTGAACACGTCTTATGCTCAGCCTCCGGCTACCAGCGGCACTATGTGAATTTCATCTCCGTCTTTGACTGACCGGGTCAGTTCGTTCGGGAAAGCGGGTTCCTTATTAACGAAAATAGTCAGATAACCTAGCAATGCCCCGTCCTTATCAAATATTTCTTTCTTAAGAGACGGGAACTGTTCTATCAATTGTTTAAGGCACTCACCTGTGGTGCTGCCATTGACTTCAACCACGGAATGCCCGTTAATTTCCCCCTGCCACTCATTCCAGTGGATATTTACCTTTACGCTCATCTCCTACCCCCGTACCTGCCAACTACGCATTGGTATTAGCCGCCTGAAATCGTCATCGGCAAAACGTCAATAACATCCCCATCGCTAACCGGCTTGGCGAGTTCATTGGGAAAAGCGCTTTCGCCATTAACAAATATACGCACCTCGACAGCCACCCCACCGTTGTCTTCGAATAGCGATGTCTTAATAGCCGGGAATTCTCTTAGCAGGCCATTAAGACACTGACCGACTGTATTTCCGCTGACTTCAGCTACTACTGATTCGGTTGTCCAGCCGCCGAAGAAATACCGGCTAATATTGACCCTTACGGTCATTTTTCCTCCATAGCAGCCAAATGACCGCAATCCTGGCAATTTTGGTCTCTCTTGACCTTGAACTCCCGGAATTCCATGTTCAGCCCATCATATACCAGCAATCTGTTGGTCAGTAATTTGCCAATACCTACAATATACTTTATTACCTCTGTTGCCTGGATGCAACCTATAATCGCTGGCGTGACCCCGATTACCGGGAATTTCCCCTTGGTAGTAACCCCGCGATATACACATCTCAGGCAGGCTGTCTCACCTGGGATTACCGTCATCGCCCTGCCTTCAAAGCCGTAAATTGCCCCGTGGAAGAATGGTATATTTTTTTCTAACGCAGCCTTGTTAAGCAAGTACCTTGTCGGCAGGTTGTCCATGGCATCAACTATCAGGTCAAAGCCAGCTACAAGCTGAGAGATATTAGCTTCGGTTATCTTTTCCGCTACAGCCTCTATTGCCACTCCCTGGTTCAGTTGCTCAAGCTTCTCGGTGGCTGAGTAGACTTTTTTCCTTTTAAGGTCTTTTTCCCAGTGCAAGACCTGTCTGTTCAGATTGCTGAGCTCTACCGTATCGTAGTCAACGAGCCGTATCGTCCCCACCCCGGCCGCCACCAGGTAGGTAGCTATCGGAGCGCAGAGTCCACCGGTACCGGCAATGAAGACCTTTGCTCGTTTGAGCTTCTCCTGTCCTTCCCGGCCAAACCCACCTATCATTATCTGTCTGTCGTATCTTTCCAGTTCATTATTGCTCAGCATATCTTCTATCTCCGCCTGGTCTACTATTTTAACTCGCTATCTATCCATTTCAGATAGTCCCGGTTGCCGCCAATAATTGGCAGCGCGATTATCTCAGGGACCTCATAGCTGTGTATTTCTTTGACCGTTTTTATAGCCTGGTCTAATAGAGAAGCTTTAGTCTTGATGATAAGCAGGTTTTCCTGAGCGGAATCAAGCTTACCCTGCCACCAGAAGAGGGAATTGACCTGCGGCACAATATTTACACAGGCCGCCTTTTTCTGACTGAGCAGCGCGTTAGCTATTTTATGTGCCTCTTCGCTGTCACCGGCAGTTACGAGAAGGACAATATGACCAGACTCATCATGCGTCATCGGGTTTTAACCTCCAGTCACCGGTGTAGACATTCATCTTCTTTCCCTTTACCGACCCGATGAGGGTTATGCCATAGTCAGCAGCTAACCTGACCCCGAGGTCGGTGGGGACGGTCAGGGATACCATGATGGGCACGTTCCTCCTGGCTACCTTGAGCAGTTGCTCCGAGGGGACTCTTCCGGTCGTAATTACTATCCGGTCATTGGTCGGCATGTCTTTCAGGAGGCACTCGCCAAATATTTTATCGATTGCATTGTGCCTGCCTAAATCATCGGCAAAAACCAGGATGTTCTCAGTATCGCACAGGGCGGCACTATGAACGCCACGGCTTGTCTGGAAAAGCTGGGAGTAGTTCTGGAACTCGTCCACCAGTTTGAAGACCTGGCGGGGCGCTATTACCAGCCGGGACTCTATCTTTCCCTGACCCTCAATACTGGCGGCGCTGTGAAAAGAGGCTCCTTTTACGGTCCCGCCACCTGAGGTTATATACCGCCTCTTGAACAAAAGCTCATTGTCTGGTCCTCTGTTCCCTTTAGTTTCCACCCGGGCTATGCCCTTCCGGTCATCGACCGTTAGACTTTTGATTTCGTCTTTGCTTTTCAGTAGTCCTTCGGAAGAAAGAAAGCCGACAGCCAGACAATCCAGCTTTGTCGGCGAACAGAGGAGCGTTACCAGTTCCCGGTTGTCCAGAATAATAGTAAGCGAGAATTCAGTGGCTATTGTGCTCTGGGACTGGACTCTACTTTGTTCGCTAATCTGCACTATGGAGAATTTCTGTGCTTCCATCTTCTCTATCCCGGTTTTGAGTGAGTATTCATGGTGTCAAGGTTACCGAAACTCAATACTATTATACCCGAAACCCTTAAACTTGAGTCCTTCGAGTTGACCTCAACCGGTGTCAAGCGGGACCGTGGTCTGGCAGATTTTTACCTTGCCCCACAACCCGATTTTATCACCCTTGATAATGACCAAGCCCAGCAAGCCTTCGACACCTTTGGCAAATTCGATTCCCTTGGGGATGTCATCGCACCGAACAATCATATTGCCTATAGCCGTGGCTATAGCATCAGCAAAGGTGGCTGACTTTGCCAGCGTCACCACGGCATCAGCCTTGCCAAAACTCAGGGAATGTCCTACTGTCCCTGAAGAAGTGCAGATTCCCAGCGGAGTATCCTGCCCATTGATTTCCAGGCCGATTTTTCCGGACAGTGGTGATTCGCCGGCGTAAATTCCTACCAGCCTTGTCTTCAGGCTCCTGAGAAATATGTCGCCGCCATTTTCAATAATTATCTCTGGTGAATAGGCCAATAGTTCGTTGCCGACAAACTCGGCTATAGCTCCAGCTACAGAAGCCATAGGGCCGACACCAACTATACTGGTTGACTCTGACATCAATTTGATGATTTGCGGGGCGTCATCACCGACGGCAATGGGCTTGAGGGAAGTGAGAAACAACGGATACCGTTCGATATACCTTTCCAGCATTCCGCGGTACTTCAATACCAGCCTGAGCGCCTTTCTTTTCAGGTTGGTCGTGGCACGAATATGTAAGTCGGTCTCCTTTACCTCCACTTTGAAGGAGGTCAGGTCCTGGTCTTTAATCCAGTTTCGGTAGGTCCTGGGTTCATACATCTACTAGAAGTGCAGCTCCATTGCTCTTGGAGGGCAAGCCTTTATACACTGCTCACAAGCCACGCATTTTTCGTTGTCGAAACTAATGTACTTTGTCACCGGGTCGAGTTCAAAGGCACCGGTGGGACAAATAGTTATACAGGCACCGCAGTGGGTACATCTTTCCTCATTACGGGTAACATCGTGGCTGAGAGACTGTATTTTCACGCCGCTTTCAGTCAGGTACTTTATGCCTTCATCGTAGTCCTGGCGCTCTCCTTTTATCTCCAGGACCATCAGTCCTTCCGATTCCTGGGTAATAAAAGCTTTGAGTATGTTGAACTCAAGGTTGAAGTCCTTGACCAGCCGGTAGACTATGGGTCTGTCTGCCAGACGCCTGGGGTAACGTAGCACTATTTTCTTCGAAACGGCCATTGGCTTCACTCCGTAAACGGGCGTTCTTTAAGTGGCTTAAAGGTTACGTCTGATTCCACACCGGGCAAAGGCGCCACTGGCTCGGTCAGCAAGAATTCTCCTCTGACTATCCATTCCTTCAAAATGGTGGCAATCTCCACTGCCCTGGGATAGCTTGATAGCGAAGCAGTGGGCACTTCTTTGCCTTTGACAGATATCTTGCCGCTCCTGAGTTGAGCGTAATTGACTTCTCCCAGATTACCCGGTTTCATCTGGGGGTATGCGTTTGAGTAATCTACTATCGGTGCAAAAATGTCATTATCGGTGACGGTAGTATACTGCAATATCTCCTCGGAGAGAATCGGTATGGGTATGCCAATACCCACGGTCAGGTTGCAACCATAGCCTTGCATGCTGGTGCCCACCAGCCATCTCGGTTTCATCTGCTTTAAATCGCCGATTACGGCAAGCGTACCGGCTCCGCCCTTCGGGACCCCCTTCTCCGTACGGGGCACGCCCGGGTTGTGCTGGGTACCCTGCCAGGCAACAAAGCCCACGCCACCACCCAGGAATATTTTAGTGCCGATACCAATGGTCTTATAGCAGGGGTCGTTGAGGAGCGGCGAGAGTTGCCCTGCACTACAATAATTGGCATTGCCCAGCCTGGGTTTTAGAGCACCCATATAGGTGTAGATTGTCTTATCAGAGAGATTGACTGCCACATTATAGTTCTGATAGGCATTCCTGATATCAAAGAGCACAGCTTCATTGAGGTCATTTATGTTAATCCAGGTTTCAAGCTTTTTCCTGGGATAGCAGTCCGTGCCGTAGGCAGTGGCTACCAGTGCGATATCTTTCCCGGCTACGAGTTCTTCAATTACGTGCCCGCCACCGTAATTGAACTCGCCGGGGTAAACTCTGTTTCTGGGGTCATCATCGGGAATAGCGGTTGCCCCGATATATAAGTCTACCGCTGCCATTCCAGCATAGACCGGAACGTCGTTGAGATAGACTCTACCCCCGCCGAACTTCATTCGTGGTGTTGTATGGCCGGTGTTAATGTAAGCCCCGGATGAACACATGGGACCGAAGGTACCAGTAGTAACCACATCTATTTCTTGCGCCGCTTTTTTAATACCCTTTTCTCTGACGATACCTATTATTTCCTCAGCAGTTACTACTACCGCTTTGCCCTCTTTTATCTTTTCGTTAATCTCTTTAATTATTCTTTCCACGTTTAGATAATAATATTCAGAGCGAATACTTGTCAATTTTCTTGAGGAGATAGCTTGAAGAGTATTCTCAATATAGGCTATAATCAACAACTGGTGCTTTCAATCAGGAGGTATATTGCTTAAAAATCATAACTGCGGCGAACTCCGAAGAACGAATGTCGGGGCCAGTGTTACTCTGGCCGGCTGGGTAGACCGTCGCCGGGACCATGGAGGACTTATATTCATCGACCTCCGGGATAGAGAGGGCCTGGTCCAGGTAGTATTTAATCCGGAGGTCTCGAAGTCATGCCACGAAATAGCCAACGAAATGCGCAATGAATACGTGGTCAGGGTGAGTGGCGAGGTAGCTCTCCGGCCTCCCGGAACGGAAAATCCCAAAATAGCCACCGGCGAAATTGAGGTTATTGTCCACAATACTAACATACTCAATACCTCGAAGACTCCGCCCTTTTATATCAATGAGGATGTTGAGGTAGAAGAGAACCTGCGTCTTAAGTACCGTTACCTGGACTTGCGCCGTAGTCGGATGAAAAACAACTTGCTTCTTCGCCACCGGGCAGTGAAATTCATGCGTGATTTCCTGGACGCCAGGGGATTTATCGAGGTTGAGACACCGGTGCTAATCAAGAGTACCCCGGAAGGAGCTCGCGATTACCTTGTACCCAGCCGTATTTTTCCGGGTAAATTCTATGCTTTACCCCAATCGCCCCAGCAACTCAAGCAGTTATTGATGGTAGCTGGCGTGGAGAAGTATTTCCAGATAGCCCGGTGCTTTCGAGATGAGGACCTGCGTGCTGACCGCCAGCCTGAATTCACGCAACTCGATATAGAGATGAGCTTCGTTGAAGAAGAGGACATCCTCAGGCTACTTGAGGACCTTTTTACTTCTATGGTGGAGACATTAAGACCTGAAATCCGCCTGATAAAACCGTTCCCCCGTCTTACCTACGCTCAAGCTATGGAGCATTATGGCTCGGATAAACCTGATTTGCGCTTTGGTCTGCAGATAGAAGACCTTTCGGATATTGCTGTCCAGTCTGAATTTTCTGTTTTCCGTTCGGCTATTGCCGGAGGTGGCAGAGTAAAAGGTATCTGTGCACCTGGCTGCGGCGCTTATACCCGACATCAGCTTAATGAACTGGACAGCGTAGTGAAAGCGCTTGGAGCGGCCGGTTTGACCACTATAGGCCTCGGTACTTCGGCGGGCAGTCTGGATAAACTTACCGGTGACATGCTGCGCTCGGTGGCAGCCAAATTCATGACCCTGGACCAGGTCAGGGAAATGGGCCAGCGCCTGGGAGCGAATACCGGAGACCTCCTGCTTATTCTAGCTGGCAAATCCCCATTAATCGATACGGTACTGTGTGGACTGCGGCAGGAGATGGGGCGCAGGCTTAATCTGGCTGACCCGAAGATGATGGCCTTTGCCTTTGTTATAAACTTTCCGCTGTTTACCAGAAATGAGAAGACCGGACGCTGGGAGTCCACGCATCATCCTTTTACTGCGCCTAAAGAAGAAGAGGCGTATTTGCTGGATACCGAACCGGAAAAGGTACACTCCAAGCATTATGATATGGTCTGCAATGGCTTTGAGCTTGCCGGCGGTAGCATCAGGATTCATACCAGTAATCTGCAAAGAAAGGTATTCAGGTTACTGGGCTATGCCGACGAAGAGATTAACGGGCGCTTCGGACATTTGCTGGAGGCTTTTGATTACGGTGCTCCACCGCATGGAGGCGTCGCTCCGGGTATCGACCGCTTCGTAATGTTGCTGGCCGGCGAGCAAAACATCAGGGAAGTAATTGCTTTTCCTAAGACCCAGAGTGCCGTCGATTTAACACTTGATGCCCCGGCGCCGGTTTCCGAGGAGCAGCTAGCCGAGTTGCATATTCGCCTGCGTGATGACTGAACAGGAAAGTAGTTATGGTTGATGTAGAGGAAGTTGCCGAAAATATATACATGATTGACGACCGGGTATGTTCCATTTCTAAACTGGGCAGCGTTTACCTTCTTGACGAGGAGAAAAAGGCTCTGGTTGACAGCGGCCCGCCCAGTTCCGCCAGTGCCGTGCTTGAGGGGATTAAGAAGATAGGTGTTAAAGCTGAAGACATTAACTACATAATAGTCACTCATATTCATCTGGACCATGCCGGTGGTACCGGGGTCCTTCTTGAGCGCATGCCTCAGGCCCAGGTGTTAGTTCATTACAAGGGGGCAAAGCACCTGGTGAAGCTGACCGAACTGATGGAGAGCGCAACCAGGACGCAGGGTCGCAGGATAATTGCGCAGTATGGTGAGGTCGTACCCGTCGAGCCGGAGCGAGTTGGGATTATACATGACAATGATGTCATCCAGCTAAGTGGAGAGCAGGTGCTGGACTTTATTGACGCTCCCGGGCATGCCCCGCATGAACTGTGCATATTTGAGAAGCGGAACCGGGGAATATTTGTTGGAGACGCGCTGGGCTTATATTTAGCAGATGGTGAAGTCTTGCTGCCCTGTCATCCGCCACCCAGCTTTGATGTCGAAATGAGCATCAGCACCATCAAAAGACTGATGACGCTGAATGCCAGCCAGTTGTACTTTGCCCATTTTGGTGCAAGTGGCCGTGCTCAGGAGACACTCCAGATGGCTATAGACCAGATACAGGTCTACGCCGGTATGGTGGCTGCGGCGGTCAGTGAGAACGGGCTTGATGGTGTTGCTGAGCGGTTGTCGAAAGAGCTCAGGCCTGCGCTTGAGCCGCTGAAGAAACAGCCAGCCGTATATAAGCTTGTAAGCGAAGACCTGCTGCCTTCGGGCATTAATGGGTTCATAAACTACTACAGTAAGAAACACAAGAATTGACGGAGTGGGAAGTGAAAGTAACTAGAGAAAAAACGGAAAATAGTCAGGCTTTTCTAACTATAGAGATGGAGCCGGACGAAGTCGGAAAGTCACTGGAGGAGTCCTATCATCGCCTGGTGAGGAAAGCAAATATTCCGGGCTTTCGCAAAGGAAAAGCGCCCCGCGAGATACTGGAACGCTACATGGGTAAAGAAAGTCTCCTCGATGATGCCATAGAACATATGCTCCCTGAAGCGTATGAGAAAGCAATTAAGGAGCAAGCAATCGAAGCTATTGCCCAGCCGCGAATTGAGCTGACTCAGACTGAGCCCGTGGTGTTTAAGGTAACAGTGCCGCTAAAGCCTACGGTTGAGACTGGTGATTACACCAATATTCGACTTGAATCAGAACCGGTGAAAGTGACTGATGATGATATCAACTCAACTATGGAACAGCTGCGTCATAGCTACGCTACCTGGGAACCTGTGGAGCGTCCGGTGGCTCTTGGTGACCTGGTGAGCATGAACGTCTCCAGCAGTGTTGCCGACAAGCCGTTCATAAATCAGAAGGGGGCTCAATATCAGGTGCTGGCGGGCACGCCCTTTCCTGTCCTCGGATTTGCCGAACAGCTCGTGGGCATGAAAGTGGATGACGAGAAGGAGTTCGAGCTTCAATTGCCCGCAGATTATCCCAAGCAGGATTTAGCCGGGAAACCAGCCCGGTTCAAAGTGAAGATTTCAGAAATAAAGCAGGAGAGACTTCCTGAGCTGAATGATGACTTTGCCAAGCAGATTGATTCCAGTTTGGAGAACCTTCAGGCGCTCCGCGAGCGTGTATCTACGGACCTGAAGCTCAAGCTTGAAGAACGAGCTAATATGGATTTTGAGGACCGCGTGGTCGAGGCGGCGATTGAACGTGCCAGATTGGAGTTCCCCCCGCTCCTGATTGAGTCAGAGATTGACCGAATAATTGAAGAACGGGCCCGGTACTGGCAAAGCGGAGGCCAGGGCCTGGAGGCTTATCTGCAAAGCATTAACAAGACGGAAGAACAACTGCGTGAGGAGCTTCGTCCCTTAGCCAAAAAGCGGGTTGAGGGCTCGCTGGTACTGGAAGAGATAGCCAGAAAAGAGGCGATTAAAGTTGACGATTCTGAGATAAAGACTGAGATTGATAGCTTGACAAAGAACGCCGGTGAGAGTAAAGATGAATTAGAGAGACTTTTAAATACTCCTCGGTCCCGCGAATCAATCAAGCAGCGGCTAATCATACGAAAGGCGGTTCAGCGGCTGGTGGAAGTGGCTAAAGGTCCAGCCAGTACGGAAGTAGCTGAAGTTCCAGCAAATAAGGAGGGTGCGGATGTCCAGCAAGGGCAATAGCAGTATTGTTAAATCCGTCTGCAATATGTGTCCCACTCACTGTGGAATTGACGTTTATGTAGAAAACGGGAAGATAGTGAAGGTGAGTGGCATGGAGGAGCATCCCAACCATACCCTTTGTATAAAAGCCAGGGCTATTCCCGAATTAGCCCACTCCAGCGAACGGTTGATCAGCCCCCTGAAAAAGACAAGCGGTGGATTTGAAGAGATTTCCTGGGATGAAGCGTTTGACCTTATTGCGGCTAAACTGACCGATATTAAGCAGAAATATGGGCCTCAGGCAGTGGTAGTGCACATTGGTGAGCCCTTCGTTTTTAGCGATACTGAGAGGATGCTGAGAAGGTTCAGCGAGCTATACGGCACGCCCAACTATACCACTGGCTCGTCTTTCTGCGCTTTCGCCACAATTATGGGTCAAAGTATAACCTGTGGTGCCGGTATATTTCCCCACTATTCCTCGGATACCAGGTGCGTAATCATCTGGGGTA
>Ga0315277_10004391_pt1 | contig 18901 bp, 20 predicted proteins | sample YL17G05_15_MG_FD_203695 | JGI IMG/M metagenome (GOLD analysis project Ga0315277, IMG submission 203695) | Sediment microbial communities from Yellowstone Lake, YNP, Wyoming, USA - YL17G05_15 | ecosystem: Environmental > Aquatic > Freshwater > Lake > Sediment | place: USA: Wyoming | collected...
CGCAAGAGCCACGCCTTCCTTCCAATATGTGATGTGGGCCAGCGCATCCTTTACCGTCCACGGCTCCTTGGTCTCGGGCCGGGGTACGGCCTTTCTCCATTCCGCGGCTGTCAGCCCGGAGACCAGGCGGTCCAACAGCCGAAACTCTCGTGTGGCGCGCTTGATGACTTCGTCGCGCGTGTGGGTCATGATTGCCTTTCTTTACGTGCCCCTTCCTGCGGGGTTCTGTAAGGGGACCTACAACCAAGCGTATGCAGGCTCAATTCCAGTTGGGCACGCGTCTGTCCGTGCCTCCCCCCTTGGGGGGAGGCTGCGAAGCCGGAGGGGGTCCATTCAGGCTCAATTCCAGTTGAGCCAAGATTCTACTTCCTGTCTCCCCCAAATCGCGGCTCGATCGCGCCGGCGCCATGCAGCCGGCTCAAAAGCTATTTGGGGGAGATGCCCCGAAGGGGCATAGGGGCTTGCCCTATCATTCTCCCCACAAGTTCAGGCATGGTCATGCGGTCTATGTCCTCAGCATGGCTAAAGACGTGGCGGCATTGAAGGCGGTCAGTCAGAATTTGATGCACGAGAACCTTACCATTACTGACGGAGTGTATGGGGTGTTGTCTGATACAGATGTTAAGAGGTAGATCATGAGATTGGCTGATACCATGCCCGCCGGCCAAGAAGGGGATACAAGTCTCGTGATAGCAGCACTTGAAGGACTGCTGTCTGAGTTGAAGCAGGGTGGAAAGCAAGCGACCCGCCAAGCTTAAAGACATAGAACATCTGTACACCGCATGGTAGAATCCCTATTAAAGGCCAACACCCCGTTGCTTGGCGGCTAGGGGTGCTGGAGCAGAACAGGGATTTATCCGTGGGGATAAATGGTCTCGCTATTCTACAGGGGTGACGTGCTTAGTGTCAAGCCCGGCATTGTTGCAACTGTGATGAAGCGGCGTTCTGCTCCTTGTGGCCAATCCAAACATAAGGAGTGTGACAAATGCCAAAGAAACCAAATATCTGGGTAATCCCGCTGAACAATGGCAATTGGGAAACCAAGAAAGAGAAAAGTGAGCGGGCTTCCGGGGTGTACGAGACACGCAAAGAGGCTGTTGTAGCTGCCATTACTCAGGCCAAGCGGGAACAGGTCGAAGTGATTGTCCAGAAAAAATCGGATCACACGATTGGTAGTAAGGACAGTTACGGAAACGACCCCAATCCACCAAAAGACAAAGAGCACTAGGTAACAGGTTCCTTAGGGCTTGACGCGTGACCAGCCTAGAAATCTCTAGGCTGGTTGCTTTCTTGGGTAGCGCAGCGTGCGGCTAGGGGACTTTCTTTCCTTGCCTAGTAGCAATGTCACTGATTTCAATGATTTCCTTTATGAGGCTTGGTACACCCTCGTAGATATCATAGCTATTGTCAGTCTCGATCTTTGAGCGGAGCTTTTCTAGCCTACGTATTTCTGACTTTCCGCAGCGGGCCCAGACCGCCTGCTCAAAAGAATAGAAGGCGCTGACTAATACCCCGTATCGGTGCTGCCAGGTAGACGTCCCGGCGGCAAATTTGGTGCGTCCACCTCGGATTACTCCCAGCTGGTCTATTAGCACTTTGGTGGCGGCAGTGATTTGTTGTGATTTGACAGCCTGTTGTTCTCGAGACCACTTCCGAGAATCCGTAACTAGACTCACTAATGCAGGACCGAAAATGCCTGCAATTGCAACGAATCCCGAGACGATCACAGAAATGAGTGCAATGTTCAGGTTCACAGCTTCACCCGCCTCTCCGAGTCACGACAGCATGTTAACTGCACCTTAAAGGATGCATCAAAGGTGGGCCCAGTAGGATTCGAACCTACGACCAAGCGTATTCACAGCAAGAAGGGCACTTGCCGTCTTCGAGGCTCAATTCCAGTTGGGCACGCGTCTGCCCGTGCCTCCCCCCTTGGGGGGAGGCTGCGAAGCCGGAGGGGGTCCTTCTCATTCGTGCTCAATTCCAGTTGGGCAACGTTTGTTCCTCATGGAGACCAGTATTCTGAAAGCCTAGCAGAGTTTCTCGGCGCTGAGATTGAATGCGCCAACGAAATGGTTGTACGTTCCTGGGAACTCGGCCTCGTCGGGCACGATGGCTTCCCATATCTCGTCGGGATGTACCCGCACGCGGACCATGCCGGCCTCCGGCGACCACTTTGGTGGAATTACGTGGCGCAAGGTGATCTTTTTTGCTCGTGGACCTCGTCCAGGCGGAACCAGTTGGAAACTGTCCCCCTTGAAGAACGCTTCGTTCTCTGCTAATTCCTGCTCCCATGGTGTCAAGCGGCGCGTTGGGCCGGCGTGGAATTCGAGCGTCAGCCGCGTAACATTCCTGTACTTTGCCTGTGCCACTTGGGTGTCAGCTCTTCTGGCCAAGGTTATCTCGCGGGCAATGTACTTCGGGAATCCAAGATATCGTCCCCCGATCATGGGAAGCCGGCGAGTAACCGGCATGGTCAATGAAAACCAACCTGCTTCGCCTCCGCATTCGGCCTTAAGCAGCACGGACCACTCCTGGTATCGGGTCATGGGCCAGGGATGGACTCGGACATAGTCAGCGACGAATACCGTGACGATGGGTTGGCGGGGCATCGCGAATTGCCCGGGCAATAGTTGCCGATACAGGGCAGCATCCTTGGGTGGGAAATGAGTGGTGAGCCCCTCCAGCTCTTGGTACATACCGCGTCGCGGCTGAAAGACCATCCGTTCCAGCATGTTCATCTCAGGCCTCCGTACTCGGGAGCGCGCTGTGTGACTCGCAACCAGGCGTCCATGGGCTCGATTCCAGTTGGGCTACGATTCTACTTCGTGTCTCCCCTAAATCGCCGCTAGATGGCACTGGTGTTGTGGACTCGCTTGATCGGCTATTTGGGGGAGATGCCCCGAAGGGGCAGAGGGGGCTGCCCTATCATTCACCCCATAAGTTCAGGCACGGTCATGCCGTGTTTGCTCTCAGCAGGGCAAGCGATGTTGCCGCCTTGAAGGCTGTAAGTCAGAATCTCATGCATCAGAGTTTGTCGGTGACTGACGGTGTATATGGGGTGCTTTCTGACCGCGACGTCGCCGGGCAGATTGCCCGATTGGGAAACGAGACGCGCGATCTATCTCCAAGCGAGTTGAGGACTCTCACGGAACTTATGACCAAGTATGTACGCGAACTTGAGGTGCAGCGGAGTTGATAATTGAAACCCCAAGCGCCCCTTTTTTATGGGCGCTGAACTGTCATCTTGCCATGTGTCTGTCTCCCCCTTCCCGTGTAGTAAGTTCCCTCAAGAATCGTGCCAGCCTCCGAGAGCCGCAAGACGGCAGTACCATAGTGGATGCTCATGGTGTCAGGAGAAGCCGGGCCAGGCTCATTGAGGTACGTATAGATTAGCTCGAATTCGCCCGAAGGGCCCTTGGGAAGTAGTGAGGCGTGCACGCTGCGTGATCTCGAAGTCTGAGCGGCGAGAGATATGGAAATGCGGGCTGCAGTCTGCTTGATGTGGACCTGAGCCTGCAGAGGTGCCTGAAACTGGTCACTCGACGAGGCGATCTCGGCTTTCCAATCACCGTTGAGATCGGGGACTCGGACGAATCCAATATGCTGCACGAGGGGGATCTTCCAGAGGTAGTTGTCGAAGAGCCAAAGAACGAGGCCGAAAAAACCAAGCACGGACGGATAGTCGATGTACCACACTGAAAGCTCGGGCACACCTTGGAGGAGCTTGCTGAGGCAATAAGCGAGCGCGGTCCCTGCGGCAGCGGATAGCAGTATGACCCACGTCCGTACCGAGTGGTCGACTTGATAGGGGTGCATGTTACCAGGTGTTCCAGAGACTTATGAGTTCAGCCACGTAGGATTTGGCGGTTGCCAAGTTCCATGTTACCGGCGTGTTCCTGAACAGGTACTGTAAGTCGTTCTGGCAGGCCATGTCGTTCGCCGTATCAGAATTCAGGGCTTCGTGGAGCCAGTTTACCGTATCCCTGAAGTTGTCCTGGTAGGAGCCGCCGAATCGTCCGTTCGGCACGTTGAAGAGCAAACACTCAGTAAAATAGGAGGGGTACTTTCCGAGAAGGCTTGGTTTGTTCTTGTAGATCCGTTCCCTAGCGTTCTTGTACGTTCTGATGGTGACCTTGTACCAGCCCCTAGTATTGCTGTCGGAATTCTTGGCTACACCATTGTCGTAGTGCTGCTTAGGATAATTGATGAGCTGCACGCCATCGGGGATTGTCCAGAACGTTATGCCTTCAGCCTCCAAGGTTAGATCACTCCGATAGCGTTTGTAGGTCGCCGCAACAACAACGTCAGCCTTGAGCCGTCCGGAGGCTGGCAATACCTTGATCGATTTGCTGCCGCTCGTGTCAACCAGCTGGGAACCGTAGTACTTGGTGAGAGCGGCAATTACGTCTGTCCTGAATTGACTCAACGAGTACTTAGCGCGTTCGAACTTGAGGGCTGCCTGTTGATTCTCCTCAAGAGTCGAATGGTAGAACGTTGAGGTGAGCTGTACCACCACATCAACATCGCTATTTCCGTATATGTTCGTGGAGTTCCTATACGATCCTTGAAGGTAATGATCGTGCGTTACACCGGATGGCCATCCTTCATAGGCGTCTATCGCTGCTTTGACTGAGGTGTAGGTCCTTTGGGCCGCGTCGGAGGCTCCTTGGTTTGCCCACGTAGTGAGCTGATCTTCGGGTATTGCCATGTCGTCACCCCTTTGGGTCCATCTGAACGAAGCGGTACAAGAAGAGCATGCTTGAGGCCATCTTGGAAGCTTAATTGCTCCTTAAAGAATGCATCAAAGGTGGGCCCAGTAGGATTCGAACCTACGACCAAGCGATTATGAGTCGCCTGCGCTAACCGCTGCGCTATGGGCCCTGGCGTGCCAGGCCCCTCCTCAAACCATGCCTGGCACTGGACACGTAACACACCCTCAACTGAGCGGGAGACGGGATTCGAACCCGCGAATATCAGCTTGGAAGGCTGACGCCTTACCACTTGGCGACTCCCGCAGCGCACGGATTCTACCCGCGCGCACAGGCAGGGTCAAGCATGCTTGACCGGCACTCCTTTGTGCATTAGAATTCTTGCGCCTTTGCTCCTGTAGCTCAGCGGATTAGAGCGTTTGGTTGCGGACCAAAAGGTCGCGTGTTCGAATCGCGCCAGGAGCGCCAGTTTCGCAGAAGCGGATCCCCCGCTTCTTTTTGTCGCCAGATGAGGCCCCATGCCTAAACTAACCAAACCTCAGATCCTTCTCACCAACGATGACGGCATCCAATCCCCCGGCCTGTGGGCCGCGGCTGGTGCACTTGCTGCCATAGGGCGGGTGACCGTCGCCGCCCCGGCAGAGCAATCCTCCGGTATGGGCCGCAGCCTGCCCAGCACCTCAAGCGGCATCATCCGCGAGGAGAAGCTGCGCGTCAACGGCCAGGAATGGATCGTCTACGCGGTCAGCGGCTCGCCGGCACAAGCCGTCCGGCACGCGGTGCTGGAGATCATGTCGAAGAAGCCGGATCTCGTCGTTTCCGGCATCAACTATGGCGAGAATGTCGCCTTGGGCACTACCATCTCTGGCACCGTCGGCGCCGCCATGGAAGCCGCCTCGCTGGGCATCCCTGCCCTGGCGATATCGCTTGAAGCCGCCTTGCAGTACCACCTCTCGTATTCCCACGAAGTGGACTTCTCCGTCGCTGCCCACTTCGCCGCGTTCTTTGGTCGCCTCCTGCTGACCAGGAAAATGCCCGAGGATGTTGACCTGCTCAAGGTGGATGTCCCCTCGGACGCCACGTTGGAGACGCCCTGGCGGGTCACCCGCGTCTCCCGGCGGGGGTACTACGAACCCACCCGGCCGAAGCGTACCTCGTGGGACGTCGCGGCTCCATTGGGCTACAAGACGGCAGCCAACCTCGACGGCGAAGACGAGGACAGCGATGTGTTCGCGCTGCGCAAGCAGCGCATGGTTTCTGTCACGCCCATCAGCCTCGACATGACCTCCCGTGTTGTGCTGGCTGAGCTTGAGAAGCGCCTGCGGGCCTGAATCTGTTCGGATTGTCCCTGGAAAACAAGGAACGAGAAGCGTCCATGCTTCTCGTTCCTTTCTGTTTCAGCTTTTCCTTGTGAGGAAGTGGGTCAGGCGGTCGGGCGGTGCCTGATTCTCTGGCTTGCGTATTAGATGTGCGGATTCAGCTTCGATACTAACCTGTCCTTCGGCTGGTATCCGGTAAGTCGTTCCTTGATCTCCCCGCCCTTGAAGAGCATCAGCGTCGGTATGCCCATCACACCGTACTGCATCAAGATGTTTGGGTTCTGATCGGCGTCGAGCTTGACCACCTTTACCTTGCCATCCCAGTCCTGTGCCAGCTGCTTCACCACCGGATCGATCATTCGGCAGGGCTGGCACCACACCGCCGTGAAATCCACCAACACAGGATCCTGCGCGTTCAGAACTTCCGTCTGGAAGTCTGTCTCGGTTACATATTTCACTTCAGCCATTATGCCTCCACGATGCTATTAGACGGTGTGTGTCCTGCCCGTATTACCTCGGTAGATCCTGCAGATCCAGGAACAGGGAAGTAGTTCCCCTCAATCCCATCTTACTACTCATTGGGAGCGCGTAGCCGATATCGCCGCGGCATCGCGTTGACCGTCCCATTTCGGCATGATAGAATCCAATTCCCTTTTGAATGCCCGGGCGCGTAGCTCAATGGCAGAGCAGTGGCCTTTTAAGCCATTGGTTGAGAGTTCGAATCTCTCCGCGCTCACACTTGCAGCCGCCTTCAGGCGGCTCTTTGTTTGGCCGAGAATGCTGCAGTACCTCAGCCGGCACTCCCGTTCGCACAATAAGGGGGGCCCCTCGTGTCCGCGGATCGGCGCCACTGACCCGAGGTTGGCAAACAGGAAGGCTCGCCGTCGGGCTGGCGCTCGCCGCGGCCTCCGAACTCTACGGCAAAATTTCTGATTTGATCGAATGAAATTGCGTCGATGGCTTCTCACGTCGCGCCTCTCTCAGCGCGATGGAGAAGGCGGGTAGCATTCCCCCGTTGCTTGTCAGACAACGGCTATTGGCCAACCCGGCCTGACTTTGATCTTTGCCGCACCTTACTTGGGGATCGTCAGATCCCCCGTGTGGCTTCTATCCAGCATGCGGATGAATTCTGCTGTGATATCCGGGTCGAAATGTTTTCCGGCCTGCTCCAGAATGTACGCCCGCGCCAGTGGCTTGTCCCATCCGGGACGATACGGCCGGCGTGAGATCAACGCGTCGAATACATCGATCACCGAGAACAGTCGCGCGGCAAGAGGGATCTCGGTCCCCTTCAGCCCATCGGGGTAGCCTGAGCCGTCCCATTTCTCGTGATGATAATGCGGAATATCCAGCGCCGAGCCCAGGTAATCGATCGGCCTGAGCAGTTCATAGGCGTACCGGGGATGACGTTGGACCTCCTCCCATTCTTCCGGCGTGAGCGGACCCTGTTTCATGAGAATGCTGTCCGGGATCGCCATTTTTCCAATGTCATGCAGCATCGCGCCCCGCCGCACCTGGATCAGGTCGGCCTCCGACATGCCGATTTGTCGTCCCAGCTTCACCGCCGCATAGGTCACTCGCTGCGTGTGGCCTTCTGTGTCCCGGTCGCGCAGGTCCAGCGCGCGTGACCACCCCTCGATCGTATTGTCATAGGCGAGCCTCAGCTCGAAGTTCGTCTTCTGGAGCTCCTTGAACAGAATGCCGTTTTCCACCGCGATGGCTGCCTGCCCTGCCAGCGCCTCGAGGAAATCCAGCCATTCGGCATCCGGATCGAGCGGTCGCCGGTGCAGCACCTCCAGCACGCCGCGCACATGTCCCTTGGCGACCAGGGGCACGCCATAGTAGCAGCGGAAGCCTTCATCCAGGAACTCCGGCGATCGCAGGAATCCCGTCTTCCCGCGTCGCAAGTCGGCGACGTGCACCATTTCCTGATTCGCGGCTGCTTTCCCGGCGTAACCCTGGCCGAGACGCTGGCTCGTGTTCTGCAGCGCCTCGGTGCGAAATCCAACACCTGTGGCGAACTCCAGGACGTTCTGTGGATTGAGAAGCAGGATATCGGCAGCGTCCACCACCAGCTCCGCCGTGACTTGGCTCAGGATGACGGAAAGTGCAAGGTGCAGATCCAGGCTGGAGGAGATTGCCAGATCGATCGCCCGCAGTGAGGCCATGCGCCTCAGCTGCGATTTGATCTTCTCCTCCGCCTCCTTGTGGTGGGTGGCGTCCCGGACCACGACCACGATCTGACCCGGCGAAGCCCGCACCAACCGCGCCTCGAACCAGCGGACGGCACCGGTCAGCCGGGCGGAGTACTCGAATGAGATGGGTCCATCGCTGGCACTCAGCTGCTGCAGTCCCTGCCGCAGTTGCCCTGCGAACTCATGTGGCAGTACATCCTCCAGCTTCTGACCGATCAGGGCCTCCGCCGAGGCAAAAAGTGTCGAGACATGATCGTTCCCCTTGTAGTCCAGCAGAACCCCGTTTTCATCCAGTGTGAAGAGCAGGTCGGGGAAGGCCTGCAGCATCGCCTTCAGTTGCGCGCTGGCGTTTGGAGCGTTCTGTATCAACATGTGAACCGACTTTCCGTGATGTGCGGGACTCGGGGCGCAGCGATCCCTTTGTCGCCGAGCCCCCTGTTCCGCCGCGTCATCTCAAAGGCAGCATGGGATGGCGGATTTCACCTCTGACTACTCAGCCCCTACTGGCTCAGGGTATGCACCACTTTCTTTGCCAGGTCGGGCAGGGACTGTGCATCGATTGAGACGATCAGCGATTTATCCTCCGGACTAAGCGCGAAGCTCTTTCCCAAGTATCCCTGCTGGAGGGCTTGCTCCGGATCGTTGAGCAGCATCTGACAAAAATTGCGGCTGACCACGGCTGCCGCGAACACGCTGCTGATCCCGGCATGCGTGCTGGTGGGATTCATCGCTAGGGATAGTTGTGCAACAAGTGAATTAGATGTGAGCATTTTCTCTCCGATTGGGATTAGGGGCCCTCGGCGGACTGGCCAGAAGCCAGAATGCGCCGGCGGCCACGAACATATCTCCAAGGCTGAATGCTGCCCGATACCCGATCCAATCCGGAAGCAGGAAACGGTCCGAAAGGAGTTCCAGACGAGTGTCCTCGGGCCGCAATAGGATGTCCTTCTCTCCGATCCGCATCTCGAGCACAGCTGCCTCAGGCGCACTTCCTCCTGGAAGTTGGCTCGCTGTCTCAGGGCTTATGGGCATCCACCCGCCATTGGCAGCGAGCACCACCAGATTCAATACCAGGCCGACAAGCAGCACAGGCATGCCTGGAAGCCCTCGGTTGAGCCAGACGAAGGCCAGAAATGCGACGAGTGAAACGGGAAGAGCGGCGGCGGCCGCCGGCGGCGGAAGCAACTCCCGCGTGGCCGGCCAGTAGGCAACCACCAATTGCGGCGCGAAGGCGGCGGGAATCAGCCAGAGATACTTGAGATCGGGCGCCCGGTACTGGCGACCTTGCCAGCGCGCCAGACCCCATCCCGCCGGCAGCCCTAAGACCAGGGCTGCAAGCAGGATCACACGCCGCCGACCAGCCGGCCTCTGGTGGGGCCACCGCCGTCTGATGGCGCGCCGATCCCCAGGATCAGCATGGCCAGGCTGAGAATGACGACGACCAGCTGTACGTGCTGCCGATTGATGCGGTTGCTCAGAAATATGAGTTGAGCGAGCTTCTTGTTCATGGCGGTCTCCTTATTAGGATTTCGGTTACGGTGGCCGCAATATACGACCTCCAAGGCTCCAAAACAGGCTTCAAATTTGCCCCAGAGGGTTGGCTTTTCCGGCCGAACGGACGCGGACATCCCTCCAGAGTGCCCGCTCCTAGGCGATCAGCTTCTTGAAGAGATCCTGGGTCTCCTCGGAGGGCGGCATGCCAAATACGCCCTGTAGATTCTCCTCACAATCCCTGTATGTGCGAATGAGCGAAGCCTTGTCACCCAGGCGGCGATGGATTTGCATCTTCAGGCGGTACGCCGCCTCGGCGGTCGCCTCCCGCTCGAGCAAGTGTTCGCAGGCCTGAAGTGCCTTGCTCAATTGCCCCTGTTGGAAGTGAAGTTCCGCCAGGCCGAGACAGGCAGACACAAATGCCTGGTGAAGCCGCTCTCGCTCCGGAACAACCCACACCGCGCCGAGATCCTCCAGGTACTGCCCGCCCACTAGGTCGACGGCTTTCTGAAAGTACCGGATCTTCTCTGCCGGCTGCACTGCGGCCTCTGCCTTGGCAAGGTACGCCTCAAAAGCCTCCACGTCGTATTCGTGGTCGGAAGCCGGGTTCAGCTGGTAGTACTCGTCCTCATACAGAATTGTGTTTGGCCCCAGCGCGCGTCGCAGTCGATAAAGCTCATTCTTGAAACGCAACCTCAGCCGGGCCGGCTCGCTGGTGTTTGGCCAAAGGACACTTCCGACCTGCTCTTTGGTGACCGGCTTGTTCATCGCCAGGAAGTAGAAGAACAGCTCGCGTACCGCCTGGGTCTGCCATTCGCTCGTGCCCACCAGTCTCCCATTAACCCAGGCCTGCCCTCGTCCGAACGCGTGGATCGTGAGCGTCGGCGCGGGTATTTCGATCGTGCGTGCCATCCGCCGCAGCTGTCGGCGGATGCCCGGCAATTCGTCGTCCAGCCGATCGGCGCCATCGACCAGTCCGCGCAGGACTGGCCGGGCTGCCGGGTCGGACCGCAGCATTTCAAGCCACTCCGCGGCCTGCCTCGCGGCCACTGCTGCTGAATGAGTCACCTGGTTTGTATTGGGAATGGCAGTTTTCAGTTCCCGGACGGCATCGGCCGGCTGACTCTGCCTTGCGTAGGCCGCAGCCATCCAGATGCTGACCCAGGTGCACTCCATTTCGCGTCCATCCTGTGTGAAGCACGTCTTCGCTTCGGCCAGTCGACTCACCGCTTGTTCTGGATGCCCCTCCTGAAGCGCCAGGCGTCCGAGTGCAAGCTGCAGGTGCCCATATTCGTAGTTGGAGTCCGCTTGACGTATTTGCAGCGCTCCTTCCTCCAGGATGTGGTGGGCCAGCGCCGGCTCTCGCCTCAGCAGCGCCAAATTCGCCTGCGCGACCAGCAGATAGTTGACGAGGAAGCGGTCACCGAGACCAGGCGTCAGGTCTTGGGCTTTTCGATAATGCTGCGCAGCAACCTCGATATCCTCGATTTCGCTGTACAGGTCCCCCATGCTGATGGAAATGAGCGCCTCCATGCGTCTGTATCCGGACTGCTGGGCACAGAGCAAGCCTTCCTCGAATGCCTGTGCGGCGCTCTCGTAGTTCCCGAGCTGGTAATGCAGAAACCCCAAATTGTTCAGAAGAGTCGCTTGATAGAACAGGTTTCCGCTCTGCCTCCAGATTTCGAGGGCCTTCCCATAGGAATCCATTGCCCTGCGGTACTCACCTAGGGCAGCTTGGGCCATGGCGGTCTCCATCATCAGATGAGGGACCGTTGAACTGTCCCCGTGGTGTGCATGGATATCCAGCGACTTCTCCAGATCCTCTATTGCCTGCATGGTGCGGCCCTGGCGGTACAGGCTGAGGCCGCGCAGGCGCAAAGCATCCGCATAGGTACCGCGCAGGTTGTCCTGCTCCTCAGTGATTTGCATTGTGCTCGCCGCGTCTTGGATCGCCTCTTCATAGCGTCCAAGGAAGCGGTAAGCGTGCCCGCGTCTGATCAGGGCCGACGCAAGCGTGGACATGTCGTTCGTGGAGCGCAACTGGTGAATGGCATCGTCCAATAGCTGAACTGCCTCCGTTGCGTGACCTCGCATGACAGCCACGGCTCCGCGCAGCGAAAGCAAGCCCGGCCGCTCATTCACCACCGATGGAGGCAGATCGTTCAACCACGATTCAAGGGTCAGCATCGCCGTCTGGAAGAGGGAACTGCCGGCGCGCTCGATCATGTCTGCCAACGCCCGCGAATCACCCAGCTGACGGTACACAGGATACGCGGCTTCCCACTCTCCGCGCTCTTCCCGTGCTTGTGCCAGACGCCGGAGCAGGGGCTCGACCTCTAGGGGACGCTCTCTCCGGAATCGCGCCTGCAGGTGATCGCGGAACAGATGATGGTATCTCAGCCACTGTCCGTTCGGGCCCATGGGGAGGGCGAACAGGTTCTTGTGGCGGACGAGTTCCAGCATTTTCGCGTTGTCTTCGTGCTCGGGGTACAGTGGAGCAAGGACGGCATCGCACAAGGCGGTGTCGAATTCCTCCAGCATGGATGTGCGCAGGAGGAAAGTCTGCATGTCATGGGGCAGTTGATCAAGAACCTGTCGCCCCAGATAGTCAAAGACGCTCACCCCTACCACCCGCGTGGCGTGGAATGGATTCTGTCCTGCGCGCAGCGAGCTCAGATCGGCGAATTGGATGCCGGTGATCCATCCCTCGGTCGCCTCTTCCAGCCGGCGAGCTTCCTCGTCGGACAGGTCCATCTCCTGATTCTGGGCTAGCAGCGCCTGGATCTCCTCGGTTCGAAATGCCAGGTCCGCGAAGTCAAGGCCGCCGACTTCATCATGCGCGACAAGCAAGGGCAGGTCGGGAAGATCGGGGAGCGTCCGGGAGGAAAGGATCAGGTGGCAGTTCTCGTCCATCAGCCTCACAAAACGATTGACGAACGATTGGACCGTGGGCGCCTCGTCCATAAAATGAAAATCGTCGAGCACCAGCACGAAATGCTCGGCGATCTCATCGTGGATTTCGTTGACCAGCGTCACCAGCAGAGGTTCCAGTCCGGAGTCAAAGCTCGTCAGGCTTTTCAGCACCGATCGAGAGCGCGCGCCAAAATTCGGGAACCGCTCGGCCAGAGCCGCGATCAGGTAGCTGATGAAGCGCTGGAGATCCTTGTCCAGTGGATCCAGGGCCAGCCAGCAGAACGTCAGCTCGCTCTGGTGGGCAAGGTCTATCAGGAGTGACGTCTTGCCGTAGCCCGGTGGCGCCGAGACAATGATCAAACGGCGGTCGAGGCGCTCAGTCAGAATGTCAAGCAAGCGCGAGCGGCTGAGCAGCTCGGCGCGCCGCCGCGGCAGGAATATCTTGGTCTTGCTGATGGGTATGTCAGACCCGGCCATCGATCGGGCACTCCACCGCTGCCCATTCTAATGGCACGCTCGTCCCGGTACGTTGCAGTGTTATGACCGCCTCGACGGATGGTTCTCCCGAAGCTGCAGCTGTTTCAGAATTTGCGCGTGGATCCCAGGGGCGGCAGCAATGACCGACTGCGGGATCGCCAGATAGTCCGGGCCGTTGTTGATGTTCGTAACCTTGGCGCCGGCCTCCTCTGCGACCAGCCCACCAGCCGCAATATCCCAGGGATTCAGCGAGATCTCCCAGAATCCGTCGAACCTGCCCGCGCCCACCCAAGCCGCGTCGAGCGCAGCCGATCCCAGGCGCCGCACACCCTGCGTCATCTTGCTGAAACGCACGAAGTTGTTGAAGTTGTCACGGTCGCTGTCCCACGCATCATACGGAAAACCGGTCACCAGCAGGCTCTTCTGCAGCTCCGTTGTCTCTGAAACCTGGATCGTCCGTCCGTTGAGCCAGGCCCCTCGCCCGCGCTCCGCGTTGAACATCTCATCGCGCATTGGGTCGTACACCGCCGCCAGTGTCATTCTTCCCTCGTGCGCGTAGGCAATGGAGACACTGAAGATTGGCAGATTGTGTGCGTAGTTGACGGTGCCGTCCAGGGGATCCACATACCAGCAGTGCTCCATCATGCCCTGCGTCAGCCCGCTTTCCTCAGAGATGATCGTGCCGCCGGGCCAGCGCCGCTTGATCTCCCCCAGCACGAAGCTCTCCGAAGCATGGTCGACTTCCGTCACAAGGTCGATTACCCCTTTGTAGGAAATAGTGTGCTGCTGGTTGAAGCCCTCCCGCACGATTGTGCCGGCTTGCCGCGCCAGCTGCTCAATATCACTTAGAACCGGTTGCATCATGTTTCCTTGTAGCTTTCTTGCAGTGGTGCTGTCCGCCTTCCCAGATGCGCCTGCCAAGCGCAGAAAGCCCGAATTCCGCCGCCAGTGCGGCGGTCTGGTTTTGCATATCCAGGATCAAATTAATCTCGACAATTTCCATGATTGTATCAAAATGGTCTGCCACCTCTGGAAACAAAGCTGGGACGAGGATCCCTCGTCCCAGCATGCGATCTCACGCACTGTTCTAGATCACGCCCAATAACCGCAGGATATACAGCGCGATCACAACGAGCAGGATCACGCCGCAGCCCTTGATCAGGATGTGCAGCAGGTGGCCGAAGAATCGCAGGAAGGCAATCACCAGGATCACGACCGCTACACCGATCAAGCCCCAGCCCAGCAAGCTGATATTGAAGGACGAAAGATCAATCGGCATCCGTGCGTTCCTTTCCTTCAGGCGGCCTCATCATAATCCGCGTTGACTTCATATACTCTGCCGCGCTTGACCACCTGCCGCACGAGATTGGTCCCAAAGCGATAGCCCAGATGCCGGTGATCCGGCGCGTTCAGTACCAACAGGTCGGCCTGCTTGCCCCGCTCCAGCGAACCAACGCTTTCGTCACGATGGATGGCACGTGCCGCGTTGATGGTCGCGGCCGCGATCGCCTGCGCTGGCGTTAATCCCAGAAACCGGCAGGCCAACGCTATGACGAATTGCATTGATTCGTTCCAGGCAGTTCCCGGGTTGCAGTCGGTGGCAAGCGCCAGAACGCCGTTGGCTTCAAGGATCTTCTTCGCCGGCGTATATTCCCGCTCGGCGAGACCAAAGGGCGTGCAGGGCAGCGACACGGCCACGGTTTCCGACCTGCCCAGCGCCGCGATGTCGGCCTCCGAAGTCTTTACTAGATGATCCGCCGAGGCGGCTCCCAATTCCACGGCCAGCGACGCACCGCCAAGGTTGTCGAACTCGTCGGCGTGGATCTTGAGCGGGAAACCCAGTTCCCGCGCCTGCATAAGGATCTGGCGTGACTGTTCGAGCGTGAATGCCTTGTTCTCGCAGAAGACGTCTACGAAGGGCAGCGGCCGCAGGCCCGCGCGCTCTTGCCACCATTTCTTGACGGCAGGGAGCATCTGCTTGCAGACAAGGTTGGCATATCCCTGGGGGTCGTCCTTGAACTCTGGCGCGATGGCGTGCGCGCCGAGAAACGTGATCGCGATGTCGATCGGGAGCTCTCCATCCAACGCGAGCAGCCCCTCCAGCAATCGCAGCTCAGCCTCGGTCTCGAGCCCGTAGCCCGTTTTCGCCTCGACTGTCGTCGTGCCGTGGGCGAACATGCGCCTCAGCCGCGGCCGAGTCTGCTGAATAAGCTCCTGAACGGAAGCCGCACGGGTATTCCTGACGGTCGACAGAATGCCTCCGCCGGCCGCCAGGATGTCCAGGTACTTTGCCCCCTCGAGGCGCATCTCAAATTCCCGGGCGCGGTCCCCCGCCCAGATCACATGCGTATGGGGATCAACAAACCCAGGCAGCACCACGCAGCCGCTGGCGTTGAGCTCTGGCTCATCCTTGTAGTCCGCTCGCAGTGCATCGGTCTTGCCCACGGCCGCGATTTTCCCGTCGCGAACCAGCACTGCGCCCCCCTCAATGATTCCCAGATTGCCCAGTGCTGCGCCGTGCTGCGGACCACCCGCAAGCGTCAGCAGTTCAGTCACCGAGTGGATGAGCATTGCAGCTCACTTCCGCGCCGTGGCCCACATGTTGAACATGAACTCGAAATAGCCGAACCTGATCTTGGTCATCTCAAACCCGGCTTGCCCGAAGTGCCAGCCGATCAACGGTAGGGTGTAGGCAAATGCATGTTCGTGGATCTCTTCCGCGCTGACAAGGTTCAGGTGTGCCATCGCGTGCAGTAGACCGTCTGACCACGCCGCGGGCGTTGTCAGGACTGCCACGCCGTTAGCCCTCAGAACGCGGTGGCATTCGCGGAATAGCATCGCCATGCTCTCAGGATTCAGATGCTCGACGACGGCCAACAGGGTCACGACATCGAAGTACTGACTCCCAAACGGTAGACGCGGTTCCTCGTTCAGATTGAGCTCGAAGAACTCGATCTGGTTGCGATCAGCCATTTCCCTTGGCATCGGCAGCTGATCGACGGCGAACTTCTCTTTGAACGCCGTATGCGCCAGGAAGTAGGGATACGATCCGCATCCGATGTCCAGGATCCTGCCATCGCGCAGCTCACCCGGGATAAGCTGGTTGGCGCGCTGCGTGCGTAGTCGCGCCAGCAGCGGCTCGAGAAGTCCCTTGCCGCGGGTATGGGTAATCGATTTTCCGGCCATTGAGGTCTTCTTGCGTGGTGTGGTTTTCGATTATATCAGCCGGTCTATCCGGCCCGTCGCAGCCACGCCAGCAGCCGCGGCATCAGGTTGAGCTTGTGTTGCATTTCCGCCAGCCCAAGCAGCGCCAGGACATTGAAGAGCACAGCCATGACCGTCACTGCTCCAAAGCCAATCCTTGCGTAGATGAACGTGGAAAGCAATGCGCCCGCCGAGCGCCCGATGCTGAATCCGATTGCGTTGAGCGCAATCGTCGTCGCCCGCGCTGCAGGCACAACCTCAGTCATCATGGGCAGTTGGCTGACCACCAGGAATTCAAACGAGATGTAGAACAAGAACAAGCCGGTGAGGGCGCCTGTCTCTGTCCGCCCGATCCAGGGCAGCAGAGCTGCCGCCAGCATGTTGGCCACAAGCCCAGCCGCCACGGCGCGGGGCTTGCCGATCCTGTCCGTGACCGTGGCAACCAGGCCTTCACCCCCCAACTCAGCCAGTCCGATTACCGCAGACGCCCCGGCCAGGGCTGCGATCTGCAGCCCAAACGAATCTTCCAGCCACAATCCGAAAACCAGGTTCACCACCTCGTTGGCGGCGCTCGCCCACAGCGCAATGGAGATACCGGCGACCGCGGGAATTGAGCTCAGCACCGTATGTAGGTGGGACAATGCCGGTGCAGATTTCCTGGCGCGGTCGTCCTGCGGTATTACCCGCCATATCACCGCCAGCATGCCCACTCCCAGAATCGCCAGCACCGGGAATGGCGCCTGCCAACCGAATCTGGCGATGAGCAGTCCCATCGCCGGTACGCCCGCAATGAAGGCCATGGACCAGGCCATCTCTGTGACCGCCACCGCCGTGCCGCGCCGCTCGTATGAGACGCGGTCGCCAAAATAGGCGTGGACCGCTGGGTCGAAAAGCGACTTGCTCAGGATGCCGAATCCCAACGCCGCGGTGAAAGTGATCACACCCGGCCAGAGCGCCACCAGGGCTGTCCCCAGGATGAAAAGCCCGACGCCGATCAACATCCCAAGCCTGCGTCCGCGGACGTCCGAGATCGGCGCCAGCAACGGTCCGAATATTCCCACCATGTTGCGCCCGGTCAGCGCGAATGAAATGGCCATCACGTCCACTCCCAGGCCGCGCGCGAACACGGAAAGGAACGGATAGACCATCCTGTGCATCGTGTTCAGGATCGTCCGCAGCAGTGAAACGATGATGAGTTGGGTTCTTGTGCTCACAGCCGGTCGCCCTACCGGTAGCCTGGTGTGAACCCCGGGAGGGAGTCCTTCGCAATGCCGCAGAATTCTAACAGTCTCCTGCCCGGTTGCCCTGCCGGGCTTCACGAAAACTATACAATTCCTTAATCCTGTTCTTCGGTTCTTGCTGTACCATTTGGGCGATTGATAAAAGGAGTCATTACATGAGTAGAACTTGGAAGTGGATATTGGGGATCTTGGCTGTGCTGGTGCTGGTCGGTATCGTTGTGGGTGCCGTTTTCATGAGGCAGAACCACATGGCTTGGTGGAACCCGCGCGGTTTCACGTACTCCGCGCCCGGTGCGCCCGGGTCGCAGCAGGGGCAGACCGCACCAAATGAGTACGATGGGTTCCGGCGCTATCGCATGGACGATCGGGCGTGGCGCATGCCCATGATGCGCGCTGGAGGCGTTCAGGGACTCTATGCTTTCGGCCCGTTCGGGATGGGATTCATGATCTTTGCAGGCCTAATCCGGCTGGTTCTTCCTCTGGGCGTGTTGGCGCTAGTGGCTTACCTCTTCTATCGGATGGGGAGGCGCGCTGGTGTGGCGTCTGCAACGACGTCACCTTCGGCGCCCGGGCCCGACGTCAAGCCATTGCCGGCGCGCAAGGTCGCCAGGCGCTAGAAGCCGTTCGGACGGCGTGCAAGTCAGTCGTCAGTGAGCGGCCCATGAGCCGGCCGCCGCTTCATAAACACAGGGAGACGGAGACTATTGGTCTCCGTCTCCTTGTTTTCGTCTTTCGTGGCGCGGTTGCGTCGCTTCTCTCCTGGGCCTTGGCTAGTTCCCCGATCATGCCTCCCAGGCGTTCCATCGCCCGCTCGGTAGCATAGTTGAATTCCGCGGCGTTCAACCGTATGAAATTCGGAAACTGCTGCGTCGGCGAGAACACGTAGCCCGGTGCAATCGTGATTCCGCCCTCGTGTGCGATTTTGTACAATTCCAGCGAGTCCACCTTCTCGGGCAATGCCACCCAGAGCACAAAACCGCCCGATGGACGCGTCAGGCGCACGTCCGGCGGAAAATAGCGTAGCACCGCATCTGAGAGCAGTTCAACGTTGCGCGCATACTCGCGCCGGATTCGCCGCAGGTGCTGGTCATAGCCGCCTGCCTCCAGGAACTGGGCCACGGCCATCTGCGATAGCGTGGGGGACGAGGCGCTCAGCGTCTGCTTCAGCCAGATCGCCTCCGAGTGCTGCCGCCCCGCCGCGATCCACCCTATGCGGAGGCCGGGGCTTATGTCCTTGGAGAACGATGAGCACAGCAGCACCGTGCCATTGGTGTCGAACGCTTTGCACGTCAGTGGACGTCTATCTCCGAAATAGATCTCCCCTGAGACGTCGTTCTCGATCAGCGGCACAT
>Ga0315277_10004393_pt1 | contig 18899 bp, 19 predicted proteins | sample YL17G05_15_MG_FD_203695 | JGI IMG/M metagenome (GOLD analysis project Ga0315277, IMG submission 203695) | Sediment microbial communities from Yellowstone Lake, YNP, Wyoming, USA - YL17G05_15 | ecosystem: Environmental > Aquatic > Freshwater > Lake > Sediment | place: USA: Wyoming | collected...
GTTCGAGTTCGTGTTGAAGATGGGCGTGCCGCGCCTCGACGCGCGTGCGCTCGGACGGCGGCAGGTCGCCGCCTGCCAGTTGTTCGCTGAGCGCCCGGTGTTCGCGCAGGAGCGCGCGCAGGTCCTCCGCGGCGTCTTCAAGCACCTGGCCCACCGTGCGGCCGGCGTCAATGCGATCCTCCTGTTCCAGGAGTCCGACGCGCAACCCTTGACTGCGCGTGACGAGACCCGTGTCCGGTTCTTCCAGGCCGGCCATGATCTTCAACAAGGTGGACTTTCCCGAACCGTTCACGCCGATCAGGCCAATCCGGTCCCCCTCGTGGATCGTTGCCGACACGTCGCGCAGCACCGGTTGCGCGCCAAAACTCTTCGTGACGTTCTGGACGCTCAAGACCGCTTTACCGGGTGTTTCCGATGGCATCACACCCCACTGCTCCACGTTTTCAGACACACTCGACTTTGAATCTCCTCTGCGCCTCTGCGTCTCCGCGTTTCATTTCTTCACCGATTCTTCGACGATGGCGATTTCCTCGTCCGTGGCGGCGATCTGCCGTTGGAGGGCCGTGCGCTTATACTCCGTCTTCGCCGTTTGCAACCGCTTGTGCAGGTCAAGCATCCACTGAGTGAAAGGCGTTTGAAAACCGGTCAGGATCGAGACGGGCAGCCTGGCTGTCCGGGCGTAGCGGCGGAGCTTGTAGACGCCGCGGTGCAGGTCGAACCGTTCGACCAACTCCAGTACCGTTTTCGGCGGCTCCATTCGTCTTCCCCTTGCTCTTGTGTCTTCCGCGGGATGCGCCAATACTACGGATATGCGACAATATAGACCAGGCCCTGGAACGATTCAAGACGTGCGCTTGCGCCACTCCGGGCTTGACGGGCACGGAAACTGGGGGCACAATAGAAGCAGAGGGTGATGGACGGAAATGGGTTGAGCCATGAATGTGCAATGTGAGTTATGTCCCAAGTCGTGCCTGATTCGTCCGGGGCAGAGCGGGGAGTGCCGGATTCGGGTGAATGTGGACGGGCGGCTCGTAGCGGTGACTTACGGGTACCCGTGTTCGGTGCACGTGGACCCCATCGAGAAGAAACCCATGTTTCATTTCCTTCCGGGGACGGGCATTCTTTCGATAGCGACGGTGGGATGTAATCTGCACTGCAAGTTCTGTCAGAACTGGGAGATATCGCAGGAAAACCCGGAGAACACCCCAGGGAAACCCGTATCGCCGGAACTGCTTCCGAAACTGGCCGTCCAGTACAACTGTCCCTCCGTCGCGTATACCTATACAGAACCGTTGGCATACTACGAGTACACGCTCGACAGTTGCATCAAGGCGCGCGAGGCGGGCCTCAAGAACGTCTTGGTCACCGCCGGGTACATCAACAAGAAACCTATGGAACGACTGTGCGCTTACGTGGACGGCGCCAACATCGACCTCAAGTCCATCTCGGACGTCTTCTACCGGGACATCTGCGGCGGGACGTTGCAGCCCGTGCTGGACACGCTGGTGTTATCGAAATCGCTGGGCGTATCGGTCGAGATCACGAACCTTGTCATCCCGACGCTCAACGATACGGACGAGGACTTCCAGAAGCTGACGCGATGGGTGGCGGAGAACATGGGGCGGGACACGCCGCTGCATTTCTCCCGGTTCTACCCGATGTATAAGATGAAGAACCTACCGCCGACGCCCGGTGAGACGTTGGACCGCGCCAAAGCCATCGCCGAAAGCGTCGGATTGTCCTACGTTTACGTTGGGAATATTGAGCGACCCGACGGCGAGACCACGTTCTGCCCTCAGTGTAGAAAACCATTGATCGAGCGGCGCGGGTTCACGGTGCTCCGGAACCGTTTGAGAAGCGGCGCGTGCCCCGAATGTAATGCGCCGGTCTACGGCGTGTGGTCGTGAAGGCCCATTTTTGAACGACATTAGAAATGATATACTGCGCGCAATGCGAGGGACGCTGCCCATGAAACGCCGGGTGTTTTTGCAGGTCGTGTGCGCGATAGGGACGCTATTCGCCGTCCCATTCCTGCGGCGAGTCAAGCAGTGTGTTCGCGCGGGAGGTCTTGAAGCCTTACGCGGCAGAACATACCCGGGTCGCGTCATTCCGCTGGACGGGCAGGACGTGTGGCTTCCCGGCAAATGGGCTGGGTGAGACCTCCATTCTCGGGAACCAGTGGGAGGTGTAACGCATGGTGATGAAACCGATCCGCATGCGCGACTCGCGGCCGCGTCTGGCCAAGCTGGCCCGTGCGCTGCAGCCCTGCCAAGGCATGACCACGCGGCGTATTGCCGTGTTGACGACGTTGCTGGCGATCGGCGTGATCGGCGGCGGCGTACTCGGATTAGTCTACACGAGGATGTTGGCGCGGAGACCTGTTGAGATTGCCGCCAAGGCGCCGCTTGTTCCCGCAAGGCCGCCCGTCGAAAAGCGCGTGTTCCCCTCGCCATTGGCGGGGTCGTGGTATCCGGACGACGCGCAAGAGCTGACCACGCAGATCGACTTGTTCCTGCAAAACGCTTCCGGTGAGCCGTTGTCCGGCGTTCAGGCGTTGCTCCTGCCTCATGCGGGCTACCAGTATTCGGGTCAGACGGCGGCGTATGCCCTTCGCGCCGTCACCGGGACCCGCTATGGCCGCGTCGTCGTGATGGGGCCGTCGCACCGGCTTCCGATGCGGAACGCGGCAAGCGTTCCGACCGGGTACACCCACTATGCCACCCCGATGGGGGAGGTTCCGCTGGACCTGGAGTTTATCGCCGCGCTTCGGGACCACGACGAGTTCCAAGGGCCGTCCGACGCCGATCTTCGAGAGCACAGCGTGCAGATTGAGTTGCCGCTGCTCCAGAAGGTTCTCGGAACCTTCCAGTTCGTCCCCATCGTCGTGGGCCAGGTCGACGCGGCATCGGCGCGCCGCATGGGACAAATCCTGGTTGGGCTTGTCGACAAGGCGACGCTCGTCGTGGCCAGCAGCGATTTCACGCACTACGGTCCCAACTACGATTTCGTGCCTTTCAAAGAGAACGTGCCTGATAATCTGAAGGAATTGGACATGGGCGCGTGGGAATGCATCGAGAAAAAGGATGCCGCGGCCTTCAATGACTACATCGAACGAACGGAGGCGACCATCTGCGGGCGTTGCCCGATCGCGATACTGCTCTCGATGTTGCCGGAGACTTCGCAGGCGCATTTGCTCCATTACGACACCTCCGGGCGCGTGATGAACGATTTTTCGAACTCGGTCAGCTACGTGGCCGCCGCATTCACAGGCGAGTGGCCGAAAGGAGGACCGGTGGCGATGGCGGCAGAAACGGTTTCGTTTACGGACGAGGAGAAGAAGGGCCTATTGAAGGTGGCGCGGGGAACGTTGACCTACTATCTCGAACACGGTCGGCCGCCCTCGCCTGAAGACCTCGGCGTCACGATCACGCCCACGATGAAGACTGAAATGGGCGCTTTTGTAACGTTGCACAAGAGCGGGCAGTTGCGCGGATGTATCGGAGAAATATTCCCGAGCCGGGCGCTTTACAGGGTCGTCATGGAGCAGGCCGTCAACGCCGGCGTCAACGACTATCGGTTTCCTCAGGTGACGGCATCCGAACTGCCGGAGATCGATTTCGAGATATCGGCCTTGACTCCGCCGCACCAAGTGGATTCCTGTCAGGATATCGTGATCGGCCGTCACGGCATGGTCCTGGAGAAGAGCGGTCGCCGCGCCGTGTTCCTGCCCCAGGTGGCGCCCGAACAGGGATGGGACTTGCCCGAAACCCTCACGCACTTGTCCATGAAAGCCGGACTGTCGGCGGATGCCTGGAAGGAGGGCGCCTCTTACATGGTGTTCGAGGCCGTGGTATTCGGCGAGAAGACATGATCGCCTTCGCATCGCCGAGGCCCGGGGCGTTCCGCCGGCGCGCGGGAATGAGCGGAAACCGCCCGGTAGGTTTTGTGGTAAGTTTTGTAGCGCCGCCGTCCCGGCGGCTGTACTGGCGGCGGCTCGCCGCCACGTCGAGGGCGAAACGCCCTCGATACCGCCGGCAAGATGCCGGCGCTACGAGTCACCCGATAGGCGAGTTCTCGCACAAGGAATTCCCAGCATGACTCTTCGCCGAAGCGTGGTCGTTTTCGGCTTGGGTTTCTTCGCCCTGGCAGCCCAAACAATCCTGTTTCGGGACTTTCTGACCGTATTCGAGGGAAACGAACTCGGCGTAGGGTGTTTCTTCGGTTCGTGGCTGATATGGGTGGCCGTAGGGGCGCTCGCGGGCCGGTGGAATACGCGCATCCACGGTGCGCTTCTCCGGTACTTCGAGTGTGCGGCGCTGCTCTATGCACCCGCGTTTCTGGCGCAGCAAGCCCTTGTACTTCATTCGCGCGAACTGGCCAGCGTGCGCGTGTACGAAGTGTTTCCTCTCGCGACGATGGCCGGCATGTCCTTTCTCGTCAACGCGCCGCTCAGCTTCACCACAGGCGTTCTGTTTACTTTGGCGTGCCGGTGGGCGGCGGCTGAAGCGGCGCTGCCCGTGGCCCGCGTATACATCCTGGAGACGTTGGGGAGCTGTGCGGGCGGCATAACGGTAACGGTCCTTTTGGCCTGCGGTGTTTCCGGGCAAACGGCGTTCCTCGCGGCGGCAGCGGTGCTGGCGCTGGGCGCCGCGGCGGGAACACTCGGGCCGCGCGCGTTGCGGTATGCGCCCATGGCCGCGTGCGTTATCGCGTTGGCAACGGGTCTTGGCGAGTCATGGGCCCGCCACAACGACGTTGCGCGTTGGGGGCGATTGCTGCCCGTCGAGACCTACCGAGGGTCCTTTTCGACGGCGCAGGGGGTCTATCTCTATGGCGAACGAGAAAGCCAATTCATCGTGGTGTCCAGCGGCGGGGTAAGCGACTCCCTGCCGGGGGAAGAGCACGCCGCGGAAGTGGCGGCGCTGCATTTGGCGCAGAAACCGGACGCCAAACGCGCGGTCGTAATCGGCTCCGGCGGACTTGGAATCTGCAACGCGCTCCTGACCCTGCCACAGATCGAGAACGCGACCTGGCTGCATCCCGACCCGGAGTATCCCTCGGCGCTGCTGCGCATACTGCCTGAACACTTTCGCACGCCGTCAAAGCGGCTTGCCATTCCCACCGTAGAGGTGCGCTCATTCCTCCGCGCTACCTCGTCCCGCTTCGACTTGGTCCTCATCAACCTGCCGGATGTCACCACACTCGTCCTGAACCGCTATTGCACCGAGGAGTTCTTCACCCTCGTCAAGGGCGCACTAGCGAAGAACGGGGTGGTTTCCGTCCGCATATCCGGGGCCGCAAACTACGTTACCGGCGAGATGGCCTACCTTGGCAGCTCGATGCTGACGACCCTGGAATCGGCGTTTGCCCATGTCATCCTGAAACCCGGAGACGAAAGCTGGCTCATGGCGTCGGACGGCGAGGATTTGAGCACGTTTGCCCGCGGCTTATCTGGCCGGTTTTCGAGTATCGAGGGCGCCGCCGCCTTGTATCCGCCGGAGAATATTCCCGCGCTGTTTCCCGCGGACAGGGTTGCGTTTCAGATGGAGGCGTACAGGCATGTGGCGGAAACGCCCGGCGAGGCGGTGTTATTCAATTCCGACGCGCATCCCAAGGCATTGCTGTATAGCCTATTGCTGGCGTTGCGCCGCGCGGGGTGGCGCTCCCTCGTCGACGACCTCCCTATCGTGTTGCACGCCGGACTATGGATTCTCATGTGCCCTGTGGTCCTCTATGTTGCACTGAGGTTCGTATACTTGCTCAGGGGGCGAGGGCGTGACCGGCATGCGTCCCCGTTCGACGGCGCGTATCTCGTGTTTTCAACCGGCCTCGCCGGCATGGCCTTAAGCATCGTGCTGATGTTTCTCTATCAAGAGCGGTTCGGTGCATTGTTTCTGCACGTTGGCCTGATCGCCGCGCTGTACATGCTGGGCTCCTTTGCGGGAAGCCTGTTTGTCGAGCGAACGCTGGCGCGGTCGGCACGTGAGCCCTGGTGGCTGTTGCCGGTATCCATCATTGCACTACTGGCGCTCATCGCGCTGGTCGCGGGTTTCCCGGAGATTCCCGGGCGCGCGGCGTTCGGATGCCTTTTCCTCGCGTGCGGCGTGTGCATAGGCGCGTGTTTTCCGATTGCCGCCCACCGGATGCAGGCGGCGGGACGCCCTGTCTCGCCGTCCGGCTCGAATCTTGAAATGGCCGACCACGTGGGCGGGGCCCTGGGCGGCGTGGCGACCGGACTGATCCTGTTGCCGTTGTTTGGGGTGACGGCTACCCTGGCATTCCTCGCCGTTATGGCGGCGTCCAACCTCATGCACGGTGCGGTGCGCGGCGCCGCGGCGCCGGCTGGCGACTGGTTCGACCGGCTGACTCGACCCGCCGGGTACGCCATGGCGGGCATCGGAATATGGTTTCTCATCGCCTCCAATGTGGTGGCGATGGCGCAACGCGGACGCATCGAGGGCCGCATTCTGGCTGCGGCGAAGAACCTGACCGGCGGCGCGGAGCTCAAGTCACGCCAAGCCGCACTGAAAGATGGCGGCGCCTTCTTCTACTACGAGGTCTTGAGCGCCGCAGGTGAGACCGAGGGGTATGTGTGGAACACGGCCGCGCTTGCCAAAGACGTCCGGGGCTACGGCGGGCCGATCACGCTGGCCGTGTATGTGGACCGCGAAGGCGTGCTGCGCGACTTCCGGATCGTCGAGTCCCACGAAACGCCCGTCTACCTGGACCGGCTTGCGCTGTGGCCCCGGCAACTGCCGGGAAGGAACCTATTTGCCGCTTCCCCGTTTTCCGGAGTGGATGCCGTCAGTGGGGCCACCATGACCTCGGAAGCCCTCTTGAAGACGTTGGAACTGTCAGGCCGACAGTTTGCTGCGGGCGCTCTGGGCCAACAACTCCACGGCATGTCGACGGCCTCCGAGCGCGGTGTGCCCGACCGCGACTTTTTGTGCCTGAGCATCTTGATGGCCGCAGCCGTCGTGCTACGGTACCATCCGCAAGTCTGGATCCGGCGTGCGATGCTGCTGACCGCATTGATCGCCACAGGTTTCTTGTGGAACTTGCAGTACTCCTCTCAACAAGTCATGGCGTTGCTCAGCGGCCATTTCCTGGGATTGGGGTTGAGCGGGGCCTTGTTTCTCGCGGCGGGAACGCCGCTCATCGTTGTTTTGTTCGGCAACGTGTATTGCGGCTACGTATGTCCCTTCGGTGCGCTCCAGGAACTTCTGGGCGACCTTCGCCCCCGTTTTCAGGTTCCGGAGCCGAAGAAGATTGTGTGGCGGTATTGCCGCGCGGCAAAATACGGGCTTCTGCTGCTTGTGATCGTGCTGTTCTCCGTCACGCGGGACTACGTCGTGCTCGGGGCAGACCCCCTGATCACCGTTTTCAGCGCTGTACGAAGTCAGACCACGCTGTGGTCGGCGGCACTCCTGCTCTTGTTGACGCTCCGGTTTCGGCGCTTCTGGTGCCGGAACCTGTGCCCGGCCGGGGCCTTCTTGGCGCTGCTGGGAGGCGCGCGACTGTTGCGCAGGTGGACGCCGCGGACTCAGCCCGCGCGGTGCGACCTGGGCGTGCGAACCGTTGACGATCTGGATTGTATCCATTGTGACAGGTGCCGGCATGAAAATGGAAAAGGGTGAACAGACGTTACTGGTTGCGGTGTTCGTGTGCGCCTTGGTATTCTCGGCGTTCTCGCTGCAATACGCGCAAGAACACTTCGCGCTCCGTGCGACGGCAACCGCTCCTGCCGGCGGGGCCGGCCAACCGCGCGATGCGGACATCGAAACGATCAAACGGCTTATCCGCCAGGGCGAGTTGTCCGATCACGAGGCGTTGTTCTACACGCCCGCGCCCACGCTGCCGGACACGCCCAGGTAGGGTCACGCTCCCGCCTAGCAAAATGGGGACTGACCCAAGCGGAGTGAATCTTCGAGCGGAGACGGGTCTGTCCCCGTTTTGCGGACTTGTGAACGGTTGTAGAGAAGGAAAGGAACGTTATGGCGACGAGAAAAGCTGAGACTGCATCCAGGAAAGCGGGACGCAAGGCACGAAAGCCCCTCCGGGAGCCTATCTCGAAGGAGGTCTGGAAGCCCGGCACGATGCTGTGTCCCGTGCCCGTGGTGATGGTCACGAGCCTGGACGCCGAGGGACGCCCGAACATCATGACCGTGGCCTGGACGGGGACGGTTTGCAGCGAGCCGCCCATGCTATCGATCTCGTTACGGAAAGCCACGTATTCGTATGGGCTTATCATGGCGTCGCGGGAATTTGTCGTCAACGTGCCCACGGTGCGGCAGATTCGCGCGGCGGATTACTGCGGCGTGGTCTCGGGCCGCGACGTGGACAAGTTCGAGAAGACCGGTTTGACCCCCGGGCCGGCGTCCACCGTCAGGCCGCCCATCGTCATGGAGTGTCCTATCAACCTGGAATGCGCCGTCCGACAGGTTCTGGAACTGGGGTTGCACACGATGTTTGTCGCTGAAATCACCGGCGTCCAGGTCTCGCGCCATCTCATTGCCGCGTCCGGGCGACTCGCGATCGAGCAGGCCGGTCTTGCGGCCTTCGCCCACGGGGAATACTATGCCCTCGGCAAGAAGCTGGGGTTTTTCGGCTACTCCGTGCAGAAAAAGCATGCGAAGCGGGTGTGAGTTTTCTAAGCTCTCAGTTCATAATTCTCATCATGCACCATATTGCACGGCTTGTTGAGAGCGAACTCTTAAAGGCTAGCCGGCACTTTCCGGCCGTCATTCTGACGGGTCCCCGCCACGCCGGCAAGACCACCTTGCTGCGTCATGCCTTTCCCAAAGCGTCCCCACGTGCTCATGGAAGACCCGGACATTATTGCGCGGGTCCGGGCGGTAGCCGTCGAGGACTTGCACAAGGTGCTGCGCTGAGCGCCAGACTCGCGCGGCGTCACTTCTCGATGATCAGTTCATCGTGAACGCGGCCCTGAATGTCATAGGCGCGGAAGAGCAACCGGCCCCCGTCGATATCAAACGTTTGATAGAGCTGCACGCCGTTGAGCATCACGGCTGCATAATCCGGCTGAACCAGTCCGGGCTCTTCATCCGGGATCGCGATGGACACCACGTAGACCGTTCCCTCCGCGGGCGAAGCGACGCGCTTCTGGTTCTTGATGGGGTACGTGCGAAGGTAATGGTGGACATGGCCGCTCAACACCATATCCACGTGGTACTTGTCGAACACGGCGCCCCATGTCTGGCGAATGTCGGGGTAGTCCTCGCCGGGGGCATACGGGGGGAAGTGAAACATCACGAACTTCCAGAGGGCCTTTGTCCGGGCCAGTTGCTGCTCCATCCATGCAGCGATTACGTCGAGCGGCGACCCGACGTCGATACTGATGAAGATCGCGTTTTCGTATTCAAAGGAGTATACATGTTCAGGCTCGGTCCCCGAAGGGCCGTTTTCCGGCACGCCGAACAGGGCGCAATACATCCAGGCGCCCAAGCCGTCCTGGTCGTCGTGATTGCCGAGGCACGGCACGACGGGGCGCCGGTTGAACACGGTGCTGGAATACTGGAAGAACCGATCCCACTCGTCCCGGTACAACCCCGTACCGACCAGGTCGCCGCCGATCATGTAGAAAGCGGTCTGCGGGCGCCGCTCAAAGGCTTTGGTGAGCAGCTTTCCCCAGTCCTCGGAGCAGTGGGTGTCCCCCATGAAGACAAACGTGAATGGCGCAGGGCCGTCCGGGGCGGTAATGAACTCCGCTTCGTCGGACCACGTGTTCGAGGTCGGACTCCCGACCGAGTAGAGATACGCTGTGGCAGGCTTGAGGCCGCGAAGGACTGCGTTGAACCGGTTGATGTACCGATCATTCGCCAAGAGCCGGTCTTCAAGGGACTCGCACGCGGCTTTTGCCTCCACAAACGCGGCGCCCTCGGCGGCCCCCTTTTCTCTGTAGCGGACCAAGCCGTCTTTGATCTCCGGCTTCGTGCGCCACTGGATCGTCTGTGACGTGCGCGGGTCTTCGCTCCACGTCAACACGACCTGATCAGGTCTTGTGGAGGACGGAAACGGCGTTTTCCGGAAGGCCCCGATCAGGTGCGCCTCGCGAGCACGGCCCCGGATCGTGGTCAACAGGACTTGGCCCCGCAACGCTTCCGGCACGTCGGTCAGCACGAGTTCGGTCCAATCGTGATACGTGAGCGAACCTTCCCGCAGTTCTGAGACGGTCTGATTCTTCGGGATGAAGTTGCTGAGCTTGAGTGCTGCGCCCGGCCGTTGCGGCGCCACGCCCACAAAGTAGTGCGGCCGGTGCTTGTCAAAACCGTTGATGCCCAGTTCGACGCGCCCCGCATCAAACTTCTTCTGCCAGACCTCGTATTCCCATCCCTCCGCGTTCTTAATCGTCAGGTCCGTCTTCGTGAACCCCGCATCGGGCAGCCAGAACGGCACGACGGATTGTGCCTTGTCGCGCATTACCGAGACGATCGCCGGCACGTTGACCTCGAAACACCAGTACTTGGATGCAAGCACATGGCGCTCTTCATCGGTGATGAGGCGTTGTATCGTCGGATCGTCGAGACGGGCGAGTTGTTCCTCCGTGAGCGTGTCATAGAAGCGCGTCACGATCTGGTCCATCGTGTCCTGAACCGCCGGAGACGATAGACTCTCGGTGTATCCCAGTCCCCACAGCGACAGCGCGACGATCAATATCCAGAGCTTCTGCATTCGAGACGAATTCATCATGGCTGTTCTCCATGCCCGATCATTCGGGACTATCCTCGTCGCGACCAAAGGGGGCGACTGGGCTGCTTTGACAAAACAGGCAAACTCATTGGCAGTAAGCTGCACGAAGGCCTGCTCTTCACCACGGAGGACACGGAGAGCACGGAGTTTTCCTGGTCTCTGTGTCCTCCATGCCCTCCGTGGCTCAGATCACGTTCAGGAATCCTATTGCAATGGAATGATCTCGCGCGCAAGGCCGCTCTTTGTCTTTGCCAGCGTGGTGATGGTTTCCACGCCGTGCGCGAGCAGGTATTCGCGCGAGTGATCAAGATCGGCGCCCACTTGGTCGGGGCCGTGGCTGTCGTCTCCGAAACAAAACGGAATGCCCATGTCGCGGGCAAGCACGGTGAGCCACGGGGCCGGGTAGGGCATCCCGTGGCCCTTCCGGTAGCCGCCGGTATTGACATCGAGAATGCACTGATGCTCGCGGATGGTCTCGAGCGCCGTCCCTGCGGCGCGGCGGATGGCCGGGGTGTCGCACGGGCCGGGCGCCAGTTTCCGGATCACGTCGACGTGGCCGAAAACCTCCGGCGTAAGCGCGGTAGCCATCTCCGCGACGGTCTCGTAGTAACGTACGCATAGGGGTTCGAGACCGCCCTGCATTTCGAGGGCGCGGTCAAACCCCCCCTGGTGGCCGTCGATCAGCACTTCATCGACGTAGTGCGCAGAGGCCACAACATAGTCAAACTGAAATTCCCCGCGGTAGCGGGACATGAGCCGCACATAGTCGTGCGCCGGGATGCAGTCTGCTTCGAAGCCGCACAGGATAGTGATCCGGCCGTCATACTCTCGGGCCAGTTGTCTGACCGTTCGCGCGTACCGTTCAAAATCCCGCTGGACCTTCTCGATGTCCCAGCCAAGTTTGATCTCTTCCGGATACAGAAAACGGGCTTCCGTGCGCGCGACATGCTCGGCCACGCCGTACGTGTGATAGCCGAAGGCCACCGCCGCCTCGATGGTTTCCCGCAGCGTGCCCCGCGCATGGTCGCAGAACTCGCCTGAATGACCGCCGTGCAGCGAGACCTTCCATGCAGGGCTCAATCGCTCATCCATGTCCCATTCACCACCTTACGGACGGCCGCCGCCAGGCCCAACACGCCGTCGAGTTCCGCATCCGGAATCTCGAATGGAATTCTCGGCTGTTGATTCCGGTGGAGTCCTGTTCGGATTCGAATCGTTTTCATGCCCAACTGCTTTGCCGGAATAACGTCTTTGTCTATCCGATCGCCTACCATCACACACGTTTCTGGCGCCACGCCGAACACCCGCACGATCTGCTCGAAATACCGTGGGTCGGGTTTTGTGAGGGCGAAGTCATCTTGGGTTAGTCGGAAGATGAAACAATCAAGGACATCCGCATGTTCCAGCAAATCGAGGATTTCGCCGCCATACTGTCCTGCGATGCCCAGGTTGAACTCGTCGGCCATTGCACGGACCTCCTCTTCGATTCCCGCCATTAACTTCAGCGGCGGTTTTCGTGTTTCCCACGCACGCTGATAGGCCGTGTATTGCTGATGGAACTCGCCGGGGTTGCGGCCCAGACGTTTCCAGAATACGTATTCGTAAACGAGTGGACAAAACCGATACACGGCCTCCTCGATGTCCGCCTGATAGGTGTCCCGCGTGTAGCCGGGCACGACCTCTCGCAACAGGGCAACGGCGAGTTCCGCACGCACGGCCTCGTGCTCGGACTCGTCGAGAATGACGCCGCCCGCATCCAGCAGCACGGTGGCCTCAGCCCGTGATGATCGTGCAACCATACCCACGCCTCCTTCCGCGAGGTAAAGGGTAACCGTTCGCCCGTTGGAAAACCAATGCGTATCTACTTGCTTTCACGCTTAGCGCGCTTCTATGCTTGGCCGCGTGTGCAGAGGAGGTGTCTCCCATATATCATGAGGCCCAGTTCCTGGAGGTGCCCCTTTGAGTGACGCAACGGTACGCGACGTGAGAAACCGATCTGTCACGGTGCTGCAAGAGATTCGTCAGGCACTTGATGCTGTGGACGCAGAGGTGCTACTGCGACCTGTGGCCGGCTGGCCTTTGTGGAAGCAGTTCTACCACGTTCTCTACTGGTTGGATCACTGGTTCATTGACCCTCTCAAGTTCAGCGCGCCAGCTTTCCACGAAGTTTGTTTCCTTCAGCCGGACGTGGCGTCCCCGAAGACTCTGACGAAGGAACATCTCTTGGAGTACTTCGGGGCGATCCAAACGCGGATCGAGCAATATCTCTCCGATATCACCCCGCAGGAACTGGAACGTCAAACGGAGGTGCGCGGACAAATGCGGTCGCGGCTCGACATGATCTTGGGTCAGTTCACCCATGTGAGCCATCACATCGGCTGCATATGTGCCACCGTGCGGACGGAAACGGGGAAGTCGATGTGGCCGACCGAAGGGTAACGCAGATCGGATGATGCAGGCACGCGGAGCATGGGCGAGCGGCAGGACGCCGCGCCCGATATCGCGGTGAAGTTGGCGCGCGCTCACAGTCGTAACCATTCGCCATTCGTGACTGTCCCCGGTTAGGTACGCCGGTTAGGTACGGTTACGGTTGGGCGGAGCAGGACGAACCTCTGAACGTGATGCGCCGCCCGCAGCCAGGCGATCAGCGCCGCCAGTCGCGGATGGCGTCTTCATATCGGGCGAACTGGTTGAACATGATGTCTCTATGCAGATCGCGGCGCTATGCGGTTTCCGCGCCGATGCCCTCGATATCGAGCCGCGCTCCGTGCTGAAGAATGCACTGTGCGAAGCTTGCCCTGGGCGGATTCTCGTATGATGATGCCGGGAATACGTGTATTTCGATGTCCAAACCGGCTCGCCGTTGCGCGGCCCCGCATGCGCGAGAAAGTCGCTCAAAGTCCCATTCCTCAGCGCCTTCCACAAATACGGCAATGTCAATATCGCTCCAGGGACCGGCCGTTCCTTGCACGTGGGAGCCGAACAAATATGCCGCACGCACGCGCCCCCACCGCCCCACTACACGGACAGCCGCCACAGCCCTGTCCGCGATCACAGCATCAACGACAGCCATTGCAGCACGTCCTCCGTTTGATCCAGCACGTGTACACACTTTTGCCCGTCCACGCCGCGTGAGAGTACTGGAATCTCCTCCGGATACCGGCTCTGAACATAATACCGAGAAAGGTCCTCCATGAGCGCCGTTTGGCTTTGGCCCAGATCGACCCCTCCGTGCTCGGCCAACCTCAACAGGTTGTGCAACCGGGGCGGGCATTGGCCGGAACGCTCGGCGATCACCGCCTTCAGCATCTTCTCCACCGCCTGCTGACAGCAGAAAAGTACGTAGAGATACCGTCCGCTGTCGAGCATGGCGCGTGCCGTGTCAAAATCGTAGCGCGCCTGCTGGGCCCATTGTTCAGGAATTCCCTCGGCCATACCAAGTTCCTCGTTGCCTATTCTACCTCAATCCCGGCGGGCCATAGTCCCTCGCCGCCCAGGTTATCCCCGACCTTGCCTCTTGGAGGTCGTGATTCATAGTGCGACGTCACTGGTATATCAAGATTTGCCTTCGGCAATTGAATGGAGAATGCGGGTCTGGTGCGCGTCTCCGCACCAATGGGATCAATCGAGGCCGCCGTCTTCATAGAATAACTCCTCCGTGCGTCACCAACCGAGAAGGGCTGCAATGCGATAATAGGCGCCGTGGAAGAAGGAAAACACGGCATAGCGGAATCCGGGCCACACGATCATGAGGAGTATTACGAGCCCCAGTACTGGCAACATCTTCCCTCGACGGGAGACAACCATGCCCAGAACGGTCTTTAGAAAGGCGCCGACTGCGTGCAATATGCCGCCAAACCCGCTTTTGAAGGCCCGGGCCAGATCGGTTTCCGTGACCACGCCCCGGCTGCGCCCGGCCAACCCGTCGGGAGCGCATTTGATGCGGAGCAGCGTGTTGCCGATGCGAATGAGGTCGCCATTTCGGGCGATACACGACCGGAAGGTCCCGCTGCGTCTATCGTTGACGTAGACCGGTGCCGCGCCCGCGGCGCGAATTCTGTACCCGTCGGCGACTACACCGACGCCCGCATGATGTTCGCGCACCTCCGGATCGAGTCTCACGTGGACGCAGCAGGAAGGGTCGCTTCCGATGGTGAGCGGCGAACGAACAACCGGGAATTCGGTACCGTCCTCCGGCCCGTTTACCACGACGATGCAGTCGGAATGCGCGCTAACGGTCACCGACGGCCTCCTTTGTTTTGGCCCGGTGCGGCGCCCCCTTTCCGAAGGTTAGCACGTCGCTTTCCATGAGCACATCGATCATGTCGCCCGGGTGAAACTTGTCTTCAAGGATCATTTCACTGATGGGCGAGACGACCAGGCGCTCGACGGCACGGCGCAGTTCGCGGGCGCCGAACTCGGCGCTGTAGCCTTCCTTGGCCAGGTATTCATAGGCCTCCTGATACATTCGGACGCCCATGCGCTTTTCCTTGAGCCGGTGGCGCAGCTCATTGATATATATTCGGAGGATGCTCCTGACGTCCTCGAACATCAACGGATAAAACGGGACCACATGATCGATCCGGTTGATGAACTCCGGGCGGAAATGCTCGCGCAACTCGTCCATCAAAGCGCGGCGGTCATCATTGCTCGACGAACGGAACACCCAGTCGGCGCCAACATTCGTGGTCAGGATGATGATACAGTTTTTAAACGTGATCTCGCGCCCTTGGGAGTCCTTGAGACGGCCTTCATCGAATATAGGCAGGAAGATGTCGAAAATCTGCGAATGAGCCTTTTCGATCTCGTCGAACAGCAGCACCGACTGCGGCACTCCCCGCACCGCTTTGCTCAGGAGGCCTTCTTCTTCGCAGCCAGCGTAGCCGGGCGGCGCGCCTAGCAGACGCGACACCGAGTGCGACTCGACATACTCCGACATGTCGAACGTGAGCAAGTGGTTCGTCGAGCCGAACAGAACGTCCCCGAGCAGCTTGGCGAGTTCCGTCTTACCCACGCCGGTAGGGCCAAGAAAGAGCATCACTGCTTCGGGCCGATTGGGGTCTCCGAGGCCCGCTCGGGACTTCTTGATGGCCGAAACTACTGTCGCCACGGCCTCGTCCTGCCCGATGAGACGCTCCTTCAGTCGGATGCCGAGATTGCGCAATTTCTGCCGTTCCTCATCCGTCATCTCTTCGATGGGCACCCCGGTCATCTGGCTGATGACCCTGCGGATGTCATGGGGCGTCACCTTGTCCACTGCCGAAGGGAGCACGGTGCCGTCGACAAGCGCAGGATTGCTTTGGAGGGCGATGCTTTTCAGCCGATATCGGGCGCAGGCTTGGTCCAACACGTCGATGGCCTTGTCGGGCAGCTTTCGATTCGGGAGATACCGTTCAGACAGCGCGATGGCGGCCTGCATGGCCTTGCTGCCGATGTGAACGCCATGGTGTTTCTCGAGTGGCGGACGAAGCGCAAGGAGCACTTCTTGCGTGGCTTCCGCGGACAATTCCTCGACCCGCAGCATTTGAAACCGGCGTTCGATGGCGGGGTCTTTCTCGATGAACTTGCGGTATTCCTCCAATGTCGTTGCGCCGATGCACCGGATTTCCCCGCGGGAAAGCGCCGGCTTGAGTAGGTTCGCGAAGTCCACGGAACTCCCGTCGGTAGCCCCCGCCCCCATGATCAAGTGAATCTCGTCCACGAAAAGAATGGTTTGCGGCGACTGTTTCAGTTCCTGCACCAACCCCAGGACTTTCTCCTCGAACGCCCCGCGGTACTGGGTACCCGCCATGAGCGCGCTCAGGTTCAGTTCCAGGATGCGGTGGTCGGAGAGAATGCCTCCAAAACCGCCTTGCACGGCCTCCACGGCGAGCCCTTCCACGACCTTCGTTTTCCCCACGCCGGCTTCGCCCACAATGATGACGTTGTTCTTGGTTTTGCGGGCGAGTATCTGGAGTATCTCGAATATTTCGGCGTCCCTGCCGACGGCCCGGCTCAGTTTGCCTGCCCGTGCGGCTTCGGTCAGGTCGTGCGTGAAACTCTCGATGGGCGGCGGCGGTGACTTGGCATCCGGGTCGTCTTCCGGTCGCAGGACCGCAGAAGCGGGCGCGGCGGCAGATGCCGTCTCGGTCTTCGCTTGCGCCGCGACTTTTCCTGCCACGGAGGGTAGTTTGGATGGTTGCCCTTGCCCTGCCAGCTCGTGTTGAAGCACCTGGATCAGCTTGCCTCGGTTGAGCTGCAGCCGGTCCATGGCCCTGCTGGGCGCGGCGTCCGGGTCCGCGAGGACGGCCAACAGCAGGTGGCCCGCCCCGGCTTGCGTGCGGAACCGCTCAGCCAGCTTCGCCGTATCATTCAGGATGTTCGCGCACCGCGGCGTATAGAACACCTCGCCTGTCGCGGCACGGACCGGGTCTCGCCACGCCTCGCGGGTGACCTCGCGTATAGCGGTGTAGAGAACCGTGAGGTAATGGTCGGTGACGCTTTTGGGGAGCCGGCTGGATTCCGCCAACAACGCCTCAAAGAGATGCTCGACCCCCACGAAGAACTGACCCCGTTGCACGCTGATGCCCACGGCGGCGTCCAGAATACCGTTAATCTCCGGAGAGACCTGAACCTGCACGCGAGATCCCTTTCCTTACCAGCCATGCGATTGCGCTGAACTGTTACTCACGCCCGACCGGCACGGCCGCGGTCCGCTTCATAGATACAACCTCAGCGCAGAATCCAGGCGTCTATTATACACTGAGCATTGTTGTGCCGCCCTACATGGCGCTTGGCACGCCCCGTGCTCTCCCGCGCGCAACCCACGGCCTTACCCCCGCCGTCTCATGCCCTTGCCCCGCCATGGCCGCCGCGCCGACAGAAGCGCACCGGCGAGAACTGCGAAGCTCCGAAGCTCAGACTTCTTTCACCTCGCACTCGCTCTCGTACCACTGGCGCCAACTAGCGGCATGGTGCGCGATCCAATCAAACACGGCTTCGCTGCCCAAGTCACGGCGGGCCTTCTCCGATTCGATCCATTTGTGCCGCAGAATCTCCTGGCGCTGCAGTTCAAGCATGGCCGCCTGGCGTCGCGTGCGCCACGCAGCCGCCCGACGTTCCGTCCAATCCGCCAGAGCGGTCTCGATACTGACATCCCGGCCTTGCTCCGCGGCAAGCAATTCGCGGTGTTTCATTACCGCTTGTTGTTCGGCTTTGCCGAGATGCTCAAACACGGTACTCATTCTTGAAGCGCCCTGGAACTCTCACTTCCTTCCACGGCGCGCATAAGTCACCTTCCTGGAATAATTGTCTCACAAAAACGACAAAAAATGCAAACAACAATTAAACCGCTACTACTCAATGGTCAGCCATTTATCATAATCCCACGCCAAAGTCAAGCCTGTCTGCCTGCTCAATCAGAAATCACAGGAACGCCCTCGCGCGGCAATGCGAGGGCGTTCTCCGTCGGGGGGCGTGTGCCGGGGGAGGATTACTCGTTCAGGCGGCGTTCCCAGTCGTAGTCGCGGGCGGTTACAATGTCTTCAATCCGGCGGATGCGCCGGTTGAGGTTATCGAAGGTGTGCTTGAGCCGGTGGAGGGCCATCGTGCGCGAGTTCACGTAGGAGTCGTAGAACTCGCGGTCGAGTTCCTCGGAGAACGGCACGATGGGTTCCGGTTTCATTAGCAGGGCCGCCACCACGTACAGAATCAGCGCCCAGCCGCAGGAGAGAAACAGAAGCACCAAGGCGATCACGCGCGTCCAAAACACCGACACATCCAGGTAGTTCGCAACGCCGTGACACACGCCGAACACCAGGCCGCGCCGTGACCGATACAGGCCCGTTGATTTCCGCTCTTCCCATGATCTCATGTGAACATGACCTCCAACCCCAGCGCCCGCTGGGTGTTTATTTGCCGGCTTCTTTCCGGGCACGTTCTCTATCCAACAAAATGGTTTCGAGCGCCTCGATGCGCCGTTCCATCTCCTGCAATCCGCGGTAGACGTCTTGCATGAGCTGCGCCTCATCGGCACCGTATCCTGTGGCGCTTCCGGGCCCCCCCTTGAGTATCTTTAATGCGATGAGGAAGACCACGCCAAGAATGGCGATGATCGGAATCATGAGTGCGAGGACTTCTTCCATGCCGTGTGCCTTTCCCTACAGGTCAGTTCGCGTTGCGCTGCCGTCGCGTCTTCTGCTCTGCTCGAG
>Ga0315277_10004394_pt1 | contig 18899 bp, 16 predicted proteins | sample YL17G05_15_MG_FD_203695 | JGI IMG/M metagenome (GOLD analysis project Ga0315277, IMG submission 203695) | Sediment microbial communities from Yellowstone Lake, YNP, Wyoming, USA - YL17G05_15 | ecosystem: Environmental > Aquatic > Freshwater > Lake > Sediment | place: USA: Wyoming | collected...
GATCGTTAACGATCACTATCGCGTCTGCACCCTCGCATGCTAGGTACGGATTATCGAACAGGATCAAATCTGGCACTTCTGACCTCGAAATTCCTGGGTCGTATACGTGCACACTGGCTCCTTCTGATCTCAAGCGACCTATTATTTCCAATGCCGCAGATCTTCTCAATGTGCTCGTGCCGGCTTTGTACGTGAGTCCGAAGATGCAGATTCGCTTTCCACCCATGTTTCCGACTGTCCTCTCGAGTCTCTCCACAATTGAAGCGTTTTGCCTTTCATTGACTTGAAGTACGCCATCTATCAGCGTCGTCTCGTAGTGATACTTCTCTCCCACTTCCTGCAGGATTCTGAGGTCTCGGGCTAACGTCCCACCAGCAAAGCCAAGCCCCGGTCTCACCAATGCCTTCGATCCTATTCGGGAGTCTGACCTCAATGCGTCCGCCACTCTCAGTCCGTCGGCACCCACCAGGTCACACATATTGCCAATCTCGTTGGCGTAGCTGATTGAGGTCGCGAGAAAACAGTTTATCGCATGCTTTGTCATCTCTGCCGATCGTAGATTCATCTCAATGATCTTCGTTCGGATAGGGGAAAAGAGTTCTTGGACTCTTGCTAGCACAGTGGCATCATTTGCTCCAATCACGATCATGTCTGGATGCATAAACCGATCTATCGCCTGTCCGAGCCTCAGATTCTCAGGAACATAGGCAAGGCTAGGCGGACAACCGACATCCCAAATCGTTTTTTCAATTACTTCACATGTTCCCACAGGAACCTGGCTACTTACTACAACCGTGCTTTGTCCAATGACGTTCTTCAACCGCTTTGCCGTTCCCAGCACGATTGAGAGATCAACCTTGTCGTGCTCATCCACAGGGGTGTCGAAAGCAATGATCACAAAGCGGGCTTCTCCCACGCCAGTCTTGATATCGCTTTCGAATCTTAGGTTCCCCGCTGCGATCTGCTCAGAGATTAGCTCATCCAAACCCGGCTCGAACAGAGGTGCTCTCCCTTTCCTCAAGCTACTAACGACCGTCTCATTCTCGTCCATTCCAGTTACTCTGTAGCCCAACTTCGCCAGGCACGCAGCGTAAACACAGCCAAGATGCCATAGGCCTATTACGCATACGCCCACATGTTCAGTGCGGAAGTCGTATCGCTTCTTCTCGATGACCGACAAGTAGCATGGCACTCCGTTACTTGATTCCTCGCCAGTACTCCAGTATCTTGGACAAAGACTCATCAAGTTCAATAGTCTGAGCCCAGCCAAGTTGTTGGAGTTTGTCATTCTTTCCAATCGCAACTGGGTTGTCTAGAGGGCGATTGCGCTGGCTCTGTTCAAATTCTACTTGACAGCGAGATTTTGACATCATGATCTCCAAGACTTTCGATATCCTGACCCCCTTTCCAGAAGATATGTTGTAGACTTCACCTGCTTTGCCGCTCTTGCTGACTAGCCAGAAAGCACGCACGGCGTCGTCGATATCAAGGAAGTCTCGTATGGACTGCAGATTACCCACCTTGAGGCTTTGAGCGCTGCCTCTCTCCACATCAACTATTCCCTTCGCAAAACTCGAGCATACATCGCCAGTCTTCCGTGGGCCGATTATGAAGAACGGCCTCACTGTCACAACATCAATCTTGTACGCGTCATAGTACAGCCCCGAAAGTAAAGTCGCTCCAATCTTGCTCAGCGCGTATGGGCTTGACGGTTTCAGCTTGTGTTCCTCGGATACTGGTTCCAAGCTGGATGCATACTCTGATGAGGATCCGAAGAGAACCACACGAGTTCGAAGGCCTAGGTCTCTGACGGCCGTCAGAAGGTTGAGTGTACCAATGACATTGACACGTAAGGTGCTCAGGGGATCCCGCCACGAAACAGATGGAAGGCTTTGTGCTGCCATATGGAAGATCACTGAAGGGGAAATAGCACCTAGAGCTTTCTTGAGCGCCGAGGGATCTGTAACGTCGCATTCGTAAGTATTCTTTGCGTCAGTAGCTCCCTGAAGGTGTCGCTGTACGCCATACACCTTGAGGCCATTGGCCTCGAGAAAATGGGACAAATGGTGACCCATGAACCCTTGAATTCCTGTGATTAGTACTGGCATGCGAAAGATCATCACTATCTCATCCTGCATCTAGGAGGATCTTTGGGATTAGGCTTTGGAGAGGTATCTTCGGACTGCCTGCCGCACGGCGTCGTCTGACTTGAACTTGGCTGACCATCCCAAGCTTTTCATTTTTTCTACACTCATGTACACGCGAGGTTGATCTCCAGGCCAGCCACGTTCTCCTCCTGTATATCGTATCCTCGTCTGAGTGTTGCCCGTCTCTTCGAGTATGACTCTCACAATCTCTGACACGCGTGTGGTACTTTCTGATCCCAGGTTGAAGATTTCGCATCCGACGTGATTGGAATGGTTGTATGCGTGGAGCATACCGGCAATGCATTCTTCAATGAGGAAGTAGTTCTTTTCTCCCGTGCCATCGGCCAGCACTTCGAGTTCTCGGTTGTTCGATCGCAGTTTTCCAAGTAGGTCGAATATCACTCCATGAGTCATTCGTGCACCGAGAACGTTTCCGAAACGAAAGATCCATGATCGGATTCCGAACAAGTGAGAGTATGTGCTTATCCAACCTTCCGCAGATAGCTTTGCTGCCCCATAGGTTGATACCGGCAACAACGGGCCATACGCTTCGTTTGCGGGGGGACGTGCAATGTCTCCATATACTGCCCCGCTCGACGGGAAGAGGAGCTCAGTGATGTTACTGTTCTTCATTGCGTTCAGGACATTGTATGTTGCCACGAGTCCGTTCGTGAAATCCACGTTAGGGTCCTTGCTTCCGATTACCATGTTTGTATTTGCGCCGAAGTGCCATACGACATCATGCCCCGCCATATTCCTCTCGAGGTTTCCATAGTCAACGAGATCTCCTTGGATGAATCTGAATTGCGAGTTTCCTGCGCACTTCTCAAGCCATTCTCTCCTGCCTGTCACAAGATTGTCGTAGACAGTGACGGTGCATCCCTGCTCCAATAGCGTCTCGGAAAGGTAGCTGCCGATGAAGCCCGCGCCTCCCGTTATGAAGCATTTCTTGCCGCTTATTCGTTCCTTCAAGCTCGATTCCCCTTGATGGTGAGTCTTATTGCGTTCCTTATCGCTTCTCTTGAACTGTATTGGTTCTTCCATCCTAGCTTCCTGATTCTCGACGTGTCCAGTTTTATGATCGGTACGTCTCCCTTCCAGCCTCGGTCTCCTCCCGTGTACTGAACCTTAGTGTGTTTGAGGTCCATCTCAGCGATGACTGTTTGCGCAATCCAGCTCACGGTTGGCCAATCATCAGTAGCCACGTTGAACAGATTGACGTGGTCTCGTGCGCGCTCTGTGACTAGGAACATCGCGTCAATGGCATCCTGTACATGTATGTAGGGCTTCGTCTGGTTGCCGTCGCCAAGCACAGTCAGTACTTCTTTTGTTGCTTTCAGTTTCCGGACGAAATCGAAGATCACTCCATGAGTCAGTCCGTCTCCAACGACGTTTCCTAACCGTAGGATGTATCCCCGCATGTCAAATGCGTGGCAGAAACAGCTGATCATGGCCTCGGCGGCTAGCTTTGTTGCTCCGTACATGGATATCGGGAAGAGTGGCCCGTAGTCCTCTGCAACGATCCTATCACCGACTTCTCCGTAGACGCCACTACCTGATGGAAAGACGATTCTCCTGACATCATTGACTCGCATCGACTCCAAGACATTGTACGTGGCGATCGTCCCCTGCTTGAGATCTAGATCTGTCTCCCTCAGTCCTCTTGCGGTATCAGGATTAGTCGAGAGATGGAAGACAATATCATGCCCACGGATTGCTTCTCTCAGGGAGCCCAGATCAAGCGTGTCAGCCTTGATGAGCGAGAGCTGATCAGATCGTGGGAGATTTGACTCCTTACCCGACGACAAATTGTCAAAGACTGTAACTTGGTTGTCCGGATTCGTTAGCAAGCGGCGAACGAGATTGCTGCCGATGAAGCCGGCTCCGCCAGTGATTAGAGCCTTCAAACTCCTTCTTGTGCAGAATGCCGGCCTTTCTTTTATATGTCCAGTGCCATGCCAGAATTCTCGATGGACTCAAGCTACTTTGATGTGATATTCCCGTCTAGGTCGCGCCCTCTTTGCTTTCATCATGTCTGCAAGCAAGCCGAAAGCCAACATTTGAACACCGACGATTAGGCTGAGGGCAGAAAGGATTACTGTGCCCACATGCGTTTCAGTTCCTGTAAGAATCCATTCAACCACGATACTCGTCCCAGCCACTAGACCAAACAGCATGAATAACAAAGCGACAAAAGCGAATAGTAAGAGCGGCTCGGCATCTCTCATCATCCTAAGCACGACAGCGAGGTTCGCGGCTCCGCCTGATATTGGCCCGAGTTTGCTCTTGCCAATTCGTGCATGATATCCGATGGCGACTTCCCTAATTGTGAGGCCCATCTCGGCAGCTTGCTTTAGGAGCTCAGTGTTGATCGCCCAGCCTTTTGTATTGAGTCTTGTCTTCGCCATCAAGTATGGTCTGAACGCGAACATGCCCGTCTGGGAGTCGCGCAAAGGGATTCTTAGGAGTCGCCTCGTGATCCACGATATGGTCCAGTTTCCGAACCGGTTTGTTAGGTTCATTGCATCCTTGTCGGGTGACCTTCTGCCTGTCACGTACTCTGCCTCTCCCTTGATTATCTGGTCAATCAATTTGGGCGCGTCGTAGGGATCGTAGCTACCGTCAGCGTCGAGAGTGAGGAAGATGGTAGGGCTCAGATACTTCAAGGCGTAGAGAAATCCCGTGTACAGTGCGTCCCCATAGCCAGTCCTCATTTGGTAGACGACGATCGCCCCGTGGCGCTTTGCCACTTCCACAGTCGTGTCGTTGGAATGCCCATCGACCACTAGAGGTTGAAACTCGTATTGTCTGAGAGCTTGCTTCAGCTCGCTGAGGGCCTTCGCAATTCCTGTTTCTTCGTTGAGAGCAGGTATCACTACGACTATTCTGTCACTACTTTCGGGCACGGTGGAATCACTCGTAACCACGCAAACTGGAGGAAGATCATGCTTAAATGCAAATCTCCGCCAAGGAAGACGAGCAGCCAAGATCGTTGCGAGCACAACTGGCGTGAGTACGGTAATGCCGGGAACTGACCAAGGTCTGCGAGAAATAGAAGAGGCTGAAGAAACCCTCGCGTTTTGGCTAGACAGAAAAGCGCGCCTTATTCTCCGTCTACTGGAAGGCAAGAGTGTCATCGACATCGGCTGTGGCGTGGGCAGTCTAACGCAGTTCATTTCACAAGCGGGGTATGAAACTACTGCACTCGACACGTCACAAGAATGCTTGCGAAGAACCAAGATGAAAGAGCTTCGAGCGGAATTTGTTGAGGGAGATATCTGCAACAGCTCTTCGCTGGGGAGAAGGCTTGGGTACTTTGATTCCGCTGTGATGTCCGAGGTCATCGAGCACCTCCGAGACGACGAACTTGGACTTCGCAACGCCTTCTCCTTGTTGAAGCCCAATGGGGTGTTGATTGTCACAGCGCCCGCCTTCATGTTCCTGTATGGTCAGCATGACAGGAATGTAGGGCATCAAAGACGGTATACCTCTCAGAGCCTCGTGCATAAGCTCAGGTCAGCCGGTTTCATCGTCGAGTTCTGGAGGTATTGGAACGTTCCTGGTATGTTCGGATGGCTGTTGGCATCGAAACTACTTAGAAGTAGTCCCAACAAGTTCAGCTTTCCTCGCGGTAGTGAGATGTATGACCGGTGGCTCGGAATGGAAGATCATCTGAGTTTTCCGTTCGGATTGACCATAGTTGCAAAAGCAAGAAAGCCCAACGGGAGGACTACGTGAAGAGACATGTGGCAGAAGGACTACGTGAAGAGATTCTCTGATTGCCGCGAAGAACTCGTGCTCAGATTCGGGACTGCGAGACTAGAAGAGACAGGCTTTCCAGCATACTTCGGCAGGTTCTGGCCTGCATCGTACCTAATGTGGAAGCGGGTGTTCACAGCACAGAGACTCTTGACCGAGGTACATGGGCGCTCTGTTCTTGACTTTGGCTCCGGCCTTGGAGTGCTGCTTCCCTATCTAGAAACGAGATTCAGAGAGGTTGTTGCGTGCGACCGGGATGCAGAGATCACGGAATTCATGATTGGCAGGTTGGGCCTGAGACGTGTGCAGTTGGCTAGGTCTATCTCAGATTGTGAGGACCAGCGTTTCGATGCCATTGTGGCACTCGATGTCTTGGAACATGTAAGCAACTTGCGCGGGACGCTCGAGTCGCTGGAAGGGGTGACTGCCGAGGACGGAAGTTGGGTGGTTTCGGGACCCACGGAAAACATGTCATACAGGCTAGGCAGGAGAATCGCCGGGACCACTGGACAGGGACACATCAGGACCATATACGACGTTCTTCAGGAGATTCGTGAGCCTATGACGCATAAGAGACAATTCGAGTTGCCGTCTCTCTTGCCATTCTTTCTGGTAGCGTTATTCAGCAAAGGGCGTTCCAGCTAGGGAGCCAGAAGGCGGGAGTTCGCAGTTCCGTATAGAGGCTGCTGGTCGATGTGGCGATTGAAAGTCCAATCGCCCGCGTCGTACCAAGTGCGCATTTCTGGACCCGCTGTAGCGACACTCGCCTGAGTCAGCAGACGCAGGGATGATCCCTGCCACAACAGGAATGACGGGATACGTGAGTGTTCCAATGACTATCGAAAGAAAACCCAGCAAGTCTCCCAAGTCGACCCTGGCCGCTTAGGAATCAGTCGCGTTCACGTACCACCATCAGGTAGAGTAGGGCGATCTCTCCATCAAATGAGCAACTAGGCCACGCCATGGAGGGTAGCAACCCCATGCCGTGCGGGTTTCGCCTATTGATGTTCGCCGCGGTCACGCCTCTGGAAGGCCCCGAGCAAGGAGACTATCAAGTGGTACACGACCGACAGACAGTGATAGCAGACTGGTCTCGTCTCGGGATCTCCAGTGCAACCTGAAGAGGGCCTGAAGGGCTTAGGGTGCCGAATCTGAGCAACCAAGTGTGGATGCGACATTTGCTTCGCCTCTTCGCAGGGTCTTCACAAGCCAGAGCGCTGCCGCGACCATGACAGCCGAAAACACGATGAGCGCCGCTGGCCCGAAAGCGTAGTACAAGTAGAGGTCGAATCTAGACTTGAGAAACATCAATTCGTTCGCGTATTGATAGAATACGGCCGGGTAGGTCTCAGAATACAGAAGGCGCAGGCCTGCTTCCAGCGGCGAGAACCGTGGAATCCATATCCCGGGCTCAGGATACTTGCCCGGATCAAAGGCGCCTATGTCGAACAGATATGCCTGTGAGTACCCAGAGTCGATCAGGACGCCGACGAAATTCAAAAAGACGCCAATTGCCGCCGCTATGACAAGACCAATCCTCCCAACGATTGTTTTCGCAGTTGATTCAAAGAAGGGGCCCATTGCAACAATCAGACAGGGCAGTGTGAGGACCAAGTATCGTGCACCCCAGGGTGATCCCCACCCGTGCCACCACGGCATCCTCGCATAAAACAGGAGTGTTGCGAGAAAGAACTCACAAAGCACAAACCTCTCCCACTTTCGTTCGTGTCGCGAGTCAAATAGAGCGAAAAAACCTAGAGCACAAATCGGAGAGTAGAGGAAGAGCCCTTCTCCGGAGCTGAGGAGCATGCCATACGCTCCTATGAGAGGATTCATGCTGTACAACTGCGAATTGAAAGGGTCGCCCGCACCGCCACCATAGTATAGAGGAGAGCCGAATCTTGCGATGTTCAGATAGGCAAAGAACAATGCGCCTATCACAATCGGTGTCAGAAAGCTGGCTAGGTTAGTCATCTTGGCTCGCAGACGCGCCTGAGGCTTTAGAGCGACATACAGTATCATGGCAGGGAGAATCAGGGCGGACATGATTCGACCCAGGAAGGCCAGCGTAGCAAAGATTCCAGAGTAGACCAGAGACCTACGGGAACTCGTTTGATCGAAAAGGAAGTATAGTGAGGCCACAATCATAAAGGTGGCCGTTATCGAGTCGAAGAAGAACTTCACGTAAGGCCAGACGATAGTAGAGAATCCGTAGAGAAGGGCCAAGACAGTACTCGTTACTGGTTTGTCTCCGAGTCTGCGAGAAACTGCATAGACCGCGCACACAGTAGCCGCGGAGACGACTGGTCCGAAAACGGTCGTTACCACTCTCCATGGCTCGACCCCGATCCACTTGCCGGCTAGGTACAGCGGAACTGCTAGCAAAGGTTGCAGCACGCCATAGAATGAGTAGTATGCCGGTTTGTCTTCGGAAAACCACGGGAACATCCCTGGGATCATCTTGGCAAACTGGCCGAGTTCAAAAGCGATGTTGAGCGAACCTCTCTCAGCGATAGCTTTGGTCGTCGAGTACATGATCATATGATCAGCAACATAGAAGTGACCTCCGGCGCTGAACAAATAGGCAGCTAAACAGAGTACGAAAAGCGGGACGAGTGGGCTGCTATGCAGCGCGTTGCGGGTCTGCAGAGAAAAGGCACCGCGGTTCCCTGCGCAGCGCATTCTTGCGCTTGCCAGGCTCACTTTCAGCCCATTACTCTGGGATCTATCTCGTGGAGAACCCAAGAAGCATCACTCTTTGACTATTTTCCCCGGCTTACAATGCTTGTGGTGTCTGAAGTGCGCCAGACTTGCGCGATACACGACTATGGTCAGCGAAGACCCGCGCCCGACGAGAGCAAGCTTGCAACAACTCACCAGGTCCTTAAACTCGGATTCCGTACTCGCCTGGCTGACTTGTCTACCGTCCAGATCAAACAATATCAGGTGTACAAGTCACGGCGTCTTCGGCTCGTGGGACCTAAAGCAGCATGTCTTCACAGCAAGCAAGTTCAGTACTCTATCAAGAACGCCGTGAGACTACGAATGTGAAATCACTCGGGATCACTTTCTCTTCAATTAGGGTTTCTTCGAAAAGTGTCATCAGGTCGAGCAACGCCATGTCTTTCTGGTCGTTCGATTCGAAGTTGCCGGCGATGTCCGCTAGTAGGAATTGAAGAAGTGTTCCACCGAAGTCTGCGCTGTAGAGGATTTCAAAGTTCTTTGAGATGAGGCCCTGAATGTCTTGGGATCGAACTGCTTCGGACGGGTCCACTTTGATCACGTCCTCTACGGATGGGCGCACAATCTCTCCCTTGATTGTCGCTCCATCTCTCAGACTCACTCGATGCACCTGCGGAATGGCGACGAGTATTGCGTTCATCAAACGCCCCACCTTGTCACTCCATTGAAAACGGGGCGGACCAACATACTCCATGAGTACAAACAGCCCGCCCGGCCGCAAACCCGTCTTGACTTGAGCAAGAAGATGCTCGAGATCGCAGATATGGTGAAGGATGGCGCCAGCAAAGCAGATGTCATATCTTCCAGGCTCCAAAGTCACTTTGTTGAGATCCGCGCAATAGTAGCGAATGCGCTGCTCCAGGTGCTGCTTTCGAGCTTCTGCTTCAGCTGTTGTTATGGCCTCTGGAGAGACATCATAGGCGTCAAAATGCTCGCACAAGCCTAGCTGAATTGCTTCCCGCTCCAGTTGTCCCCAACCGCAACCGAGAGACAAGCCACACTTCACTGTCTCAGGGCAAAACCGGCGCTTAGTGAAGCCAATCTTCGTTCGGATCGCCCGAAATCCTCCTGTTTATGTAAGCGCGTGCGCGAGGATGGGTGTCCCATGAAAGAAGCTTCCACTTGTCGCTTGAAACTTTCTCTCTTGCGGCAGCGCCCCAAACGCTGGCCGTCACATCATCGCGACTGGTCAACCAATCTCCCCCAGCATCTCCCGCTGTCCAATGGCATGCCCCCTTTCTTAGCTTATGGCGAGACTAAGCGTAGAAGACTGGAACCGTCCGTCCGGAACCTATGGCATATTACCTGCTATGTTAGGTGAAAACAGCGTAGGTCGGTTAGGCTACTGGTCGAAGATGTAGGCGAGTTCAAATCAACTCGGGTCTCTCGCACGCCAGGCATCTCGAGAACCAGCAATCCTAATTTCCGTTCGAAATCACATATATGCTGCTAGCACATCTGCTGCGATCAAGATGAATACTATCTGTTGTTGAGTACTTCGGGGCTTGGAACCGTTGACCGAGGAGAAGATCAGAACGGCGGTGGTTTTGGCAGGGGGGGCAGGTCTACGGCTCAGGCCACTTACCAGCGAGATCCCGAAAGCCATGATTATTGTCGCCGGCAAGCCGTTGCTCGAATGGATTATAGAATGGCTGAAAAGAAATCGAATCGACAACATAGTTGTCGGTGTTGCCTACAAGAAGGAGAAGATAACTGGCTATTTCGGAAACGGCAACCGATTCGGAGTGAGAATGGAGTACAGCAATCATACAGTCGAGGGTGGGACGAGTCAAGGCTTCAGACTGGCCATTGAAAGGCACGTGAACGATGAGACATTTGTTGCTATGAACAGTGATGAGCTAGTCGACTTGGATGTGCACGATTTCGTCAAATTCCATCGGTCGAATGGTGGCATAGCGACGCTGGCGGTTGGGCCTTTGAGAAGTCCCTATGGGATAGTGGAGCTCGACGGTAATGATGTAGTCGGTTTTAAGGAGAAACCCGTTATTCGGTCGCACTATGTGAGCGTTGGAACGTACGTCTTCTCGCAAGAGATTCTTGATCATCTTCCTGAGAGAGGAGACGTTGAACGCACGACTTTCCCGAACTTGGCGTCAATGCGAAGGCTAAAAGCATACGTGCACAATGGTTTCTGGGCAACTGTGAACACGATCAAAGATCTAGAGGATGTTGAGAACCAACTCAGTCGAGGGCAGGGTTGAGTGTCAGTCATCATAACAGGTATTACGGGTTTCCTAGGTTCAAAGCTCGCACAGACACTTATCGAACAGGGAACGGAGGTCTACGGCCTTGTGAGGCACGTCTCTCGATCCGAACTGCGGTCACTTGAACCCATTTTGGAGAAGATCCATCTTGTCGAAGGTGATCTCGGTGAGTATCACTCCGTCCGTTCGGCGATAGCATCTGTCGCGCCCGAGGCGGTGCTTCACTTGGGTGCGCTCACCCCGGTCAGGCATAGCTTCGAAGACCCCTTTCCGTACGCTAAGATCAACTACGAAGGGACTATGAACGTTGCGCATGCCGTTCTTGAGGCTTCACCTAGGACGAGAATTATCGCGGCGTCGACAGCTGAGGTATACGGGTGGCAGCCCCGCGTGCCAACTCGTGAGGACGCCCGAATGAATCCATCTTCTCCCTACGCAGTATCAAAGGCAGCAGCGGACACTTACTTGCAGATGGCTGTCAAGGTCTACGGTTTGAAAGCGACGGTCCTCCGGTGCAACAACACATATGGTAGGATTGGCGAGAGCGGCTTCCTCGTTGAGTACGTAGTTAGCTCGATGATTGCGAACCGTACGGTCTACATCGGTGCTCCCGACCACATCAGAGACTACATGATTGTTGATGATCATGTTGACGCATATCTTCGAGCGCTGAGAAGCGGAGAGGCAACGGGTGAAGTCTTCAACGTGTCTCCCGGAAACCCTGTGAGCAATATCGACATGGCAAAGAAGGTGGCGGAATTGGTGAGTTTCAAAGGCCGCATCGCAGCGGGCAGCTATCCGCCAGGGTATCCCGCGCGTCCTTCCCAGTGGGATACAGACTACATAGTTCTTGATAGTCAGAAGATTCGAGCGAAGCTGGGTTGGAAGCCGAGCGTGACTCTTGACGAGGGGCTGCGTCGCATTGTCGACATGTGGAAGACACACTAGGGTCATCGACCTGACATGGTTCTGGTTCGAGACTTGTCTACAGGAGCTCCAGCTTTGCAGTCGCGCTGGAACACCGATCTGACAGACTCTTGCTTGTTCTACTGGGCTTGCATCGACATCTTACGCAGCAACCACCGGATGCTTCGAGAGCATGCGACGCCTATTCCCTCCGCTTCTGCAAGAGCTTGAAATGAGTCCCACAATCCCGGTGGCGGTTGTGGCGGTGGTGGTTGGTTCAAGGGTATCCTCATTCCGTGATCAGGTGAGAGGGATGGATTTCTGACCCATTCTCTCAGGGGGGCGGTCGTTTTCTCATACGTGAAGTTCTGGAAGACAAACCTCTTTCTTGCTTCCCGACTTTTTCTCAACAGTGAAGGGTGCCCGGCTAGTTGGAGAATCGATCGGGCTAGCTCCTTAGGACTGTTTGGACGACAAGTTGTCGCAATTCCACTGTCCTTGAGGATTTGGCCAAGCTCTGTCAGATCGGTCGTAAGCACAGGCAGACCGGCCTGCAACCATCCTAAGATCCTATTCCTGCTACCGAGAACGGCTTCATAGCATGGACGATCCACGTTTATTCCTACGTCAGCCTCAAAGTAGTAGTTGTGTATTTCGCTCGGGTGAACCCATCCCAACAGTACGAAGTTGCCACGAAGTTTCGAATTCTCCACGAGTCTCGTGAAGCTCTTGTACGTTATCTCGTCATGGCCTGGTATTTCGGCTCCGGCACAGACGAATCTGATGTGATGGTTCCTTGTCATTGCCATTTCTAGGGCTTGAAATAGCGTGTTGACATCTGTCCACGTGTTGAATCCTCCGTTCCAAAGTATCGCGAAATCCTCGTCATCGACATGGATTCCTCTCAGGACTCTTCTCTCGTGGCGGAATTTTCTTTTCTCTATTCCGCAGGGGATCACGTGCACGAAGTCATAGCCCATTGAATGTTTGTTCAGGCGTCCGACGGTTGCAAGTTGTCCCATTAGTGCGTACTTCTGTCGATTCGAGACTGAAGAATAGATATCCCCATTCTCAAGTATCGGCTTGTTCATCGACCAGAAGTGGAACAGATAGTGGTCATTGTCAAAGACGTAGGCTTTCGCTTGCGCTTCGGACATGAGGTCGCCGTAGACATCGATCCAAATCGGCTTGCTTGTTCGCAGCCGGACTGCACGTGAGGAGGGATAGACGGTCGCGCCGACTATGCAATCAGGACTGAAACGATCATGTATCCCCTGTACTGTATCCTGTCTCTCAAATGTCGCTTGATCCATGTGATGGTAGACAAGTGCGCCCTTTTCGATAGTCGTAATAGGCAAAGATGCTTCCTTCTCATCATATGCTCCGTAGATGCGACACGAGCACAGACACACCTCGTGTCCATCATCAAGTAGCGGCTGGACGAACTGCCAAGTTCTGAGAGAGGGCCCGAAGACGTGAGGTTGATTCTCAAAGGAAAGCGGAGCCATGCCTAGCACGAGGACCTTGGTCATGATCCCAGCTCGTTCTCTCCGCCTTTCAATGCGGCAGGACAAAGATAGCACTATCGCCAGCGCAGCTTGCTTGGCCTATTGAACTGATCTTACTAGCAAGCGTTAGTTCCGAATTGAGGTCTGCGTTTGCTTCGCCAAATAGGCCCGAGAGCGGACGCATGGATCGATGGTTGCCTAGAGAATCCCCGCCTTCCTTGTACTGTTACTCGAGATAATGGGGAGGAATAGGTCTACCCTTGAGGATGCTGCTATGTTTTCCCAGAAAGACCGCCCTATGCTTTTCCATCAAGTTCCTCGCTGTCTCGGAAGAACTGCTTCCGAATTCGATATGTGTGGCGATCGCTAGAGGTTGGTACACAACTCGGTATCCCGCGTTCCAGAGTCTCATGCATAGGTCCGCGTCTTCATAGTATGCAGGAGTGAAAGCTTCGTCAAATCCGCCGAGCTTCTCGAAGGCATCTCGCCTCACAATAAGACATGCAGCAGAGCAGAAATCAACATCACGGGCATAGCAGTACTGGGATTTCGAGGGATCATCGCCTCTTCCGTATCCGTGGGCACTGCCATCGGGCCATATGATGGATCCTGCTTCCTGTATCCTTCCGTCACGCCAAACAAGCTTGGCCCCTGCACCGCCTACATCGGAATCCGACTCCAGCGTCTTGGTCAGCCAAGACACACAGTCTTCATGCACGAAGACATCGTTATTGAGGAATAGCAGGTACTTCCCTCTAGCGGTTCTTGCTCCCTGGTTGCATCCTCGTGAGAAGAATAGGTTCTCCGTATTCAAGAGAGTCGTAATGTTTCGCAGTCTAGGCAGAAGTACAGAAGTCTCATCCGACGAAGCGTTGTCCACAATTATGACTTCATATGGGATGGACGTGTTTAAGTGCAGGTCACGAAGACACCGGAGCGTGTAATGAGCCTTATTGTACGTCACTATCACGACTGATACAATTGGATCTCTGTAATAGGGAAGTTCAAGGACGCCATGAGCGCTTGAGAGAAACTCTCTGAGACCACGTACGAGTTCTTCATCGCCAAGCCCGACGCGCATGCCAGTTGTGATGACAACGTGTGTACGATCAGAGATGCCTGGGCCGCTTTCACGCCCAGTTTCTCTATGCATAGGTTCAGTTATCCTGAACTCCTTACGCCCGATCTTTTCCAAGGCCTGCCTAGAGAAACTGACAATTCCTTGCCCCGTGATTATGCGCAAGCTCGCAGTGACTACTTTTCGAAACTCACCCCTAGATGTCCTGTCAGGGAATAGTCGATCTATTCGTGAGGCGTGGAATCTCATGAATCGATATCCGAAACTCTCCTTGATTGTGCTCAGCTCGGTCGTCGCGCGAGAAAACGCCAGCTTGGCGCTCCCCAAGTCGCTTTCCAACCCTCTTGTGTTTTCGTCCTTTTCGGAGATGATGCGTCTCGAGTTCTCCAGTTCATCTTGGAGGCTTCTTGTGTTTTCGTCCTTTTCGGAGATGATGCGTCTCGAGTTCTCCAGTTCATCTTGGAGGCTTCTTGTGTTTTCGTCCTTTTCGGAGATGATGCGTCCCAAGTGCAAGAGCTCAGTTTCGAGCTTCGCAATCTTCTCATTTCTGAGGGCGAGTTCAGCGACGAAGTATTCGGTTCCAACGAGTTCATTCGTTTGCTGCATCGATTCTGCAGTTCTGTCTTGTTTGGTCTTGAAAGCTTCAATGTGGAGTTCGTAGAGCATCCGAACTGACCGCGGTTGCGTAGGATGAGATTCGACGCCGGGCGGAAGCCTCCGAATCTTCGCGAAACCCGCCGTTCTCAGTCCGTCGCTTAGAAGCTTGAAGTCGTATCCGGCTCGGTGAAAGTCAAACTCGTGGGTCTGTGCGCCGTACAATATGGAACTCAGTAGGTCGACTGTTCCTACCCTGTGAGAGAGGTCAGGAACTGTCCGGTATATTCGGATCGCTTGCTCTAGGTCAGGACATGATATTTCGAGCCTCCCGCCGTCCTTGAGGATTCGCCATGCCTCTGCAAGCAGTTCGCGTCCTTCATCATAGGACAGGTGTTCGATCAAGTGGGCAGTATAGATCTCATTAACTGTCGCTGACCTCAGCGGCAGATGCCGAGCATCGGAGATTACGTCGACTCCTGGAAGAACCCTAGCGTCGAGATGCAAGTATGAGGGCCTGTGGGGGGTCTCTCCGCCTCCTATCTCGATGAGCACATTCTCGCGAGCACGGTCCTCACGCTGCATTTGGACACGCCTAAGACCCTTTAGCTTGTTTCTCATACAGATTACCTATCATGGCTCAGCATTTGTAGCTAGCGTTCCTCATCCACGAATCTAGGAGTCTGTGTTCGGTCATCATCCTGGGATCAGGGACAAATTGGCTGAATTCCATCTGAACGTTCAGTTCGTTGATCATGAACAGTGGAAACATGACATCTTCAAGTTCCTTTGCGATCCCCAAACTCCTGTTGGTTTTCTGGATGAAATCAGAGAGACCTTCGCCGAGAAAGTTGTCGGCATTGATAAACGTTTGAGTCCAATGTTTCTCAACGTCCCCCGGGCCTAGGAGGCCTCTGCTAGACCATTCGTAGAACATGTACTGCGCAAAGCAATAGTGTTCACGCAGAACGAGAGATGTGGTGTCGCAGAACTTCCAATCGGGTAAGCCCAGTCTAGAAGGTTGGTTATCTACCAGAATAGTGTGCGGAGCCAGATTTCCGTTGGTCATGACCATGCGCAAGGTTGTGCCCCCGAACGTTTGGAGCCTACTGAGTAGAATCGAGCACATCTTCTCCGAGGTCTCTGAACGTCCGACGTAGTGCAGGTATCTATCAAGAATGGGCTTCACTCGACTTGTTATGAAGTGTTCACCGATAGTTTCCGTTCCACAAGCGGTTACACGTTGGAAATGGGATAGCCATTCTCCAGTCAATTTGATGATCGCTTCCGTGAAATCCTCTATTCTTGGAGCCAGTTCAATAGGTCGACTGAGGAGTCTGACGACACTGCTTCCAGGAAGGGGAGACTCAAAGAGAACCAGTCTATCGGCAACCGTCACCAATTGGAGCGGGGCGGGCGTGCTGTCGTCTATCATTGGATCGCTCAGAGCACGAAGACGGAGTAGGCAGGCGTATTCGCTCTCTAAGGAGGAGTCAGAGCTTGGATCGCGCGACACTTTCGCATAGAGTATAGGTACAGGCGATGTCTCTCCGAAAATCGCATAGACTACTCGTCCTTTCTCATACTTCTTCCCACGCGAAAGCATTAGCTGTATGAAGGTGAGATTCTCTTCAGAGCTCAATCCCAGGATTCTGCCATTCTTGCGGATATATGAGAGGATATCCTTGATCAAAGAGCAACGCCTATCGTTTTCTGGCGATTATGCTGAAAGACGCGGCGAAACAGTGAAGGACCTGCAACTTTGCGGCGACTCTCTCAAGCTGTCCCACCGTTCGCCAGAATTCCAGGCCCATTTGACCATGCCAGTGGCTCGTGGACAGAACGTAGGGATCGTACAGATGTGTCAGAAGGAACTCTAGCGGGATTCTGTAGTCGCCTTCAAGCGACGCTATGTACGTCGCTGACTTGTAGTCGGGCAGAGGGTAGTAGAACTCGATGTCGCAGAAGCCGGCCTCTTCCACCATGTTCCTGTACTCTTCATGAGAGTATGTGTAAGTCCTGTAAGGCTTGCCTCGAGTCAGGGCCGATAGCTCGTCTGCCTCCCCCCTTGGAAGGAATGATATGCCTTTGATGCCCGCGTGGTCATCAGGGAAGCCGAGTAGATACTTTGATCCATAGCTGTTTTCTATGCCTATGTAGAGAAAGCCATCCTCCCTGCAGAGTTTCTGAGCGCTCTTCAGGGCCTCCAATTGGAGGGATCGAGGGCTCCCTGTCAGATTAGATTCTCCAATCCATTCCAAAGAACCATTGAAGACTACCAAGTCAAACTGATTCTCGCACAGAGGGGATTCTAGGATGTTGGCTCGAACAGGTAGCACGTTGTAGACGTCGTCCTCTATGCACCTCAGTTTCAGGAACTGGCATCGCTCCAGAGTGCTATCCATGGCGACAACATGTCCGCATCTTCGGCTTAGTGGAACGGAGATAGTCCCCCACCCACTACCAACATCTAGAACGCTGTGATTCCTGCCTAGTGACAGCAGGAACTGCCAGTCTGCTCTGGTCTCATCCATGACTATCTGATAAGCCCAAGGTGACCTGGCACAGAGATACTTGTAGACAGCCTCTTTCCATCCTATTTGTGGGATTTCTGCGAGCAGAGCCTTCATTGTTTCCTGGGGCATCTCTCCGTAGTATTCCCCGCCTGCTCCAAAGTCAGGGACTCCCTCTACAATTGGGTAACATGTGCCACAATCGCTACACAACATGGAGGTATTGGAACAGGAGAGCTCGCTTTTGCACTTGGGACAACATAGAGTGACATTTCTCTCATTGTTCGCGGATGTGCTCTTTCCCAATGAAGGAGTTCTGCCAGGAATCAATTGTCTGTAGCCCCAGGTCTCGTCATGAATAGCATTGCCACCATCCGTGTTTGTACCTGTCTTTCAGGTTCATGTCTTGAATAGCTCTTGTGCTTCTGGCTGTCATTCTGGTCCTGGAATTCCTGTCGATCTTCTTTCTTATTATTGCCTTCCTCACTCCACCTGAAGCATCGGGCCTTCTAACGCATATGAGACACTTGTGTGTCTTTCCTCTCGAAAACGGTTATCTGATCGACAGATCGTCCATAGCTCCCTGAACGAAGACTAGGGAGCGAGCGCGATTGTCCAATGCGGTCCGCCATTACCTCGACGTGATAGTGGTGCTCGCTGAGAAGGACTTCAAGGTGCGATACAGGAACTCCATTCTCGGATTCATCTGGTCGCTTCTGAATCCCTTGGCCTATATGATGATTCTGACTCTTGTCTTCTCGTTCTTGTTGCGGGTCAGTATCCCAAACTTTGCTCCATGGGTGCTGATCGGTCTTCTCGTTTGGAGATTCTTCTCTATTGGCACAGCCCAAGGACTAGGCAGCATAGTAGCGAATCCATCTCTTTTGACTCTCTCCACGACTGAAGTCGGGAGATTCATGCTTCCACTCTGATCCTCTTCGCTTGGGTGGGCATTCCGTTGTTGCGGTTCCACCTGCATTCATCCCAGTGTAGAAGCATAGGCCAAGCCATCGGCCTGACAGCGTACCCGCCGCAGCGAGCCGCCATATTCATGATGCCTCTGCTTACTCGAGCCTGCCCCGCCTATTTTCGGTTGAGAGCCTTATTCGAGCCTTTGGACATCCCGACCACATGTGGAGCCTACTGGCCCTTGCGGGCTTGTATGATTCGACTCCAAACATTCCTTGGACGCGCTCCACATTTAAGCTGCAAGGGCTCGCTTACTCCACGACCAGAAGCCGGAAGCTTGCGCTCGCTCTCGTATCCGCAAATGATTTCACCTAAACGTCGACATGTGATGGGCACTCCAAGAGGTATCAGACTTATTATGTGAGCCTACGGTACTGAGGCCGGGATACGAGTTCATGGATAGGCGCATAGACGCATACAGTTTCTTCATGCGATCGCTTCGAAGGCTCGTGGACAAG
>Ga0315277_10004395_pt1 | contig 18889 bp, 18 predicted proteins | sample YL17G05_15_MG_FD_203695 | JGI IMG/M metagenome (GOLD analysis project Ga0315277, IMG submission 203695) | Sediment microbial communities from Yellowstone Lake, YNP, Wyoming, USA - YL17G05_15 | ecosystem: Environmental > Aquatic > Freshwater > Lake > Sediment | place: USA: Wyoming | collected...
TAAAAAATACCGGTACTCCGATAAAAGACTTTACCGATGCCGGTGTATCGTAGTAACGGAAGAGTTCGGCTTCCGATTTTGGATTGACCTCCGTAATGAATTCCGGTTTCCCGCTCACGGCCACTTTACTGACGAGATCGTCGCCGAGCGGAAATCTCCGTGTTGCATTATATGCGGCGCTATCCGTAGCAATTGCTTCCATGACCATCTGCTGCTTTTCCCGGTTCACCCAGAAAAATGCCACTGTGTGCGCGAAAAATACTTCCTTTATAACTCCCAGAATTTTCGTAAGGAGAAAATCAAATTCCGTCCTTGGTTCCGTATCACCCCTGTAAATTTCCGAATCGGCATCAAAAAAATCAGAGACGGTAAACGTCGGTACCGCCTTTTCTCGTCTCTCTTCAATTAATATTTCCCTCTCGGTAACTCCCGTAACATGCGGAGTCTCCGCCTCCACGTGCTTACTCACCTCGTCCATCTCCTCCTTATGACTCGTAGTTTGATGACTATCTTGTGGCTGGCTCTGAAAATCATCAAAAAAAAGTTTTTTCATCATTTCACTTCCGGAATATGAACGAAAAAGTGAATTATGCCTTCTTTTGCCGGGAATCAGCTGCAGGGATTTCCCCCGCAGTGATGAAAACATGAAGAAAGCGGAAAAAAGTACACAGAGGAGGCAGATTATGCGGATAAAAAAAACATCGACAAGAATACCGATGATGATTGCTGCGATACCGATGGCAAGAATGAGACTTTCACTCGCGTGAACTTTCTCCACTATACTGCTAAATTTTTCCCTTGATATCAGAGGCATTAAAAAAATATAATACTGTCATTGAAAGTGTCTAAATTTAGTGAAATTTGAAGTCATTGTCAATTATTTTAATAAAATTAAGCAAAAATCCACCCCTTTCATTCGCCATGGAATTCTCTTTATTCTCCAATATTAATTATCAGAGGATAGGGCTTATTAAATATTGCTTATTTTGACTAAAAATGGTATAATAAAGACTGTATGATAAAAAAAGAGTTCAGCATAGTACTCGTGGATGATGACCCGAAATACGCAGACATCATCAGGCACCAGCTCCGTTCATTTCAAAACAAAACATTCACTGTAACCTGGATCAGTGATCCTTCAGCGGTGCTTCCATTTCTGAAATCTGAAAAAATTGCTGATTTAGTATTGATGGACTATTTTCTACCCGGGACTACGGGCATCGAAATCATTAAAAAAATCTATGCAGAGAAGGTTCGGGTTCCTATTATTCTCCTGACTTCTAATCGTGATTTCAAGATCGCCATTGAAGCGATGAAGTATGGCGTCGAAGATTATATATTAAAAGAAGATGCAGCAAATACGATGCTTCCCCGTTCGATCATTAACGTAATAGAACGATTTGAGCTTGCCCGCCGGATAGAAAATGCTGAAAAAAAAGATCTCATATCGAAGAAAAAGATAGAGGCGATCCAGGAGCTTGTCGTAACGATGTGTCATGAATTCAACAATCCGCTCGCAGCGATCAAAATAAGTTCGGATATTCTTTCGCGGCATGCACTGGCAGACGAACAAAAACAAATTCTGGCAAAGTTAAACAACAACATAACACTTCTTGAAAAGCAGATTGTCAGGCTGAGGGATCTGAATATGGAAAAATAATATTTTGTGGTCCTGCCCTTGATTTTCTTTAAAATAATTTCTACATTATATACTGTATGCCTCAAGTAACACGATATCCGTTTTTCATCCCTTCTCTGTCGAAAAAACTGCTGAAAACCGTCAATCTCAAGAGAGGAACTGAAGACAAATTACCAATGGGAATGAAAAAATTTATCAGAGTTTAACATACGTCCCGCCCGAAATGCGGGACTTTTTTTTGCTGTCCGCATGACGATACACGACATTCAACATATCATGGAGGCATGGGCGCCGAGAGAGATCGCGTGGGAGCATGACAACATCGGCCTTCAGGTGGGAGCCCTGAAAAAAAAGATAAACACGATACTTGTAACACTCTCCGTTTCCGACCGTGTCGTTCTCGAAGCGGAGCGCTTGCATGCCGATCTTATCATAACGCACCACCCTCTTATTTTTCGTCCTCTGACTGCGATTGACGACCGTGAAAGAGCGGGTCGACTTATTACCATGCTTCTCCGGCACAACATAGCAGTGTACTGCGCTCACAGCAATCTTGATTTTACAAGAGACGGCGTCAGCTTTTCACTCGCACGCACGCTCGGTCTCCGCTCGATTGATTTTCTTCACAAGGACAGATCATTAACAAGGAAAATAGTCGTCTACGTCCCGCAAACCCACCTCGAACGGGTACGGCACGCCATGGCTTCTGCAGGAGCGGGCATCATCGGCAACTATGAATCGTGTTCATTCTCAACTCCGGGGACCGGCTCCTTCAAACCCACTGGACCGGCAAAACCGTTCATCGGCTCAGTCGGCAACATCGAGACTGTCGATGAAGTACGCCTCGAGATGAGCGTTCCCGAATGGCGCTTACAGTCCGTAATTAACTTTATGCACATCGCCCACCCTTACGAAGAAGTTGCCTATGATGTGTACCCGATTTTAAACACGACCGCCGATTGCGGAGCCGGGGCGATCGGTGAACTCCCAAAACCTATGAATGTGGAGTCGTTCCTTAAGAATGTACAGCGGTCGTTGAAAACACCCATCCTCCGCACGGGCGGACGGTCCGGCCGGACAATCCGCCGGGTTGCTTGCTGCGGCGGCAGCGGTTCTAACCTCCTTCGGAGCGCAATCAGCCAGGGCGCCGACATTTTTATTACCGGTGATGTTTCGTTCCATCGCTTTGAAGAAACGGATAACCGGATACTTCTGGTTGATGCAGGGCACTACGAAACAGAATACCCGGTTCTCCGAACAATTGTTAAACGCCTCAGGAGCGAAATCAAGCGCCGAGCTTCAGTAACAACAGTAACACAATCAAGAACATCCGGTAATTACATTCACTATCGCATCTAGTATGAAGGAAACAACTGTGGAAAATCTGCTTCGCTACCTCTACACTCTCCAGCAAATCGATACACAACTCCAGGAAGTTACGGAACTAAAAGGCGATCTTCCAGCCATCGTCGAGGAATTGGAAGCGAAAGTGGATAAATACAAGACAGAGGTGAAAATCCTTAACAACACGATCAAACAATTAAAAATTGACCGCGATAAAGCTGATGTCGATATTATCGATCTTGCCGAAAAAATTGAAAAGTACAAGAACCAGCAGCTCAATATCAAATCCAACAAGCAGTACGATGCGCTGACACGGGAAATCGATGCGGCAGAGAAAAAGTCCCTCCAGACAGAAAAAGATATGGAATCGTTCGAAGGCAAGATGGAGATTGCCAAACGGGATCTTGAAGCGGTGAACGAGCAACTCAAGAAATCGACTGACGACCTCAGCGAACGAAAAGAGGAGCTTAGGGAGGTGAACAAGGAACACGAGAAGGAAGAGCTGAAACTTCAGCATGAGAGGGAGAAAATTCTCGTCAGGCTGGACAAGAATTACACTGAGCGGTACGATCGGATACGGAACGCCAAGAGCGGCCTGGCTGTTGTTCCAATTAAGCGGAACGCCTGTGGCGGGTGCTACAGTCGTGTCCCACCCCAGAAGATTCTGGAAATCAGGCAAAACTCGAAACTCTACGCATGCGAACACTGCGGCCGTATTCTCGTTTCCGACCATATCGTGGGTACCAGTCAGGCATCTAAATGATTGTTCATGCCTACACCGACGGTGCATCGCGGGGAAATCCCGGCGAAAGCGGCATTGGTATTATTTTGAAACGGGAAGACGGAACCGAAATAACTTCGGCGGCAGGATATATCGGAAAAACGACGAACAACGTAGCCGAATACAAGGCTCTGAAGATGTGCATAGCCATGACGAAACAGCTGCCGTGTACTCAGCTCATAGTTCATTCGGACAGCGAGCTGATGGTAAGACAGATGAAGAAGGTATACCGCGTCAGGGATAAAAACCTCAGAACGCTGTATGCCAGTATCGACAGAGAGCTTTCATCGGCTCCGTTCTCATTCGACATTCGCCACATCGATCGTGCACAGAATCATGAGGCGGATTGTCTTGCAAATGCGGGGATCGACAGCCGCAAGAGAATACGAATATAATTCATACGCGAAGACTGCGCATCGTGCAATCGCCCTGCTCTCTTCAAAAGAGCGGGGAGGAAAGTCCGAACTCCACAGGACAGAGCACCTCCTAACAGGAGGGTGTCCGACGCGCAAGCGTTAGACAACGGATAGTGTCACAGAAAATATACCGCCCTTCGGCACTCCTTCGGAGTGCTCAGGGGTAAGGGTGAAAAGGCGAGGTAAGAGCTCACCAGATCGGTCGTAATACCGATGCTTGACAAACCCTGCTCGGAGCAAGACCATATAAGCCCCGCACTCCGCCTGTGTGCGGAGGAAGAGTTGTCCGCTCAAACTTTTCCAACCATGTTGGAGAACAACGGGGCGGGTAGGTCGCTCGAGCCCGCTCATGAGAGCGTGCCCAGATAAATGATTGCAGTCCCATTTCAGAATGGGATACAGAATTCGGCTTATAGATGCGCAGTTTTTACATTTCAATCACGGAAAACGAACGAAACAATGATACGAGAACATAGGTGGACGGTAGTAGACCCGCCGCCCCAACACACAGTAGAAGAACTCGCAAAGGCGATCAATGTCCCTGAAAAAATCGCCCATATCCTCATCCACAGGGGCATCACAAATTACGAGGAAGCGAAAAAATTCTTCCGCCCCCAATTAACAGACCTCCATGATCCGTTCCTCATGATGGGTATGACCGAAGCCGTCGATCGCGTGCTACAGGCAATCGATAGGAAAGAAAAAATTCTTATTTTCGGCGACTACGACGTAGACGGAACAACGAGCGTGGCAATGCTCTACCTCTACTTCACCCAGCTTGGGAATGAAGTAATAACCCATATCCCGGACCGTATAAAGGAGGGCTATGGGATTTCCATCATGGGTATTGACAAGGGCAAGGAGTTTGGAGCAACAGTCCTGATTGCCATCGATTGCGGCATCTCAGCTATCGAACAAGTTGAATATGCCCGCACTCAGGGCATAGATGTAATCATCTGCGATCACCACGAACCGGGGGAACAAATTCCAAACGCTGTTGCTGTACTTGATACGTTCCAGCCGTCTGACAAGTACCCCTTCAAGTTTCTCTGCGGATGCGGCGTCGGATTCAAACTTTTACAGGCGGTCGAACGCACGCGGAAAAAAGAAATAATCGCTGAAAACTTTGTCGACCTTATTACCCTCGCGACGACGGCGGACATCGTTCCGCTCACCGGGGAAAACCGCATCATCACTAAAATCGGCCTGCAGAAAATCAATACGGAACCGCGGCCCGGATTGCGCGCAATCATTGAAAGTTCCGGACTCAAGCTGGGGAAAATATCTACGGGACAGATCGTCTTTGTCCTTGCCCCGCGCATCAACGCTGTCGGGAGGATGGGAGATGCTACACGGGCAGTAAAATTGCTGACGAGCACCGACTACACCGTCGCTCACGAACTCGCTCAGATTCTGGAAGAGGAAAACCGCAATCGGAGAAAGGTCGACGAAGACACCTTCAGCAAAGCGCAGCAGCTCGTTGAAACACTCCTCGAGGTCGATTCGGATCCGGCCATTGTGCTCCACCACGAGGAATGGCACCCGGGCGTTATTGGAATTGTGGCTTCCAGGCTTGTCGAAAAATACTACCGCCCTACGATAATGATGACTACCGTCGACGGTATCGCCAAGGGATCTGCCCGATCGATCGTCGGCTTCGACATCCACAAGGCGCTCAAAAGGGTTGAAAGCAAACTTCTACAGTTCGGCGGACACAAATATGCAGCCGGACTTGCTGTCGCGCTCGACCGTATCGACGAATTTCGCGAGGCATTCAACGAAGTCGTGCAGGAAATGATGCCGGAAAAGATACGGATCCCTGAACTCCGGATCGATACCGAGATTTCACTCTCGGAATTGAATCCTCGATTCCTCCGTATTCTCAGGGAATTTGCCCCATACGGGCCGGGCAACATGCGGCCTATCTTTCTTACCAGAAACGTCGAAATATTAGGTACGCCAAAAATCGTTGGTAAAGATCACCTCAAAATTAAACTACGGGAAGGTCAAACCGTCTTCGACGCCATCGGATTCGGTCTTGGATCACTCCTGGAAAAAGTAAAAACGAACGGAAACGATCTCGACATTGTCTTCTCCGTCGACGAACATGAATTTGCACCGGCGGGCGGCACAGGAGCGGTTCCACTGCCCCAATTGAAAATCAAAGATATCCGCAAAAGCGGTGAGACGAACCACATCGTAACCGAAAACACAGAAAAAGAATAATCCGAGGAAGGATCACCCTATGTCTGGCCATTCTAAATGGGCGACCATAAAACGTAAGAAAGCAATTACGGACGCAAAACGCGGAAAACTCTTTACACAGGTCATCAAGGAAATTACTATTGCATCCCGTATGAGCGGAGGCGATCCGAAAGCTAATCCGCGGCTCCGGCTCGCAATCGATAAAGCCAAAGCCGCCAATATGCCTGCTGATAACATAAAACGCGCCATCATGAAAGGTACGGGTGAATTGCCCGGTACCGTCTATGAAGATGTCACATACGAAGGATACGGACCCGGCGGTGTAGCGCTTATTATTGAATCCATCACCGATAATAAGAACCGTACCGTTTCCGAAATCCGTCACCTGCTTGAAAGACATAACGGAAAACTCGCAGCATCGAACTCAGTCGCCTGGATGTTTCACAGGAAAGGACTCATTCGCGTAACGCGATCACGGTACGACGAAGAACAACTGCTCACGTTAGCCCTTGATGCGGGCGCAGAGGATATGTCTACGGAGGAGGATGTCTACGAAATTTACACGACTACCGATAGTTTTGAAACAGTTAAACAGGCCCTCGAAGCCAAGGGAATCCCGATGGAGGAAGCTGAAATTCAGAGAATTCCTGAAAACATGGTAAAAGTCGAAGGAAAAGACGCCGAGCATGTTCTCAAGCTCATGGAATCTCTCGAAGAACATGAGGATGTCCAGAACGTGTATGCAAATTTTGATATCGACGAAAAAATAATTGCTACACTCAATCTGTAATAATGTATACGATTGACCGATGATCGTCCTCGGCGTTGATCCCGGAACCCTCACCACGGGGTATGGTATAATCGAAGACCGGAACGGAAAACTAAAGGTACTTCTTTCGGGCGCCGTACGGAACAACAGCCGGGTCCCCTTGCCTGAGCGTCTAAAAAACATTTATGTGAATCTTTCCTCTGTAATTGAAAAATACCAGCCGACCCAATTTGCAATAGAGACCGCATTCTACGGAAAAAACGCCCAGTCGGCGCTGAAACTCGGCCATGCACGCGGCGTCGCGATGCTGACGGCTGTAATGTGCGGCATTCCGACTCACGAATATTCTCCCCGCGAAGTTAAGAAAGCGATCGTCGGAAACGGCTCAGCCTCGAAGGAACAGGTACAGTACATGATAAAAACACTCCTTCGCATCAAGGAGACGCCCAGGTACTACGATATCACAGATGCCCTGGCGGTTGCTTTGTGTCACATACAACAGCATAAACTGCCGAACACGGGCAGGCGAAAGAGCTGGGAATCATTCGTTGCAGAACATCCTGAACGATGTCGGAATTCACAAAAGAGGCAGAATTCATGATTTCCCATCTTACCGGCAGAGTAATACATAAAAGCCCGACGGAAATTGTAATCGATGTTCATGGCGTCGGGTATGAGGTGAACATTCCTCTATCAACATTTCAGAAAATTGAAAATGTCAACGGTGATGTCACGATTTTTACGCATCTTCACGTGCGCGAGGATGCGATGGTCCTGTTCGGGTTTGCCACCGAGAGCGAACGCGAGGTCTTTCTTTTACTGATATCCATTTCCGGTATCGGACCGAAAATCGCCCAGAGTATTTTATCAGGAATAACTTCCGCCGAGTTACGGGAAGCGATACTGAGGGGAAACGTCGAAGCTCTTACGTCGATTGCCGGCGTCGGGAGGAAAACCGCAGAGCGCATCATCCTCGAGCTCAAAAGTAAAATCGGAAAATTCGAGTATTCCCAGGAACCGGGATCTCCGACAAGTCAGCAATTAAAAATACGCACTGAAGCAGTCATAGCACTCATGTCTCTCGGCTTCACGCGGGCCAATGCGGAGGCCTCACTCAGAGCGGTTTTATCAGAATCCGCCGGCAAAGATATGCCTCTGGAGGAAATCATCAAGAAAGCTCTGCACCACACATCGAAACGGTAATCCATAAGGGGCTATCCCGAAAGAAAATATTTTAACGCAGAGGCGCAAAGGACGCAGAGCGTTATCAATGTTTCTCTGCGTTTCTCCGCGAACTCTGCGTCTTTGCGTTTAATCCTTAATCGTAAGGACTCGCCCACCTCTGGCGTTCGAGCGGGTGCAAATGAAAATTTATATTGCTCCGCACATTTTGCACTTTGCAATCATTTTTTTATAAACATAATAACCTTTTTGACAGCCCCCTATGGATTATTTTTTGCTATTCACCGCCAATCTCAGTAAATTCATTTTCACATGAAGAAAAGAATAGATCCAACATCGCCCGAACGGCTCGAATACGATGCTGAGGTCGATCAGACTCTCAGACCTCTGCAGTTTCAGGATTTCGTGGGACAGGAAAAGATTGTCGATAATCTCAAGGTCTTCATCGCCGCCGCGAAGAAACGGAAAGAAACGCTCGATCATGTTCTCCTGACCGGACCGCCGGGTTTAGGAAAAACTACACTTGCTTACATAATCGCGCACGAAATGGGCGCACAAATCAAGACCACCACGGGTCCCGCGCTCGATAAACCGTACAATCTGGCAGGAATCCTTACAAATCTCAACGAGGGTGATGTCCTTTTCATCGACGAAATTCACAGAATGAATACGCTGGTGGAAGAGTATCTCTACTCTGCCATGGAAGATTACAAAATAGACATCGTCATCGACAGCGGACCGAACGCCCGGAGCGTTCAGCTCGATTTAAAAGGATTTACTCTCGTCGGCGCCACCACCCGCGCCGGTCTTCTCTCCTCACCGCTTCGTTCACGCTTTGGCGTCAGTAACCGGCTCGATTACTACGGACCTACAGCACTGGAAAAAATCATAATTCGTTCCGCAAGAATACTGAATGTTGAAATCAATGCCGAGGGTTCGAAGGAAATTGCACGCCGCTCACGCGGGACACCCCGAATTGCGAACAGACTCCTCAAGCGGTGCCGCGATTTCGCTCAGGTCGATAAAAATCTGAAACATACAGGCAACATCATTACCCAGGAAGTCGCCCAATATGCATTAAAACAGTTGGAAGTGGATGATGTGGGACTTGATGATATGGACAAGCGCATCCTACTGACGATTATTGAAAAATACAGCGGCGGACCGGTGGGCGTCAATACGCTCGCCGTGGCTGTCGGTGAGGAACCCGGGACTATCGAGGAAGTGTACGAACCATATCTGATTCAGGAAGGTTATCTGAAACGCACCCCGCGCGGCCGTGAGGCAACCGAACTTGCATACAGACATTTCGGGATATCTCCCGGAACACGACCACAGAGTCCACAAATGACATTTTTTACCAAAACTTAAGACTGAACCATGCCCGGCTATTCATTGAAAAGGACAATAATGGGTCAATTCCCGTTCGGCGCCGACCTTCTCGAGAGTCTGACTCAATTTGTCCGGAAGGAAAAAATACATAGCGGCCGAATCAGCGGGATCGGAGCTACGACTCATGCTGTCCTCGCATACTACGATCAAATTCAGAAGAAGTACCTTTCGATGGAATTCTCCGGCGGGATGGAAATTCTCAATCTTCAGGGCAATGTGAGTATAAGGGACGGCAATCCGTTCGTGCATGTCCATATACTGCTCGGCGATCCTCAGGGTAAAGTATTCGGCGGGCATCTCATGCCCGGAACGAAACTCTGGGCTTGCGAAGTCGTCATTGACGAATTCACCGGTGAAGAACTTGCCCGCGGAGAAGATCCACGAACCGGATTGTTCCTGTGGAAAACCGGATTCCTATCCTGATCAATTGCCCCCGGTTTAAACAGGGGGCAATTGATAAGCTGCCCCGCTCATTCTACCTCCGCCCGACACTTACCGTCGCCAGAGATCTTCTGGGCAAATATATTGTTAGACGGCTGAAAGGGAAAAGCCTCATCGGGAAGATTGTCGAGACGGAAGCATACCTCGGCGATAATGATCCCGCAAGCCATGCATTCCGCGGTAAAACAAAACGGAATGAAGTGATGTTCGGCGAGGGCGGACATCTCTACGTCTACTTTACATACGGGATGCACTTCTGCGCGAATGTGGTGACGGACGCAGAAAGAAGAGGCAGAGCAGTCCTACTGCGGGCTGTTGAACCTCTTGAAGGACGTGACATCATGGTTAAAAATAGAAAATTAAAAGATGCCCCATATAAAAATCTGACAAACGGTCCGGCTAAATTATGCGAAGCGTTCGGAATCAACGGCAGGCATAACGGCACCGACTTGCTGAGCGATGAGATATTTATTACAACTGGAGAGGAAATTCCCAGGAAACAAATAATTTCAACCTCCCGAATCGGCATCACGAACGGAGCCGAGAAACTGTGGAGGTTTTATATCAGTGGAAATCCGTTCGTCTCAAAATAGAAAAGCCCCGGCAACGGATGCTCACCGGGGCTTCTCGCAAAAAAGTTTGCCGCAGTTACTTCATCAGCAGCATTTTACGAACCGCGGTGAATGTAAAACCATCCGCAGGCGTCGCAACAATCTTCACAAAGTAGATACCGCTTCCGCTCTCCACAGCATTCCATTGAATCGAGTGCCCGCCGGCATCGAGATTGCCGTCAAAGAGTATCACGATCCGCTGGCCGATAACATTGTAGATCTTAACGGTCACCATACTCGCTTTCGGTAAATCGAACCGAATCTCCGTTGTCGGATTAAACGGATTAGGATAATTTTGATACAAGTGAAACTTCGCGGGAATTGCAGCAATATCTTCCTCGACACCGAGAACTTCCGCGCTTACTTCGATTCCGGCATCATTTACTTCATACCCGTTCGATGCATCGATAGTGATCGCCGGCACCGGCACAGCGTCGAATCCTTCTTTATCAACCATTATGGTGTACGTTCCCTCAGGCAGATCGTCTATCGCAAAACTGCCGTCATTTTCCGAAATATCGTATCCAAACACGTCACCGGTGGCGGCGGATACGGCATAGACAGTGACATTCTGCTCCGACATGTCTGCAAAGAGATTACCGGATTGACGATGGACAAAACCGGCTATGCGGCCGAAACCGAACCTCGCCGATGTGCCGACACAAACCTCGATTCCGCTGACGTCACCCGAAACCTGAGCGGTATCCGCAAAGCGCCAGTTGCGCACAGCACAGTCGAAACGGCTGAACCAGGCAGGCGCGTAGCCATCTACCGGTATCGCTTTAACGTAGAAAATGCCGCTCACGAGGTTATGAAATTCATAATTTCCGAGTGAATCGGTCATAGTGTAGCGAACGCCCAATCTTCCCAACACTGTTTTTCGGTAGAGAATGACATGAGAAGGCACCCCCGAACCGGATGAGTCCTTCACCGTCCCGGTTATGGTGTGCTGTGCAATCGGATTCGCTTCCAGCGCGAAATTAATTCCGCTCGAATCATTCATGAACACGAGCCGGTCAGCTTCAAACGGCATGAGTTTGTTATTATAAAATTCAGGTATGTAACCGGGTTTAAAAGCAAACGCAACGTACCGCATACTACGGATTAGATGAGCCGAATAATTTCCATTCTCATCCGTTAATCCATACCATACAACACCGAAGAATTTACCTAACGCCGGTAGATCCAGCCGCTCATGCCAGAATCCACCAAAGAATCCGGTGATCACCTGCAGTTGCCTGAACCACCTGTGCGGACGGAGATAAGCGACAAAAGCGCCCTGCAGCGGCTGACCTGTCAGACTGTCCGTGATTGTTCCGCTGACAGTAACAGGAACAGGCATTGGTAAGCTCCGGAGCGCAAAATTTACAATGATTATCGAATCCTGGTACAGACGGACGACAGCCGCACTGTCGACGCGCATGACATTGTCAAACCACTCGCCGATGTAATCGAAACGGTCTGCACGTATGATGTACCGGCCAGTGTCGAGCGCCGCCCAGTAAATACCGGCTGAGTCTGTATGTGTTTTCTCAGCAAATAATTTTCCAGGTCTGAAGAAATGAACAACCGCCCCCTTCAGCGGTTCTCCACTCGCGTCATCAACCACCTTTCCACCAATGATTCCCTCACCGGGTAACGGCATATGATGGTGACCGACGGCAAATGGAACTATCATACTCGGCCCGCTTTCATAAAGCACACTATCAACAGAAGTGAAAGCGGTCACATAGTACTGATATACAGCCCATGGATACACCCACCAATCCATATAACCGGCTTTGTGTACCATCGCGATCCGTTTGAACGAAGATGTATCAACTGCTTTATAGACAATGTATCCCATAGCGCCGGCAGATTCATCCCATCTGAGGAGAGCTCCGCCGTTGAATCCGCTCTGAACATCCAGGTTCTGCGGAACAGGTGGTGCCTGTGCAATAACCATTGCAGTCACGACACCGATACTGATGAACACTATAAAAACGCGTAACAAATACTTCATAGATGATCTCCTCTATTTTTCATAGTGTTCGAATTACCTAATTTTTAAGACAAGTCTCAATGCCAAATTGAGCGGGAGCACATTACTGATGAAACGATGAAAGGAAGGAAAAAACACTCAAAATATCACAAATATCGAGGTTTCTGACGGTATGGGATGGGATCTTCGATTCCTGCTTGCTGGAAACCCCTCAGACGGAGTGCACAACTATCGCAGACGCCGCACGCAACATCTCCATTCTGATAGCAGGACCAGCTGAGACGGATGGGGGCTCCGAGTTCAGCGCCTTTTTTCACAATTTCTGATTTCTTCATTGCGATGATTGGAGTCTCTATAATAATCCGGGTTTCCGGTTTTGTACCTTCATCAACCACCCTGTTGAACGCATCAATGAACTCTTTTCGGCAATCCGGGTAACCGGAGGAATCCTCTTCAACCACGCCGATGAAAATTCTTTTTGCGCCTATCACTTCACCCCAACTCACCGCAACCGAGAGCATATTTGCATTACGGAATGGTACGTATGTTGCAGGGATCTCCTTCCGTTTCAGATCTGCCAGCGGGACATCAATACTTCGATCGGTTAAGCTCGAGCCCCCTATCTGCCGCAGATGCTGCATATCAACGACAAGTCGTTCAGTAACGTGGTAGTAATCGGCAATCTCGTGAAACGCTCTCAGCTCACGCCATTCTGTCCGCTGTCCATAATTAATATGCAATAAAGCTAGAGTATATCGCTCATTGGCAATGGCAGCAGTGATACAGCTGTCGATGCCGCCGCTGACGAGTACAACTGCAGGATCCCTTTTCATGCGGTACTCCATATTCCCCTGTTTCACAATAATGACTCCTCCAGAGAGATGATCCGCAAAATTCTCACCGCCGCATTAATGGCACTCTCTTCAAACACCGCGCGCATCGGGAGTCCAGATATACTTATGAATCTGAAGTTGATACCTTACGCGCAGATGATCAGTAAGTATCCACTCTGCAAGAATGCGAGGTTCCAGGACGCCGTAAACAACACCCATTAGTACGGGGCACCTCGCGGTCATATCATACTTATAAATAATATCTTTTGCCCATTCGTAATCTTCACGCGTCCCGATGATAAACTTGATTTCGTCATTCTCCCTGATGTAATGGATGTTGTCCCACATATTTCTTTTTTCCATCCCGCTCGACGGACATTTAAAATCCACGATACGTTTTACACGGGGATCGACAACGCTGATATCGATACTTCCGCTTGTCTCCAGCAGAACTTCCATTCCTTCGTCACAGAGCAACGTCATGAGCTGATGAACTTCCGGCTGGAGGAGCGGTTCACCGCCGGTGATTTCGACGAGGTTGCACTCATATGATTTAACTGCTCCGACGACAGCCTCGACCGACATATCCTCCCCTTCTTCGAAGGCATATGCAGTATCGCAGTATGTACAGCGGAGGTTACAGCAGGTCAGCCGCACGAAAACGCACCGTCTGCCGGCATGGGTAGACTCTCCCTGAATACTGTGAAAAATTTCGTTAACGACAAGCATACAATTTAATTGAATATTTCATGATCGAACTTAATAAATATCATCAGTACAGCCGAGAAAGGCAAATAGTAAGTCGAGTCGGTGAAATCACAACATGCTGTACAAATTACAGAATCAAGCTATTTTTTTTAATAAAAACACATCCTGGTTTTCCGCATCTTTGGCTCCTCCCGGAATAAAATCAAGTACAGTCATCCCGTGGATCATATTCTTCCGAAAGTATTTTTCCGGATGGAATACACGACAGATGTTTGTACCGGAGAATCCAGGATTCTCTACTATTATTTTCCCTTGTGCAAATTCAGTTTTCTCGCTTAGTGAAAGTTTATCCAAATTCTTCGTCCCTAAGACTGTGATGTACATATATCCTTCCGGACGCAGAATCCTTTTCAATTCATTCATCCAAAAAGACTGAAGTTGTTCGCTGAGGTGCGTGAATACAGAAATGGCATAAATAAAATCGAACTGATTATCGGTATAATCCATCCGCTGATCGAGGCGGTTACTGCTGAACTCTGCAAACCGTAATGATTCCCGGCACCAGCGAATTAATTCGGGATTATAGTCAGTTCCGTACACTTTCGTGTTTTTGAGATCATGCCAGAACCGCAGTATGCGTCCACAGCCGCAGCCAAAATCGAGAATCGAAGAAAATTGTTTGATCCTCAGCTTATTTTTTTCCAGTATCTCTCTGATACATTCAGCGCCGAGATTACCGTTATTGTAGAGTCCTTCCAAATTGTACCTGCCGGAAACGAGGTGCATAAGCTTCGGCGTTGGGATCGGTAATCCGTCGGGAGCGCCTCTTCGGCGGTAGCGGTTATTTTTCCGCTGCATCCTGAAGTTCAGGGCATAGGAAAACCAATTGTACAGGTTACGGAGAGGGATTAGGAGATGCAGCGATTCGAGTACCGATAAAAAGCGAAGTCGTATTACTTTCATCAGTGATCCTCGTGCAGTAACGGAAGATTTTCGGGAATTCACTATTGCTTTACTTCAATTCGATACTTTTCTTCTGTCTCAGAATTCCATGCAGTGTTCCAACGATACTCCCGGCGAGACACACGAGATGATCAAGAAAAAGATATGGAATCATGAACATCATCGCAAACAAGCCTCTCACCTGCTCGAGGTAATTGAGAAACCTGATATTGAGGAGAAGGTAAATTCCCGCTGCAGCGAACGCATACCAGTTCGGCAGATAGCCGATGACCAATGCAACAATAGCCGCTAAGACAAAAACGGAAAAAAGCGTGGAGAGGACGAACTCAGGATAGACATTGACAAATCCCATGCGGAACGATTTAGCGGTTTCCCTGAACCGAACCGCAAGAGATGCAAAACCAAAACTGCGGTGAAATTCGTTTTTGATGAATGACCCCAGATTATAATTTTTCAGGTGTTCCACCTCAATATCCATGTTCAAGGTTATATTGAGACGTGCACGGGCAAACCGCTTACCAAGCTCTATGTCGTCGTGCCCATGCCGGGCGAGAAGTTCTACATCGAAGCCTCCCAACTTCTCGAACGCATTCCTCTTTATTCCGGAAATAGAACCGAAAAGCCAGTCGATGGCCGGCGTACTTTTAAGATACGAATACCGGACCCAGAGGTTCTTGTACTGACTGACGAACGACTCGTGCCGATGACGCGCCGTGTAGATCCCCACAACTGCGTCGATGTAAGGCTCTTCAAGCGTCTCGACAATTTCGAGCATCGTATCACGGCGGACGAGTATGTCGGCGTCAACAAACATCAGGATATCGCCGCGGGCAGTCCGGGCTCCAATGTTGCGCGCGTTATTGGCGCCTGTGCCGTCAGTCGCAGCGATTACCGTGCACTGCAATCCGCGCGCAATATCCGCAGAATTATCCGATGAATGATCGTCTATCACGATAATTTCGAAATTCCTGTAATACGACCGCTTGACGGAGCGGATACACTGCGTGAGTGTTTTACTGCCGTTCTTCACGGGAATTATGACTGATACTAAAGGCTGCTGCGGGTTTTCAGTAATCATTTGATGTCCGCATGGTTACTCTTTAGTATTTTGAAAACCTCCCTGGCAATCTCACGTGCACACGTCAGACCGGGTGATTCGATACCGATCAGGTTCACAACTCCATGCAAATCCCTGTCGGTTTCTTCATGAATGATGAAGTCCTTTGTCTCTTTCTCCGATCCGATTAATTTTGGTCTCACGCCGACCTGGTCAGGCGACAGATCCCCGAGTTCCAATAATGGAAAGTAACGTTTCACGGCACCGTAGAAAATTTCCCTCCGTGACTCGTCGAATTTATACCACTCCGATTCGGGTACGGTTGGATCAATATATTCCGTGTCCGGCCCGAGCTTGATTCTGCCGCTTCTATCGATTGTGATGTGGATACCTACGCTCACAAGCTTCTCATGCGGCAGAGGATACACGAGCCGGGAGATCATCCGGCTCTTCGCAGGAGATACCGCATAATAATGTCCGCGGTTGTGATGGAGGCGATATCCGGCTTTATCGATGTCTATGCCGAACGACTCGGCAACTTTGTCGGCGTGCAGGCCCGCAGAATTAATGACATAACGAGTTTCGAGGGTGATGGTCTCAGCATTCGCGTCCTCAAGCGTTATCCGGTACGATTGATTCTTACGGTCGGCGCCGACATAAGTAACGTTGAATACGGCATCTGCTCCGTATCCCTTCGCCTCCGTGAGGTACGATTTCATGAGTTCGTGCGAATCCAGAATTCCCGTCGTGGGAAGGAAGAGTGCGGCGGAACATGTAATGGACGGTTCGAGCTTTTTTGCTTCAATGACGTCAAGAATCCGTAATCCCTCCACACTGTTCGCGATTCCCCGCGCGTACAACTTTTCGAGAGGAGCGATTTCTTCTCCGGTGACGGCCACAATCAGCTTTCCGCATTTCCGGTTCCAGACGCCGTACCGCTCGCATTCGGAGTAGAGGTTCCTATTCGCCTGAACGCAAAGGCGGGCTTTAAGCGATCCGGTCGGATAATATATGCCGGAATGGATGACTTCGCTGTTCCGACTGCTCGTTTCCATTCCGAATGATTCGTGTTTCTCGACCAAAACCGTCCGGAGTCCGTGCATAGCGCTTTCAGCCGCGCATGCGAGGCCGACAATACCGGAACCGATGACCAGAACGTCCGAATCCATATCACCCGGTTCCGAGGAGACGTTTAACGGCCTGCCGTGACTTCGATGCAGGAGAGAAGAAAATATTTTTTAGTATAGAAAACATTATCGCAGCAGTGAACGATGCGGCATAGCTATAATAATTCAGTTGTAATGGACTTCCCCAGTATCGTCTTGATACTTTGTGCATTTCACGGATGTAAGACGGGATAACTTTAGCAACATTTTGTCCCGTTTTAGATTCGGGATACATCCGCAGGTTCGCAAAGGGCTGAGGAATATAGTGAATTTGACAATGTCGACCAAGCCGTATGAGAAAGTCGTAATCCATGGCGTAGTTGAGATTCTCATCGAGGTAACCTATTGCCTCCAATGCACTTTTACGGAAGAAGAGTGCGGGCTGGACAAACTCATAGCGCCATTTCCAGTAGTGGATCAGGTCGTTCGGTTGCATGCGCCGGGATGAGAGGGGCCGCATCATTTCTCCCCGCTCGTTCACTTCATAACCATCACCGCAGACTGCCATAGTGTTCTTATCGTAGAATTTTTCCGCGATTGCAGATAAGATCCGGGGACAATAATAATCGTCAGAATTTAGCCATCCGATGATTTCACCTCCTGCCATTTTGAATCCTTTATTCAGGGCATGGCTCTGACCGCGATCGGGCTCCGATATCCACTTCAGATGTGAATACTTCTTCAGAACGTCAAGAGTACCGTCGGTTGAACCGCCGTCGATGATGATGTGTTCAACGTCCGCGCGATTCTGATCGAGGACGCTCCGTATGTTTTGCTCAATGAATCTCGCCTGATTGAAGGATGGTGTGATGACGGAAAAGGTAAACGGTGGCATTCTCGAATCACTTCACTTGTGAAGCATACCATTCCACAGTACGGTGGATTCCATCTTCGAGCGGAACCTTAGACGTCCACTTGAGTCCGTTGAGCCGGCTTACATCGAGGAGCTTTCGCGGCGTTCCATCCGGCTTCGTTGAATCCCACACAATATCTCCCGCGAAGCCGACGATCTTTCTCACCATAGAGGCGAGCGTAGCAATTGTGGAATCGGTGCCTGTCCCCACGTTGACCAGCTCTCCTATTTCGCGGTACCCATAGATTTCCATGAGATAAACCGCCGCATCGGCCAAATCGTCTACGTAGAGAAATTCACGGTAGGGGGAACCGGTTCCCCAGAGTGTTACCGCTTTATCGGTGATCCCAAGTTGCCAGAGGATTTTAAGAATATCATCGGTTTCCGTTTTATCCGCATCCACGCCGAAACCGATCGGGAACCGTTTAATGTCTTTAAGCAGTCTGTCGTATTTTTTTTCGGTGAGCAGACGAGCAAGGATAAACTTCCGCATGAGAGACGGGAGAACATGTCCGGTTTCGAGGTTGAAGTTGTCGAACGGACCGTAC
>Ga0315277_10004398_pt1 | contig 18876 bp, 14 predicted proteins | sample YL17G05_15_MG_FD_203695 | JGI IMG/M metagenome (GOLD analysis project Ga0315277, IMG submission 203695) | Sediment microbial communities from Yellowstone Lake, YNP, Wyoming, USA - YL17G05_15 | ecosystem: Environmental > Aquatic > Freshwater > Lake > Sediment | place: USA: Wyoming | collected...
AGGGTCCGATAAGAGATGCCCAGGAGAGGGACGGCCTGCCTGAGGTTCCCGCCCGTCGTCAGGAGCGCCTGGTTGACGTATTTTTTCGTGAGGTCGTCAATGTGCGCTGTCAGGCTGAAGCCCGGCTGGAGGAAGAGCTGGGTCTCTTCCCTCATCTGAGGAGAAATGATCTCCCTGGGCAGGCAGCCCGCCGTGATGGTCTCCCGGTCCTCGATGGCCACGACCCGCTCGACGACGTTCTCCAGCTCCCGGATGTTCCCGGGCCAGGAATACTCCTCGAACAAGCCGATAACCTCCGGCGTCATGCGTTTCATGGGCTTGCCGAGCTTATCGCAATACTTCTGGAGGAAATGGGAGACAAGGATCGGGAGGTCCTCGATGCGTTTTCTCAGGGGCGGCATCTCAAAGGAGATGACGTTCAGGCGATAGAACAGCTCTTCCCGGAACTTTCCTTCCTGGATCCTCTTTTTGAGGTCCTGGTTCGTGGCGGCTATGATGCGGACGTCTATGGGGATCTCCTCCGTCCCCCCCACCCGACGGACCGTGCGCTCCTGGATGGCCCGGAGGAGCTTGACCTGGGTCCAGGGAGACATCTCCCCGACCTCGTCGAGAAAGATGGTCCCCCGTCCGGCCGCCTCGAACATGCCCTTTTTGTCGGCGATGGCGCCGGTGAAGGAGCCCTTAGCGTGGCCGAAGAGCTCGCTCTCGAGGAGATTCTCGGGCAGGGCGGCGCAGTTGATGGAGACGAACGGACCGTCGCGGCGACGGCTCTGGGCGTGGACGGCCCGGGCGGCCATCTCCTTCCCCGTTCCGCTCTCGCCCGTAATGAGGACGGTGGAATCGGTCGTCGCGACCTTTTCGATGAGCGTATAGATCTCCTGCATGGCCAGGCTCTTGCCGATCATCTTCTCGAAGCTGTATTTATCCCTGAGGTCCCTTTTGAGGAGGATGTTCTCCTCTTTCAAGCGGCGCTTCTCCAGGCCCCTGGCGACGAGGATCTTCAGCTCCTCGACGTCGAACGGCTTGACGACGTAGTCCAGGGCGCCGGCCTTCAGGGCGTCCACGGCCTGCTTGACGCTTCCGTAGGCGGTGATCATGATGACCGGGGTCTCGTCGTTCCTGTCCTTGACGAATTTCAGGACGTCCATCCCGGACATCTGGGGCATCTTGATGTCGGTGATGACAAGGTCGACGTCCTCTTTTTCCAGGATCTCCCTGGCCTTGGGGCCGGAGATCGCGGTCTTGACCGAGTAGCCTTCCTTCTTAAAGACGACGGCCAGGAGATCGAGGAGGCTCTTTTCGTCATCGACGATGAGTATGTTTTCCATCGCTATATCTTTCTTAACGGCAGAGTGATAAGGATCTCGGTGCCTTTATCGAGCTCGGAGCGGACCTCAATGGTCCCCTCGTAGTCATCGATGATCCGGCGGACATTGGCCATGCCCAAGCCCCGGCCGTTTTCGAAGCCCGAATAGAAGGGCTCGAAGATATGGGCTTTGTCCTCGTCGGTCATGCCTGCGCCCGTGTCGGAAAACGCGATCGTGACGCTCTTTTTCTCCGCCCGGAGATCGACGGCCAGTTCTCCGCCGTTGGGCATGGCCTTGATGGCATTCTTGGCCAGGTTCCAGAAGACCTGCTTGAACTGGTTGGCGCTGGCGAAGAGCCGGACCCCGGATTCGGCGTAATTTCCCTTGACAAGGATCGTTCCGTTGAGCTCTCCACTCCCGCGGAGCATCTTCAGGGTCTCGTCGAGGAGGCCGGAAAGGTCGATTTCCGAAAAGACAGGCTTCACGGGAGAAGCGAAGTCCAGGAAATGGTCGATGGACTGGGAGACCCGATCGGACTCCTTGACCACGATGTCCATGAGCTCTTTCTGCTCCCCGTCGAGCCGGAGGTCGTTCTTCAGGACCTGGACCGATCCGGAAATGGCCGCCAGGGGGTTCCGGATCTCGTGGGCGAGGGTCGCCGAAATACGGCCGGCTTCGGCCAGCCGCTCCTTGATGATGAGCTCTTTCTGGGCCCGGAGGAGTTCGGCCCGCGCCTTCTTCAGGTTCCCCGAGAGGTAATTCATCAGGAAGGCGATGACGAAGAACGTTCCCCAGGCGATGAACATCGTGAACAGGACGGACCCCAGGGAAAGGCGCACCGCGTGCTCGGGACTGAAATAGGGGATGAGATGGAAGTACGTGCCGTCGACAAGGAGCCCGAAGAGAATGGCCGAAAGCGAAGCGGCCAGAAAGGCCGCCCGCGCGGAGACGACCAGGCTCGCGGCGATGACGGCGAAGACATAGAGAAAATAGGTCGAGCTCGTGATCCCGCCCGAGATGTAAACGAAGACCGTGATGAGCAAAAGGTCGAAGATGATCTGCAGATAAGCCTGGAAGCCGTAATGCTTCCTCCGGGCGTAGAAGAGGAGAAAGATCGCGGACACCAGGTAGGACACGAGGATGAGGTAAAAGATGGGGACGATGGGAAAGACCGGCGCCCCGGCGAACTGGATGATGACGGCGGAGACGAGGATCGAAGTGAGGATGATCAGGCGCAGGATGATGTACCAGAAAACGTCTTTGCGCTCGACTTTTTCCCGCGTCATGGCGATCATTCCAGAGTGAACGGCCCGGTCTAAAATTTCTGCATCAAGCTGAAGATCGGGAGATACATGGAAACAACGAGGCTTCCGACCATCCCCCCGACGAAAATGAGGAGGACCGGCTCCATGATGGACAGCAAGGCGGCCACGGAGGTCTCGACCTCGTCGTCATAGAAGTTGGCCAGCTTCGTGAGCATCTCGTCGAGAGTCCCCGTCGCCTCGCCCACGTTCACCATCTGGGTCAGCATGAGAGGAAAATTCCCGGCCTCCTTGAACGCGTCGTGCAGGGTCTTCCCTTCGGAGACCAGCCTTCGCGCCTCCATGATCTGCTTCTCGATGAGGACGTTTCCGGCCGTCGAGGACGTGATCTTCAAGCTTTCGAGCATGGGCACGCCGCCCGAGATGAGCGTCGCCATCGTCCGGGTCAGCCTGGAAATGGCGACCTTGTTGAGGAGTTTCCCGAACAGGGGGAGCTTGAGAAGCATGCGGTCGACGGTCCACCGCCCTTGGGGGGTCTTCCGGTAGTAGCGGAACAGGAGGACGAAGGCGATAATGCCCAGGACAATAAATATGATGTAACTCTGGACGAAGTTGCTCATTTTAACGACGACGGCCGTCAGGAGGGGAAGGTCCGCGCCCAGCTCGATAAAGATCGACGCGAAGACCGGGATGACCTTCCAGAGGAGGAAGATCGCGACGATGACGGCGAAGATGATGATGGCCACCGGATAGATCATGGCCTGCCGGACCTGGGACCGCAATTTCACGGTCTTTTCGATGTATTCGGCCAGCCGCCGGAGCATGACGTCGAGCGAGCCGCTCTGCTCGCCCGAGCCGACGAGGTTGCAGTAGAGGTCGTCGAAGACCTTGGGGTGTTTCCTTTTGGCCTGGTTGAGCGTCGAGCCCGCCTCGACGTCGTCCTTGATGGTGTTGATGACCTTCTTGAAATACTTGTTCTTCTGCTGTTCGGCCAGGATGGTCAGGCTCTGGATGAGCGGCAGTTCGGCGTCGATGAGGACCGAAAGCTGGCGGCTGTAGACGGCCAGCTCTTTCAGCCGGACCTTTTCCCGTTTCAGGAACGGGATAGAAGGCGCCATCTTCTTCGGCGCGACGCTGATGATCGTGACCTGCTCTTTCTGCAGGCTCCGGGCCACCTCGTCCACGGAGGCGCCGACGCGATCCCCCCCGACGACGTCCCCGTACTTGTTCTTGCCCTTCCACGTGTAAACGGCCATGTGTCACCTCGCTCCGATCATGCTCGCGCTTCCGGCTTTCTCACTTCTTCGACGGCCCGGACGCCCTCTTCCCCGCCTCCGGCCTCAGCCCTTCCTTCCTCTGGATGATGTCCGTCAGCTCCTCCGGGAAGGACGTGACGCTCATCGCCATGTCATAGGTGATCTGCTTCCGGGAGTAGAGGCTCGCCAGGGACTGGTTGAAGGTCTGCATGCCGAACTTCTCCTGGCCCATCTGCATGGTCGAATAGATCTGGTGGATCTTATTCTCCCGGATGAGGTTCCGGATGGCGGCGTTCGGGATCATGATCTCCATGGCCAGGACCCGGCCCGTCCCGTCGGCCTTGGGGAGCAGGGCCTGGGTCAGGACGGCCTCCAAACTCATGGACAGGATGATCCGGACCTGGGACTGATACTGGGAGGGGAAAACGTCGATGATGCGGTTGATGGACTCGACGGCCGAGTTTGTATGGAGCGTCGAAAAGGTCAGATGACCCGTTTCCGCGATGCGCAGGGTCGCCTCGACCGTCTCGAAGTCCCTCATCTCGCCGACCAGCACGACGTCCGGGTCCTCGCGCAGGACGGCCCGGAGGGCGTTCGCGTACGAATAGGTGTCCGAGAATAGCTCCCTCTGGTTGACGATGGATTTCCGGGAGTTGAAGTAGTACTCGATGGGGTCCTCGACCGTCACGATGTGGACGTCCCTCTCGCTGTTGATGTGCTCGATCATGCAGGCCAGGGACGTGGACTTGCCGCATCCGGTCGGGCCCGTGACGAGGACGAGCCCGCGCGGCAGGAAGCACAGCTGGGCGACCCTCTGCGGGATGCCGAGCTGGGCGAAGCTCCACATCGACGGCAGGAAGCGTCTGAAGGCGGCGGCGACCGCGCCCCTCTGCTGGAAGACGTTCACCCGGAAGCGCCCCAGGTCCTTCATCCCGAAGGAAAAGTCGAGCTCCAGCTTCTCCTCGAAGATCTTCTTTTGCTTGTCCGTCAGGATGGAGTAGACGAGCTCCTTCGTTTCCATGGGGCTTAAAGGCGGGTGGTCGATGGACTTGAGGGCGCCGTGGACGCGGATCCGCGGCGCGATGTAGGTCGTGATGTGGAGATCGCTCGCGTCCGCGTCCACCGCGATCTTCAAAAACTCCTGGATTGCCTTTGCCATGTTGTCCTCCCAACGGCCGGCGCCCCGGGCGTCAGCTGAAATCCCGGACCGTTTCGCGGAGCACTTCCTCGACGGAAGTGATCCCGTTCTTGATCTTGATCAGGCCGCTCCGGCGCAGCGTGATCATCCCCTGGTCGATGGCCTTCTTCTTGATCTCCCGCGACTGGACCCGGTTCAGGATCAGCTCCCGGATGTCGTCGTTGATGGGCATGACCTCGTAGAGGGCGATCCGGCCCTTGTAGCCGGTGTTGTTGCAGGCTTCGCACCCCTTGGGCTTGAGGATGTCCAGGTCCCGGAACTCGTCCTTTTCGAACCCCATGTCGAGCAGGGCCTTCTCGGGGATCCTGTGCGGCTGGGCGCACTTTTTGCAGACCCTGCGGATGAGCCTCTGGGCCGCGATCAAGATGACCGAGTCGGCGATCAGGAACGGCTCGACGTTCATGTTGACCAGGCGGATGATCGTGCTCGGCGCGTCGTTCGTGTGGACGGTGGAGAAGACCAGGTGGCCCGTCAGGGCGGCCTTGATGGCGATGTCCACGGTCTCGAAGTCGCGCATCTCGCCGACGAGCATGATGTCCGGGTCCTGGCGCAGGAAGGTCCTCAGGCAGGACGCGAACGTCAGCCCGATCTCTTCCTTGACCTGGACCTGGTTGATGCCGGGAATGTAGAACTCGACCGGGTCCTCGGCCGTCATGATGTTCGTGTCCAGCGTGTTCAGGGTGGAAACGGCGGAATAGAGCGTGTTCGTCTTGCCGCTCCCCGTCGGCCCCGTGACCAGGACGATCCCCCAGGGGCGCTCGATGGCCGTCTTGAAGTGGGCCAGGGACTCCTCCTCGAAGCCGAGCTGGGTCAGGTCGAGCTTGAGCATCTCCTTGTCCAGGATACGGGCGACGATCTTCTCCCCGAACAGCGTCGGCAGGGAGGACACGCGCATGTCGACTTCCTTGCGCTTGCCGTTCTCGAGCTTGACCCGCATCTTGATCCGGCCGTCCTGGGGCAGGCGCTTCTCGGCGATGTCCATGTTCGAGAGGATCTTGACGCGCGAGAGGACCGGGCTCCGGAACTTGAGAGGCAGGTTGACCATCTCGTAGAGGTCGCCGTCGATCCGGTACCGGATGCGGAACTGCTGCTCGTAGGGCTCGAAGTGGACGTCCGAGGCGCCCTTCTTGATGGCGTCGATGAACGTCGTGTTGACCAGGGTGATGATGGGCGCCTCTTCGCTCGATGCCTCCATGTCCTCGAGATCGATCTCGTCCTGTCTCTCCTCGATGATGTTGATCCGGCCGTCGTCGGCCAGCGCGATGTCCTCGACGATCTTCTTGACCCTGAGGGCGTCGGCCGTCCCGTAATACTTGTTGATGGAGTTCATCACCCCGGATTCCGAGGCGATGACGGGCTGGATGCTCAGCCCCGTCCGGAAACGGATGTCCTCGATGACCTCGAGGTCGGTCGGGTCGACCATGGCCAGGGTCAGGAACGACCGGATCCGGTGGATGGGCATGACCATGTGCTTCTTGGACACGTCGGCCGGGATGAGGCTGATGACCTCGGCATAGACCTCGAACTGGTCCAGGTCGATGTAGGGATAGCCGAGCTGGCGGCTCAGGGCCTGGGCGATCTCCTCCTCGGAGATGACCCCGAGCGTCACCAGGGAAGTGCCGAGCGGCAGGCTGTTTTTCTTCTGGAAATCGAGGGCGGACTTGAGCTGGTCCGCGTTGATGATCTTTTCCCGTAAGAGGAGTTCGCCGAGGTTCGATGCCATCTTGTTACCTAGATCCTATATCCTATGCGAATTGACAAATTGTGTCAAATTGTGTCAATTCCTTTCTCCTAAACGCCATGAACGCTCCGACGGTTTCCCATCTTGCGCCAAGCCCCATTCGAGGTCAATCACCGCCCGGGGGTAATCAAGGGGTGATATTTACATTTTTTGTCCCGCCGGAAAGGGTGAGAAAGCCCCTCTTCCGAGGCGATGCGCCGAAACCGGAGAGTCGTCCCATCCATGACCCTTGAAGCGACCATGATACAAAAGAGTTTTGCGGATTTCAAGGGAAAAGAATCAACCCGGGGGGCGGTGTTCCGACTAAACGAAAGAGAGGTGAAGTCTTGATTCCTGCTCGATTTCAAGCTTATAATGGGGCAAGCTCATGACGCTCAAGTTGCTCCGGAAAAGGAAAGAAGGGATCTTCGGCACTCTCGTCAGGGATTCCGCCGACGGCATTTACGTCGTTTCCCGGGGCGTTTTCGAGTATGTCAACCCCGCGTTCGAGAAGCTCGTCGGCACCTCCGCCGAGGAGATCTGCGGCCCCGGCTTCGACATGTTGGGCTTTGTCCACCCCGATGACAAGAAGCTGGTGCGGGCGGGGACGGAAGCGCGGGGCGGGATCTTCGAGTTCCGGATCGTCAGCCGAGACGGCGGGACGAAGTATGTGGAAGCCTGCACGTCCGTTTTGTCCGGGGACGGGGGAAGGATCATGGGGATCCTGCGGGAAACGACGGCCCGCAGGCTGGAAGACCGGTCCCTCCGGGAGAACGAGGAAAAATACCGCCACGTCGTCGAAAGGGCCAGCGACGGGATCGCCATCATCCAGGACTCTCTTTTCAAGTTCATCAACCCCAGGGCGGCGGAAATGGGCGGATTCACCCTGGACGAGCTCATCGACACGCCCTTCAGCCGCTATCTCACCACCGAGGACGTCGCGGCCTTGGAGAGCACTTATAAAAAGGAGCCGGACGACGACGAGGATGCCCCGGCCATCTTCGAGGCCTCCGTCAGGCGGAAGGACGGGACGACGACCAGCGTGGAGCTCAGCGCCGGCCGGATCAGCTACCAGGGGAAACCGGCCAGCCTCGTCATCATGCGCGACGTCTCGGACAGGCGGCGGACCGAGGAGGAGCTGAGCCTGACGCTGGAGAAGCTCCGGAAGGCCATGGGCGCCACGATCCAGGCCATGTCCCTGACCATCGAAACGCGGGACCCTTATACGGCCGGCCACCAGAAGCGGGTGAGCGACCTCGCCCGGGCCATCGCCACGGAGATGAAACTCAACAAGGAAGAGGTCGACGCCATCCGCATGGCCGCCTCGATCCACGACCTCGGCAAGATCTCCATCCCGGCCGAGATCCTGAGCAAGCCCGGCAAGATCAGCGAGTTCGAGTTCCGGCTCATCCAGAACCATCCCCAGATCGGTTACGAGATCCTGCGGACGATCGAGTTCCCCTGGCCCATCGCCAAGATCGTCCTCCAGCACCACGAGCGGATGAACGGCTCCGGCTATCCCAACGGGATCCGGGGTGAAGAGATCCACGTCATCGCCCGGATCCTGGCTGTGGCCGACGTCGTCGAGGCCATGGTCTCCCACCGGCCCTACAGGTCGGCCCTGACCCTGGGCGAGGCCATCCACGAGATCACCAAGAACCGGGGAACGCTCTACGACCCCGACGCCGTCGACGCCTGCAAGCTGCTGTTCATCGAGGGCCGTTTCGCCTTTAAGGCGTAAGTAGGGGTCAAACCTACAATCTTAACAAATTTGTTCTCTCCCATATTGTGTGGGCTGGGTTAACAGCTTGGAGGGGACGGTCTCGCTTCCCTTCAGGTTTTTAACGCCGTTCCCGAACCGTCCTTCTCGGAGGGGCTTAATTTCGGTTGAGCTGATCGAGGATGGACTTCTGGTAATCTAAACGGGCTGATGTCCTCGCGGATAATGAGGTCTTGAGGGCGGAGATTTTGTCTTCGAAAGTTTTCATGTAATAGGGGTCGCTCCAGTTTCCCATGTTCAGCCCCTCGAGAATATTCTTGAGCATCTGCACGTTGATGATGTCGGACGTATAAAGGGGAAGAGAGTCCGTTTCCTTCCCGCAGAGCTTGACGGCCTTCAGAACGACCTTCCTCAGGAGCTCCTGCTGATTGAGAATCTCCCGTTTGAGGAAGAACTGCTCCTTGGCGGGTTTCGTTTCGGCCAGACGGGCGTGCAGGTTCTTGGCCGCTTCGATCAAGCGGGTCATCGGCGCCAGCAGAGATTCGCCATCCAGGACGATGGCCGCATCCTTCTGATAATATTGGAACTCACCCCCGTTGGGAACGGATTCCGTCCGCCTGTACGCTTCCAGCATCCCGGATATCGCATCCGGATCCGTTCTTTCGCCGGTCCCTTCCGGGACGTCCGCCGGCGGCGGAACGGTCCCCCGGGATTCTTCCTCTCTCTGAGGGGTTTCCGGAGAAACGGCGGTTTCGGGCAGGCTGAAGTTCTCTGGAACTTGGAGATCGTCTCCACATCCAGTCCCGATCTCCATCGCGCCTTCTCCGGCGTCGGCGGGTTCCCCGGCCACCGCGGACAGCCGCTCCATGTAATCGTTCAGCTGGCGCAACTCTTGTTCCAGGTCCGCGTTGATGTCGCCCATCTCGAAAGAGTCGGCGATCGGAGCGATTATCCCGTAACGGTCCGCGAGGGTCGCCTGGAGGCGAGCCGTCTCTTCGTCCACGTTCCGGCGAAGCTCCTGGATCTTTCCGGTCAGTTCGCCGGCCTTCCGGCACTCCTCTCCGATATGGGCCGCTATCCGCCGGATCATGATCCGGAAGCGCTGGGCTTGGTCGATGTGTTTCCGAATCGGGCCCCGGCTGTCTTCGATGGCGGATTTCACCTCCCCCAAGATAGCCCTGTGCCGGTTGAGGTTTTCCTTTTCTTTTTGGAATTCCTGTTCGAGCTCGGCGATCCGTTGTTTCGCTTTTTCCTTTTCCTGGTCGATGATATCAACAAGAACTTTCTCAATCTCGTTCTTCTTCCCCGCGATGACGTCCTCAATACGCTTTTCGAATCCCGCGTCCGGGATGTCTGCAGCTTGTGTCATGTTTCCCTCCCTGTTCCGGACGTTCCTCAACTGTGGATGACCGCGGGGATGTTCGTCTGTTTCCGGAAGAGATGGCTGATGAGCGACATGATGCTTCCCGGGATCTCGTGCATGAATTCGATGCCCATCTCGTACAACCCATGGTCGATTTCCTTGACCCATTTGATCCGGCCGTGGACCTTCACCACCTGCCATGACTGGGCAAGGTACAGGGTCATTTTGAGTTCCGAGCCCAAATCAAACGACCTGTCCGTCTCCAGCTTCGCGCCTCCCAGGGACAGGTCCTTGACAAAGGCGCCGACGGTCTCCCCACCTTCCCGGCCTTCCGCGCCGGACATTTCGATGACGATCCGGTTTTCCTCGATGATCCTGAAGTCCCGTCTTTGTTCTTTCATTGAGGCAACCTCCATTTCCAGTCCTCAGGATAGGCCTCGCCGAGCGGCCTGTCAATGACTGATAAGGATGAAAGGGGGGGTGATTTTTTGCCCTCGCGTCTCCTCCTTAAAGGTGAGTTCCCCGGCGGAATCTGGATCGCGCGGTTGTCCGGGTAAGTAGGGGTCAAACCTACAATCTTAACAAAATACAAGACTCCTCTCGGTTTTGTTAAGATTGTAGGTTTGACCCCTACCTATTTCAAAAGTTTGACATTTAGAGGGGGCCGATTTATCTTTTAATCACAGGAAAATCGTAAAAAAGGAGGGCTGAATGAAAAGATCATGGCTTCAGGTTGTCATCATGGTTCCATTGGCCTTATGGCTTGGCCTGACCTTAGGCTGCCAAAAGAAGGCCAAGGGAGGGATCACGGAAGAGGAGGCCAAAACCGTAGGCGATTGGTACCTAAAAGCCAGGAATGAGGCCAACCTGGACTTGCTTGACAAAACCTATTCTCCCGGGGTCGTCGTGCACGATCCCAGCCAGCCTAAAGACATCGTCGGTCTTGATTCGTTAAAAAATCAATACAGGAACACTCACACCGCGATTCCTGATGTAAAATTTTCTCTGGACGAAATGTATGTCAAAGGGGATAAGGCGGCCTGGGTCTTTACGATGTCCGGCACGATCACGGGCCCGGTCCGCACGCCTTTTGGTGATCTTCCGCCTACAGGAAAAACATTCCGGCTCTCCGGCGTCGCGATCGACCGGATCGTCGAGGGAAAGATCGCCGAAGAATGGGTGTATTATAATGTGTTAGACATACTTCAACCCATGGGCTTTACGCTTACTCCGCCGCAGCCTCCCCAATCGGATTGATTGGACCCAAGGAGCCGAGTAGAGCTTAAGTAGGGGTCAAACCTACAATCTTAACAAAATACAAGACTCCTCTCCGTTTTTGTTAAGATTGTAGGTTTGACCCTTACTTATTTTGGATGGCGCGCCTGGAGAGACTCGAACTCCCGACCCGCTGCTTAGAAGGCAGTCGCAGGCATTCCGGGGCATCGCCCTAATTGTCCGAGAATGAATGTGTTAGAAGGCTCGGATCGACAAGCATGGCATTGGATTTGACGCCCGTTTGACAGTCTTGGACAGGTTCAAGGGCTTTCCCACAGAGGAGCTCGACCGCCCGCTTCTTCTCCGCGGCTTGCGAATGTGTGTGCCTCTGGGTCGTGATAACCGAAGCATGCCCCATCAACTCCATGACTAAAAGGAAAACGCTGATCCATATGGGGAAAAGTGGCGGGACCGATTTCAACTAGCCGACCTTCTTCCTAATAATATAATTATTTATTATCTATGACAGGTGTTCTTGACACGGATATAAGAATATATTATATATATAGCAGCAATAAGGAGACCCAAATGCCTGGAGAAATGAAACTGGCCTCTCTTTTAAAAAGAGAAAGGGAAGCCTTGGGACTCACTCTCAAGGAAGTCTCGGATAGGTTGGGTTTTTCTCACTATCAAATATTAAGCAGTATGGAATCAGGGAACAGAGATATCAAAGCCTGGGAGTTGGCCAACCTATCAAGGATTTATGGTCGAGATATTAACTATTTCCTATTTCCAAAACAACAGAAAAAAGAAGCCGAGATTCTTTGGAGGAACCCAGCACCAAATAGTCAACAAGAAGAGGTTAAGAAGGCGTTCTTCAATTATTGTGAGAAATATAGAACCCTACTTAAGCTATTAGGAGAAAAGGAAGTAGAGAATCGGGACTCTTTATTGTTGACAGAGAAGAGCGAGCTGCTTAAAAAGCAGTCATTTGAATACGTTGCCAAGAAAGCTTCTGACTATCTCAACCTTCTACAATTAGGAGTTAGGCCGTCTTGCTCTCTGGCGAAAATTCTTGAGGATAAAATAGGAATCAAAATTCTCTATATGAGTCTACCTGAAGGGATATCCGGGGGTTCTACAATTTCTGACTTTGGAATGGCAATTCTTGTTAATTCAGAAGATGCCCCCTGGAGAAGGAATTTTGATTTAGCTCACGAATTTTTCCATCTTATAACTTGGGACCATTTCCCTATCGAGCAGATATATAAGAAAGGCAAAAGCGATATCGAGCGGCTCGCCAACGTATTTGCATCAGCGTTCCTAATGCCGGAGGATGAGATTAGAAGGGAGGTAGAAAAGAAGATAACTTCTGGGAAAATTACCTATTTTGGCCTTATTGAAATTGCCCAAGATTTTGATGTTTCTATCGAGGCCTTGCTTTGGCGGCTAGTAAATCTTGATTTAATGGACAAAAAAGTTGCTATTAAGGAAATTGCGGCAGGTAGACTTAAGGATGCAGAGAAGAAGACGCGTAATATAGATATAAGAATTAAAAAGCCTTATCTTTCGTCCCGCTATATTTCTCTAGCTATTAGGGCGTTTCACCTGGGTAAAATCTCTAAGGCAAAGCTTGCCGAGTATGTTGGGAAAAAATATAGCGAAATCCCAACTTTTCTTAGAGAGCATGGCTTCCGTGAGGACGAGGATTATACAGTTGAATATAGTGTTACTTGATGCCGATGTAATTATAGACCTTCATCGCCTCGGCATATGGGAACAGATAGTTAAAAGGAATCAAGTAAAGATTTCGTCTATTATCTTAAGACAAGAAGTCTATTTCTACGAGGATGAGCAGGGGAAGCGGCACAATATTGATTTGCTAAAAGACGCCGGTATCAAATTTCAAGAGCTGTCAATAGAAGTAACTATTATGCGGGATTTCATTAAGCAATTTGACAGAAATATCCAAGAAGAACTCCATCCTGGAGAACTGGAAGCACTTAGCATTATCCAAGATGATAAAGGTCTCTGTTTTTGCACTTCGGATAAGATGGCTATCAAAGCTCTTGCCCTTATAGGCTCAAGCAGTCAAGGGATATCGTTTGAGCAGCTATTAAAGTCAAGTGGCATAGCCAAAAAAATAGAATACAAGCATACGATAGAGTATTTTAAAAAATCCCTGGGGGAAGGCAGCATAATGAGAATTCAAAGTGGTAGGATAAAATAGTATTAAGAAGACATGTAACCACTTACATAAATCTCAGGATTATAAGAAGCATGATGAACGTCAACTATTATTCCGTTCTACGGCATAGGCTGACTGAAGTCAAGAACTGAGGAAAACGACAGATAATAAAGGAGAATAGGAGCGCGCCTGGAGAGACTCGAACTCCCGACCCGCTGCTTAGAAGGCAGCTGCTCTGTCCAGCTGAGCTACAGGCGCACCCGAACCGTCTGGTAACTCATAACATGATAAAGCCGTGGGTATCAATCCGCATGCCTTGGCAAAACCCGGAGCGGCATTCCCCGCGCCCGCTCACTCAAGCGCGCCCGGGAGGAAAAATCGGGGAGATCGGATTTGAACCGACGACCTCCTGCTCCCAAGGCAGGCGCGCTAACCAGGCTGCGCCACTCCCCGCACATGCCGCTGAAAAAGAATCAGTTGCGAGCGCCTCGGCGGATGCTCACCCTGGTCCCGGAGCGCGGTCATGATATCAAAATAACAAGTAGGGGTCAAACCTACAATCTTAACAAATACAAGACTCCTCTCAGTTTTTGTTAAGATTGTAGGTTTGACCCCTACTTCAATTCCGGCGAAGGCCCTTGTCGATCGTCGCGCGGTCGATCTTGACCACGACGGGCCGGCCGTGGGGGCAGAGCGAGGGCTGGGAGGTTCTGAAGAGCTCATCGACGAGGTATTCCATCTTGGCCATGGGGAGGACCTCGCCGGCCTTGATCGCCGATTTGCAGGCCATGGCCGCCAGGAGCTTCTCGCGCCTCCCGGCCGCTTTTTCCCGGCCGACCTCCTCCAACAGGGCCAGGAATATCTCCCTGGCCTCTTCAGCCTTGAACACGTCCGGGTGCTCCTTGAGCGCGTAGCTCCGGCCGCCCATCCCCTCCACGAGAAAGCCGGCGTCCTCGAAGAGCCCCCGGTTCTCCTCGAAGCTCAGCACCCCGGAGGGCGGGAATTCCATGATGACCGGGATGAGGAGCATCTTCCGCGGCCAGGACCTTTTCCGGTCGACTTCGAGGTATTTCTCGTAAAGGACGCGTTCGTGGGCGTTGTGCTGGTCGATGACGAAAACCCCTTCGTCCGAGACCGCGACGATATACATGTTCAGATATTGACCCAGGACGGCGGGCCCCGGCCGCGCCGGTTCAGCCTGGGACGGCTCGAAATTTGCCGGTTCTTCGGGGCGCCTCTTCCGGAAGCCCTGGAACGCGGCGAAATCAAGCGGCAGGCCCTCCTCTTCGACCCTCGGCGCCGGCCCCCGGGGGTCCTTCCCCGGGGCATAGACCTCCTTGATCCCGCTCACCCTCAGGGCCGCCTGTTCGACGCTCCTCAAGACAAGCCGGAAAACCGCCTGGGGATCCCGAAAGCGGACCTCGGCCTTGGCCGGATGGACGTTGACGTCCACCTCGGAGAACGGCACGCTCAGGAAGAGGAAGGCCTCGGCCGACCGGTCCTTTTCCAGCATCCCGGAATAAGCCTGGTTCAGGGCGGCCTGGAGCGTGCGGTCCTTGACGGGCCGGGCGTTGACGTAGAAAAACTGGTGGTTCCGGTCCGCCCTTCCCCGGAGCGGCCTGGACGCGAACCCGCGGACCCCGCACTCCCCTTCCCTGTAGTCGACCTCCATCAGGCCGTCGAGGACCGCCTTCCCGTAGAGCTGGAAGATCCTCTCCCTGAGGCCCCTCACCTCCGGGCAGTTCAGGACCTCCCGCGGGCCGTTGGTCAGGATAAAACGGACTCCGGGGTAGGCCAGGGCCGCGTTGGTCAAATACTTGGCGATGAGGCTCAACTCGGACCTGTCGGAGCGGAGGAACTTCCGCCGGGCCGGCAGGTTAAAGAAGAGTTCCCGGACCTCGACCGACGTCCCTCTGGGGAAAGCGATGTCCGTCACGTGCAGGAGCTTGTCCCCCTCCCGTTCGATCTCGGTCCCTCTGTCCCCGTTCCCGTCGAACGTCTTGAGCGCGAGGCGGGACACGGCCGAGATGCTGGCCAGCGCTTCCCCACGGAAACCGAGGGTGGAGATCCGCTCGAGGTCCTCCTCGCCTGCGATCTTGCTCGTAGAGTGGCGCCGGAAGCAGAGGGCGGCGTCCTCGGGGGACATGCCCAGGCCGTTGTCCCGGACCTTGATGAGCTTATTCCCGCCGTCGAGGAGATCGACCCTGATCTCCGTGGCTTCCGCGTCCAGGGAGTTCTCGACGAGCTCCTTGACGACGGAGACCGGCCGTTCGATGACCTCGCCGGCCGCGATCTTCTGGGCGAGCTCAGGCGGAAGGATGCGTATTCGCTTCATCGTTCTCAACCGATCGTGCCTGTTGGCCCGAGGGACACGGCACCGGTCGTCTCCTGGAGCGTAGCGCCCGTTATCCGCACCTTGACGATCTCCCGCCGGGCGGCGGGGCAGTCCGGAACCAGGACCCGGATGTAATTACCCGTCAGGAGCTCGGCCTCCCGGCCTTTCTTCGCGATCACCACGGCTTCAAGCTCCCTCCCGACGAACCTTCTTCGGAAATCCAGGTTCTTCTCCGCCGACAGCTTCCTCAGGACCGCGGCCCTTTCCATCTTTATCTTTTCGCCGACCGGCGCCATCCGGGCGGCTTCGGTCCCCTCCCTCGGCGAATAAGGGAACACGTGGAAATAATCCAGGGGCGCCCGGCCCAGGAAATCGCGCGTCCGCTCGAAATCCTCGTCGCTCTCCCCCGGGAACCCGACAATGATGTCGGCGCCGAGCGCGGCGTCGGGCGAGAGGCGGCGAAGGTTTTTGAGGACCCTGGCGTATCGAATCCGGCCCGCGCCCCGCCCCATCATTTCCAACACCCGGTCCGAACCGCTCTGCAAGGACAGGTGAACGTGCGGGCATATCCAGGGGCTTGTCGCGACATGTTCGGCGAGCGCATCGTCCAATAGGCGCGGGTCGAGGGAGCTCAACCGGACCCTGCCGAGGCCCTCGATCGCTTCGATCCCGCGGAGAAGACCGAGGAGCGATCCGCGCGGCTCGAGGTCGAACCCGTAGGAGGAGAGGTGGATCCCCGCCAGGACGATCTCCCGGTAGCCCCGCGCCGCGAGGTCGCCGGCCCGCGCCAGGACGACCTCCGGACGAACGCTCACGCTCTTCCCCCGGACACTCGGGATGACACAGAACGAACAGTGGAAATCGCAGCCGTCCTGGATTTTGACCTGGGCCCGGGCCCGATAGGGGGCGATGTCATCTGCCCCCTCAGGAGCTCCCGTCGATTGGATGAGCTTCCCCGCGAGATCGCCCTTTTCCGCGTTACCGACGACCATCCAGACGCCGGGCATTTCGCCCAGTTCCCCGCCCGCCCTTTCGGCCAGGCAGCCCGTCACGACCAGGCGGGCCTTCGGGTTCCGGCGCGCGACCTTGTGAATGAACCGCTTGACGTCCCGGTCCGCCCTTCCGGTGAGGGTGCACGAATTGACGAGGACGTAGTCGCTCTGTTCCCAGGCGTCCCCGACCGCGAGCCCGTGATTCCGGAATTCCTCGGCCCAGGCGAACGCCTCGGCCTGGTTGACCCGGCAGCCGAAGTTGCGTATGGAAAAAGAGGTCATGCCTTGTCTTGGACCTTCCTTGAGCTCGCTTCGACCTCTTCGGCCATTTTTTTTCGATGGGCGGCCAGTTTCTTCCGGAGCCCGGCGTCGTTCAAGGCCAGGATCTGGACGGCCAGGAGGGCCGCGTTGGCCCCTCCCGCCTTCCCGAGCGCGACCGTGGCCACCGGAATGCCCTTGGGCATCTGAACGGTGGACAACAGGGCGTCCATTCCCGCCAGCGACGCGCTCTCCACCGGAACTCCGATGACCGGACGGACCGTATGGGCGGCGACGACCCCGGCCAGGTGGGCGGCTTTGCCGGCGACCGCGATGAAGACCTCCGTCCCCTTCTCCTCGGCTTCCCTGACCAGCTTCAGCGTCCGCTCCGGCGAACGGTGGGCCGAGGTCACTTCGAGGTCGAACGGCACGCCGAACTCCTTCAGGATAGCCAGGCCGTCCTTGATGACGTCGAAATCGGACCCGCTTCCCAGGAATATCGTCACGTTCATGGTCAATCCTCCCTTTCCGCGCCGATGTCGCGACGGAAGTGCATGGCCTCGAAATAGATCTTCCCGACCGCGGAATAGATCTTCGTCATCGTCTCATCGAGCGTCGCCTCGGAGGCGCAGACGTCGAGGACGCGTCCGCCGTTCGTCCGGTATTTTCCGTCCACGACCGCCGTCCCGGCGTGAAAGAGGACAACACCCGGGATGGCTTCGACCTCGCTGAGCCCGGTGATCTCCTTCCCCGTTTCATACTTGCGGGGATACCCCCCCGACGCCAGGACGACGCAGGCCGAGGGCTTGAGGCTCCAGCGGACCTCTCCGCGGAGGACATCTTCTTCGATGGCCGAGAGCATGATCTCGACGAGGTCGCTCTCCAGCCTCAACATCTGGGGCTGGGTCTCGGGGTCCCCGAACCGGCAGTTGTACTCGAGGACCTTCGGCCCGTCCTCGGTCAGCATCAGGCCGCAGTAAAGGACGCCCTTATACTTCCGCCCCTCCTCGAGCAGCCGGGTGACCGTCGGGAAGACGATCGTATCCATGATCTCCGAATAGAGCTTCTCCTTCATATGGGGCGACGGGGAGATCGCGCCCATGCCGCCGGTGTTGGGGCCCTTGCCGCCGTCGTAAACGGCCTTGTGGTCCATGACCGTCACGAGGGGTCGGACCCGGGCGCCGTCGGAGATCACGATGAACGACACTTCGCGGCCGCGCAGGAATTCCTCGAAGAGGACCCTCTTTCCGGCCGCGCCGAACTTCTTCTGGACCATCATCTCGGACGCCGTCTCTTCCGCCTTCTTTGGATTGTGGCAGACGACCACCCCCTTGCCGGCGGCCAGGCCGTCGGCCTTGACGACGACGGGGAAGCCGAGATCGCCCGCCTTGAGGATCTTCTGGGCCTGGTCGAAGGTGTCGGCGATCCGGAACCGGCCGGTCGGGATCTTGTGCCTTTCCATGAACTGCTTGGCGAAGATCTTGCTCCCCTCGATCTCGGCCGCTTTCTTCCTCGGGCCGAAGATGAGCAGGCCTCTTTTTTCGAACTCGTCCACGATCCCCAGGGTGAGGGGGATCTCGGGGCCGACGACCGTCAGGCCGATCGCCTCTTTTTGGGCGAATTCCGCCAACCCCTTGACGTTGGAGTCCGGGATGTCCACGTTCTCCCCGAGGGCCGCGATCCCCGGATTCCCCGGCGCGCAATAGAGCTTCTCGCAGCGCGGGCTCTGCTTGATCTTCCAGGCCAGGGCGTGTTCCCTGCCGCCGGAACCAACGACGAGTATCTTCATCTTTCGACCTCCAAGTTGGGGTCAAACCTACAATCTTAACAAAATATCAGCGCAGGCGTGATCCCAAAGTCTCCAAGTTCACCTCATTTTGTTAAGATTGTAGGTTTGACCCCGACTTCTCCAAAGATGCTGGCGAAGACCTTGGCGGCTGCCGGCAAGGCATCCTGGACCGGCAGGCAGTAGCGCATCTCGAGGAAACCTTCGCGGGTTTTCCTGACCTCGTCCTTCACCGGCCGGTTCCGGATGACGGCGTCGGCGATATAGCCGGCCAGC
>Ga0315277_10004399_pt1 | contig 18869 bp, 14 predicted proteins | sample YL17G05_15_MG_FD_203695 | JGI IMG/M metagenome (GOLD analysis project Ga0315277, IMG submission 203695) | Sediment microbial communities from Yellowstone Lake, YNP, Wyoming, USA - YL17G05_15 | ecosystem: Environmental > Aquatic > Freshwater > Lake > Sediment | place: USA: Wyoming | collected...
CCTGATCTTCCGCATAATAGCATTTTATCCATTGTCCCGCATAGTATAGCAAGAGGGGAGTGGTGATACAAGAGAGGAGTCAGGTGGCAATAAAGTCAGAGCTAAACGCGGGCGGGATGATGGATAAAATGCGGTTGGACTGTGCCGCGGGAGACCGGGCTGGATACTATGGGTATTGTATTGAGCAGGGTGTGTCGCGGGGAGGGATAATGAAGATCGAATTGACATCGAGGAAGAAGATCGAAGCAGGTTTGATCCATATTTTCGCAACCAGAACGCTGGGGATCGGTGGATAAGAGGTTGGGAATTGCAGAACAGACCGTCGGCAGGACAAGCCGCACCTGTGCCCCTGAGCGAAGCGACGTAAAAGTCGGGAGTAAGAAGACTGTGCAGAGGTTGTTGATCACGAGGAATTCAGCACGGCCGGGTAGAATGGGAGAGATTCCACCTTACCGGGATGACATGGTTGGAATTCAACGACGACCCGCATAGCGCCGTTACCACAGGAAGGGCAGCGCTCGATGTCGATGCCGGTGAGTTCGAGCATAAGCGTGCGAGGAGTTTTCAGGCCGGAATCGGGATGTGGGATGTGTGCGAGCAGTTCCCGGATCCTGGCCAGGCCCTGCTTCTTGGACCGGTTGGCAAGGAACCCGAAGGAACGGATACGCATGCACGCTAATGCCAAAACGATCATGATAATCCCTGAGGGTCGAGAGGAATCTGCGGCGGTCCTCGTCATCCAGAAACACCGCACGCCGCTCATTTCCTCGGCTCGTGATATGGTACAACGCCCCCGGGTATTCGATCCGCAATGGCCGGCCCATGCGAGCAACCATGCACCAATCAAATCTCAATGCCAAGAATCAACGGGCTGTTGCCCAAATGCCAGACTCCACAGAATGCCAAAGAAAGAGATGCTTCACTACGTTCAGAATGGCATCTTTTTCAAAGAGTTACTTCTGTCACCCTGGGCGCAGCGAAGGGTCGCATGCTTTGATTTTATAATGAATGGGGTTTGAGCAACAACCCGTCAAGGCCTGACACCCTATTCTTTCTGCAGGTGCGCCAAAAAAAGGCAGGGCAAACGCCCTGCCAGAGGATGACATGCAAGCGATACACAAAGGGTTATCTAGATCTTCCACTTGAAGTCGACCTTGAACTGGATCGTCCAGGCATCCGACAGGTCGAACGCGTCGGCACCGACATAGGGGCCTTTCAGCTCATAGGGGCTCCCCTCCGGTGCTAACGTGGTGGTATTAACCCACTGCACCACATAGGGTTTCGGGGTGAGCACATCCTTATAGAAATCGCCGGTCTTGAAGTAGGCACCGAGCAACGAGACATCAAGTCCGTCGAAGAGCTTGTACGTCAGCCTGCCGTCGATCTCAAGGCCGAGGAAATTATCGATATCCTTCTTGTAGTACGCGGTATCCTTGCGCTTGAACACGAACGGCACCGCAGTGGCGGTCTGGTTGTTGAGGGCATACATGAGCGGGAACATGTCCCAGTAATCTTTCTCGAAGTATTTCGTATTCGTGCGCCAGGCCGGGAAGAGTTGCCCGAAGAACTCCATCTTGTCGCTTATGTGGTAGGTGGCGCCTGCCTTGAGGAAGGTCATGTTGTTGAAGGACATATCGTTCAGGTTGAATGCTTGCGCTGTAGCGAGGGTGGCGAGGAGCGGATAATACTTGTCCTCGATCTCGCCGATGAGCAGGGTCTTGAACTTGCGCGGCGTCCGGTAGCCTTGGGGTTCGTATTCGTCCCAACAGAGACCGTTTATCTCGTTGTATGAATCGGCACCGGTCGTATACAAGAAGCCGACCTCGGGCGAGAGCTTGCCCATGTCATAGCTGCCAACGAAGGTGAACAACCAAAATTTTCCCTCGACCGGCCCCATGTCCTTGACCTTTACGATCGGGAAATCATAGAGGGTGGTGTTCAGGCCGTTGAGCGTGGCCCCGGTTGCGACCAAGGTACGGATATCATCTCCGTCCGGCATCTTGGTGAGTTCGGCCAGCTCGCCGAGGCCGGTGCCTAAGCCACCTGCATAATGGAGGTTCCCCTTGTTGTAGGTAACCCGCCACTGTGGCAGGCAGATCTTCATGTTCTTTGCCTGGGAGCGGTTGTAGCCGATCCGGAAGTCAAGCCACTGTTCGGACTTGAGGGTCTTGTCCTTGTTCTCGTACATGGTGCGGACCTGCACCTCTTCCATATCGTCCCGGTCCTTGAAATCCTCATTCCTGACGAGGGGGCTGGTATAGGGAATATCCGGGTCTTCCCAATCATTTTTCTCTTCGTTCTTCTTGTTCCACGCCACGACGAACGTCCAGCCCGGGACCTGCGGGAACTGAGCCGCCCAGATAAGACCTCCGTAACCGTTATCGAACCTCCCCACCACGAAGAGACCCACCGGGCTAATCATCTGGACAAAGGCATCCTTGACGCGCGGTTTCTCATAGTCCCGCTTGGACTCCGTAACCAGACCGTCCCGGGTGATGTAGATCCGGTCGTTGTGGTCGGACTGGAAGATGTATGGACCAACATCGAGCCGCATATGAGCTTCGAGTTTGTCATTGAAGATGATGCCCGGCTTGAGCCTGAGCTCATGCTGGAGCCATGCCTCTTCCCTTTCGGTTTGGCCCGCTCTGTGGTTCGCATCATCGCTCTTCTCGTTGCCGTCGTACGCGTTGATGTCGCGCTCGTTGAAATATTTACCGTAGAGCTCGTAATCGCCCTCGAGCACAAACTTGGCATCCTTGAAGAGTATCGGTTCATCTACGGCGAAGGCAGTGCCGGCAATGAGCATGCAGACCGCACTGGTGCTGAGAAACCACTTAAAGATGTTCATAGGACCTCCTCAAGGTATCGTGATCATCCCCCCTTCTCAAGCCGATTTGCCTCTTATATTGTGTTACCCATGTCCCCAGTCTGTATAATCTCCAGGGGGGTCGGGGGGTCTGAGCTTTATTTATTTGCCAGCGCCTTCACCAACCCGAGCTTGCGCATAGGCGCCATACCCAGGAGTGACTGTACCTGTTTCGCGTCCCGGAAGCGTTTTTCCTGGCCGTAGTCCTTCATGTAGCCGTTGCCGCCCATGACCTGAACGCCGTCCGTGGTCAGCTTGCAGGCCAGTTCAGCCAGATGCAGCGCCGCGGCCCGGGCAGAAAGCTCCCACTGCGGTTCTTTTTGATCCACAGCCAGGGCAGCCTCGGACACCACCATCTCGGCGACCTTTACCTGCACCGCCATATCACCGAGCAGCATGCGCAGTCCCGACCAGTTGATGATCTCCCAGCCGCCTTGGAAACGCTCCTGGCTATAGGCTAATGCCTCCTGGAAGGAGCCCTTCATGATCCCGCATTCCATGGCGGCGGCCGCAGCGTGCATGCGGTCTGAGGCCTGATCGAAATACCCGGCGCCCCCGCCTTCCCGGCCTACGCACGTGCCTTTGACCCCGATCAGGGTGAGGTCCACGGCCGGACAGGCATGCAGGCCCAGGCTGAATATGGGTGCGCTCCTGGAAAGCCCCCCATCCGCCAGATCGATGAGGAAGAAGGTATACCCCTCCTGGCTCTTGATGCGCGCGGGCAACAGGGCATGACCCGCCAGACCGCCCAAGACGACATATTCAATGGCGCCATTCAGGACATCGGCATCCCCTATTTTCACGGCCTCGAGCGGGTTCTGGGTCTCGGAGGGGTTGCAGAAGGCCGGGCAGGCGATCAGGGCCGTCTGGGCATCGGTTGCCTGCCCCATGATGCCAGCCAGGAGTTCATGGGACCCGGCCACCAGCATGATCTCCTGCGCCAGGGCATTGGTGAAGATGATGCCGCCCAGGCTGGCGTCCACCGCGCTGATATGGTCCAGGATGACGCACAAGGCGCTCATGCCCTGGCCGATGCCGCAGCACTCTTCCGGCAGCGTGGCGCCCAGGAGTCCCAACTCGTAGGCCTTGGCTACTACGGAATCAAAGAACGGTCCAAAGGGGTAGCGGTCGTTGGCATTCCGATTGACGGCGAGTTCCTTGAGCGCAAAACTGCGCGCCAGGTCCTCAAACGATTTGAGTTCGCATTTCATCGTCGCTAACATGAACACCTCCTTCTATTCTTCAAAGACCCTGGCCTGGGGGATGGAACGGCCGATAAGGCAATCAAACAGGTTGACGCGGTTCAACTGATTGGTGCCCTCGTAGATCTGCAGCAGCTTGGAATCCCGCAGGAATTTCTCGGCTCCGCGCTCATGCCGCAGGCCTGCCTGGCCCATCATCTCCAGGGCCATCTGGCTGTTTTTGAGGCCCATATCGGAGCCGACGAACTTGGCCAGGGAGGCCCACCCGGAACAGCGGTTCTGGGCCTCCTTGGACTGCCCCTCCACGAAGATCTGCCGAATGATCCAATTGAAGGCTTTCGAATCATACAGGGGGACGAGGATGTGATCGATCAGGGCTTGCGGCGCATACTTCAGATAATAGTAAACCGGCTTGAACTGCAGGAAATGAAAGACCCCACCCCGCAGACTATTCGAATAATTTGCCTCGGCATAGGAGAGTCGTCCGGTGATGACATTCTTATACATCTCGGCCAGCATGATCTGTGCCCATTCGTGGTTGATGAGCAGCTTGCCGTCCACCACGGTCTCGCTGGCAAACTTGAGGGCGTGGTCATAGGCTCCGCGCGCCACCCCGGTCCCGAAGGCCCCCACCCCGGCGCGGGTCACTTCGACCACATAGTGGATATACTGGCGTATCAGGTCTGCCGTCGAACGGTTCCTCGAGCGCGGCAGCGTGCGCGAATCAACCATAACGCAATCATCCGGTATAAAACAGTCCTCGAAGATCAGCTCGCTGGCCGGACACACCCGCTGGCCCATTTTATCTTCATGCTTGCCAAACGAAAATCCCTTGGTGCCGGTCTTCACCGCGAAGGTAATGGTATTTTCTGAGGGTTTCTTCAAGTCCGTATAGGCGACAAGGGCGCACCAGGTGGAGACATGGCCCATGGAGATGAAGATCTTGCTGCCGTTGACAATATACCCGCCCTTGACCTTCTCGGCATGGCAGCTCACCCGGGCGCGGTCGACCAGCTCATTCTCCTCCACATCCGTACCGGCCCCGGGCTCGGTGATGGCCAGCGAGATGAGGCAGGGGTTGCCGGTACGCTGCCCTTCGGCCACGTCCCGGAAGACCCTGTTTGCTAAAGAGAGATTCCATGAAGCCAGGACGGTCATCATGCCGAGGTAGTGCACAAAGGCAACATTGGCGATCCCCACGCAGGCCGAGGACAGCTCTTCGATCACGTAACAGTTGCCTGGGAAATTATACCCCTGGCCGCCGAAGAGCTTGGGGATGAACAGTGTGTAGAAACCCCACTCATTGGCCTTTTTCACCAGGTCCCAGGGCAGATATTCCGGATCTTCAAAGGTCCGGCGATCTGTCTTGAGTGCCAACGGTCTGACCACCTCGTCGTTGAATTTACGTGTGTGGCTAATCAGGGCCCTGGTTTCCCTGAGCAGGGCCTTGGGTAGCTTCGGCATGGCCTGCAAACTGCAGAAGCTGTCCTCGAAGCGCGGCTCACGATTCAATAAAGATTTGTTCTCCTTCGGTAAAATCATAGCGCCTCCCTTCTGGCTAGATTGCTCACGCCATTCAATATTCAATCCTGGTCCTGCCGCTCTGGGCGGTCGACACCAGCCTTCAATCGTAAAGATGCACGCCTGCCCTTATAGAGACATGCGTGGTATCACGATCCACCCTTGCTCTTTTGGACGTCATACGTATCCTGGGTAACGCCGATGTTTTCGAGTTCCTTCTTGATGATGCGGTGGGTGCTGGTCATGGGGAACTCATCCACAAAGCGGATATAGCGGGGGACGGCGAAGCGTTCGAGCTTGTCCTGCATGAAGGCGACCAGTTCCTGCGGCTTCACGGATGCACCCTGCACCAGCTTCACCGAGGCCATGATCTCATCCTCGGCCAATTCCGAGGGCACGGCATACACGGCTACATCTTCTACGGCAGGGTGCTCCATAATGGCATGCTCGACCTCATAGGCGCTCACATTTTCGCCGCCACGGCGCATAGCTTCCGTGTTACGGCCGACAAAGTAGAGATACCCCTGCGCGTCCCTACGCACCAGGTCGCCTGTGTAGAGCCAGCCGTTATGCACCTTTTCATTGGCGGCATCCGTGTTCTTGTAGTATTCCACCTTGCCACCCGAGCCGCTAACCTTAAAGATCAGTTCGCCGGGGACGCCCGGGGGGACATCGCGGCCTTGTGCATCGGCGATGCGCAAGGTCCCCACACCCGGCATGGGTCGACCCAAGGAACCCACCGGGGCGGTGCCTAAGTTCATGATGGCCTTGCCGCCACCGTCCACGGCACCGTAGCCCTCATAGATCTTGACCCTGAAGCGTTTTTCAAATGGTCCCCACATCTCGGCCGGACAGGCGGCAGAAAGCACGAAGCGCACCTTGTTGTCGGCGTCGTTAGGTTGAGGCGGCTGTTTCATCAGGATCGGGATCATGGATCCCAAGGTGTTGAAGGTCGTGGCGTTATAGGCGCGGACCTCCTCCCAGAACCTGCTAGCCGAGAACTTGCGCGACAGCGCCACGGTGGCCTTGGCCGCCAGAGCCGTGGTCACGGTCAGGAACAGGGCGTTGCCGTGGATCAGAGACAGCGGGGTATAGCAGATATCGTCGGGTGACACGAGAATCCTGCCCATGATGCAGAGCCTCTTGACCGCTGTATTGTAATAGCGGTACACGACCCCCTTGCGTCGGCCGGAGGTCCCGGAGGTGTACATGATCAGGCACATATCGTTCTTGCTGTAACCGGTCGCGGGTTTAACGGCCGATACCGCGGGGACATACGCCTCCGAGAGCCGTATGGTATCGGATGGCAGGGGGAAACCCTGATTCTCCTCCTCGATATCGTTGATGATGACGCCATTCAGCTTAACGGAGGAGGCAATCGGTGTAAACCCGCCCAGCAGCTCGGCGTCCAAGGCCAGAAGGCTGATATCACTATGTTCGATGATATACGTGAGCCCGTCCCCCTTCAGCTCTGGGTTGAGCGGCACGACATACATCCCGATCTTCTGGGCGCCGAAGAAGATGTCCAGGAAGCGCGGGGAATTCTTCATGAAGATCCCGATGCCCAAGCCCTTGCCTCCGCCTCGGCTCAGGATGAAATTGGCAATGCTGTTGGCGTTGGCGTCCATCTGGGCATAGGTGAAACGCTCCTTCCTATACAGGAGGAAGGGTTTGTCAGGCACCATGCGGGCGCGTTCCTCCAGGAGTTCGGCCCATGACATATCCTGAACGATATCCCGGGAGGAGAGGCCTTTCAGGTTCGTCAGCAGGGTGCCGCGGCGCCATTCATCAGCCAGGAAGGCACCGATCGATCGCACGATCCTGATGCCGAGCTTGGCGGTCTGGATTCTGATTGTCAAACTGGTTTCGGTCATGCATCTGCTCCTTAGCTTTTCTCTGTAAATCGGCGCGGCGGCTTCATTTCACGGCGATCCAATATCTTGAAGTGATACCCGAAATCATAGGTCATACTGACCGAGATGGCCCCCCGCTCGCACATGGCGGCGCAATCGTTGCAGGACATGCACTGGGGAAAGTCCGGTTCCATCTGGGCCTTCTTGTCCTTGCCGTGCCCCTCGATGCGGATGGCCTTGCCGGGGCAAATGGTGGCACACATGCCGCAGCCATTGCATTTGGCAGGGTCGATCGTCACCCGGCCGGTATGGGCATAGGCTTCATTGTCATTGGTAGGTATGACGAGACGGTCGATAATGGTCATCTTGGACATGGGTTCCTCCTAATAGGTAATCGTGCGTTGTCCGTTTTCATACCAGGCGATCTCGTGCAGCTCACGCTCGACCATCTTATTGGGATTGCCCCTGGAATAGCCGATGGCAATACCTTGCACCAGTTGATACGGATAGGAGATGTTCAAACGCCGCAGCCACTTGAAACGGACATAGGATTTCATGAGGAGGGAAACAAAACCGATCCAGCACGTGGACAGTCCCAAGCTGTGGGCGGCCAGCACCATATTTTGGCCGCAGACACCGCAATCGAGATCGGGATTGCTGACCCCACGTTTGTCTTTCAGGATCATGATCACGGTCTGGGCTCCGTGGAACATCTTAAATTTGCCCTCTGCATTCAGGAATATCGCCCCCAGTGGGATGGGGTGGAGCTCGTTAGGCGATATCCGAACGAAGATCTGGCTATTGAGCCAGCCGATCTTGCCCATCAGGCCCGGACGTCGCCAATCCAGGAAGAAACGGAAAATCTTACAAGTGCGTTGGACATCGCGTTCCATTTCCTCCAGCATGGCTTTATCCCTGATCACGATGAATTTCCAGGGCTGGGCGTTCCCGGCCGAAGGCGCGAAACGCCCGGCTTCCAGGACCCTGCGGACCAGGTGTTCGGGCACCTGTTCGGATTTGTACCAGCGTACGCTGCGGCGCTCGAAGATGGTCTTTTCGACAGGGGTCCACTCTTCGGTTTGCGGAGCGAGTGCCTGCTTTTCCCTGTCCGCGCCCCCTTCCGTATGTGTGGTCAGGGTGATTGGGGATGAATCAATTTCCGCCTTTTTGCCCATGCTACCCTCTTTCTCCAATAAATGTACAAAATGCGGCGTACGGTTCAACGAGACGGGGCCTCCAGGATGTGGATGCCCATGGCCGCCTCCTCCGTGCCCAGGGCGCCGCCACCGTTTTCGGCCATGGCCAGTTTGGCCTTTTTGACCTGCCGTTTCCCGGCGTTACCCCTGAGCTGGGTGACCAGTTCATGGATCTGCGCCAGACCGGAGGCCCCGATAGGGTGACCGCGCGAGATCAAGCCTCCGCTGGGGTTGATGGGGATGATTCCAACCAGGCGGGTGGCGCCCCGCTCGGCCAGGATACCACCTTCGCCCTTGGGACAGAACCCGAGGTTCTCGGCCTGGCAGATCTCGCCGAAGGCCGTGGCGTCATGGACCTCGGCCACGCTGATATCCTGGGGACCGACCCCGGCACGTTCATAGGCCTGCCTGGCCAGGCGCTCGCCAATCTCGGGCTCGTCTGAATCGAAGGAAGTCTTTTTGCCGGAACCGAGGATAGAAGCCCGGATCCGGACGGCCTGCCTAGACAGCCCGAGCTTCTTGACCACCTCCTTGGTACACAGAATGGCCGAGGCGGAGCCGTCGCCGATCGGCGCACACATGGCGCGCGTCAGGGGCCAGGTCACGATCCGGTCGGCCAGGACCTTTTCCACCGGGACCTCGAATTGGTACTGGGCATTGGGATTCAGGGTCGAGTTGAAATGATTCTTGGAGGCCACCAGGGCCAGCTGCTCCACGGTTGAGCCGTAGCGCTGCATGTGCTGGCGCGCGGCATAGCCGTAGATATCCATGAAGGGCGAGTGATCGCCGGAGCTGATTTTGGCCAGTTGCCACATGGTATCATAACCGACGCGTTCGCCCATGATAATGGCGACCGTGAAGCGGTCGCGAAATTTCTTCCAGAACGATTCCTGTTCCTTGGCCTTGTTTTTGCTGTTGGAGGACGGCGCCTGGGCCTGATAGCGCTGCTTAAAGCTTTCCATGGCGGCCTTTTCAGCGGCGGTGAGCTCGAAGACCGAGAGCCCTTTGATGATCGGAATGACATTCTCGACGTCGATCCCGCCCAGGAACCCCATGAATACCGCCATCTTGTTGGGCTGGTGGAGCTTTTCCGCGCCGATGGCCATGGTGATGTCGTACAGGCCGCCGGCCACACCCAACCAGGCATGATGGAGCGCGGTAGAGCCGCCGGCGCAGGCATTCTCCACATTGGTGATGGGGATGCCGTCGATGCCCATGGGCTTGAGCGCGACCTGGCCACGGATGGTCGTCTGTCCCCTATCCCCCCAGCCGGCATTGGAAAACCAGATCGCCTGGAGGGCTTCCTTGCTCAGCCCGGCATCCTTCAGACATGCGGTCGCCGTCAGGGCGGCCAGATCCTTGATGCTCTTATCGAGGTATTTACCGAACTTCAGGGTGTCCACGCCAATAATATACACGTCCTGCATGCATACCCCCCCTTGCGGGTATAGTTTAGAATCTCTGTCAAATCCCGTGCCTGCGCACCAATGTGATAACATTAAATAATGATGATAATAATATAAAGAATATTACGACCGTCTGCCTCCCCGGGAATAATGGACCCAAGGGTCAATAGTTGTTTCTTGCACACGTGAACACTGTGAATGAGAAACATGCCTTGGCTCCATCTTTCGCATCCTTCCTATCCCCATCGATCTTGAATAGTCAACTTCCTGCTGAGTGTGCTCGCCGGATCCTGGGCGCGCTATTCCTCTCCCAGGTACGTGTAATGAAGACAAGCTCGGCAATTGAACGTATGGGCGGAGAGCATAAAGGCCCGAGCGCGGCAAAAAAATCATCCGGATTGACGGCACCCTCTGGGGCGAAGACACCTGGACCCCTGAGTTTCTGGTTGGCCAGAAGTGATATGCCGATCGCAAGGGGTACGCCTGTCACTGGGCCCATACCACCTTGGGGGGCTGAAAGGATCATGCACCCGCAGGCTGCTGTCATTCCATCCTTTTTCCCCAATGCCAGGGAAAAGAGCGGCGGCAGGAATGTGAGACCAGAATGCAGTTTGTCGACAAGCACATCCAGAGCCGGGCCCGTAGTCGTAGGGTGGCCCGTCTTATGCATGGTATGCTCAGCGAGCCAGCCCGCCTTCTGAACGGAAAGCCAGCCGGTATTCACGAGCGGCGCCAGGAATTTTATAAAGGCTATGGTACTCCTTTTTGCCGTCATAACGTTGAGACTTTTTTCGAGGGAAGGATAGTATCGAGGAAAGGTAATCGGTTCAGGATGTCCAATGGACCATGAAGGCGATGTGCCTGGAATGCCGGGATAGGTGAGCATGATCCTTTGCAGGGGTTTGCTTTCAACAAAGTGGCCCTTTTCGAGCACTCTGATGCGTCCTGTCAACTGGTGGATGCCATGTATCGTTGCCGCTGAAGGTTGTGGCCCGATTTGTTCCGGCACCGCCTCCTCGAGGTCCCACCCCGTATAGAGCTCCTGGGCCAAATCCAATTCGGAAATGGCCTTGACCGCAAGCATATTCGATATACCGGGGCTTGCTCCCAACCCGATAATGGCGGTAACGCCGGCCTCTCGTGCCGTAGCGTCAAGCGCAAGCATCTCCAGCGTGGGCTCCCAGTCATCACAGACATCCATATAATGACGCTTGGTCTCGATTGCAGATCTCAGGGCGTGCAATCCATAACGGAAGTAGGGTCCTACGGTGTTCATGATGACATCAACACCGGAAAATGCCTTTTTCAACTGGTGCGAGTTGGAAATATCCACCCTGGTCCAGCTGGCCTTTGAACCGAAACGCGAGGCATATTGTCGGGCATTCTCTTCATTGATATCTGCGATGACTACATGACTGCAGTATTCGTTTTCGATCAGCGTCCTGACTGCATGCCTTCCGATATCACCACATCCACCGAGGGCCAATATCTTCATGCATACCTCCATTTCTCCTTGATAAGAGGGCTTCTATCGCTTATAGTCCTCCAGAAAGGAGCACATGTCCTTTATTAGCGGAGCAGGTGAACGCTGTCAAGCAAAAAGGGAGTATTGCTCCCAATATGTTTGCACGAAGGGAGCGGGTATGAACAATGGAGAGCTCACGCTCAGAGTAAAACCTGTCCAGCAAAGGGCGCTGGGAACCATGGAGTTGATCCTGAACACCTCGGCAACAATGCTTGAGGAAATGGGGACAGATGCTTTGACCACAAACCTTATTGCCCAGCGGGCAGGTATCCGAGTCAGGAATATTTATAGATATTTTAAGAATAAGCAGGCAATTATCTACGAACTCGCCATGAGGATGGCTCTCAAACAATCTGAGTTTTTCAAAGACTTCGAATACATTTCCGATACTGATCTGGCCTGGGAAGAGGCATTGGATAAGACGGTCGATTCCTTCTTCGCGTTCGTGGAACAGCAGTCCGGGATATTGGTCATTCGTAAAGCAATGAAATCAAGTCCCGAGCTTCAGGCCATTGATGAACAGCAGAACCGCGAACTGGCAGGAAAATTAAAAATGGCACTTCAGAAGCGTGGGATTGCTGTCCCGGCACAGAAGCTCGACCTACTGTGCATTATAATTATGGATATCGCCACGACACTCCTTGATAGGGCTGGAATGGAGTTGGCATCTTCCCAAGCAAACGAAGGAGCCAACGCGGTGATCAACGAGCTGAAAACGATCCTCAAGAGCTATCTCTCGACCTACCTGGGCAGTCAAGAGGTTTGGGCTGTAACATCAGATCCTGGGCGTAAGAACTAATAATTTTTGACAGCCGCGCCTGGAGAAGCCTTTTATAAAAGAGCTTTCCCAGGACCTCATTGGAAACAGCCACGAACGGCGATTGGAGATTAGCATTTGTACCTGAGAGGATCACGAAAGGAATCAGTAGTAATACTCTGGTAGCTACTCCTCTCTGCCATTATGGTGGAGCAGTATCGATGCCCCTGGTCCTGGGCGGGAGATTGTCGGCAGCGTTCAGTGCCAACGACCATTCGTCCTGAACCGACCTGTAGTGATAGGCATTCCTAAGCTTCCCGATGGAGCAATGCCGATGCATGATGAATTGCGTACAGATATGCACGGGATTTGGCCTTTACTCCACACCCCCGCTCAAGTCAAAGGTGGTGAACTGTTCGATGCTCCCTATTGGGAGTGGCTCTACCATCGCCTTGCGGGCAATACTTGTTAAGATGCCATTGATCCCGGTTAAATAGTCATTCCCGTAGATTTGATTTAAATCTATGACATTCTGATACATGCCTTGGGCTTGTCCCCTGCTGCCCCTGGCATCGTAGATCTGACCCATAAGCGCATATGTCAGAGCGGTCTCATTGTGTGACTGGGGTAGTGAGAGGGAAGAATTAAGGAGATCGAGCGCGGCGTCAAAGTCACTCGAATGCAGCAAAAAGTTCGCCAGGATACGATAATATACGGATTCCTCGGGATCAAGCTGATGGGCAAGTGTGAGATATGTTGACACACGAGAATCTTTCCGATTTTCTGCATAGATGCCATAGGCAGACATGTATGCTTCTAATCCTTGTTTTTTCTGTATGGTTTGCCAGGGGGAGCCTGTCAGTACCTGCGGACTCACTTGCGGGGCGGTATCGGAAAACTCGGCATTGAAATCAAAGCCGATGTAGTCGTTTTTGCACGCCGGCGCCCCCCCGATGGCCACCCAGAAGAACCCATCCGCAGGCAGAAAGACCATTGAAGTTACATTTGTCACCCCGCACACCGTATATCCGGGACCCCGCTCCTGATCGAGGACCGCGTCGACATGATCGCTCATGAATTCGGCAACAGTGGCCGGAGTGATGTCCCCTCGATGTGCCTCAACCAGGGTCTCAATCCGATGATAGCGGCCAAACACATTCCGCATCATCACGTTATATTTGGCCGCTAAATCCAATGCTTGCATGGCGGGAGTTGTGGCAAAGTTGGTCAAATAGAGGGCGTCATCCTCCATTGCCCGGATGCCGAAATGATCCTGTGTGGCTTCGATAATCCGGGCCTCTTTTGTCTTCCCATCCGCAAGCACAAAGCCAAATGAACCACCCCGTGTCGCATTCTGGACAATATCCAGGGCCTCTTCAAGCGAACCTGCTCTGCGCATGATTTCATTTTCCAAGATGGTGAATGACGTTCCTATCGCCTCAGCTCCCGAAAATCCCATGAAATTTCCACCGATAACGATGCCTTTATCATTCATGGCAGAATTGCACTTTATCAGCCCGGCCGTGGCCACGTTCACATACCGGTTCTGACCATTGGGCTCGTATAAGACGATGGTCTGATTGTCAGTCCACCGCTCCAGTCCAGAGTAATCGGTATTGCGGCCGAAGATGAGCCTGCGATCCGCCGTTGCCGATCCTGAAACCACCACATCCGAACATTCGGGCCGTACTACGTTGATGTTTTTATTGACCATGCCAGGGGTCTGATTCATCAAAAAATCCGAGAGGAAATTGGCCTTGAAGACGGTTCGGAAATCCATTCCACTCCCGTCGGCGATCCCTTTCAACTCTGCCAGATATTCACGCGGCTGCGCCTTTTCCAAGGGTCCAAAAAACGTAAGTTCGACATATAGCCTGGCAATGGTCTTGATTGCTTCTGATTTGTCCCGGTATTCCGCATTGGTGCCTACCGGATCAGAGAACTTTGGGATCGTACCAGTGATGATGTCCTGCTTGAGAAGTTTCCCCTGCTGGTATCCCATCTCATAGGGCGTTCCTTTCACATCGAGGATGATAATACCTCCACGCCTTTTCATCCAGGCATCACCGAACATGGTTCTATCGCCTATAGGTTTGATCTCTTGTTTTTTCAGCTTTTCCATTTCCACGAGGCCGGGGCGATATGCATTGCCGTTTGAAACGGGATTGCATCCCACTAAGAGATGGACTGTAATAATGATCATCATGCCTGAACAATACCTCATATTGCCCTCCTTTATTTCAGTTATTGTGTAGTCGTTCCGGTTCTCTCCTTAACGTATTGCTCCCTTTCATCGTGTACCACCCGGGTCCTGCTCAGCCCGGTTCAGGCAGAGGGAGAAAAGCGCGTCGATCTCCGGTATGCCAAGGCGGGCAAAAAACTCCTGGAACTCCTTGGGGTCAACGCATGCCTCAGGCGAGACGACGCCACGTGCGTCTATAGATCCGCGGAGGAGGAGGCAAGCGAAGACCGCCAGCGGCGTTCCGGTCACGACGTCCATCCCGCCATCTCCTCGATCTTCGGAACCTAGCTCCATGGCCTGAGCGGTCTCGAGGGTGACGCGGCACCCGCTCCTTTCTCCCGTGACCCGAACTAAAACACCGCCGACATACTTCCCGACGATGCGACCTGTCAGGACGAGGCGCAGAAAACTCCACACGTCTTCAACACAGAGCTCCCCTCTAAGCAGCTGGGCCCCAACGCCACACAAGATCCCCCAGATCGGTCTCAGGTTTCGCGGGCGCCTACCCGCGTCAAGAGCCGCTATACACTCGACGGCCTGATGGAGTTCAACCCCGCCACGCTCCACCTGGCGCGCTACTCCCTGGAAAAGGCCGACGAGGTAGGCAGGTGTGAGGCCGCCGAAAACCCGAACGTTTCGAACACCAGGAAGAAAGCGCGGAATTGTGGCTATCTCCGCATGACCCAGCTGATAGACACGGATTGTACCGAGGGGCTTGGGAAATCGTACCCATTCCGATTGCTGGAAGGCAGGAATCTCGACGCGCTTTCCGTCGCAGAAGCTCGCCGTCTTGCCCATGCTCTCGTGGAGCATGTGCTCCACCAAAGCGACACCTCCCTTCTCCACGCCCTCGCGTGGCGGGGTCGGTGCTGAAACCCAGGCAATGTCCACGTCTTCCACGCGGTCGAGTTCCAGGGCCGCCTTGGCCACGATTAGCCCGAGCAGGCCGGGCGTGAGCCCGGCGCAGATGAGGGCCGTGATCCCGGCGGCCTTGGCCCGCTCCGAGAGTGCCAACAGCTGGTCCGCAGCTTCGAGTGTATCGCCAAAATCGATGTAGTCGACGCCGCACTCGATGCACACATCGAGCACCGGGGCTCCCGTTCGAAAGAGCGGTCCCGTGGCATTGATGACGAGTGCACTCCCCTCGATCAATTTACCGAGCCCACTGCGGTCAAAGATGTCGGCGCAAACTCCTTCAACACGAGGCGATGCGAAGCCTTGCGCCACTCGTTTTGCCTTATCGCCGTTCAAATCGGCGATTAAGAAGTGACCGTCCTCAACGAGAGTCACCAAGCGGTCGATTGCGACGCGCGCCATGTCGCCCGCACCTCCGAGCACCACGATCCGCCTCGTCGTATCGGTGCCTTCCATGCCGGAATGCTGCCTCATTGTGCCCTCCTTGATTTCGCGTAGGGTATAGTTATGCCGGCTCCCCTGTTGTGGGGCATCTCCCTTCAGGGTGGGACACACGCACCCTGATCGCCCATGCTCGGTCCCTGCCTGTCTAGAATATCGCCTTTACTCGCGTTATCTTCCCATCCGATCATCTTCGAATCACCATTCCCGCGCCGGCCGTGGCATCATAGCGCCCGTCATCGATGACGATTGTACCATTCATGATCAGGTAGTGTACGCCTTCCGCAAAACACCGCGGGTGCTTAAATGAAGCGCGACAGGAGATTCTCCGGGCGTCAAAGATGCAGATATCGGCATAGGCCCCTTTCTCGAGCATCCCACGGTATTTCAAACCCATCTGCCGGGCCGGAAGCGATGTCATGCGTCGCACCGCTTCTTCCTGGCGCATGAGTCTCTGATCCCGTGCAAATTGTCCCAATACCTTGGCGAATGCGCCGTAGGAGACGGGATTGATAGGCTCCCAGTCAACCCCCACGACATCCGTCATCACCGAACAATCCGCATCCAGCATGAGGCTTCCCATGATCCAATCCCCGACCGGGGCATCATCAATCCCACCGATGATGAAGATCCTGCCGCCTTCTTCCAAAATCAGATCGATGGCTGTTTCATACGTATCTTTTCCGATTTCTTTGGCGATTTCCTGTATGCGCATGTTCTCATAGCGCCGGTTCTTGCTTGCCCGAAATCCGCTGACCCGGACTGAACGATCGAACAGGACATCGGTCCACCACTGATGTTCCCATGTCGGCCATTGCGGCGTGTGGGTTTTCATTTCTGTGACGGCGCGCTTCCGAATCTCCGGATTTTCTAGGCGCTCCAAGCCTTTTTCAATACCGCCGTCAAACAACCAGGGCGGAAGGAGTGACAGAATCGTCGTTGGGCCGCAAGCCCATGGCATATTGTCGTGACCAATGACAACACCACGTCCTACAGCTTCCCGAATGGCCTGAAGGGCCTTTTTTCGGACAATCATTCTGCTTGTCACCAGTTTCACTGCCGTTTTTTTCCCCAGCAGCCTCAGCACGAACAACGCGGTTCTTAGACTCAGATCCAAGGGACTTTTGCGGTCGGTCTTCACACCGCCGGCATGATGAGAAATTTGAAGGGGGATTTTATTGCGCTCTGCTACCTGGATGACCTCCTCAATAGCCTTATCATATATGTCCGTAAGTCCCCGCGTATGCGCAACCAGCGGGGCTTGATAATCACTGAGCACCGAGCCCAGAGCCATAATCTCATCCGTATGCGAAAACACACCCGGACAATAAAACAGTCCGAGAGACAAGCCGATGGATCCTTCTTCCAGTGATCTCCTGAGCATGCTCTGCATCGCTGAGACCTCTTTAGGAGAGGCAAATCGCCCTTGGAATCCCATGACGTTGGTCCTCAGAAGGTTATGGCCAGTCAAGACTGCCACATTAAAACCCAGGCCAGTGCGTTCAAGATACTCGAAATATTCCCCCATGCTTGTCCATGCATAGGTAAGGCCGTCACGGGGGAGTGCAAAATTCCAATAGGTACTCACGGTTTCTTTGATGGAATGATTAATCGGGGCAGGGCTCCATCCGCAATTACCTCCCACGATGGTGGTCACACCCTGCCTGGCCCATCGCTCCATAACTTGTGGATGACGGGGCGACGGAATAAAAAAATCCAGATGTGTATGCACATCAATAAAGCCCGGCGCAACAACCAGTCCCTGGGCATCAATAACCCGCCCGGCTTGGGCATCCGGAAAACGGCCAACATCCTCGATTCGATTTCTCCTGACAAGGACATCGGCCTTGCAGGCAGGTTTGCCGCTCCCGTCCATTACCATTCCGTTTTTAATAAGAACACTGTTTTCCATATGTTACTACCAACAACGAAGAGGAACGCATGCGCACGCGTGCGATTCACATGATAACGATGCGACCCCTTACTGCCGTCTCAATTACAACCATAAATAATTCACCACATTCATTTCAGTGGATTCTTTGCGTTGCTGGCATCTCCCACGTGCGTGTGGCCAGGACATGGCCTGAAACTGAGCTTATTTCCGGAGTGATGTCTGCGATTACGACATGGCTGCAGTATTCCTGTTCAATCAGGGTTCTGAGCGCATGCCTTCCGATAACTCCGGATCCCCCAAGGGCGAGAACTTTCATATCTACCCCTTCTTTCTTGATTAACACATCCCCAACGCCGAGAATGGGCAAAAAGGGAGCACGTGTTCCTTTTATAGTGGGCTGCTTCTTCTGTCAAGCAAAAAGGGAATAGTACTCCAATATTAATCGTGGCAAGCGGGGGCATGCTACGGAAGGGGACATTCATCCCATGATAAAAATATGCTGCGGAGGATGACCTGGAATATTTTGAGTGCGTGGATGCCCCTGCTAAGGCGAGGTCTGAGAAGAAAAGGTGCCTGTCTTGGCATTTGATTAAGTTACCATCCTTCACTGCGCTCAGGATGAAACGGAACCTATAAATCGCATCATGAAGATAATGTCCGGTGCATACTGCAAGCGATGCCGAAAGGGCAATCCATTGGGGGGGGTTCGGATCGCCCTTAAGGGATCGCCTGCGACTTCGGTGCGAGGCTGCACGCAGTGCAGATCGCGTCGAAGTGTCCCGCCATCCTCAGACAGATTGTCCTTGGCACACTCTGCATGACTGCCACGGCTATTCTAGCCCCCCTGATGATCCAGGGGGGTCAGGGGGTAAGGATTTTTATGGTTTGCGCCAGGACATGGCGAGCAGGGTGAGCCCGGCGATGGCCCAGAGCCAGGCGATTATTGGACCGAAGCGGGTATAGAAGGTCTGGTAGGATAATTTCCGGATATCGGCGACGATGACGTCCTCCTGCAAAAGACCGATGCTCTTCACGATCCTGCCCATGGGGT
>Ga0315277_10004400_pt1 | contig 18869 bp, 18 predicted proteins | sample YL17G05_15_MG_FD_203695 | JGI IMG/M metagenome (GOLD analysis project Ga0315277, IMG submission 203695) | Sediment microbial communities from Yellowstone Lake, YNP, Wyoming, USA - YL17G05_15 | ecosystem: Environmental > Aquatic > Freshwater > Lake > Sediment | place: USA: Wyoming | collected...
CCGTTTCACCAAATCCCAAGGAGACCTCATCACCGAGTGAATCATCGCATAATCCAAGGGCTGTGTCGTTTCTGTTCCTCTGCTAAGACTCTCGCCTTAGTCGCTTGCACGACATCCTGATCCAGAGTGAGAGAGGACTTTCCTCAGTAACCAAAAGGTCACCGTTAACCGTTCACCTACGCCCAGCAAAACAGCAAGTATTCACCATTGGTTATAAACCTTATCTTCCTCCCCCCTCCGTCTCATATCACCTATATGCAGTAAAGATAAAAATGATACTTTTTATGGAAATCGTGATGTGGATTCATGCTGATCTATCATTATACCATTCAGATACAATTGTGTTTTTAGAGTGGCCGAGACCAATGAAGGTACATCAACAGAAAGTTCCACCAAACATGTCTCACCTATAGCAATCGATGAAATAGACATCCTCTCTTGATTGTATACTCGACTTGTGTTATCGTAGAACGCCCCTCGAATCTCAACATCGGATGCAGCTGTCGTTCCAAGATTTTCGACAATCACTGCTACGCTTACGTAATCAATCCCGGTACTTATTGTAAATCGCGTCGCGTTTTTCCAACTATGAATCAAGAGCGGTCGTGAAGAAATCGGATACACGGTTATGTTCGTTAGACTTTGATATTCAGGAGGAATTTTTCCAACTGGCATAAAAAGTGTCGTGGATTCTAAAAAATAATATTGGTCGATGTAATACGAATACCCAGGGATTGTTTCATTTAGATTAACACCAACTGCCATATGTTGAGGGAGCCGAATCAATGACACATTGTACCCTAGGCTTTCAAGCAATGCTGCGGTCAGAATAGCTTTATCCTCGCAATCACCATGTTTTTCCTTTAGCGTCTCCAAGGGGTACCGTGGGTATTCATAGGTCCCATTCTCTAGATCATCTTTTTGATATTCAATGTCTTGAACAAACGATGCAATAAAATTGATTATCTCAATATTGGTTTGTAGGTTTTTGAGGGACAAGAGTTGATGAGCTAGAAACTCAATATAGTAATCATCATATTGATCAAACACATACGCTGAATAATCGATGATATTAAATCGTTTCATATTTTTATAATAATTATAGAACCAATCTACCCCAGGGATTTCCAGGGTTCGAGACCCAAGGTAATCCCATTGAAATATCCAGGAATCAAGGGGATCTTTTTGAACAAGTGTAAGCGTTTTTTTAAAAAGAACTGTTCCGGTGTTATCAAATAGAGAAATATTCAGTTGACTAGTTTCAGAGGGTATTTTAGCAGGGGGAATAAAACACGTTATTTCTGTTGTGTGAGTTGGTAGAATCACTGTTGGCAGAAGATATGCATTAACAGAATTCTTTCCTTGAGAAACAGAGATATTGAAGGGATATACTGGGAGATCACCAGAATTTTTAACGTTGAGATGAAACGCTATTATTGAAGAATCGGTATTGTTATTCCACCAGTCTTCATAAACAGAAATAAGAGAAAGATTATGACCGTTAAAGTGTAGTTCGTTTTCAAAAATCGTATTGTTCGACGAATCAATAACTCTTAATGTGTAGGTTCCAGGAACAACAGTTGTTCGATATTCAGTAAGGTAAATGCTTTCGTTGTGAATTCCGTAGTAATACGTATCAGAGAACAGAAGGTTTTTTTGAGGACCGGTGAGACTGAGTGTAGATGTATCAGAGGTGTTGAACTGCATATACATCCGAGGGAATCCATTATCATCATCAATTGTAAGAGAAAGGAGGGTAAACTTCGTCTGCCGAAGTAAGGTACAGCCTGAGAACGAACTGATCAAAAGGATAATCGTGATGAGGATTGTTTTGCCTACCGGCATAACACCTTCATTTTGCGTTCAATCACTGTACCAAGCCGCTTCATACCCGTCTGCAGCTGCTCGTTTGTGGAATAAGAAAAATTCAGTCGCATGGAGCTGCCACCGCTACCGTCCACACAGAATGCTTTGCCATGAACATAGGCGACTTTTTCTTTAAATGCGTCAAGAAACATCGCTTCTGTGTCAATTTGTTCTGGGAGTGTGACCCAGGCAAACATCCCACCATTCGGTTTGTTGCAAATATATCCCTCAGGGAAATATTTCTTCATGGAATCCATCATGATGTCGCGTTTCGGCTTGTACATCTCGCAGATCTTCATGATATGCAAATCAAGCGAACCACTTTTCATGAATTCATAGGCAATATATTGAGAAAATGCAGCTGTGCATAGATCCTGTGCTTGTTTACACAACGCAAGTTTCCGCATGATGTCCTCCGAGGCGATAATCCAGGCAAGTCGGAACCCAGGTGCAAGAATCTTTGAAAATGTGGACATATAAACGACTCGACCTTCATCATCAAATGCCTTGATAGGTTTGACGGCAGAGCCATCATAGCGGAGCTTCCCATAAGGATCGTCTTCGACTATGATTAAATTATACTCATGCGCTATGTCCACGAGCTTCTTCCGTCGCGACTCCGGCATTACGGTACCTGCTGGGTTCTGAAACGTAGGGATCGCGTAGATGAACTTCACGGACATATCTTGCTTGATGAGTTCTTTTATTTTCTCTTCAAGGAGGTCCACGCGCATTCCATCTTTATCTAAAGGAATTCCAACAAGGTTTGCCTCGTAACTTCGAAACGCATTAATCCCACCAAGATACGACGGAAGACCAACCATTGCAATGTCCCCAGGATTGAGAAAAATCTTTCCAACTGCGTCTAAAGCTTGCTGGGAGCCACTAGTAATCATGATGTTTTCCGGGGTCACACCACCTTTCATACTTTCTCGGACAGATCGTTCAGCAATGACTTCTCGAAGTTCATTGATTCCATGTGTCGCTCCATACTGAAGCGCGATTTTCCCATAATGGTCTAACACATTCTGAACGATGCCTTTTAAATCTTGAATTGGAAACGATTGAGGGTTCGGTAACCCCCCAGCAAAGGAAATGATCTCTGGATCCTGCGTTACTTTGAGTAATTCACGTATCTCTGATTTTCGCATCTTTCCTGCTCTATCTGAGTACAACGAGTCAAAGTTTACCAAACAATCAACTCCAACCCCAAAATATACCTTTGTTTTATATGGATTTCGTCAAAAGATAGAAATATAAAATAACCAATAACCACAGCATTATTTGTCTGTTTTTTCTCGTTGGAATAACACTTTGCAGTGTTCTTCAAATGCAGGCATTGTTTCGACTGTGTCCCAGTCAAGATTAAATCGATGCATGAACAACATAAGCTCTTCGTTTGATGTTATTGCTTTTTTGTTCGTAAGAGTCATGCAACTGACTTCTTCAAGATCATTAATCTCGTCGCTCATACGTCCTCACGTAATATTTAAACGGCTAGTACTTATAAACCTTTCTTAAAAAAAAGAGAAAAGAAGAACAAAGGACTTTACTTCTTTTTCAAGTACGGGAGACTGGTTCTCTTATTGACACCAACGGCGTACCCATTTGGTAAATCACAGGGATTACCGCTTTTTGGTGATCGTTTACTGAAGAAATAGATTGTTTGTTTACGTCCTCCTTTTAAATTTACATTACGGGTATACAACGTCCATCCTTCATATAAGTATGTCATGATACACCTCCTATTGAATCTAATATCTTAACACGTGATATAAACCTTCTTCCATCTACTATCTTATTTTTGTTTTTTATCAAAATAAATCAACAGAAGAATGTCCGATAAAAAAGATTATGAATAGTGAATTTATGTCTACCACACACCAGACATATTAAATCAAAAATCAACCTACAGAATGCGGATGTGATCTAGTGGTTATGATTGAGGCCCTCCAAGCCTCTTGCCCGGGTTCGAATCCCGGCGTCCGCACTGCTCCATTTCATCCATTGTCTGCAGGGGTAGCCAAGCACGGCCAACGGCGCAGGACTTAAGATCAAAACATAAGAAAGGTTCGTGTGATGAGACATCCTGTCTCGCAGGAGTCCGAGGGTTCAAATCCCTTCCCCTGCACTTTTTTAACCTTACATTAGGAGTTAATACATCATGACACGTTGAATAAAATATACATTCCTTATTGAGATCTAAAACATCTTCAACATAAACATGGAATGATGTTATCATTATTGTTTATCGCTTGTCAAGTCAGATGAGATGATGAATCATGCCCCATGTTGAACATCCCCTGCACCCCCTACTGCGTAGGGGATGCGGAGGAGTAGATGATAAGCAGTGATGATAAATGATGATAAGTAATGAATGCTTAGGAATGGATGATGCACTGGTTGATGCAGTGGTTTATGCACTGATGAGTGCTTACTTTTGAAGTGCTTCTACTACGTAGAAGCACTTTTGTGTGCAGTCTGTGTGTGCAGTCTGTGTGTGCAGTCTGTGTGTGCAGTCTGTGTGTGCAGTCTGTGTGTGCAGTCTGTGTGTGCATCCTGTGTATGCATTAAATTACGGACAAAAGATTCGACTCGTGTCCAACCCGAAAGGTTCTACTCTAAAGGTTCAACTTGAACGTCAACTGAAACAACATGAAAGTCAACCAAACCGACCTTTATCTCCTCGATTTTAACTAAATGTCAATCCTTGTCGTACCGGTAAACTGGGGTTCAAATCCCTTCCCCTTCACTTTTTTATCCTTCCTCAGAGGTAGATTCATACTCACAAAGGTATTAAATAACGAAGGATACTTTAACTAAAAATAATGTTCTATTTTATTCCATTCCTATTCCATTTTCTCCTATAAAGTGGAATGGAATGGAATATTAAAATGGAACAAATGCATCAGATAATAAGTCTTTGATGGTTAGCGATTCCGTTGTCATATTTTACTTGAAAAACTCATATTGCACCCATACATAGAATCAGTGAAACATTATAGTTTGATTCATTAAATAATGATATCCAAAAGACAAGCACAAATAGTCAGTCCATCTTTATTATACCGGTAAACTGGGATTCAAATCCCTTTCCCAACACTTTTACCATTTTACAGGAAAAAGAAATTGTTTTGATAACCAAATATACACTAAGGTGAAAAAAAAAAGAAAAAAAGATTGTTATTCGTAATAATTAAATCATTTCCCCGATTTCTATTCCCTGCATCTCATCAAGAAATGTTGAATCAATTTCGGTTGTAAGGGTGTCCTGATCTACATCTACATCAGAATTGGTTTGGTGATTGTCTTGGTTTGTTGGTTGATTGAAATATGCGTAGGAGACGGTTACAGAAACTAACAGGATCAATAGAAAAAGAAGGGAGATTATTTTTTTATTCATAGGTTATCACATCGAGTTGGATTCTTCTAGTGCTGTTCCCCAGGGCGACCTCCTGCCCCGTGGTGTTGCATATTGTTAAAAGATTCATGTGCCTGTATCTCTCTCCGGATGTTCTCCTCCTTTACCTCAGAGAAAATCATATGCTGTTTTTCTTTGGTCATATGGTTTATCATTTTATGGAGCTGGAATTTTGTTTGGTTTAAAGTGATGTTGTCGTTTATATATTGTTGAATGAGGGTGATGTTCGTTTCTCCTATAATTCCATATAATCGATAAAGTTGATTGCTGTTGAAATGCCTAATCCAATGCCGGAGTTTCATGCTACAATTCCGGAGTTCACCACTGGTCAAATTCCTGAGTTGTTCCTTTATCATCGCGATCGTCCCATTATCCAGTGACATCCGTAGAGTATCCCGGAATTGTTTGGTGAGATTTCTTGATTCATTTTTTATTTGGACGAAGACTTCCACCGAGTCATTTGCGGCAGGGTCCGTTGCCCGTATTACCTCAAGGACATCGCTGAGATTTGCCAGGATTGCCTCAAGCTTCGTGGTACTGACATTAAGTTCTCTCAGTACCTGGACGGTCATGGTTCCCTTGAGAAGGTTTGTGAGAACCGCTTTTTCCAACTGCAGCAACCTGATCCGTGCGCCTACCGAGTTGTTCATGATTCTTATTTCACGTTCTGTTTCGTTGTCGAAAGGATGATTAGGATTTCCATCTCGAAAACCAGGATTTCCTATGTTGCCATCATCTGCCTCAACTGCGAATGCCAATGAAAAGATAGACACCATTAGCATCAGCACCAGTAAGAAATTTGCTATTCTTTTCATATCGTTAACACCTTTTGTGAGCCATTTCATCATAGCCTTAACCCTCTAATGGATGAAACAACATATGTATTTTCACCGGAACATAGCGGAACAAACCGAGACAAAGACGAAAAAAACTATTGTTTTTTCAATCGAATAAGATTTGACATACCTATTTGCTCTTTCTCTATCAGTCCTTTCCGCTCCAATCCCCGGACGTTTCTAGAGATCGATGCCTTCGGTATCTGTAATTCCTTTTGGATATCGGTTTGTCTTAATGGAGTGTTTCTCTCGTGTAATAACTTCATGATTTGTTTCTGTCGGTGATTTAACCCGTTCATATCTCCAAGAGGGTCCTTTACATCCACTGACGGCTGTATCCCTTTGATTTTTTCCCCCTTGAGGAACAATATCAGGATGAAGATGCCGACGATAACTATAGCTAGAAATAAGAGAAGGTAGACGATGTTTTCCAGGATTAGAAAATTATCCCTTTTTTCTGTCTGATATTGGATAATAATCGACAAAGATTCGTTTTCCCCAAATCCTCTAACAATAAGATTCCCAAGGTTTTCCTCGATACGGATAGACCCTGATGACTTGATGTAGCTAATCGAGGATCCTTTTGGTAGCGTAAGATCGTACACAAAATCAGAGAACATCTCTGGTTTCGTGATATTTAATAACCAGACGCTCTGCTGTTTCGAGGTATATTTCTCTGTATTTTGAATGGTTAAGTTCGGGTAATTGGTAAGTCCTCCAATGCTAACAAAACCGGAAAAATCAACCGTAATAGTGAGGTCTGCGTAGTAGTTCATAGCTTGAAGAGAGGGCATCAGTGATATCGATATGAAGCCGAGTAAAGCCAAAGTACAGAATACTTGATAATATCTAGATCTCTTTCCCATCGCAGCTCCTAATCGGGTTATCCAGAGAATTGTTTATTCTTTATTTTTCCTGAAACGACATGGATTATTATTAAAGTTTCTTCCAAAAAGAATATCGTAAGTATTTACGGAAGAAATATCGAGTTATAATATCCAACGAATAAAAAATAATTGTATTTAGAATATATATTTATTTCTTTCTAAATCGAGTTACTAACCGAGATCTGATGAGAGCATCCGACGCACTTCCTCAGCGCATCCTCTGATATCTTCTCCTTTTACTCGTTTTACTACTGGTTCAAGAACGGGACCTGGTCGGTCACAAACAGGACAATGTTCGAGGAGCTTTACCTCATCACCTGTTACAACGAAACTAGGGTGACTAGTTGATATGCCATCCAGAAATCCAAATCGACCCCATTCGCCGTATGCCACAGGCTTGAATTCTGCATCAACAACAAGGGGTTTATAATGGGCATACGGAGCGTGAAGGTAATGTCCCTCTGGACAATGAATCATCCATCCGTTCCCTTCAACCATACTGTACACATCTAAAACAAATTTACCTGGTATCCCAAGGACTTTATTGATTTCATTTCGGTACTCCTCATGAGTCATATTTTTTATACCTTTCCATCCTCCACCATTTGCTACTCCACCACGGTCGCCAAAATCAAAACTTTTCCCGTCTCTTTTGAGTTTCTCCATCACAGAATAAAGAATGTATGGTGCTCCTACTAGAGTTATTGTATCCTTTGCCTTATCACGTTTTTCCAACCATGCTATGATATTGTCAACCATTTTTTTTGCCTGTCTATAGGAAAAATAGCGGACGATTTTACTTTTAAGTCCTTTTCTATTTCCCATGGTCATTTGAACAAGCTCAGTGGTTACTTCACGATCTATTGCAACATTAATATCTTTCACTACATCATAGTAAATTTCAAGAGCTTTCCCAGCAAAAATGAAGTTTTTCTTTGGGTTTGGCATCAATAGATACCCATAGGAATCATGTTTCCATAATGGGTATGCCATGGTAACAAGAGATTTTGCGAGGGCGTATTCAGCGTTGAGAAATGTTTGTTTATTTCGAGGAATAAAGGTATATCTTCCTCCTGTACCACTGCTATACGATACAATGACTCCTGCTTCATAAAAATCCTTGATGACTTCATCATAGGTTGGTTTTTTCTGTCTGATAGTGATTTTTGGTAGGTCTCCTGTATAGATATTTGCAAGCCATTTCGCAAAATCCTTACCAACTGGATAGTCCTTAAAGAAGCTGTCAGGGATAAGAGGTATTTTTATGAGGTCCTGGTTTGTTTTGAGATCATCTGGTGTGATTTCTTGTTCTTTGCAGAATTTATGATAGAATTTGTTATTGTTGTAATGATGGATGAATGCATGTTTGATGCAAGAGAATTGTAGTTGTTCTGCTTCAGAGAGCGGAATTCTAAAAATATCTTTGGGTTTGACAAGGGCATCATATAAGGGCGTGTCTTGCTGTGGCATGTAATTTTTAAGTTGATTATCGAGCCGATCCATATATGTGTTAAAATCAATCATAGCATATTCACCTTGGAAGAACCATAATCATAAGATTATTTATTTAAATGTGTTTAATTTTCCTTTTCTATTGTTTTGATTTCTTTTGCAGGTACTCCTCCATAAAATTTGCCTTTTTCGAGAATTTGGTCTTTTAAAACAAGACTTTTTGCACCTAGTACAACGTTATCCTCAATGATTGTTCCAGGCATGATAAAACAATCACCACCGATAAGACAGTTGTTCCCTATTTTTATTTTTTTAATGATTAAGTGACCTTCTCCTACATGTCCTGTCACAATAGAACGACCTCCAATTGTTGTATTATCACCGATTTCTGTGACATAAGGGTCAAATATCCATTCGTCTCCTCCAAGAACAACATTTTTTCCTATTTTACACCCTATCATTTTGAGAAACAATACCTTTATTGGAGACATATTAAAAAAACCTATCAATTTATATGTTGGGAAATATAAAGCGTAACTTAAAATGAATTTAATTGCCGTTTTATCTTTGATCGTTGATCCATAATCACCCTCATCATATCTAAGGTGCAATACTCGAATAAAAAGTGCTGACGAAATCATCATTGAAAATACAAGAATAAGATACGTAATCGCTAGAGATATACAGAATAGAAAAATATGAGTAAAATAACTGAAATTAAGAAATTTTATTACCTGGAATAAAAATACAATCGGTATGAAAAATGCACAACCATAACAGAGCACAGTGATAACGATTAAGAGAAAAAGTCGACTTATACTTGTCAGCGAAAAATCAATTTTTTTCGCAGATCTATCATTTATCATAATGGAATATAATCTTTGCATTATATGTAATTATACCTCTACAGAAAAAATATTACTAATTACATTTATTCGATATTTAAAATTTAGGCATTCCTGAGAACAGTCTCCCTTATATACTCCTTCCTCCTGCACCCAGGCGTCATAGCTTTACCAAATTAAATCGTAAAATATTTAGCCGATTCCTCTGTTATTCAAAACGAAATGAACCCACTTTTAAATCCTCTGATACTTCCGCGGATACTTAAAAGCTACTTAGAAGTTCCGAAGCGGTTAAATCAAATCCGGCAAGAAGACCTAGAGCAATATCAAAATAAATCTTTCAGAAAAGTAGTTGATCACGCATATACAGTACCACTCTACCATGAAAAATACAAGAAAGCATGTATACATCCCAGAGACATAAAAAGTATTAAGGATATTAAAAAACTACCTGTGGTAACAAAAGAGGATATACGAGAATTCTCCCCGAATGGGATAATTTCTCCTCATTTTAACAAAAAAACAGCAATAACGGTATTCACAGGTGGAAGCACAGGGGAATCATTATCGTTATACTTCGACATGTATACGGTAATCAAAGCCATGCTTGGTTTTGTCCGTGCTCTCAGAGAATATGGCGTTGATTGGAGAAAAACCCGCATGTCACTGCTGATAGATCTTTCGGAAAATAGTTTTGAAAACAGATATTTTATCCAAAGTATTTTTTCTGCTTTGAGACCTGTGATATCCCAAAAAAACATGCAAATAATTGATCTTTTTTCAGATCCCGAGACTGTGATACCAGAAATAGATAAGTTTCAACCAGAGTTTATTGTTGGGTATCCTTTTGCGTTTATTCAACTAGCAATTTTCAAGAAAAGAGGTTACGGGGAAAATATAGCGCCTCAGTGCATGATGTCCTCGGGTTCTTATTTTGATCCCTATACTAGAAAAATAGTGGAAAAGGTTTTTGATGCTACCGTGTATGATTTTTATGCTGCAACAGAGTCTGGACCGTTGGCATTTGAATGTAAACGTAGGAAATATCATGTTCATTCTGATTTGGTTTTCACAGAATATCTTAGAGAAGGCGAAGAGGTGTCATCAGGAGAGCCAGGATCTTTAGTAGTTACAAAACTGTATGGGAGCGGGACTCCAATTATTCGATATGCAGGAATTGATGATATTGTTACATGTTCGAATAAACCATGTGATTGTGGAATCATTAGTGAAGTCATTGAAAGGATTCATGGTCGTAGGACTGATTCAGTTGTTCTGCCTAATGGGAAGTTGGTTCTCACTTCTTTTTTTGAGAATATCATTGGCGAAACGGTATACGAGTTGAATTCAGATAAAATACGACGTATCCAAATTCTTCAACATAACATAAATCGACTGGAAATTAAAATACAAATTGATGAAAAATTAAGATCAGTAGGTTCTTCTGTTGAGGAATTATTTCGAATATTGAAAAAAAAGTTATATGATCGTCTTGGTTCTGATATTGATATCACCATTACTGAGGTTGATAGCTTTAATGTAAAGGATGCATACTTGGTTTCAAAGATTGATAAAAGTAAGATTATTGGTGACTCTTATGTTTTATAGACCTGTTTTATTGGGGAATTTCTTTGCGGATTCTTAGTAAATTATATAAATCCTTTACCAATACATGCTATGTGATACCATGAAACTAATTAACAGAATAAACTGGAAAGAGATAAACAAAATCGGAAAAATAATTGGACTCAACCAAAAAGAAATCGAAAAAATTATGCAACAATCACCTATGCATGAACAAACCTCCCTTTCAACAGGACCTTGGTATCATGGCTCATACTACGGAACATTAAGCATTAAGGATTTCAAGTCATATAAAAACCTCGATAATCTCAAAAAAAAATAATCATTATTCAAATGAGTATAACGAACACATTTTCTCTAATTAGAATACATATTAAAAATTACCCGATCTTAAAATGAACAATTGTATCCCTCGCATAAGTGAAGCCGATGCACAGAAAACAGAAATATATCCCACACCAAGTCATATGGGAAATGACTCTCCATTGTAATCTACGATGTTTACATTGCGGCTCATCAGCAGGAAAACCAAGACAAAATGAATTAACCACCACAGAAGCGATACAATTGTGTCAGGATCTTAAAGAAATCAATACACAAGAAGTATGCCTAATAGGAGGAGAACCATTTCTAAGAAAAGACTTTTATACAATAGCAAAAAAAATAAAAAAACTCAACATGAAATTATTGATCATTTCTAATGGATACTCCATCAATAAAAAGATCATCTCGCAGTTAAAACAACTAAAGCCACATGCCATAGCACTAAGTCTCGATGGAAGTACTGCAAAAACACACGACTTTATACGACGAAGAAAAGGGTCCTTTCATAAAATCGTAGAATGCCTCACCCTAATGAAAGAAGCAAACCTACCGATAACGATTATCACGACAGTGAATAAATTGAACATCAGAGAACTTCCTCTCATATGGAATTTAATATCCAATAAACAAATTGCGTGGCAAATCCAAGTTGCTACACCAGAAGGAAGATTTACTAAAAAACATGCATTGTCCAAAGAAGAATATTATTCAGTCGCACTGTTCATAGCCTCATTGAAAAAAAAATACCCAACAACTGAATTACCAGTGATTGGGGCACACTGCTTCGGATATCATTCGACACACCTTCCTTGCCTAGGTCTATTTCACGAATGGGGTGGATGTCAAGCAGGGTTATCAATTCTCAGCATTAAAAGCAACGGAGACGTCATTGGGTGTCTTTCAGCACCACATACTCTGATAGAAGGAAATATACGAGAAAAAAGCATTGCTCAGATATGGAACGATTCAGAGGCTTTTGCGTATAACAGAGCATTTAAAACAACAGATCTTGGGCCACACTGCAAAGGATGCAGATTCGGGGAAACATGCAAAGGTGGATGCATGGGAATGTCAGTGGGATTCACAAGTCTACTCCATAATCATCCCTATTGTTTCCACCGAATAGAGCCAGAGTTGTTCTCCAATGAAAAATAACAATACGTATGAAAACCCAACTATCGCGGTATGGGAAATTACCCTTCAATGTAATCTGAAATGTCTCCACTGTGGTTCATCCGCAGGAAATGCTCGGCCAGACGAGCTAACAACCAAAGAAGCACTACGGCTCTGCCATGACCTCAGAGAGTTAGGATTTAAAGGAATATCTCTGATGGGGGGAGAGGTTTTTTTACGAAAAGACTGGGAGGTTCTTTCAAAAGAAATCAAAGACTTAGGAATGGTTCTCTCCATTATCACCAATGGCTTCTTCAAACCAGATACAATCATTCCAAAACTTACAAAACTTAAAACGGACTGTATCATGGTAGGCTTTGATGGCGCCTCACCAAAAACACAGGATCATATCAGGGGAGTCAAAGGAGCTTATAAAAAAGCCAAAGATTTCATACTCGCTGCGAAAAAAGCAGGGTTACCAATAGGGATCATAACCACGGTTTACAAACAAAACCTTGAAACATTACCCGAGATAAAAGAATTTGTCGTCAGTGAAGAAATTGACTGGCAAATCCAAGAGGCAACATCCATTGGTCGTTTCCCCAGACAACACATCCTTTCGGAAACCGAATACTATTCGCTAGGACTCCTCATACTCTCACTGCAGAAGAGATATGCAAATGTAAATTTCCGTATCTTTGGTCCACACAACTTCGGATTTCATTCTAGTATCATACCCGCCCTAAGCCCATATCCAGAATGGAAAGGATGTTACGCTGGAAAAACCATACTTGGATTACAGAGCAATGGAAGCGTCAAAGGATGCCTTGCACTCTCTGACGAATTCATCGAAGATAATATAAAAAATCGAAATATCAAGGAAATATGGAACGATCCTAAAGCGTTCGCCTATAACAGAACATTTACATCGAAAAGCCTTGGACCAAATTGTACACCATGCGAACACAGAGAAAATTGCAAAGGCGGATGTGTAACCAAAAGCAGTAGCATCACAGGTATACCACATAACGATCCATTTTGTTTTCATCGCATAGAGAAAAAAACGAACATTTAAATCCCTTTCAAAAAAAGGATGAAATATGAAATTAAACCTGGGGTGTGGAAAGGAATACAAAAAAGGTTTCATCAACATCGACAGTTACGATCTCACAGTCGCTGATAAAAAAATGTCTGTTGACAACCTAAAATATACATCAAACACCATTGAAGAAATACATGCTCAACAGCTAATAGAACACTTCGGTTTCCTAAAAACCATTTACATTCTCGCAGAATGGTTCCGGGTCCTTAAACCAGGGGGCGTACTTCTCATAGAAACTCCTCACCTAGAAGAATCCTTCAAAAGATTTCTTGATGGCACCCTAGAAACAAGAAAAGAAATTATCACCTGGATATTCGGACTCGACAGCCAAGGTATGACACACCATTTCTGCTTCCCTGAAGAACTTCTCAGAACGACACTAAAAAAAACTGGTTTCAGAGATATACACAAAACCTACTTCGAAGAAGAAAAAAATCACCCTGGCATAAGGATCACATGTAAAAAACCACATGACTATCAAAGTTATCAAATTATCACGGATTTTAGACGAAGGCTATCACAAGAACATATCTTCAATCCAGAAGACTGCATTTTAAGTACAGAACAAGAAAAACTCATCGACTTTTTTACACAAAAAATTCAAGATCTATTAAAAAATAAAGTTCACACAATCTTAGATGAAATTACTATAGAAGGAGGGATAAAAAGCCCGAAAATGACCTCTCTTCTATTTCAGGAACTCTTAAAACATGACATCCTCGTCATAGAAGAAGCACAAAAATATATAGAAATACTCGGTTTCCTAATAAAAATAAACTACTCAACGATATTATTGCACCTTCTTAAAGAAATGCCGGATACTGCGGGGATACAAAGAAAAATGTTTCAAATAGTAAATAACATAGGAAAACAAACAATAAAAAAAATGTTAAGGTCATCGAAGGAAAACTATGCAGTCCAGCACTCACTTAAAAAACTCTCTAGAAAAAATACTACATCCTTATCAATATTTTTCTCAGAAGAAATCATCAAAAAAGAATCAGATATCATTTTCCAGCAGGGAATAAAAGAATTTACTCAGAAAAATTACGATAATGCCATACTAAAAATTAAAACAGCAATTGCACTAGAACGAAACAATTTTTTGTTCTTTTGGAATTTAGCTCGATTATATCAATTAAAAAACGCAAAATCTGCTAGTAAAAAAAACTATGATTCTGCGATAAAATTGCTTGAAATATCGAACTATACAAAAAAAGAAAACCTCCTCAGTGTATTAAAAACAGAAAAAAAACAATTTACACAAAGGAAACATGGAAAACCAATCAAAAAAGTATAAGATTAATAGTTTTAAAACGATTACAATGCTTTTGATTTTCAGAGGGGGTTGTATAGTTTTACTGCTAAATTTAAGATCACTTGCGACGGAATTTGTGACAAAGCTTTTTTGGCCGGCTCGCTATACATGTTGCGGTAAAGATATGCTACAAAATTCACCGATTGAAAAATTAACAACCGCCGTGTTCGGGTTCGCACTTGCAGTAGGTGCGCTTTCTCTTACTGCAGCAAACCCCGAGACCACAGCTGACGTTGTTGAAGGGCTTGTTTTGTTTAGTCTGAGTTTCCTAATATTGGTTGTAATATGGTGGGGGACCAGCGACATTATGTCCAAAATCGACCAAGGCAAACCTGTAACAATCTTCCTGAACATTGTGTTGTTGTTTTTTGTTGCAATTGAGCCCTACCTGCTTAATATTCTCAATATCAGCGCTCAACTTTTTCCATTGTCTTCAACTCTTTACGCAATCGACATGGCTTTTTTGATGGGACTGTCAGCTACATTATGCCATATTCTAATCAAGGAGAACAAAACAACTCTCACAGCACAACAGCTAAGACATTTCACGATAGGTAGAAATAACCAGTTTGTGTGTGCGGGTCTCTTCTTCCTTTCAATATTACCTCAATTCCTTGAATGGACTCTAGCTGGGATGTCAGTTCGAGTTCTCATATGGTTTGCCACACTGGCATTCTCGCTTACAGTATCAGCTCGAAATAGAAATAAGTAAAACTAATATTTTTTATGACTAAACTGGTGTTCAAATCCCTTCCCTTGCACCTCAGAACATACCTAGTTTTTTGGTTTTCGATAGGATCGTCCCGTCCATTGTATCTCTCGTTTACTTGCTGATGCAAGGACATTTTGTGCCAATAAGATAAACACTATTGGGGTCATGAGAGCATAACCTATCTTTAAAGGAAAGCGGTCTTCTGGGTATATCATAGTTTTTGGTAATATAGTGATCCCGAGTAGACCATAAATAATTTCGAACAGAAGTATCGAGCAAAATAAGATACCTGGCAGGTAGTAACCAAAAAGGAGGAGAAATAGACCAAGTACTATTATGATTTGTACCCCGATAAACCCAAAGAACGAGCCAAGCCAGAACAAAGGATAATACCAACGTACCCATGTATATTGTCGAGTTCCCCAGCGCATAAAACTTCTAATGCTTGTTTCCGGTGGGCTCTCTATGATACACTTAGGTTGAAGATATATCTTATATCCTGCTTTTTTTACAATCATAGTTAGGACAAGATCATCAGAGAACGCGGTTTTCCATTTTGCTTTAATGTTCAGTTCATCGAATACTTTCTTTCGGATTGCAGTCGATCCCCCCCATGCAAACGTATATCGAGGAAAAAACATAAAGACAATCGACGTCATATTCCATGTAGATATAAGCAATGTTTTCCAGTTTGAAGGAAAATACCATCGGTACCCTGTTGTTGCCCCGATGGTTTCATCTTGCAGTGGTGTGATTATGTTCTGAAGCCAGTGAGGATCTGGTTTTATATCACTATCAGCAAACACGAGAACCTCTGCATTCGCTATTGACTCAAGTCCTGTGAGCAACGCAGCAACTTTACCACTACATTCACAAGCTGGTGTTGTAATGACGAGATGAACATTTTGTTTTTCCTTTATTTGTTTATGCAAGGTCTCATAAGCAGGATCTTTCGTTGAATCAACGACGAATACGAGCTCATATCTTGAATATTTCTGTGTGAGAAACGCTTGGATGTTTTCATGAAAACCATGTTCTATTCCTTTACACGGGACGATAACACATACCAATGGATCATAGGGAGAAAATGTTCTTTTTTTTGTCCTCCAATAAGCAATGATCCAGAGGCTAATGATATAACATTCTCCAAGGACTCCAATGACTCCAAGAATAATCATAAATTCTATAATCATGTGTGTTCAACAATTCTTTGTATATTCAACAGGTTTTTAGATATTTACCTTACACAAATCTAGATCTTGATTCAAGATTTGATTTCGAATTATTTTTAGATATCAAATGTCTTTTCAAAGTAATGTTATAGCATAAATGATGAAACAATCTAAATGTGAATAGTGTTCATAATCAATATAAAGAATTAAAACACTAAGAGAGGATTTATGGTTCTGATTAAGAAAATTTAGATAAAAAGTATGAAAAAGGTGAGGGATTTATTAAAAGGACCTCAATATGTCACGTAATGACTCACCGTTTGAGTATAAACCGGGATAAACAGTACCTCGAAGAACTTCAAGAAGTTAATTTCCAGCCTGTTTTCATTTTAGGGGTACATCGATCAGGAACTAGTATTTTATACAAGATGCTTACAGCAACTGGTTGTTATAATGCGGTAACCGCGTATCATCTTCTCAGATACCATGAGCTACTTTCCAATTATCATGAGCAGAGAGAAGAACACGCAAAACAAAAGCTTACAGACTCTTTTATAAAAAACGGACTTCAAGATAGAGGAATCGACCAGTTGAAAGTTACCGCTGATTTTCCTGAAGAATATGGATTTTTGCTTAATACCCAGACGATACAGATGTATATTACGAAAAAAAACATTGCGCTATTCACCGAGCTGTGCAAAAAAATCCAATACATCGCTGGAAACGACAAACCAATTCTTCTAAAAAACCCGTATGATTTTCCGAATTTCCTCTACATCAAACAGGTGTTCCCCAAAGCAAGATTTATATTCATTCACCGTCATCCGCTTAAAACTATAAGTTCTACTCTGAACGCTATCAGGAGGATATTGTACGAGAAAAACACTTACACAGCACAATTATCTGGGATGTACGACAAATTTTATACGAATCCCTTGTTGCTTCAACCACTTCGATTCATCTTTCGCACAATCCCAGAATGTTACGTGGTTCTCCTTACGAGAATCGCTGCAAAGGCGACAGATTATTATCTAAAAAACATAGAGAAATTGCCAAAGGAAGTTTATATCTCGATTACCTACGAGGAATTCTGTCAACATCCACAAGAAATTTTGGAAAACATTACGGAAAAAATGTCATTGAACATGATAAAAAAAATCGATGCAGCATCACTGATACGCCCACGTAAAGTAGACGTAGATTATTCCGTTCAAAAACTTCGAAAGTATATCTATAACTCCATGAACATTTATTATGATACTTTCCACTATACGAAAGATGGATACTAGAAAACGACTTCTTTTCAATGTACACATTCTAGGTATCCTGCTGATTCCCTGTATAATATTCCCCGAAATCCTTGGAAACAGAAGCACCAATTGCACATTTGAAGCAGAAGAAAAATTTGTTGATTCCCGCAATACTATATTTCTATAAATCAGTATTTCCTTTTTTTTCATCCAAAAACATGGATTGTTGAATTATAATTGATAAGAACAGCATATGTATTCATTCATACGAAACATGTTTTTGTTTTCTCTGTTTCTTCTGTTCCTTTCTTTCCTTCTTTGTTAAAGGCTTAGTTTTCTTTATTGCAGGTATATCTTTACTCATATCATCTTCCTCCTTTGTCTATATTCATAAAGATAGATAGAAAAATGTAGTTAAAATATTTACTTATTTACAATTATAAGATTATTGGACAAGTATTGACATGGTTTTAAATCATGTTTTGTGGTGCTGATTGATAAGATTATTTTCTCCTTTCTTTCTCGCTTTATCTTTATATCTCCAACCATACCCTGGGTATCTCATTCTTTTAAAATCTTTTATAAATTTGTCAAACTCTTTTGGACTGCGGAAACAGATGGATCTTACTACACTCCCTGTTTTTTCATCGAATAACTCAATGACTTTTTTATTCATTGTTCTAAACCGAGTCATTTAGACATATCCTTTATTGTGTGCTTTTGTATAGTGTATATGTAGAGCCTTTTTAGTTTTAAAGGATTTGCCACATTGTTCACATTTTGGCATACCTTATATCTCTACCTTATTGTTTATTAGAATCTTCTCATATAATTACATTGCTTAGAAACAGAAGCAAAAAATAGATACTTGATAACCCGAGTTTCGCACTTGAATAAATGTTAAGTGCCTTCAGCAGTTTGTGTTTTATTGGTGATAAAATCCAAACAACACTGAAGACACCATACAATATAAAGTCAAACACGAAT